>ERZ808240.3254-NODE-3254-length-16119-cov-15.042829_pt1 | contig 16119 bp, 21 predicted proteins | sample MGYA00521084_ERZ808240 | MGnify/ENA primary metagenome ERZ808240 (study PRJEB31516, sample SAMN03275571) | gut metagenome | biome: mammalia-associated habitat; material: feces | host: Papio cynocephalus | place: Kenya | collected 2012-08-06 ... | reverse complement strand
AGGGCTATGATCACGAGGTCGTCGATCAGTCCGCGAAGCTCATCGTCGACACCGCCCAGAAGACCGGTGCCCGCGTTTCCGGTCCTATCCCGCTGCCTACCGAGCGCAACCTCTACACGGTCATCCGCTCGCCGCACGTGAACAAGGACTCCCGTGAGCAGTTCGAGATGCGCACCCACAAGCGCCTCATCGACATCCTCGATCCCACCTCGGGCACCGTCGATTCGCTTATGCGTCTCGACCTCCCCGCAGGCGTCGACATCGACATCAAGCTCTAAGCTGATTCGTCGTTAGCTCAAGGCCCCGCTGCCATAACGGTAGCGGGGCCTTTTTTGTTTCGCTTTCTACTTTTGGGTCCTCGGCCTGGAGATTGGTCGTCCATGCGTCATTCGTGACGTTTTGCGTTATTCCGCTGGGCGCAACGAGGCCTCCTCGAAGTGAAATGTGACGAGGCCTCCTTTGGTTTCGATCTCTGCGCGTCCAAAGGAGTCGACGGTCTTGAACACGCCCTGTGCGATTTTGTCCCCGGTGGGGGAGCGGACGGTCACGTGCGCTCCGATCCATATGAGATGCGCGACGTAGTCATCGAGGATGGGCGCGAGGGGGCCGCTGGATGCGGGGAGCGTGGCAAGTTTATCCGCCCAACGGTCGGTATCCTCTACGACCGTCTGATAGACCTCCTTGAGCAAGATGTCGACCGTCGGGACGGGGCTGTTGAGGTCTGTGAGGCCGATGGCCGCGAGACCTCCATCGGGAACATCGTGGGGCGTATAAGCGACGTTGACGCCGATTCCGCAAACGGCAAAGGGCTTGCCGTGGATATCCCGAGAGGCCTCGACAAGGATCCCACCGAGCTTTCGTCCGCGAGCGACGAGGTCGTTTGGCCACTTGAGCGCGACCTCGTCTGCCAGCCCATGTTTTTCGAGGACCTTGAGTACGCTCAATCCCGCGACGGCTGCAAGTCCCGCGTAGCGCGACGCGCTCACGTGGGGGCGTAGGACGATCGAGAGCAGCAGGTTACCGGCGGTCGAATCCCAGGTGTGTCCGCGCCGCCCGCGTCCGGCGGTTTGGCTGCGGGCGGCAAGCCCCATGCCGTGGGGCGCGCCCTGTTTGCCGGCTTGTAGCAGGTCGTCGTTGGTCGATCCGGTTACATCGACGATCGAAAGATCGAATTCCATATCTCATGCTCCTTACCTGGCATGGGGCAGCTCGGAAACGCGATGTGTTTTGGGCTGGTCTGTTGTGAAGGTCTTGTAGTGCTCCGACAAATTAATGTTAACACGTCAACAAGATGAGAAAAGCGCTATCCTGTCTACTCGTTGTAAACACGTCAACAACTAGAAGGGTGTTTGCGGTGGGTTTCAATATCCTCGGCACGGGCTCGGCTTTGCCCGAGCGTCGTGTCTCCAATGACGAACTCTCCGAGTTTCTTGACACCTCGGATGCTTGGATCTTTACCCGCACGGGTATCAAGGACCGTCGCGTTTGCACGACTGAGTCACTTGACGATCTTGCCGTCGCGGCGAGCATGCGGGCGCTTGAAGCGGCAGCTGTCGCCCCCACGGATCTCGATTTGATCGTCTGCTCGACTACGACGGGCGACCATCTGGTCCCCGCTGAAGCTTGCGCGGTCGCAGAACGTCTGGGAGTGAACTGCCCTGCCTTTGACGTCTCGGCCGCCTGCGCGGGCTTCGTGTTCGCGCTCGATATCGCCGAGGGGTACATCGCGCGCGGTCGCGCCGAGCGCGTGCTGGTGGTCGCGGCGGAGCAGATGTCCCGCGTGCTCGATTGGGCCGACCGGAGCACCTGCGTGCTCTTTGGCGACGGTGCAGGCGCGGCGGTCATCGGCGTTGGGGGAGAGAATCCCCTCGCGGTGACGCTCTCCTGCGACCCAGACGTGGCGACGCTCCATGTTCCCGGCCTTGTAGGTTCTTCGCCGTTTAAGGTGGCCGAGCCTCAGTCCAATACGCTCGGTATGGACGGGCGCCGCGTATTCAAGTTCGGCGTCAACGCCATCTGCGACACGGTTCACGAACTAGCGGAGGCGGCTTGCATCCCGGTCGAGGATATCGACCACTTTGTTTTCCATCAGGCCAACGAGCGCATTTTGAGCCAGGCCGTCAAGCGCCTGGGCGTCGAGGATGCCCGCGTGGCGCGAACGCTTCGCGAAACCGGCAACATCTCGAGCGCGTGCATCCCGTATGCGCTCGACCGGTTGGCGCGATCGGGAGCGCTCAAGTCCGGCGACACGGTCGCCCTCGTCGGTTTTGGTGCCGGACTCGATATCGGTGGCTATCTGCTTCGCTGGAAGTAGTTGCACATAGTTTTTAGGACAAGCCCCGCGGGGCACATACAAAGGAGAACCATCATGGCAGATCAGAATACGTTCGAGCGCGTTTGCAAGGTCATCCGCGAGACCGCCGGCCTCGATGACGTCGAGATGAAGCCCGAGTCCACGCTCGAGGAGATCGGTCTCGACAGTCTCGGAACCGTCGAGATCCTGGTGGCCGTCGAGGACGAGTTTGGCATCGAGCTCGACGCCGACGACAATCCCAAGACCGTCGGCGAGTTCGTCCAGACGGTCGAGGAGGCATTGGAGAAGTAACGATGCTCAAGTCTCCTCTCTGCGATGCGCTCGGCATCGAAAAGCCCGTGTTCCAGGGCGGTATGGCCTGGATCGCCGACGCCTCGCTCGCCTCGGCGGTCTCCGAGGCCGGCGGCCTCGGAATCATCGCGGCCATGAACGCCGATGCCGACTGGCTGCGCAATCAGATCCACGAGCTGCGCGCCAAAACCGATAAGCCCTTCGGCGTCAACGTGATGCTCATGAGCCCGTTTGCCGACGAGGTCGCCCAGGTCGTTATCGACGAGCGCGTGCCCGTCGTCGTGACCGGTGCCGGCAATCCCGTCAAGTACATGAAGGCGTGGAATGCCGCGGGGATCAAGGTCATTCCTGTCGTGGCTTCGGTCGCGCTCGCGCGTCTGGTCGCCCGCCGCGGAGCCGCGGCCGTCGTCGCCGAGGGCGCGGAATCGGGCGGGCATATCGGTGAGACCTCAACGATGGCGCTCGTCCCGCAGGTGGTGGACGCCGTCGATATCCCGGTCGTGGCCGCGGGCGGTATCGCCGACGGCCGCGGCGTGGCGGCGGCCCTTATGCTCGGTGCCGCGGGCGTGCAGGTGGGCACGCGTTTCCTCGTGGCGGACGAGTGCACGGTCTCGGAGCGGTACAAGGAGCTGGTCCTCAAGGCCAACGACACCTCGACGCGTGCGACGGGGCGCTCCACGGGACATCCCGTGCGGGCGCTCAAGAGCCCCTTCACCAACGCCTACGCCAAGAGCGAGGCCGCAGGCGCGAGCGCTGAGGAGCTCGGTGCCATGGGCACGGGCGCGCTTCGCAAGGCCGCAAAGGACGGCAACTACGAGGAGGGGTCGTTTTTGTGCGGCCAGATCGCCGGCATGGTCGATAAGCGGCAGAGCGCACGGGAGATCGTCGATGACCTGGTGGACGGCGCCGAGCGCGTGCTGATGGGGGCGTCCTCATGGGTGGCGTAGCGTTTCTGTTCGCCGGTCAGGGCGCCCAGCATCCCGCCATGGGCATCGACCTGGTCGAGGTGTCGCCCGCCGCCGCGCGGGTGTTCGCGCTGGCCGACGAGATGCGCCCGGGTACCACCGAGCAGTGCCGGAGCGCCTCGAAAGAGGAGCTGTCCCAGACCGAGAACACGCAACCGTGCGTGTTCTCCCACGATCTGGCCGCAGCTGAGGCCCTGCGCGAGCGGGGTGTGGTTCCTGCGGCATGCGCGGGTTTCTCGCTCGGCGAGGTGGCCGCGCTGACGTTTGCCGGCGCGTTCGATGAGCGGACGGGCTTTGAGCTGGTGTGCGAGCGCGCAAAGCTCATGGCCGCTGCAGCGCGCCGTCATCCCGGCGGCATGCGCGCGGTGATCAAGCTCGATGCGGCGCGGGTCGAGTGCCTGGCCGCGCAGGCGGGTGCGGAGTGCTGGCCGGTCAACTACAACAGCCCTCAGCAGACGGTCGTGGCGGGCTCGCCCGATGCCCTGCAGGTCCTCGACGGTCTCGTTAAGGAGGCGGGCGGCCGCGCGATGAAGGTTGCCGTCTCCGGCGCCTTCCATAGCCCGTATATGGATGAGGCGGCCCGCGGCCTCGCCTTGTATATGGCCGAGGGCAAGACCCCATCGGCGACGGCGGTCCCGGTCATCGCGAACATGACGGCGGCGCCCTATCCGAAAGATCCGGCCGAAGCGGCCGATGTGCTGGCCGGTCAGGTCTGCCATGCCGTGCGCTGGGTGGATACGCTCCGCACGCTCCGCGATCGGGGTATCGACACGTTTGTCGAGGTGGGCCCCGGCAAGACGCTGACGGGGCTCGTCAAGCGCACCTTAAGCGACGTGCGCACGTTCTCGTGCGAGACGGCCGAGCAGATCGCGGCTGCCGCCGAGGCGCTCGCGTAACCGATAAGACGTCAACCCGAAAGGAAATCACATGGGCAATTCGAAGAGCGGCGCCCTCGAGCGCGACAGGACGCGCCGCGTGGCACTGGTCACCGGCGGCTCGCGCGGCATCGGTCGCGCCTGCGCCGTCGCCTTGGCGCAGGATGGCTACGACATCGCCGTCGTCTACGCCGGCGGCGCCGACGCCGCGCGTGAGACCTGCACGGCATGCACGGCGGCAGGCGCCACGGCGCGTGCGTATCAGTGCGACGTGGCGGATTCCGATGCGGTCGACGCGTGTGTCGAGGAGGTTCTCGGCGACTTCGGCTCGGTCTGGGCGCTTGTCAACAACGCGGGTATCACCCGCGATGGGCTGCTCATGCGCATGGACGACGATGCCTTCGGCCGGGTGCTCGACGTCAACCTCAAAGGGACGTTCAACATGACGCGCGCGCTCAGCAAGACCTTTATGCGTCAGCGTGGCGGTCGCATCGTCAACATGAGTTCCGTCGTGGGCCTCACAGGTAATGCGGGGCAGGCCAACTATGCGGCTTCCAAGGCCGGCGTCATCGGTCTCACCAAGGCGTTGGCGCGCGAGCTCGCACCGCGCGGCGTGACGGTCAACGCGGTCGCGCCGGGCTTTGTCGAGACCGATATGACCGCGCAGCTCCCCGATAAGGTGCGCGCGTCGCTCATGGAGCAGATCCCCCTCAAACGCCTGGCGCGCGCGGAGGAGGTCGCCGGCGTGGTCCGGTTCTTGGCGAGCGACGCGGCTGCCTACATCACGGGCGAGGTCGTGCGCGTCGATGGCGGAATGGCGATGTAGGAACAGGTCGGCGTTTGATGCCGCCGGGATGAGGAGACGATGATGGAAGAGAGAGTTGCGATCACCGGTATCGGCGCCATATCGCCGCTGGGCAACACGGCGCTCGCCACCTGGGCGGCCATGTGCGCGGGAACGTGTGGGATCGGGCCGATCACGCATTTCGATACCGAGGCGTTTGCCGTGAAGGTTGCCGCCGAGGTCAAGGGGTTCGATGCCAACGCCTACTTTGGCAAGCAGGACGCCAAGCATCTCGACCGCTGCGTGCAGTTTGCGCTGGCGGCGTCGGACGAGGCCATGCACGATTCCGGGCTCGATGCCGAGGGTGCGATCGACCATGATCGCCTGGGCGTCTACGTGGGCACGGGCGTGGGCGGTATGCAGACGTTCGTGGACAACGTCCACACGATCGCGGCCCGCGGTCCCCGGCGCGCGTCCCCGTACATGATCGCGATGATGATCCCCAACATGGCCTCGGGCAACATCGCGATCCGCCACGAGGCGAAGGGCCCGACGCTCCCCGTGGTGACCGCATGCGCGACATCGGCCCATGCGGTGGGCGAGGCCTTCCGCGCGATCAAACACGGCTATGCCGATGCGATCCTGGCCGGTGGCGCCGAGGCGGCGATCATTCCCGACGCGGTTGCCGGTTTCACATCCTGCCGGGCGCTTACCACCAACACCGATCCCCAAACGGCCTGCCGCCCCTTCGATGCGAACCGCGACGGCTTTGTGATGGGCGAGGGCGGCTGCGTGCTCGTGCTCGAGGGCATGACGCATGCCCGGGCGCGCGGTGCGCATATCTATGCCGAGGTCGTGGGCTATGGCAACACCGACGACGCCTACCACATCACGAGTCCCGACCCGGAGGCCGCCGGTATCGCCCGTGCGATCTCGCTCGCCGTGGCGGAGGGCGACGTCAAGCCGTCCGAGGGCCTCTACATCAACGCCCACGGCACGTCGACCAAACTCAACGATGCCTGCGAGACGGCGGGCTTCAAGCGCGCGCTCGGCGAGGACGCGGCGCGCGCCGCCCATATCTCGTCGACCAAGTCGATGACGGGCCACATGATCGGCGCCACGGGTGCCATCGAGGTCATGGCGTGCGCCATGGCGCTCGAGCAGGGTGTTGTCCCGCCGACCATCAACTACCGCACGCCCGATCCCGCGTGCGACCTCGACTACACGCCCAACCGCGCGGTCCGCGCCGACCTGACGTGGGCGCTTTCGACCAACCTGGGCTTTGGCGGCCACAACGCCGCCATCGCGCTGCGCAGATATACAAGGAGCTAGAGCATGGATTCCAAAAGACTTGCCGAGATAGCCGATGTCATGGAGGGACGCGGGCTCACGCGCGTCCGCGTAGAGGAGCCGGACGGTACCGCCGTCGAGCTCGAGCGCGCGGGGGCCGTTCAGCCGGTCGCCGTTCCCATGGCCATGGCGGCAGGCGCGGCGGCCCCGGCCGTGGCGCCGACAACCGTGCCTGTCGCTCCCGAGCCGGCCGCTCAGCCCGCCCCCGCGGTCCCCGAACCTTCGGGCATCGAGGTCACCGCTCCCATGGTCGGTGTGTTCTACGCCGCACCGGCGCCGGGTGACGAGCCGTTTGTCCACGTGGGCTCCCAGGTCAAGGCCGGCGAGACCCTCTGCATCATCGAGGCCATGAAGGTGCTCAACGAGGTGACGGCGGAGACGGACGGCGAGGTTCTCGAGATTTGCGCGACGGACGGCGAGCTCGTCGAGTTCGGTAGCTGCCTTATGAGGATCGGTTAGGAGAGGAACATGGACAAAGAGGAGCTTAAGCGGCTTTTGCCCCATCGCGAGCCGATGCTTCTGCTCGATGAGGCCGAGCTCGTGGGCGACGAGGCCCACGGAAAGTTCACCGTCACGGGCGACGAGTTCTTCCTGCAGGGGCATTTTCCGGGAAACCCGATCGTCCCCGGCGTCATCCAGTGCGAGATGCTCGCTCAAAACTGCTGTGTGCTGCTCATGGGCGACGAAGATGCGCGCGGCGCGACGCCGTTCTACACAAGTCTCGACAAGGTGCGCTTCAAGCGACCGGTGCGCCCGGGCGACTCGGTGGACCTGGTGTGCACGATCACGCGCGCCCGCGGGCCGTTCCGTTTCGCGACGGGCACGGCGAGCGTCGACGGTGAGGTCTGCTGCCGTGCCGACATGTCGTTCGCCCTTATGTATGAATAAAGGGTAGGGAAGACCTTATGTTCGACAAAGTGCTCATCGCCAACCGCGGCGAGGTCGCGGTGCGCGTTATCCGCGCCTGCCGCGATATGGGCGTCAAGACCGTCGCCGTCTACTCGACGGCCGATGCGGACGCGCTCCATGTACAGCTCGCCGACGAGGCATATTGCATCGGCGGCCCGCGTCTCGCCGAGAGCTATCTCAACGATGACGCCGTGCTCACCTGCGCCGTGAAGTCGGGCGCGAAGGCGATCCATCCCGGTTACGGTTTCTTCTCCGAGAAGGCCGACTTCGTGCGCGACTGCGACAAGTACGGGCTGGTGTTCATCGGCCCCTCGGCCGAGGTTATCGACCGCATGGGCGACAAGGATGCCGCGCGTCGCACGGCGGCCGCTGCGGGCGTGCCCATCGTTCCCGGCTGCGACCTGCTCAAAAGTCCCGAGGAGGCGACGGCGGAGGCGGGGCGCATCGGCTGTCCCGTGCTCATCAAGGCGCGGGCGGGCGGCGGCGGTCGCGGTATCCGCAAGGTCGAGCGCGCGGAAGACGCGGCGAAGGCCTTTGTCGAGGCGCGTGCCGAGGGCGAGGCCGTCTTCGGCGACGGTGCGTGCTATATGGAGAAGTTCGTCTTCCCGGCTCATCACGTCGAGGTGCAGATCATGGCCGATAAACAGGGCCATGTGTTCTCCCTCGGCGAGCGCGAGTGCTCGGTGCAGCGCCGCAACCAAAAACTCGTCGAGGAGAGTCCGGCACCCTGCCTCGAGGGGCACGACGATATCCGCGCACGCATGCACAAGGCGGCACGCGACCTGGCCCGTGCCGTCGGCTACGAGGGTGCGGGGACGATCGAGTTCCTCTTCGCGGACGACGGCAGCTTCTACTTCATGGAGATGAACACGCGCCTCCAAGTTGAGCACCCGGTCACGGAGTTCGTGACCGATACCGACCTGGTCAAGTGGCAGCTGCGCGTTGCCGCCGGCCAGCCCCTGCCGTTTGCTCAGGAGGACGTGCCGGTCCGCAACCATGCGATGGAGTGCCGTATCAACGCCGAGACACCCGACTTTCTCCCGTCGTGCGGGACGGTCACCGATCTGCGCGTGCCGGGCGGTCCGTCCGTGCGCTTCGACACGGCCCTGTTCGGCGGCGCCACGGTGCCGCCGTATTACGATTCCATGCTCGGCAAGCTCATCGTCTGCGCGCCCACGCGCGACGGCGCCATCCGCAAGATGCGCTCCGCCCTGGGCGAGCTCGTCATCGAAGGCGTGAGCGAGAACACCGAGCTCCAGCTCGACGTGCTGGCAAACAGTGAGTTCGCGTCCGGCATGTACCACACCGATCTGATGGGGCATCTCTATGAGGATCAATAGAAAGACGAAGGCTGCCAACGTCCTCGAGGGGCCGATCACGGAGACCTGCGCGGAATTTCCCGAGCGCCATGTGTTCATCAAGTGCCCGAGCTGCCGGCGCGTGATCGACGAGGGGCGGCTGCACGACAACCTCGAGGTGTGCCCGCGGTGCGGAAAGCACTTTCGCGTGAGCGGTCGCGCGCGGATGCGCATGACTGTCGACGATGGAACCTTCGAGGAATGGGACGAGGAGCTTGCTCCGACGGATTTCCTGAGCTTTCCGGGATATACGGAAAAACTCGGGCACGCTCGCGAGAGGTCGCACGAGCGGGACGCCGTCGTGTGTGGTCGGGGCAGGATCCGCGGCTGCGACACGGCGCTCTTCTTCATGGACGCCGATTTCATGATGGGCTCAATGGGCTCCGTGGTGGGGGAGAAGATCTGCCGTACGTTCGAGCGCGCGACCGAGCTCGGCTTGCCGGTGGTCGGCTTTACCGTCTCAGGCGGCGCGCGCATGCAGGAGGGCGTGACCTCGCTCATGCAGATGGCCAAGGTCTCGGCGGCCGTCAGGCGGCACGGCGAGGCGGGCGGTCTCTATATCACGGTGCTCACCGACCCCACGACGGGCGGTGTGACGGCGAGCTTCGCCATGGAGGGCGATATCATCCTGGCCGAGCCGGATGCGCTGACGGCGTTCGCCGGCCCCCGCGTGATCGAGCAGAACATGCACAAGCGCCTGCCTAAGGGGTTCCAGCGCTCCGAGCTCCTGCTGGAACATGGCTTTTGTGACGCGGTCGTGCCGCGCGGCGAAGTCGCGCTTACGATCGGCGAGCTTCTGGCCCTGCATGAGGGGCATGCGCCCGCCCCGGGGGCTCCCCACGAGCTCGTGCATACGGGCCGGCGCGGCAAGAAGCGTGGACGGACCGTAAAGCGCGGCGACGAGGCGCAATCCGCTCTTGAGATCGTCAAGCTCACGCGCGCGGCCGACCGCGCCACGGCGGGCGAGATGATCGAGCTGGGCCTGGACGGATTCATAGAGCTCCACGGCGATCGGTACTTTGGCGACGATGCCGCCGTGGTTGCCGGTATCGGCTGGAAAGATAACCGCCCGGTGACGATCATCGCCATCGAACGCGGCACCACGACCAAGGAGCGCATGCGCCGCAACTTTGGCATGGCGCATCCCGAGGGTTACCGCAAGGCGCGACGTCTTATGCGCGAGGCCGAGAAGTTCGGCCGGCCGGTGCTGTGCCTGGTCGATACCTCGGGCGCGTTTTGCGGCATCGGTGCCGAGGAGCGCGGACAGGGGGAGGCCATCGCGCAAAACCTTATGGAGATGAGTGGCCTCAAGACGCCGGTCGTGTCCGTGGTGACGGGCGAGGGCGGCTCCGGCGGCGCGCTGGCGCTCTCGGTCGCCGATTGCATCCTCATGTTGGCGAGCTCGGCCTATTCGGTCGTGAGCCCCGAGGCCTGCGCATCGATCCTCTGGAAGGACACCGACCGCGCGCCCGAGGCCGCCGAAGCCCTCAAGCTCACGGCCCCCGACCTCCTTGAGCTCGGGATCATAGACGGCATCATCGACGACGCCGAGCGCACACACGCCCAAATCGCCCAATCCGTCATCTCCGTCGCGTTCACCGCCTTCGACGAACTCTCCAAGCTCGACAGCGATACCCTCACAGACCGCCGCTACGACAAATACCGAGCCATCGGTCAAGACAAAGTCGTAATTCAGGGAGATTAAGATAGAAGTGCATCAGTGGTGAGGTAGTCGCCCGGAGGCCCCGCACAGGCTTTGCTCGTCGCGAGTTCCACACGAGCCGGAGAGCATTTTTAGATAGAAGTGCCGCAAAGGTTGAGCAGCCCTCCGCCCCGCTCCGCAGGTGGCGGACAACAATGTGCCCACTTTACCTGCGTAAACAATATGTTCGAAATATGTATCTCGATGGATACGCCCGTGCCCGTGTATACTAAACAGCTGTGTGAATCCAGGGGAGTATTCTGATTCAACAAAACGCCTGCTTAATAGGGTTGTCGGGCGGTTGGGTCACGCAATACAAGTCCTAGTGAGCACGTTGTGTAAGTAGTGGTCCTCTAGGGGCGCACGCTCGGTGGTGTGCGCATTGTCCCAAGACCACGCGAGAGTTGGGATCATATCTTGATCAGCATGATTCTCGGCCGCAAGATCGGCATGACCCAGGTTTGGGACGAGAACGACAACGTCGTCCCCGTCACGGTCATCCAGGCTGGCCCCTGCGCTGTCTCGCAGGTTAAAACTCAGGCAACCGACGGCTATGACGCCGTCCAGATCGGTTTCGGCGATATCAAGGCCAAGAACGTGAACAAGCCCATGGCTGGTCACTTCGCCAAGGCCGGCGTCGAGCCCGTTCGTTTCCTTCGTGAGGTCCGCGTCGAGAACGGCGAGGAGCACAAGGTCGGCGAGGTCGTCACCGTCGCCGATTTCGCCGATGTCGAGAAGGTCGACGTCATCGGTACCTCCAAGGGTAAGGGTTTCCAGGGTCGCATCAAGCGCTGGGGTCAGCGCCGCGGTCCTATGACGCACGGTTCCCACTTCCAGCGTCATCCGGGTTCCATCGGTCAGTGCGCTTACCCGGCGCGCGTCCTCAAGGGCGTCAAGATGGCCGGTCACATGGGTAACGAGCGCGTTACCGTGAAGAACCTTTCCGTTGTCCGCATCGATGCCGAGCAGAACCTCATCTTGGTCAAGGGCGCTGTCCCGGGTGCCAAGAACGGTCTCGTCGCCATCCGTATGGCCTAAGGGCCCAGCCCATTTAGCCCAGCGTCATACCAAGGAGAACACTTAAATGGCAAAGTTTGAAGTTAAGAACAGCGAGGGCAAGAAGGTCGCCGAGACCGAGCTCGCCGCTGAGGTGTACGGCATCGAGCCGAACATCCACGTCATGCACCACATCGTCAAGTGCCAGATGGCTTCTTGGCGTCAGGGCACCCAGTCCGCCAAGGGCCGCTCTGAGGTTTCCGGCGGCGGCAAGAAGCCTTGGCGTCAGAAGGGCACCGGCCGTGCCCGCCAGGGTTCCATCCGTGCTGCCCAGTGGCGTCACGGTGGCGTCGTCTTCGCCCCCAAGCCCCGTTCCTACGCCAAGCGTATGAACAACAAGGAGGTAAAGCTGGCTATGCGCTCCGCGCTGTCCGCCAAGCTGGCCGATGGCGAGCTCGTGCTCGTCGACGACTACGGCTTCGAGAAGCCTTCCACCAAGGCTGCCGTCGCCATGCTCAAGGCTCTCGGCCTTGAGGGCAAGCGTCTGACCATCATCGTCCGCGACGAGGATGTCAACGCCTACCTGTCGTTCCGCAATATTCCCAAGACGTTCATCATCACCGCCGACGAGGCCAACACCTACGACCTCGTCAACAACAACGCCGTGCTGATGCCCGCCGACATCGCCGCTCACTTCGGGGAGGTGCTTGCATAAATGACCGCCCACGAGATCATCATCCGTCCGATCGTGTCCGAGCGTTCTTTCTCCGGGATGGAGATGAACAAGTACACGTTCGAGGTCGCCAAGGATGCTAACAAGTATCAGATCAAGGACGCCGTCGAGGAGATCTTCGACGTCAAGGTCGTTCGCGTGAACACCCTGATGGTCAAGCCCAAGACGAAGCGCGTGCGCTACGTCGCCGGCAAGACCCGTTCTTGGAAGAAGGCCATCGTCACGCTGGCCGAGGGTGACACCATCGAGGTTTTCGGCAACCAGGCCTAAACCTCGTCGTCTGTCCTTAAGTCTCAAGCCTCCTCGATCGGGGAGGCGGGACTTGAAGGCTTTGGGCCACCAAATGGACACGCCCGGAGCCGTGTATAACTCCGGTGTCATCGCACCCGAGGCCAGCGCCTCGAATCCCTGTCTGCGATGGCTAACGGATTCCTATTGAAAGGGATTGTAATGGCTGTAAAGCACCTTAAGCCGACCTCCGCTGGTAGGCGTTGGCAGACGATCTCCGATTTCTCCGAGATCACCTGCACCAAGCCCGAGAAGTCCCTTCTCGAGCCCCTGCCCAAGAAGGCCGGTCGTAACAACAACGGTCGCATCACCACCCGCCACCAGGGCGGCGGCGTGAAGCGTCGTTACCGCGTCATCGACTTCAAGCGCAACAAGGACGGCGTGCCCGCCAAGGTCGCCACGATCGAGTACGACCCCAACCGTTCCGCTCGCATCGCCCTGCTGCACTACGCCGACGGTGAGAAGCGCTACATCCTGGCCCCCAAGGGCCTCGAGGTCGGCCAGACCGTCATGTCCGGTTCCGATGCCGACATCAAGCCGGGCAACGCCCTGCCGCTCGCCGACATCCCCGTCGGTACGCTCATCCACGCCGTCGAGTTCCAGCCGGGCAAGGGCGCCGCGATCGCCCGTTCCGCCGGTAACTCCTGCCAGCTGATGGGCAAGGAGGGCAAGTACGCCATCGTGCGTATGCCTTCCTCCGAGATGCGCCGCATCCTCATCACCTGCCGCGCGACCGTCGGTGAGGTCGGCAACGCCGATCACTCCAACATCGTCATCGGCAAGGCCGGCCGCAAGCGTCACATGAACGTGCGCCCGACCGTCCGCGGTACCGTCATGAACCCGGTCGACCACCCGCACGGCGGCGGCGAGGGCAAGAACCACACCTCTGGTCGTCCCTCCGTCACGCCTTGGGGTAAGCCGACGAAGGGCTACCGTACGCGCAAGAAGAAGAAGGTCTCGAACCAGCACATCATTCGTCGCCGTAAGAAGTAGTTTCGGATACCGAGTTTTAGGAGAAAGCACTTATGAGCAGAAGTCTCAAAAAGGGCCCGTTCGTGGAGACTCGCCTCCTCTCGCGTATCACCGCGATGAACGAGGCTGGCAAGAAGGACGTCGTGAAGACCTGGTCCCGCGCGTCCACCATCTTCCCCGAGATGGTCGGTCACACCATCGCCGTCCACGACGGCCGCAAGCATGTGCCCGTGTATGTTACCGAGTCCATGGTCGGTCACAAGCTCGGCGAGTTCGCGCCGACTCGTACGTTCCGTGGCCACAAGGCCAAATAGGGGGTTAACCGTAAATGGCAACTAAGTCTATCGAAACCGAGGCCACCGAGGTTCGCGCCGTCGCCAAGTACGTGCGTGTTTCCCCCAGCAAGGCCCGTCTGGTGGTCGATCTGATCCGCCGCAAGCCTGTCGCCCAGGCTTTCGACATCCTCCACTTCTGCGACCGCGCCGTCGCCGTGGATGTCGAGAAGGTTCTCCGTTCCGCTGTCGCGAACGCCGAGAACAACAACGGTCTGCGTGCCGACAACCTCGTTGTCGCCGCTGCCTATGTTGACGAGGGTCCGACGCTTAAGCGCATCCGTCCCCGCGCCAAGGGCTCCGCTTCCCGCATCCTGAAGCGCACCGCCCACATCACCATCGTCGTCGCCCCTCGAAAGGAGGCGTAAAGCTGTATGGGTCAGAAAGTCTATCCCACCGGCTTCCGTCTTGGCATCACCGAGAACTGGCGCTCCCGCTGGTTCGCAGAGAAGGATTACGCTAAGACCCTCGGTAACGATCTCGAGATCCGCAAGTACCTCGAGAAGCGTCTTTCCCGCGCAGCCGTCTCCCGTGTCGAGATCGAGCGCGCCGGCGACAAGGTGAAGATCATCATCCTCACCGCCCGTCCCGGTGTCGTCATCGGCAAGAAGGGCGCCGAGATCGACAACCTCCGCAACGAGCTTGAGAAGGTCGCCGGCGTCTCCAAGGGCCAGCTGTCCGTCGATGTCGTCGAGATCAAGCGCCCCGAGCTCGACGCCACCCTCGTCGCCCAGTCCATCGCTGAGCAGCTCGAGGGCCGTGTCGCCTTCCGTCGCGCCATGCGCAAGGCCGTCCAGTCCGCCCGCAAGGCCGGCGCCAAGGGTATCCGTATCCAGTGCTCCGGTCGTCTCGGCGGTGCCGAGATGGGTCGTCGCGAGTGGTACCGCGAGGGTCGCGTGCCGCTGCACACCCTCCGTGCCAAGATCGACTACGGCACGGCTGTCGCCAGCACCACCATGGGTGCCTGCGGCGTGAAGGTCTGGATCTACCTGGGCGAGAAGCTCCCGGGCCAGCCCGTTCCGAATCCCGCGCTCGAGGGCTCTTCGCGTCCTCGCCGTCGTAACTCCGAGAGGAGGGGTCAGTAGTGCTTGCCCCTAAGCGTGTTATTCACCGTAAGGTGCAGCGTGGCTCCATGAAGGGCCAGGCCAAGGGTAATACCGAGCTGCATTTTGGCGAGTTCGGCCTTAAGGCCCTCGAGGCTCACTGGATCACCAACCGCCAGATCGAGGCCGCTCGTGTCGCCATGACCCGTTACATGAAGCGTGGCGGTCGTGTCTACATCACGATCTTCCCCGACAAGCCCATCACCAAGAAGCCTGCTGAGACCCGCATGGGTTCCGGTAAGGGCAACCCCGAGGAGTGGGTGGCCGTCGTCAAGCCCGGCCGCATCATGTTCGAGGTCAAGGGTGTTCCCGAGGAAGTCGCTCGCGAGGCCCTGCGTCTTGCTCAGCACAAGCTTCCGATCAAGACCAAGATCGTCGAGGCCAAGAACGCTGAGGAGCGTATCGAGAAGGAGATGGCCGAGGAGGCTGCTCTCGAGGCCAAGTGGGCTGCTGAGGACGCCGCCGCCGCCAAGGAGGAGAACTAATGAAGCCCGCAGAGATTCGTGAGCTCTCGGACGCTCAGCTCGATGAGAAGCTGAAGGAAATGCGCGCCGAGCTCTTTAACCTTCGTTTCCAGATGGCCACGAGCCAGCTGGACAACACCGCTCGCGTCAAGACCGTGAAGAAGGACATCGCTCGCGTCCTCACGGAGCAGCGCGCCCGCGAGATCGCAGCGGAGAAGTCCGCTGCCACCGAGTAGGACCTAAGGAGAGAACATGACTGATTCGCGTAACACGCGTAAGGTCCGTACGGGTGTCGTCACCTCCGTCTCCGGTGCCAAGACCATCGTCGTCACCATCACCGAGCGCAAGCGTCACCCCAAGTACGGCAAGATGATGACCACCTCCAAGAAGCTGCACGCTCATGACGAGGAGTGCACGGCTGGCGTGGGCGACACCGTCCGCGTTATGGAGACCCGTCCTATGTCCAAGATGAAGCGTTGGCGCCTCATCGAGGTCGTCGAGCGCGCTAAATAAGCGACTGCTCTCACGACTTGTACGTTTCCGGAGATGTGCGCTAAGCCTGGCAGGCTCGCGCCTGCTGTATCAGGGCTGTGCACCTCTCTCCGGTTCTTAGTTCGGAGGAACATCTACCATGATTCAGATGCAAACCATGCTGAACGTCGCCGACAACTCCGGCGCTCGCA
>ERZ808240.3252-NODE-3252-length-16121-cov-12.416096_pt1 | contig 16121 bp, 13 predicted proteins | sample MGYA00521084_ERZ808240 | MGnify/ENA primary metagenome ERZ808240 (study PRJEB31516, sample SAMN03275571) | gut metagenome | biome: mammalia-associated habitat; material: feces | host: Papio cynocephalus | place: Kenya | collected 2012-08-06 ... | reverse complement strand
TTTTCGGCTAATTAACTCTGGTCTTTTTGTTAGGACTTGTGCAACAGCCCCGTTTACTGTTGTTCTGTTTAATTTGCGGATGTTTGGGAGCTGGGGCTGTGATAGATGCCGAAGCTGGTATCCGGTTCCGGCATTTTTACCCGGGATGCCCGGTCATTGACCGCGAAGGTGATCGCCGCCATTGCCGCCAGAACTGCCGCAATGATGAGCCATTTTACAAAGTCGGGGAGTTTTTTCATCGTTTCGTTTCCTTATCATTCCGGACGGCAGCGTTTCCGGGCCTTTTTCAGCAGGTCAGAGGCTTCCGCCGCCGTAGGTCTTGCGACCCATGCCGGACGCTCGCCTGCACCCTCGCCGGTGCTGCCCTCCTCTGCAAAGCCTGCGAGATTGGTATCCGTCCGGTCATGCCACGGTGAGAAACCGTCCGGCGAGATATGCGCACCCAGACGGCAGTCCAACACCGTCGTCTTGCCGGTCGGACGCCACGGACGACCCAGATAGACCGTACCTGCCGGGCAGTCGGAGACAAAATCGCAATCCCAGAAGACCAGACCCAGACCATCGGCACTGCCGGACGGTGCGGTGACATAGCTGCACGGGATATTGTTGTTCACCGTGCGGATGATGCACTGCTCAAACAGAGCGTCGGCACCGCCGAAGATAAAGTCGATATCGCCTGCGATGGTGCAGTTCTGGTAATACTGCGCCGACGGACGGCGCGGCGACAGATAACGAGGGCCAAGGAAGCCGTCCTTTTCCCGTTCTTTTTCAGGCAGGGGCGCACAGAACAGGGTATCCTGATTGCCCAACAGGGTCACATTCCGGAAGACCGCCTTTTCCGCGTCGACGTATGCCGCCACCGCCTGTCCAACCTTGCTGCCCGGACCTGCGTTGTTTTCGATGGTGAGATCCTCCACCGACAGCTTTTCACCGCCGAAAAAGGCGGTATAGCTGCGGAATGTGTGAGTTGGGCGTCCATCCGGATGCGGCAGCCTGCCGCCATCGTTCCAGACCAGTTTCGTCTGCTCCTGTCCGGCTCCTTTTAGGGTGAGCTGACGCTTTTCGCAGAACAGTTTTTCCCGGTAAACACCGGGGCCGACCTCGATTTCAGCTTCGGTATCATACGGCACAGCGTTCACGGCCTCGGTAATGGTCGTAAAATCGCCGCTGCCATCCTGTGCAACACGGATGTTAAGCATGATCGTATCCCTCTCAGTCTCGCTCTGTCCGCCGTTTCCCGTCCCGGGAAATCTGCGGACAGGCTTACATTCAACTTACAGGCTCTGCCGCCCGTTCTCGAACTGAATCCTAGTATAACCACAGTCTGTGAATATTTCAACCACTTTCCAGCCGAAGAACAGCGGCGGTAATGTCGTCAGGCCGTCCGGCTTTTTCGGCCCGGGTGCGTGCCATCTCCACCAGCGTTTTCGCCAGCTTCTCGGGCGGCTCATTTGCCGCCGCGCTCAGTTCCAGCTGCTGTTTTACCCAGCCGGTGCCGTCCACCAGTAGGCCGTCCGACACCAGCACTGCATAATCTCCGGCAGAAAGATGCACCATCCGGCTCTGACCGTTGACGCCGCCCAAAATTCCCATCGGCAGACTCACATCTCCGACCGCTCTCGCCCGGCCCCCATGGACGAGAAAACCCGGCGCAGCTCCTGCCTTGAAAAGCCGTGCCGTTCCGGTGTAAAGGTCCACGCTGATAAGGTCGAGAGTCGCACCGCTCTCTTCATCGCTCTTGAGAGCCAGTGCCACATTGACGAGCCTTGCGGCCAGCTCTGCGGTAAATCCGGCCTTCAGGAGCCGAGCCGTCAGCTCCGCCGCAAGGTTCCCGTCTACTGCTGCCGGGCGTCCAGTCCCCATCCCGTCGCACAAGATCATCTGTGCTGCTGCCGGACTGCAAAACTGCTGTACGGCATCGCCCGAGATCGTCCCTCTTGCCGCCGCGCCTGCCGTGCCAAAAACCACCCGGAGCGCAGGCTTTTCGGAAAAGAGAAGGGTCGTCATTCCCTTGCAGGAAAGCACCTGCGGCGTCTCAAAACTCCGTCGGCAGATACGCCCGACCTCCTGTGCCAAAGCCTCCAGTTCCGCTCCCGAAAATCGAGTGCGCGGCAATGTCACCGCTGCCTTTGTCCGGCCCAAATCATCCAGCGTGACAGCACATTCCAGCGGCGGCGTGCCAAGCGTCGCAAAGAACGCTGCCACCCGGTCGGATTTGTAGGGTTCTGGATTGCCCGGCCTGCCCAGCTGCTCACTGAGGACCCCCAGTGCATCCGCAACTGCGCTGTACTGTTCCGTCAGAGCAGTACGCATGGCTTCCGAGTGGAGATGGGCTTCTTTCCGGCTGCGATAGAGTGCAAACGAGCGGTTGACCGTCGCACAGAGAGCCGCCGGATGGATGCAGCGCGAGAGTTCTGCCGGAAGGTCGGACGGATTCAGATGTCCCTGCTGTTCGAGCAGAGGGCGCAGAGACTCCATTCCCGAAAGGGTCGCTTCATATTCCTGTTTCCAGCAGGATTCCTGACGTCCGCAGTTGAAACAGAGGGTATCATGCACATTGTCAACGACCCACCGGAAATCCTCGCACCGGCGCGGCAGAGCGTCGTAGACATCGTTGACGGTCGCCGCCAGCGAGGACAGGCTTTCGGCAACTGCTTCCAGCCGGGTCGCTGCTACCGAAAGGCGAGGCCGCTGGGTGTGATCCTCGAGGGGTTCTTCCGGGGAGGGCGGTGCCAGCCATCCTGCCGGCATCACTCCAACTGCGATGACACCCAAACCAAGGCTGAACAGCGTTCCGAAAGCGTTCCGGATAGGCTGGACACAGAGAATGCCTGTCACACAGCCTCCGGCATAGGCCGCAAAGCTTTCGATTCGTCTGCCCGGCGTCAGCACTGCCGCCGCTGCGGTGGCACAGCAAAGCCCCGCAGCAGCCGGAGCAAGAGCGGCATCTGCCGCACAGAGAGCCGCCGCTGTAACACCTGAAAAGGCCATTGCTTCTTTTCCCTGTCCCCGGCAGCAGAGAAAAACCTCCGCCGCAGCGCAGGCCATGACTCCCGGCGACAATTTCCACAACGAAACGCTTCCCAGTGCCGCTGCTGCCGCTGCGCTGACGAGCAGGGTCCCAAATCCCAGTCTTTCGGGCGGAAAATGCTGCAATCCCAGTCCGACTCCAACCGCCAGAAGAGCGTCCGCACCGCAGAACAGCACCAGCTCCAGCCCTCCGGCTTTCCAGAAGCAGAGCGACCCCACCACAAGCACGCTGCAGCTTATCAGTGCCGCCGGGAAAAAGCGTTTCGGCCAGCACCACCGGGCAATGACTGCCGCACCGACCGCACAAATCAGGCAGATGCTCCGGAGAGAAAGCTCCCCAAAACTGTGGAGTAGGATCCCCATCACTGCGCCGGCCGCACAGGGCGCAAAGCAATCCTCCGCAAAGCCCAGCGTCAACCCCAGCCCAAAGGGGAACAATGCACCATACAGGATCGCCCAGCCCCCAGCAAAACCGACTGCCAGCGCACCGGCTCGGCGCAGCACCGGACGAATGGCTGCCCGGGAAGTCAGCGCGGCTTCCATCGGGTGCGGCGGATAGAGTTTCGATGATTCCAGCATGAAAAAATCCCCACTTTCCGGTGGGGATTTTTTGTAAACATTGTTCTGTTCCCCACGCCTTTCGCATATACTTTAGCGCAGGCGCGGTGCGGTTTTTAGGATTGTACGGATTTACGCTAAAAGCAAACCGAAAATCCGATTTTCCGTGGGATTTATCAGCCGTTCAGTTTCTCGATAGCAGCCTTAACGCGGTCGAGGGTCTTTTCACGGCCCATCATGCAGGCGAGATCGGTGCCGCCGCCGGGGGTACGCTGCTTGCCGGACAGCGCAATGCCCAGCGGATAGAGCAGCCAGCCGTTCTTCTTGCCCAGCTCCTCAGCCTTTGCTTTGCAAGCATCAAAGACAGCGTCACGGTTGGTAAAGTCCAGAGCTTCATCACTCAGGACCGGCAGCAGAGCTTCCAGAGCCTCTTTTGCGGTATCGGGCGTGGTCTTCTGCTTCTTGTTGGCGTACAGGCTGACATCATACTCGGGCATTGCGTCGAAGAAATCCAGCTGCTCGGGGATCTCGCCCAGAACCTCGCAGCGAGGCTGCAGGTTTGCGCAGAGGAGCTTCTTGTCGATGGGAGTATGAACTGCCTGATCGATCCACGGCTCTGCCTTCTTCAGGAACTCTTCGGGAGACAGGCGGCGGATATACTCGGCGTTGATGGCACGAAGCTTGAGGGGGTCGAAGATGGCCGGAGACTTGGAAATGCCGGACGGCTCCCAGATCTTCACCAGCTCCTCGAGGGAGAAGATCTCCTGCTCGGCGTACTCGCCCTTGGGGCTCCAACCCAGCAGGCAGATATAGTTCAGGATGGCCGGAGTCAGATAGCCCTTTGCCACCAGATCCTGATAGCTTGCATCGCCGTTGCGCTTGGATAGCTTATTCTGAGCATCCTTCATAACCGGAGGGCAGTGGATATAGGTGGGGATCTCCCAGCCGAATGCCTGATACAGCAGATTATATTTCGGGGTCGAAGACAGGTACTCGCTGCCGCGGATGACGTGGGTGATACCCATCAGATGGTCGTCGACGACGTTTGCGAAGTTGTAGGTCGGCATACCGTCGGTCTTGATGAGGATCTGGTCGTCCATCTCGCTGTTATTGACCTCGATGTGGCCGTAGACCACATCATCGAAGCCGGTCACGCCCTCACGGGGGATCTTCTGGCGGATGACATACGGCTCACCGGCAGCCAGACGCTTCTTGACCTCTTCTTCGGGCAGGTCACGACAGCAACCGTCATAGTGGGTCATCTCGCCGTTGGCGCGCTGCTCTGCGTGCAGGGCTTCCAGACGCTCCTCGGTGCAGAAGCAGTAATATGCCTTGCCTTCAGCGACCAGCTGTTCCGCATACTGCTTGAACATACCCATCCGCTCGCTCTGGACATACGGGCCGACCGGACCGCCGATATCCGGGCCTTCATCCCAGATCAGGCCGGTCTCGCGCAGGGTGTTGTAAATGACGTCCACTGCGCCCTCAACATAACGGCCCTGATCGGTATCCTCGATGCGGAGGATGAAGGTGCCGTCCTCGTGCTTTGCCATCAGGTAGGTGTACAGGGCAGTACGCAGGTTGCCAACGTGCATATAACCCGTGGGCGACGGCGCAAAACGGGTACGAATTTTATTGCTCGGCATATAAAAACGCTCCTTTTATCATTCATATCACAATAAGCAAAAAATTTGCGGATAGCTATGTTTTAGTTTAATGGTTCCGCAGCAGTTTGTCAACTGTGGGAAACCACCCAAAACCCACAAACACCCCCGGCATCTTTTTCAGGTGCCGGGGGTGTCTGCTATTAGAAAGGAGGTCGTCAGCTCAGGTCTTCGCCGTTGGAGGCGATGACTTTTTTATACCAATTGAAGCTGTCCTTTTTCAGGCGTTTGCCGTCGCCGGTTCCGTCGTCCTGATAATCCACATAGACAAAGCCGTAACGCTTTGCCATTTCGCCGGTGGAGGCCGACACAAGGTCGATGCAGCCCCACATGGTGTAACCCATCAAGTCAACACCGTCTTCTTCCACAGCGGCTTTCATGGCTTCGATATGGCTGCGGAGATAGTCAATACGGTAGCTGTCATGAATGCTCCTGTCCGATTCCAGAACATCTTTTGCGCCCAGACCGTTTTCCACCACGAAGAGCGGCTTCTGATAGCGGTCATACAGCCAGTTCAGCGACATCCGCAGACCGGTCGAGTCGATCTGCCAGCCCCAATCGCTGGTCTCGAGGTAGGGATTTTTGACACCCAGCATCATATTTCCGCCCTGCTCGCTTCCCTTTTCAGGTTTTGCGGCGGCGCATGCGGACATGTAATAGGAGAAGCTGATGAAATCGACCGTACCAGCTTTCAGGTCGGCCTTTTCCTGTTCCGTCAGGGTCAGGGTAACGCCCTCACGCTCGTATTTTTTGAGCTGATAAGACGGGTAAGAGCCTCGTGCCTGCACATCACAATAGAAGTAGCAGTCATTGGATTTTTTCCATGCTTCCAGAACATCCGCCGGGTTGCAGGTTGCCGGATAGACGCAGTTATAAGCGATCATGTTGCCGACCTTGTTTTCCGTGTCGATGCCGTGCAGGAGCTGCACGGCTCTTGCGCTGGCAAGGAGCTGATGCTTGCTTGCATTCGCAATGGTTTGTGGGTCTTTCGTCGCGACTGCGCCCTCCATCCACGGAGCCATTCCCAGAACATTGATCTCATTAAAGGTCAGCCAGTATCTGACTTTGCCTTTGTACCGTTCGCCGATGGTCTTCACATAGCGCAGATAACATTCGATGGTACGCTCATCCGCCCACGATCCCCAGCGGTTCGCCAGACCCACCGGTGTTTCGTAGTGGGAGATGGTGACGAGCGGCTCGATGCCGTTTTTGTGCAGTTCATCAAAAACAGAATCGTAGAACGCTAAACCTGCTTCGTTGGGCGTTTCCTCATAGCCCAGAGGGAAGATACGACTCCAATTGATACTCATCCGGAAGCACTTGAAACCCATCTCGCCCATGAGGGCAATGTCCTCTTTGTAATGGTGGTAGAAATCGCTGGCACGGTGAGAGGGATAATCATGACCTTCAAAGCATCCAAACTGTGCCTGCTCCGGTGCATTGAGCATAAACATCATCTGTTCGTTCACACTGCCGTCCGGCATTTTATAGGTCACGTTCCGCATTTTGGTACGGGAACCACGGGTACAGCAGTCTGCGCTACTCACTCCCTTGCCGTCAGCATTCCAGCCGCCTTCAAACTGGTTTGCCGCCGTTGCACCGCCCCAGAGGAATTTTTCCGGAAATCCTGCCATTTTCTTCTCCATTTCTTCTTATCAAATCAACAAAATCAAGCGTTTTCGGGGTTCTTCCTGAACTCTGCCTTCATCATGATATAGCTTGCCACGAATGCCACCACGATGGAAACAACCGTGCCGATGCAGGCCCAGATAAAGCCATTCATGCTGTCGCCGCCGATGAAGATGGGCAGAGAAATCAGACCGGGAGAAGCCATAACATAAGCTTTCACGCCGAAAATACCAGTGATAAGTCCACCGACACCGCCGCCAAGCATCGCTGCATACAAGGGTTTCTTAAAGCGCAAGTTCACGCCGTACAGAGCCGGTTCGGTGATACCCATCAAACCCGTCAGGCCAGCGGAAGACGCCAGAGCCTTAGTGTCCTCATTCTTGCTTGCAAAACCGACTGCAAGAGCTGCTGCACCCTGTGCTACATTGGAAACCAGCATACCGGGCATCATCGCACCTTCATAACCCACCATGTAATACATAGTGCCGAACAAACCACCCAGCGTATAGTGCATACCGGTCATAACCAGCAGTGGGCTGAATGCGCCCCAGATAGTTGTTACCAGCCAGCCGGCATGATCCATCATAACAGTAAACACAGCAGTCAAACCATTTGCGGCAATTGTACCCAATGGGCCAACTGCTACAAAACCAACGACTGCACCGCAGAGCAGGGTAAGCATTGGAGCAATAAAAATACGCACCATCTTCGGAATATACTTGTTAAAGAACTTATCCATATAGGACATCACCCATACGCTCAGGATGATAGGCAGAGCGTTGGAAGAATAAGTCACCAGCATAACCGGAAGTCCGAACAAGCTAAAAGATTCACCCGACGCAACGATATTTGTAAAAGTCGGGTGCATCATCGCGCCTGCCAGACCCATTGCAAGGAACGGATTGCTGCCAAATTTCTTGGCTGCTGTATATGCAGCCATAATTGGCATAAAGTAAATTGGCGCATTTCCGAGGAAATTCAAAAACACTGCCACATCACTGTCTGCTGAAATAATATTAAATAGAGTAAGCAGTGTATAGATGACAGTAATCATGCCACCGCCAATAATAGCAGGCAACAGCGGTGTGAAAATACCTGCTAACGCATCCATTACGGCATTGAACGGATTCTTCTTTTTGCCATCCTTCTTTTCTTCCGTGCCAGCATTGTTCTCGTCCAGCTTACAGATTTTCATGATAACATCGTAAGGAAAGCTGACATCCTGCCCGATAATGACCTGATACTGTCCGCCTTGATTGCGTGTTCCCATAACGCCTTTGATTGATTTTACTTTTGCTTCGTCCACCTTGCTCTCGTCTGCCAGATTGAAGCGCAGACGGGTCGCGCAGTGGGTCAGACCCGTGACATTCTCCTTGCCGCCAACGGCTTCGAGAATGGCTTCACCCATTTTCTGATAATCCTGTGCCATTAAATTTTCCTCCTTGTCTCCCTGCAGGGTGACGGTCAGCCGCCCACGGCTCAGTTCTGCCGCGGCGACCTCCTCTACCTGCCGGACTGCTTCGAGGTCGACCATTCCGAGATCCTTCACTGTCAGATACAGCGTGTTTCCCCGTGTGATCTCACGGCTGACATTTTCGTTTCCGCCGATGAGCGGATAGAGTTTCTGTAAAACTTCAGCAGGACTCATGGTATAAACCTCCACGTTCTATCATCTGCACCCGTGCGGGCCCTGCACGGGATACATGCAAAATTGGTGTGGGCATCTTGCCCGGAATAAAAAAATCCGAAGCACGCTTTCGCACAGGGGCAAACACTGCTCCTGTAAAAAAGCCTGCTCCGGATATCGCGTTTTTTCAACTGTCGCTCCAGAAAAAGACTGGTTATTTTGTTTCTTTGTCGCTGCGCTCGTAGACACGCTGGATGTGCATGATGAGGTAAACCACCTCGTCGTCGCTGCAAGTCCAGCCCCATGTTTTCTTGAAGTAATCCACGACCTTCGTCACGCAAGCGTAAATCTCGGGATATTCACGCATCAGCGTCCGGCGAAGCTGGTTGGTGACATTCTCGCTGGGCGTTCCGGCTTCGAGCCGCTGGATGAGATACCGCAGGTGCGCCGTGAACCGGTTATAGTTGTAGCTGTCTTTGTCCAGCTTGAAATGCAGACTGTTTTCGACGATGGAATCCACCTGCGAAATGATCTGCATACTCATCATCAGGCTGTGGATGTTGCCGCTTTCGGCCTCCGCATTGATGAGGTGCATCGCAATGTTGACGACCTCATTCTCCGGCAGGCTGTACCCGGTCTGCTCCTGCAAAATTTTCAGAGCTTCCTGCGCAAGAGCGGTTTCCTTTGGGTAGAGGTGGCGGACATCGTAGGCGATGGGCGTTGTCAGGTCGACACCGTTTTTCAGCCGTTCCAGCGCAAACTGCACATGGTCGGCCAGCGTAAAGGGCAGGTTCGGGTTCAAGCGGCAGTCCAGCTCGATCTCGGCCTGATCCGCAATTTCCGCACAGGCCATGACGACCGGCTGTGACAGATCCCGTATCATGCTCAGATATTTCGGGTCTACGTCATAAAACGTCCGTTCGATCTTACCCATGTCGGTCAGCTCATACGGCACCGCCGGGAATCCAATGCCTTTTCCCAGTACGACGACCTGTTGTCCGGTAGAGTCCAGTGCCAACGCTGCGCTTGTATTGATTTTCTTGATGATCCGCACGCCCGGCACTCCTCTCTGTCTCGCAAAATGGCATAAAAAAACAGGACACGCATACACTTCACCCCTTAAAACCAGAAAATCCATTTTTAAGAAGTGAACAAGTTGCGCCTCCTGAGAGTATCGTCTTGTTTCTGTTTAAAATTCTAACACAGCGTTTTTCGCCCGTCAATCCGCATACCTGCCAAAAAATCTCCCAGAAATTTAGGCATGTTGCTTTTACTACTCCAGCCCAAACAGGTGGAGCAGTTTCTGCCAGAAATTCCGTTTGACGACGGGTGTTTCCTCCGTGACGGTTTCTTCTGCCTTTTCGATGGCGGCCGTCTTGATGACAAACTGCACTGAATCGACGTTCGTATTCTTCTCCGAAACGAAAGAAACGATTTCATTGCCGCCGGTCAGGGAATCCATGACATTCTGGATCTGTTCATCCACTTTGCCGTCGATGCCGCTGGTCTGCTTGGCAAAGGTCTCGGTGCCGTTGCGGAGGGTCTTTGCGCCATCCGCCAGTTCACCGGTCTTGCTGTTCAGCTGGCCGGTGGCGTCTTTCAGGACGGCGGTATTCTGGTGCAGGGTGTTCACGCCGTCACGCAAAGCAGCGGCTCCGCCTGCCGCACTGTTCACACCGTCGGTGTAGGCTGCCACGCCGTCATAGAAGGTCTGAAAATTGTCCAGCTGGGTCTGAAGGTCGTCGATTTTTCCGATGGCGGCGGTCACTTTTTCCTCGATTGCCTTGGAAAAGAGCTTGGAGAAACAGTTTTCCGAAAGCATTCCGTTCAGCGTCTCTTTCAGATCAGATAGGGTTTCGGTATAGTTTTCCGGTGTGAGGGTCACTTCGGCAATGCCTGCCGAAGAAAGCTCGCTGTTCAGCATAGTCTGCGCCGCACTGCACAGGCCTGCGAAGGCCTGATACGCACCGTTCCTCAGGTCAGCACTCTTTCCGTTCAGAGTCGAAAGACCGTCCGAGAGGCTCTCTGCGCCGTCTGCGATTTGGCCTACGCCGTTGTTCAGTTGACCGGTTGCATTGCTCAGAGTTCCAGCCGCCGAATGGAGCTGAGCTGCACCATCACTGAGAGCCGATGCACCGTTATTGACCTGACCCACTGCGTCGGTAATTTCACCCACCTGCTCTTTCAGGCCGTCGGTGTCAATGCTGATGTTCAGGCTCATTTTGACGCCATTGATGGACACCGCATCCATCTCGAAATCGGTGACGTCGGCAGAGATGGTGGTGTCGATGCCTCGGCCGGGCAGGATGACATAACTCAGCTGTTTGTTTGCCCCTACATTCGCCATCGTTGCATCCGGAGCAACGATGTTCTGGCATTTTTCCGTGTTCAATGCAAACGCCGCCTGCAATGCGTAGTCCTCGTAGAAGCTGCCGCTGCAATTCTCGTTCTTTGTGACGGTAAAATAGATTTTCAGTTTGCCGCTCTTACCGGCCAGTTTCTCCGGGGTGATGTTCTTTCCGTCCAGCGTATAGCGGATGGAGATGTTCCACGGGATCTCCCGGTTTTCCAGTGTTCCCTGATAATATACCCGGTCAGCGTCGGTCGTGAAGGTGATCTCGTCGCCGTTCTGGGTGATGGGGTCATTGGTCGTCAGCATCTTCACACTGGAATAGTCGCCGTAATCGGTCACGCTGCCGCTGCCGAAGATATTGACAACATTCAAATTCTGTACGCTGCCTTGGGCGTCGGTCATGATGTAGACGACCTCTTCCTTCTCGGTGGACGGAGCCGCCGCAAAGGTCGGCAGAGCGGTCGAGCAGAGCAGCAGAGCCGACAGACCTGCCGCAGCGATTCTGGTTCTGGTTTTCATGCTCTTTTCTCCTTTTTCTTATTCAGGAACGCACGGCTTGCACCGTGGGTGGTTTTTTGGATCAGGCCGTCAAAGAGGACGAGCAGTCCGGGCAGGACGAACAGAACAACAACGACTGAGCAGAGTGTTCCCTGCCCCAGCAACATTCCGAGCTGTGCCAGCAAACCATGGGAAGAAACAAATCCCATCAGAAAACCAACCACGGTCAGTACGCTGCCGGAAGTCAGAACAGAAACGGTACAGCTGGAAACCACCTCTTTTACCGCTTCTTTCCTGCTCATCTTCTGGCGGTCGGTGAGATAGCGATTGGTAAACAGAATTGCGTAATCCACCGTTGCTCCCAGCTGGACCGAGCTGATGATCAGGTACGCAAAGTAGAAGATCGTCTGATCTGTAAAATATGGAATCGACAGATTGACCCAGATCGCAGTCTCGATGCTCAGCACCAGCAGAACAGGCAGGGAGATGGATTTCATCGTAACGAGCAGAACAAGGAAGACCGCACCGATGGCGATGCCGTTCACCTCCGTCATATCCGCCGTGACTGTATCTTTCAGATCATAGGTAGACACCCCCTGACCTGCTAACAGCCACTCTCCCGGATAATACTCCTCCGCGATTTTCCGGACTGTCTCGACCAGTCCGAATGCTTCATCTCCCTCATAATCGGCATTGACCGTTAGCACCATCCGGGTATAATGTTCGCTGTTCAGCTTGGAGAGGGTCGCATCGTCGAGATACTGCTCCGGGATTGAACTGCCGACCGTATCGACATAGGATAGGATGCTTGTCACCTGCGGCAGGGTATGCAGCTGGTCGGACAGCTCTTTCTGGGTCGCCGTACTGGTCTTTGGAACCATCAGAACGTAAGTATCGTTTTTACCGAAAGTATCCTCGATTTTGGCGGTGTCCGAACCCAGTTGGGTCTGGATGCCGAAAATATGGGAAGCTCCATAATAGAAGCTGTTGTCGTTGGAGGCCAGATAACTTGGAGCGATCAAAATCGCAAAGACGCAGACGCAGGGCATCATGACTTTGCAGACGATCTTTCCCAGTTTTTCAAACGATGGCAGAAAGCTGCGGTGAAGGGTCTTGTCGATGAGCGGATACGTTGCCAGAACAAAAGCCGGCATAAAGACGAAGACCACGATCAGGCTGATTGCAATGCCCTTTGCCAGTGCAAGACCCAAATCCGGACCTATACGGAACCGCATCAGGCAGAGAGCCAGAAAGCCAATGACCGTTGTCAGGCCGCTGGAGAAAATCGAGCCGGTCGAACTGTACAGAGCGTTCGCCATTGCTTCCTTGGGGTCGGAATCATGTTTGCGGCATTCCTCAAAACTGTGGATGAGAAAAACGGAATAGTCCAGCGAAACCGCCAGCTGCAAAATTTTGCCTGCGGCATTCGTCACGAAGGAAATCTCCCCGAAAATCAGGTTGCTGCCGGCGTTCAGGATGACAGCCACACCGATTCCCAGAAGCACAATGAAAGGTTCCGCCCAGGAAGTTGTTGTCAAAATCAACACCAGCACGGCGAATAACACGCCGATGACAGCCATCATCGGAACTTCTTTCACGGTAGAAGTCGTTGCAACCGCAGTTGAAACGGCACTGCCTGCTATGTAGTTTTCGTTGCCGATGACTTCACGGATGGCATCGCAGGCTTCAAGATTTTTGCTTTCGTCAATCGTAACGGAGAAGAGAGCGTTTCCATCTTTATAGTAGGTTTCCCGGGTCGCCTCAGGGATAAATTCCAGCGGCTGCGTCACGCTGGCGACATCATCCAGCCATGTTACATCCGTCACGCCGTCCACGGCAAGTAGTTTTTCCTTATAGGCCAATGCTTCCGGAACGGTCACGTTTCGAATCATCACACGAGCATTCGGAATGCCGCCCGTGTACTCTGCATCCATTGTCTCCAATGCAATGGTCGATGGACTGTCTTCGGGCAGATAGTCATTCATCTCGTAATCCACCGCGATCCATTTTTGACAGAAAAGGCAGACTACAAATACTGCCAGAAAGCTTGTCAGAATCAATTTGGGATGTTTTACGATCTGCTGATAAAATTTTCTCATAGATGCACCTCCGTGCAGATATCATCTTATATCGCAAGAAAATAGTACCACAGTTGTCCAGCAAATAATATACCCAAACCATGCCGATTTGTCCGGCAAATGTCGGACAGGTGACGCTTATTTATCCATTGAAGCATTCTTCGGACAGTTGTATAATAAACTCAGTTCATAAACGGAGGATTTCGTATGACCCATGAGGAAGCCTGTCTCCAGACCCGAAAAAAATTATCCGCCGCCCTGAAGCATCAGATGGAACATAAGCCCCTGCGGAAAATCACCGTCAACGACATTATCACAGACTGTGGGCTGAATCGGAAAACCTTTTATTATCACTTTGATGATATCCACGCTCTTCTCAAATGGAGTCTGGAGCAGGATATCTTTGAGGTCCTCCGTCAGTTTGATTTCATGGTCGATGTTCAGGGGGCTTTGCAGTTTACAGTCGATTATATTGAATCCAATGCTCATCTTCTGAACTGCATCTATGATACGATTGGTCGTGATGAGATCAAGCGGCTTCTTTGCGATGATTTATTTCAGATCATCCGTAAATTTATTAACGAAAACGAGGCCGAGCACAATCTTCACTTGTCTGAAAATTCCAAAGAATTTCTCTGCCGCTTTTATTCCAATGCTACTGTTGGCACACTGGTCGATTGGTTCCGTACCAGTTATAGCCCTGAAACAAAACAATTTCTTGTGGAGAATCTTTCTTTTATGCTTCGTGTCTCTCTGCCGGAGACGATGAAAAAGGCAAATTTTACCGGAACTGATCTCTGAATATCGAACATTCATTCAGCTGTCTGCCACCATTTGGGCAAATGAGCACTCTCTGCACGCTTTGAAACCATGCAAAATCCGTGCAGAAACCGTGCACTTACTCTCCGACAAATAAAAATCATACCATCCATCACCGACTTGACGGCATTGGTTTGAGTGGCCACACATCAAAATCAAGTCTTGGAGGACACTACTATGAAGAACTTGCTTTCCTGCCGCTACAACATGGACACCAACCGAGTGGAAGGCTGAACACAACGCACAGAACGACCGCGTTGCCAGCAGACTTGTGTGCATCTTCGCTGGCATTGCGTCCCAGTGCAATGCTGACGAAGGCGCAGCAGCCATCGCCGATAAACACAGCCAGACCAAGGGCAACCACTGTCAGTGGGAATACAACAGTATTTGCTGCATTGCCGTAAGAACCGAGATAACTGGCGTTTGCAATAAAGATCTGATCTACGATGTTATACAGTGCGCCGACCAGCAGAGAGATGATGCATGGGATCGCATATTTCCGCATCAGCTTGCCGATACGTTCCGTGCCGAGAAATTCGTTGGAACTTTCCATGGGATTCACCTTACTTTTCCATTTCAGGACAAAAAATAATGAGCGGCACTCATGCGTAAGACCAGTTGCATGAGTGCCGCTCATTGTTCATCTTTATTATAGCGAGAGATTTCCGAATTTTCAAAGGCATTTTTTCACAAGAAATTTTGTCACTGTTCTGCGCATAGTGTATGGCCGAAACTTTGTGAAAATCAGCCTTTGATGCCACCCAACTTTTTATGATAAAATAAGAAAGAACGAAAGTATGCTGGAAAGTCTGTTTTGCACAGTCTGTTCCGTTCAGACGAAAGAGGAGCAATATGGCAAAGTATCAAGCAGGAATGTTGGTCGTTTACGGAAATCTTGGAGTCCACGAAGTTGAGAAGGTCGGCCCACAGAGCTTCTGTGGAGAACCAGCGAAAAACTACTACACTCTTCGCCCTTATTTTTCGGATTCTCATGACCGCAGCTATATCCCGACTGCAAAAGAGGAAGTGTTGCGCTCGGTCAGTTCTGCTGAACAGGCGGAAAGCGGCCTAAAAAAGATAAGGGACGAGGAACTTCCTACGGCGGTTTCCAGCAGTCAAGCATTACTGGCGGAGCATTATCAGGCGATGATCCACACGAATGACTTCTATGAATACCTGAAACTCTACAAAGAACTGTATCAAAAGCAGAGTGCCCAGCGAGGAAGAGGACGCAAAGTCAATGCCATGGACAGCCACTTTTATCAGATGGTGGAGCGTGTTCTGCGGGAAGAACTTGCCGTCGCATTTCACGAATCGCCAGAAGAAGCCGACAATCGGTTGCTTACAGCAATTTCATAATGCTTGCATCGTAATTTTCGACAATTACATATTGCTTGTTTTTTGTTAAGAACCGCCTTTGAATTTCTGCTTTCAATCTTTTATAATAAAATAGAACGGTGTCATGCTGGAATGTTTGGCAAAACACCTCTTGAAGATAGGAGATACGAACATGAAACGAGTAAAAGCCGCCTGCATCTGCCAGACCCTGCACTTTATGCTGAAGGATGGCGAAGAGCATCTTTACGCAGTTAAGCAGGTCAAGGATGAAGTTGAAAAGTACAAGAGAGATCTGGAGCGCAACCACACCCAGTATAAAATCGTGGAGCAGACCGAACAGCCGGATGGCTCCATTGTTGTAAAGGTCATCAAGCAGTACAATTCTGCTCCTGTGGATGATTATCTGAACTGATTTACTCCTCTCATAAAAATGACCGCTTCCGTTCGTGAAAACGGAGGCGGTCATTTTGCGTAGGGTGTATCTGAAAACAAGTTTCAGATGTGCAAAATGCTGAAAGAGATACAAG
>ERZ808240.3251-NODE-3251-length-16124-cov-4.532889_pt1 | contig 16124 bp, 9 predicted proteins | sample MGYA00521084_ERZ808240 | MGnify/ENA primary metagenome ERZ808240 (study PRJEB31516, sample SAMN03275571) | gut metagenome | biome: mammalia-associated habitat; material: feces | host: Papio cynocephalus | place: Kenya | collected 2012-08-06 ... | reverse complement strand
GCGGTTTGACCGTGTGGATCTGGGAAGTGGACAGATGAATGGTGCCGTTTGCAAATAGTTCTTCTTTTACGGCGCAGGTGCGCAGCTTCGTCTCAGCCTTGCCTGAGAGAAACGGCCCGATCTGCGAAGCCGGGTTTTCTTCCATGGCGGGAATCGAACCCTCGGCGATTACATGGCCGCCCTTTGCGCCCGCCTCCGGCCCCATTTCGATGATCCAGTCGGCTTCTTTCAATATCTGTGTGTCGTGGTCCACCAGAATGACGGAGTTTCCGTCAGCCACCAGATCGTGCATCACGCCGGTCAGCCCCACAATGTTGGACGGATGCAGGCCGATAGACGGCTCGTCCAGCACATACAGAACGCCGGTGGTGCGGTTTCGGACAGCGCGGGCCAGCTGCATCCGCTGGCGCTCGCCGGTGGAGAGCGTGGACGCCGAACGGTCAAGCGTCAAATAGCCAAGTCCCAAGTCCATCAGCCGCTTTGCCGTGCTCTGGAACGCCTCGCAAATGCTCTCGGCCATCGGGCGCATCTCCTCCGGCAAGCTGCCGGGAACGCCCTGTACCCAAGGCACCAGTTGGCCAAGCGTCATGGCGCAGGCTTCATCCAGAGAAATGCCGCGCAATTTCGGCGCGCGGGCGGCGGCGGAAAGGCGTGTACCGCGGCAGTCCGGGCAAATATCCTCTTTCAAAAACTTTTCTACCCGCTTCATGCCCTTTTCGTCCTTGACCTTGGAGAGGGCGTTTTCCACGGTGTAAACGGCATTGAAGTAGGTAAAGTCCAACTCACCCGCCTGATTGGAATTTTTATTGTGGTAGAAGATGTGCTTTTTCTCCGCCGGGCCGTGGAACACGATATTCTTTTCCTGTTCCGTCAGGTCACGGAACGGCACATCCGTCCGTACCCCCATCTCACGGCAGATATCGGTCATCAGCGACCACATCAGGCTGTTCCACGGAGCCACCGCGCCTTCGTCGATGGTCAGAGAGTCATCCGGCACCAGTGTATCGAGATCCACCGTGCGGACAATGCCGGTGCCGCCGCACTTCTGACAGGCCCCCTGCGAGTTGAACGCCAGTTCCTCGGCGGACGGCGCGTAGAAACGTGCGCCGCACTCCGGACAAATGAGTTCTTTTCCCGCGGCGACAGCCAGGGACGGTTTCAGATAATGCCCGTTCGGGCAGCGGTGGCTGGCAAGGCGGGAGTACATGAGCCGCAGGCTGTTCAACAATTCTGTTCCCGTGCCGAAGGTGCTGCGGATGCCCGGCACGCCGGGGCGCTGATGCAGCGCCAGCGCAGCGGGGACATACAGCACCTCGTCCATGCTGGCTTTGGAGGCCTGCGTCATGCGGCGGCGGGTATAAGTGGAAAGGGCTTCGAGGTAGCGGCGTGAACCCTCCGCGTACAGCACGCCCAGCGCAAGAGAGGATTTGCCGGAGCCGGACACGCCCGCAATGCCCACGATTTTACCCAGCGGAATATCTACATCAATATTTTTGAGGTTGTGAACGCGGGCATGGCGAATCTGTATTGCCTTCGGAATGTTTTGTTTATCCATTGTGCCTCCTGTCTTTTTATATGTGAGATTGAAATATGGCTGTTACGGCGCACAATGCCGGCACGCCCGCTGCAGGAAAAGCGCCTCGCGGCACAACGTTTCGCAAAACGCTTCTCCAAGCATAAGAAACTTTTATCTGCTTAGGAAATGGACATGAACCACTCCACGGTTTCAGGGTCGTAATGAGAGAAGAACAGGCTTTTGCCGGTATCCAGTGCCTCGATCCGAGCCATTTCATCTGCGGTCAGTTCAAAGTCAAAGACGTTGAAGTTTTCCCGCATCCGATTTTCATGGGTAGATTTGGGAATCACCACCACATTGCTCTGAAGCAGGAAGCGCAGCGCCACCTGCGCAGCGCTCTTGCTATACCTGGTGCCAATCTCCTTGAGCAGAGGCGTATTGAAAAAGTCGTTCCTGCCTTCTGCAAAGGGACCCCAACTCATGTGCTGCGTGCCGTATTTCTCAAAATACTTTTTTGCAATCCTCTGCTGCTGGAACACATGGGTTTCCACCTGGTTGACCGCAGGCTTTACCTCCGCAAAATGGGCAATGTCAATAAAACGGTCCGGGTAGAAATTGGAAACGCCGATGGCGCGGGCCTTACCTGTTTTATAGGCCTCTTCCATCGCGCGATAAGTTCCGTAGTAATCGCCAAAGGGCTGGTGAATCAGCAGAAGATCCACATAATTCGTCCGCAGCTTCCGAAGGGACTCATCGATTGACGCTTTTGCTTTTTCATAACCTGCGTTGCTTATCCAGATCTTTGTCGTGATAAACAACTCCTCCCGAGGCAATCCGCAATTTGCGATTGCATTGCCGACGCCTTCCTCATTACCGTAAGCCTGCGCAGTATCAATGCTGCGATAGCCATTTTTGATAGCCTCCAGTACGCAGCGTTCCGTTTTCTCCGGCGGGGTCTGGTACACGCCATAGCCGAGCTGCGGCATTTTCACGCCGTTGTTCAGGGTTACATAGTTCATAAACAGTCCTCCTATCAGTATTCATAATCTGTACGTCTTGAAGAAGGAATTTCTTCTTTACAAGTGCGATTATACGCTGATATACTGAAAAAGTACAATATGAATCCTGAATTGCGGTTTTCACTATATGAATAAAGCAGGAGGAGGCCATGCTCAATTTATATGAGTTGGCGCAATTTGCCGCCTTTGCCGACTGCGGCACGCTATCCCAAGCATCGGAAAAGCTTTTGATTTCCCAACCAACTTTGACGCGCTCTATGCGCCATGTGGAGGACGCCTTCGGCGCCGCTCTCTTTTTGCGAAGCAAAAACCGGATTGAACTGAACGAGACCGGTATTCTGGCTGCCGAATACGCAAAAAAGCTGCTGTTTGAGGCGGACAAGGCCGTGCAGGCGGTACAGGCCTTCGATAAAAGCCTGCGGACGATCACAGTCGCTTCCTGTGCTCCGGCTCCGCTATGGGTCTTGCTGCCGGAGCTATCTCAAAAATTCCCGGAACGAACCATTTCCTCCCAGCTCTCCACGGCTGAGGAAATACGAAGCGCAGTCATAAAGGGCACCTGTGATATTGGAATCCTTTCCGCTCCCTGCACCACGCAGGACGGAATCAAGGATATTCCCTATATCAAAGAGCACCTTTTTGTCTGCGTATCCGAGGGACACGCACTATGGGACCGGCAGTCTGTGACCCTCCACGACCTGAATGGTTTTAACTGCCTGCTGCGGGATCAAATCGGATTCTGGACAGAGCTTTGTAAGCAAAAAATGCCGGCCTCCCGTTTTTTGATTCAAACGGACGAATTTGAATTTCAGGAGCTGGTCCGCACCTCTACGCTGCTTTGCTTTATAACCGATGCCGTATCACACCCCGGCCGCTATTATGCCGGCCGCAGGTGTATTCCCGTTACCGACCCGGAAGCAAACGTACAATACCACATCATTTGCAGTGCAAAAAACAAGGCGCTCATATTGAAGTGATCCCCGGCTTGCGCTTTAACTATGAAGGAAGCTCTTCATGGCCGCGTTCGCGCCTCGCAGCTTGCTCAGCTTGAATACAAAGCCGGAGCAGGACAGCAGCCCGGTACACAGCCAGACGGGCAGGAACGGCGACAGCGCACATCAGCGCGTCTCGTTCTTCGGCAAGCTGCGCCTCTTTCTTTGCGGTCAAATCACGATCTCCGTCCGTGATCGTGCGGACAGGACGGCAAGCTCTGGATTTTCCGGCGGCGCATTGCGCCGTTCATCTTGACCGCTGACAGGCTCGGCTGGTTTTGCCACGTATACGATGTCAATAACAGATGGAGAATAATATCGGAACATAAGTTGAACAGATCACCCCGTTGACAACAGAAAAAACAGCGGTTTCCGCGTCTGTATAACGCATAATCATCGGTAATGTGGTATCTTCGCTGGTTGCACCCGCAATGGCGATACAGGTGTAAGCGTTGAAATGCTTTGCGGCAAACGGAATAAAAATGAATGACGCGATCTCCCGCATAAGGTTACTCAGAAAAGCAATGCTTCCAACAGAAGACCCTGCCAGATTGCTGAGTGTTACGCCTGCCAGGCTATACCAACCAAGACCCCCGCTGATTGAAATCGCTTCATGGAGCGGATAGTTCAAAATCAAACCGCATACAGCGCCGCCGCCCAATGAGCCGACAATAATTCCCAGTGGAACGATCAATATTTTCACGTTGAACTGAAGCAGTTTTGCAAGGATACCTTTTTGCTTGCCAATGCTGATACCGACCGAAAACATCAGCAGATACAATATCCATTCTGAATATGCAGCCAAAGGCGTCAGAACGGAGGACAGCACAGAAACCATCCCGCAGCCAATACCGAGCAGCAATGCCGCTATCGCATAAAACATCATGGGGTCACGAACCGAAGCGGTTTTGCCTTCTTCTGCCGGGGGATTCAATTCCTCATATTCCGCTTTCCCTCCGGGCAAAAAACAACGGGTTAAGAAATATACGATTGCAGCAGAGCAGATTGCAGGAAGCAGAAAGAACAGGAAACTCTGAACTCCAAGCTCCCCCAGTTTGTGAAAAAAATCATCCTGCTGTCCCAAGCTTGCTCCCATGGAAAAAATCAAGAGGAGCGTGCAGCTTAACTGTACGAAGTCGTTTTTCTTTTTGGGAATCGCGGGAAAAAGGCGGCCGGCTAAGGCGCCTAAAATCATAATAAAAAATGTTATTATTCTCTTACCTCACATGATTTTGACCAACATATTTGCAGTATCAGCGATTTATAAAATAAAGCCCAACAAGGCAAATCGCAATTCCAATCACCTTATTTGTTGTAATTGCTTCGTGATAGAGGATCGCCCCTACCGCAATCAGTGCAAGGGACAAAAAGGAACTCTGTACGATAGACGCTGTGCTTACAGACCAACCATTTTTATACGCATAAATAAATCCCACTTCCAGGCCCACTACGGAAATACCAAGAAAGACCGGTGCAAAATTCAGCTTTTTATATTCTTGCAGCAGATTTGCGTTTTCACTTGACAGGAAAAATAAAATTGCTGAGCAGATCGCGCCGACAAGGTAGGTAACCGTCATGGACGCCATCACATTCATTTCTTTGGGTACACTTTTCGCGCAGATCTGATATACAACATTTGATAAAACAACAAGCGCAATCGGCCATAGCATAGACATGATCGTTTTCCTCCCTGTAAAACAAAAAGACAGCCAGACTTTTCAGCCTGACTGTCGGTAGGTGCTCACCCATATTTACTATACCGTATTGTCACACCTATGTCAAGGTAATTCATACCCTCACTATGGAAAGGCGGCGTTGGCGATCAGGCGCAGCGCCTCCGCTCCGGGTTGATCGCCTCCGGTTCCGCCAAATCCGCAGGCCCTGGCTCCTTGGGTATCAGCGCCGCAAGCTGACAGGCGGGATTGAGTGCGTTTTCCTTTTCCTCCACCATGACGGTGGCAGCGTCCCGGTCAATGTTTTCCGGCATGGCAGCCAGTCCCGCCAGCTCACAGGCGTGTTTGCGGCGGTGGCCTGCGATCAGCTCATAGCCGCCGTCCTCCCGTGGCCGTGCCAGCGCGGGGACGAGAACGCCGTACTCCTTGACGCTTTCAGCGGCTTCCTGCATGGACACATCCTCCCGCACCTGAAAGGGGTGATCCGGGAGCGGATGCAGCTCGGAGATCGGAATCTGAACGACCGCTTCCTGCCGCGGTTTCGGCTTTTGGGATGGCGCTGGCTTTTTGCCCGGTTCTTTCCGCGCTGCTTTTTTAAGCATCGTGTTCCTCCTGTCGGCCTCTGATTTTGGGTACAAAACTCCATGTATTGGCACTGCACCGCAAAAATGATGCACATTTTATGTTTTGCTATGCTTTACATGCACGATTAGGTTTTACGGTTACTCTTGAGAATATAAACCTTGCGGTGCAGACATCCGGCAAACGGATGTCTGCACCGCAATACAGTTCTCAAAAATCAGCTAATGGGAAAAACTCAGCTTTTGCCCGCAGTCCCCGCTTAACCCTGATAGGCTCTGTAGAGGAACGTGACGATTTGGGCGCGGGTGCAGCTGCTGTCCGGCCCAAATAGGCCGCCGCCAATGCCGTTCGTCACACCGTTCTCCACCGCCCATGCCACAGCGTCTGCATAGTAGCTGTCGGCGGGAACATCGCTGAACGCAGGCTTGCTGTCAACCAGCCTGCCAATAGCGCGGAACAGGAAGGTCACGCTCTGCGCTCTCGTACAGGCAGCGTCAGGGCTGAAGGTGGTATCGGTGGTGCCCAGCGTGATGCCGTTCTCGATGGTCCAGGCCACTGCCCTGGCGTAATAGCTTCCGGGAGCCACATCGGTCAGGTTCTCCACACTGCCCTGGGGCTCGGGAGAACCGGCGGCCCGCCACAGGAACGTGACGATCTGGCCCCTGGTGCAGGGATCGTCGGATCCAAACAGGCCATTAGCCTTGCCGTTGGTAATGCCATTCTTCATGGCCCATTCCACAGCCTTGGCGTAATAAGCGTCAGCGGGAACGTCCGCAAAAGTGGAAGCCGCCTGAATTCTGGCAAAATCAGCGGAAACAGTGACCTTAGACCCTGGCATAGTAAAGGCATATTTGCCGTTGCCCTTATCTGTGAGTTTCACGGTGTTGCCACTGGCGTCCTTCACGGTGATGGTGTCCAGCTCGTACCCCTTATCCGGGGTCACCGTGACGGTCACGGTATCGCCCTTCTTAGCAGTCTTGGGAGACACGGTCACATCGCCGTTCTTCGTGTTGGGAATCGATACGGCATAGCTGCCGGAGCTGGAAGAGCCGGAGGAGGAACCGCCGCCGGAGCCGGAATTCAGCAGACGAACTGCGATCCCGTTCGCCTGTGCATAGGCGTAAATCGCTGCTCCCGTGGAGTCCGTCCAAATCGTGACATTGGGGCTGTTTTTGCAGAGGCTTTCCCCAATCTCCGTCAGGCTGGACCGAATCGTAACCGACTGTAAGTGCTGATTATAGGCCAGCGCCTCCGCGCCGATGCTCTTTACGCTGGTGGGTAATGTCAATTTCTCAAGGGCCGTACCGAGAAATGCTTGGCTGCCGATAGACTCCACAGTGCCGGGGATGTTCAGCTCCGCAAGGGCGGCGCTGCTTGCAAAGGCAGAGTCGCCGATGGACACAAGCCCCTCCGGCAGCTGCAGGGAACGCAGCTGCTCACAAACGGAAATGCCATTAGAGCCAATCTGCCGGAGCGTTGCAGGCAGAGTCAGGTTTTCCAAAACACGGCAGTAAAACAGCGCGTAGTCGCCGATCCGCTCAGCGCCCTCTCTGACGGCGGCGCTGGTGAGGCCGCGGGGGCAAAAGACCAGCGTTTTGCCGTCGGCGCTATACAGCAGACCGTCATAGGCAGAGAAGTATGGATTTCCCTCCGCAACGGTAACGGTGGTGAGGTGGTTGCAGCCCAGCACATCAGAACGTTCGAACACATCCCCCGGATATTGGCCGCCCAATTTTTTCAGCGTAGAGGGAAGATGAATTGCCGCCATGGCGGTACAGCTCATAAATGCCTGCTGTTCAATGGTCTCCACCCCCTCCGGGATCGTGACCTCCGTCAGACGGACACAGGCGGCAAACGCACCGGTGGAAATCGTGCGCAGGGTGGTAGGCAGCGTCAGCCGCAGGATGCCCTCGCATTCATAGAACGCATCCTTGCCGATGGTGGTGACTCCCTCCGGAATGTTGACCTCCTTCAGACGCCAGCACAGGTAAAACGCACCCTTGGACAGCTCTCGCAGCGTAGAGGGCAGGCTCAACACCTCCATGCTCTCGCAGGATTCAAACGCATATTCACCCAGTGTGTTCAGGCCTTCCGGCAGCACCAGCGTCTGCAGATGGGTGCAATTCTTAAACGTACGGTTCCCAATTATCTTCAGACCCGTGCCGAATTCAATCTCCGCAAGATTGCCACAGGATGCAAAGGCCTCGTCCTCAATCTCCTGTACCGTGTCCGGCAGAGTCACGCGCTCAATATCCCAGCGGTTCCGGAAGGCACCGGCGGCAATACCAAGAACGGTCTTACCATTCACGGTTCCGGGAACTGCGAGGTCTCCGCTTTCGCCGGTATATCCGGTGATGTAACCGCGGTCATCCACCGTGAAATCGCTGATAGTCTCATCGCGGGTCACCGTCACGGTACAGTCCGCATAGGGGCCGTCAGTCGAAAGCGCCCGAATGGTTACAACGCCGGGAGCCACCGCAGTCACCGTACCGGCGGCATCCACCTCCGCAATTCTGGTATTGAGAGATTTGAATACCAGATCCGTATGCACTGCATCCTCCGGCTGAATGGCCGCGGTCAGCTTTGCCGTTTCGCGCTGCTTCAGCGTCAGCTCTGTCTTGCTGAGGGTAACGGCCGTGACTGCCCTGTAGCTGTCCAGGCTCTTGAATGTCAGCTTGCAGCGATCACCTTTGTCCGCTTTTCTGGCATTCACATAGGACTCTGCCGTGGAATCCGTGGAACCGTAAACAGTGATGGCTTCGTAGTAAGGGATAAATCCATCCGCCAGTTCCGTATTGGCCCCCAGTATCCGAACAAACAGATTTTCACCGCCGTACTCAAAGTCAAAGGCACTGCTGCCAATGGACGTTACACCGGCGGGAATGGTGATCTGCGCAATGCGCGTCAGGGAAAATGCACTCTCGCCAATGGTCTGCAGGCCACTGCCCAGCTGGGCGGTTTTCAGAGAACTGCAATAGAAGAACGCGTTGTTCCCAATCGTCTCCACAGAATCCGGCAGTTCCACGCTGACAAGACCAGACTGAGTGAAGCCGTAATCCGCAATCGTTTTCAGCCCGGCAGGCAGTTCCACATGTACGGCCTTGCTGCGGTGGAATGCGTAAGCGGCAATGCTTTCCGTACCGTCCGCTACGGTAACCGTGCCGGTGCGGCCCGCAGGACAGTAGAGCAGGGTCTTGCCGTCGGCGGTATAGAGCAGGCCATTATGAGAAGAGTAGTTGGAGTTGCCGTCCGCCACAGTAATGGAAACGAGGGCATCCGTTCCGGTGAAATTGCCGCTTTGACGGATAGGCGCAAACACCATCGGTGCCTCTGTACCCATCTGCTCCAGTGTGGAGGGAAGTGAAACATGGGTCAGGCCGCGGCTGATGCGCAGAGCGTTGTTGCCGATGCTGACCACGCCCTCCGGAATTGCAATCTGCGTCAGCCGGTAGCACTCATAGAACGCGGATTCTCCGATGGTTTTCAGACGGCTGTTCAGCCCGCTGGCAAACTGTACGGATTTCAGCCCGTTGCAGAGGTTGAACGCATAGGCGCCGATGGCGGTAACTGAGGCAGGAATGGCGATCTCACTCAGCCGGCTGTCACCGTCAAAGGCCCGGACGCCGATGATCTCCACCCCCTCCGGCAGGACGATCTCCGGCAGCTTGGTGCAGTAGGCAAAGGCAGATTCGCCGATCTGACGCAGAGCACTGCCTGCCTCAAAGATCACCTCCGTCAGCTGGCAGCCATAAAAGGCACGGTCATCAATCTTCGTAACGGAAGCAGGGATGGTGACCTTTGTGATCTCCACGCCCTCTTCTCCCTCTTCTGGAGCCTCAAAGACGCTGGGGCCGATTTCTGTCACGGAAGCTGGAATCACGACCTCGGTCTTTGTGCCGCGGTAAGCTACCAGAACGCCGTTTACGATCTCAAAATCCGAATCGACCTCGCTGCCATCCTTGAGCTTAAGCGTAAGGCCGTTGGCCTGTGCATAGCGGGCGGCGGCAGTATCGGCGCGGTCAGTGATAATTGTCAGCCCCGGCCGCTTTCCAAAAGCGTTTTCACCGATCTCTGTGACGGAAGCGGGGATATAGACCTCCTTCAGCAGATTCTCCACTGCCTCACCACCGGCAAAGGCATCCTTCCCAATGGTTTTCAGCGTACTGGGCAGAGTCAGATCCGTGAGAGAATCCATACGGGCAAAGCTCTGGGCGCCAACGGAGACAACTCCCTCCGGAATGGTCAGGCTCCGGACGTTTTTCGCCCAGGCAAATGCAGAAGCACCGACTGTTTTCAGGGAAGGGGGCAGTACAATTTCCGTCAGGGACTCCTCATAGCCCCAGAACGCAAACTCCGGCAGGTCCGTAATGCCGTCCGGCACCACGATGCGGGTGCCCTTGCATTCATTGAAAGCGTAAGGCCCGATATACTGCACACTGGCGGGAATCCGGTCTACGCCGGTCCATTCCTCACAGCCGAAAAAGGCGGAATTTTCCACCCGCTCCAGACCGTCAGGCAACTCACAGCTGGTCAACGCCTCACAATAGTGGAAGGCCTGCTCTTTGACGGTTTTCAAAGTAGATGGGAGGGAAACGCTGGTCAAATCGAAGCACATAAAGAAGGCGTATCGCCCTATTTCCGTGACGCCCTCCGGAATGGATGCTTCCGTGCGGCCCCGGGGGCAGAAAAGCACCGCAGTCCCATCCTTGCTGTAAAGCAGGCCATCCTTGGCGATATACAAGGGATTTTCCTCCGCCACGGTGATGGTTTTCATGGCCGTGTCCGCGGGCAGGGAACCGGCATCCTCAAATACATCACCCATGTACTGATCTCCCAACTGTCGGAGAGACGCAGGCAGATGCAGTGTTTTCAAGGGGCACTTTTTCAAAGCGGACGCATGAATCGTCACAAGCCCCTCCGGCAGCGTCAGAGCATCCAGAGACGTGCACAGGGAGAAACAGTCTTTGCCCAGTTCCGTGATCGTACTGGGAAGCGTAACGGATCTCAGGGAAGAGCAGAACGCAAAGGCATTCTCCGGAACTACCGTCATCCCCTCGCCCAGCACTACGGTTTTTAGCGCCATGCACCGTTGGAACGCACCATTCCCCATGGATGTAACATGGCTCAAATCAATGTCCTGCAAACCAGTGCAGTCAGCAAAGGCAGAACTTCCAATGGTCTTGACACTTTCAGGCAGCACAATATGTTGGATCGCCTGCTGGCCGGCGAAGGCGCCGGTGGCAATGCCGGTGACAGTCTTGCCGCCCACCTCGGCGGGAATGGTCAGCGTAGACCAATCCGTTCCCAGATAGCCAGTGACTTCGCCATTATCGTTTACAAGGTAATCGCTCTCATCATCGCCCACAATGACGTGAACAGTGCAGGAAGCCGTAAATGTTCCGGCGGAGGCGGTGATGACCGTTGTACCCAGCTGAGACGCTGTGACAAGTCCGCTGCTGTTCACAGCTGCCACCGCGGGCACACTGCTGGCCCAGGCTACTGCGGCGCTGGCCCCCTCCGGCAGGACGCTGGCGGTCAGCTGAACCGTCTCCGTCCGGCGCAGGGTCACGGTTTCCTGATCCAGACGGATGCCAGTGGGTTCTACGTATCCGTCCGTCTGGAACGTCAACTTGCACCGGTCTCCCTTTTCCGCCTTCTTTGCGGTCACATAGGTCTCTGCCGTGGAGCCGGCAAGGCCATAAACCGTAATGGGATAATAGTAGGGAATAAATTCATCCGCCAATTCCGTATCTTTCCCCAGCAGGCGAATCGAATAATCACTGCCGTATTCAAAGTCAAAGGCATTTTCCCCAATATAGGTCACGCTGGCGGGAATCGTAACCTGCGCGACATGGCTTTGGGAGAAAGCGCTGTCCTCAATGCGGTCAAGCCCCTCGTGGAGCGTCACGTTGGACAACTTGGAAAAGAAGAAGGCAGATCTGCCGATGGTTTTGACACTGCCGGGAATCTCCAGGCTGGTCATCTCAGCGCGATTGAAAGCATTCGCACCGATCTCCGCAATCGTTTCCGGGAGAGTCAAGGAGGGCATGGTGCTGCGGGAAAGGGCGTATTCACCAATCATCGTCACCCCGTCCGGCCACTTAATGGACTGTTTCGCGGCAGGGGCATAAAGCAGCGTTTTACCATCGGCGGAGTAAACGATACCGTCATAAGAAGAGTACTGCTCATTGCCGTCGGCAATATTGACGGCAGTAAGAGCCTCCGGAGCACCACCGCTTGTGCCCCGGGCAAACAGGCTGCCAAACCACTCTCCGCCGCAAACCGCAGCCAGAGTACTGGGCAGGCTGACGGTTTTCAGCTTGCCCATGGCCGCAAAGGCATACAGCCCGATGGAGGCGACGCCCTCCGGAATGGTCAGGCTCTCCACCTGATTGGCGGCGTAAAACGCCTCGGCACCAATGGTTTTCAGCTGGCTGCCATCAGCAAACGTAACACTTTTCAGGCCGGTACAGTTATAAAAGGCGCTGTCCGCGATCTCTGTGACGGAAGCGGGGATCGTGACGGCTTCCACCTTGCTCCCGAAAATGGGAGACGAACCGTCGCCGATGACCGTGACGCCCTCTGGAATCGCAACGCTGGTGTCGCTGCCGGTGTAAGCGGTGAGTATGCCGTCCTCCACGGTAAAGTCTGCGGCCGCCGTCACGGTAACGGTGCAGGCGCCGGTCTTTCCGTTTGCGCTGGCCGCGCGGATCACTGCTGTGCCGGGCGCCGCGGCGGTCACAAGTCCCGTCTGATCCACTGAGGCGGCCGCATCGTTGCTGCTGCTCCAGGTCAGGGATTTGTCTGCGGCATTTTCCGGCAGGATCTCCGCAGTCAGCTGATAACTGCTGCCTGCGGTCAGTGTCAGAGCAGCCGGAAGCACAACGCTTTCCACGGCGGCTTCCGTTTCGCCGTCCAGCAGTTGGAAGGTGATACCGGCCTTTTCTGCATAAGCCTGTGCCGTAGAACCCTCCAAGCCGTAGAGTGTGACCTTGGAGCTTGGAATGAAGTAGCTGCCAAGGCTGGTGTCCTTGCCCAGAACCTTTACGGTCGCGGGGCCGCCTGAATCCGTCAGGCAGTCAAAGGCGCTGCTGCCGACAGACTGCAGCGAGGCCGGGAGCACCAGCTCCGTATTGGCCGGGAAATAGCATTCACTGAAAGCCATACTGCCGATGCTCTTCAAGCCCTCTGAAAAAGACACGGATTTTACCTTGGAATTGTAGAACGCGGATGCCCCAATGGACTTCACGGAGCCGGGAACCGCAAGAGATGTGCACTGGGCGCTGTAAAACGCTTTTTCCGCAACGGCCTTCAAGCCATCCGGCAGGGCTGCTTGCTCCATGGTCGTTTTCGAAAAGGCGTAGGACGCAATTTCCTCCACCCCTTCCAGCCAGTCGATAGACTTTCTGGCGGCAGGTGCATAGAGCAGCGTTTTACCATCGGCGGAGTAAACGATACCGTCATAAGAAGAGTACTGCTCATTGCCGTCGGCAATATTGACGGCAGTAAGAGCCTCCGGAGCACCACCGCTTGTGCCCCGGGCAAACAGGCTGCCAAACCACTCTCCGCCGCAAACCGCAGCCAGAGTACTGGGCAGGCTGACGGTTTTCAGCTTGCCCATGGCCGCAAAGGCATACAGCCCGATGGAGGCGACGCCCTCCGGAATGGTCAGGCTCTCCACCTGATTGGCGGCGTAAAACGCCTCGGCACCAATGGTTTTCAGCTGGCTGCCATCAGCAAACGTAACACTTTTCAGGCCGGTACAGTTATAAAAGGCGCTGTCCGCGATCTCTGTGACGGAAGCGGGGATCGTGACGGCTTCCACCTTGCTCCCGAAAATGGGAGACGAACCGTCGCCGATGACCGTGACGCCCTCTGGGATCGCAACGCTGGTGTCGCTGCCGGTGTAAGCGGTCAGCACGCCGTTTTCAATGGTAAAGTCGGCGTTATTTTCGTTTGATAAGAGAGAAAGCTGTGTGTTTTTCGGCGATTCTGCCATATTCTGAGCAAACGCCGCAGGCGAGATGCAGTTCGTTAGCATCAAAACCGCCAATGTGGCAGCTATGCGAGTTTTCCACGTGTGCATATAGATTCCTTTCCGTGTTTGTTTCAAGTTAGTCTAATCTAACTCATGCTTAGCATTCATTGCCGCAGATGGCCTGCTTGACAATCCGCGTAAAAAGGTACGTTCACTTTGGGATTGGGAAAAATGCTGTATTTATTGGCTTATAATTAGCTATAACTAACCGCAGCTCATAAAATCACTCCTCTTTGCCTTCTTTTGCCTATGATATGCGACCTTTTGCAGCAAGACAACTTATCGCCGCTTCCAAAGGTGTTATTACGCTCATCTGTACAGATGAGCGCAGAGGGCGCGCCCTCTGCATTTTTCGTCGCAGTTAGATTCGCCTAACTCATGCTTAAAAATAAAAAATTGTTTCAGCAACTATTCCAGTCAAGCGTCAGTTAGGCTTATCCAACCAATAGATCGTATTTTACCATAGATTTCATAATGCGTCAATCTAAAATATGGCCTTCGTTCAGCCTGACCATCACTAACAATAAGTTCACTATGCCGAACGACAACGTAGAGGTCAAGGCTATCTTCGAGAAGGATACGCCTCCCACGCCTACCGACCCGGCCAAGCCCAACATCAGCGTCACCGGAACCTACGCCTACAATGGCTCCGAGCATACCGTGACCGTAATTGGTTATGATTCCGCCACAATGGACATCTCCGGCAACACCGGCACGGATGCAGGCGACTACACCGTTAGTGTCACATCCAGAACGGACAAATGGGCGGACGGCAGCACTAAGGCCGTGACCGCAGCGTGGAGCATCTGCAGAACCACGCAGGAAGCTCCCATTGGATTGAATGGTGTTGCTCCCTCCACCGTGGGGGGCAACGATGGCAAAATCAGCGGCGTGACCGACAAGATGGAATACCGTATGGCGAGCGAAAGCAGCTATACGGTGTACAGCGGCACGGAGATTGAGAACTTGTCCGCTGGCACTTACTTCGTCCGCTATGCGGAGGATAACAATCACTTTACCAGCTCTGATACGGAGGTCACTGTGGGCGAGGGAGAGCCACTTGCGGATTGTACGATTGGTAGCATGGGTTCTGTGACCGTCAGGGCTGGGACGAATTACATTCTGCCCGCCTGCGGCTTCACCGCTCCCGCCGATCAGGAGTTCAAGGCGTGAGAGATCGGCGGCACAGAGTACAAGGTAGGAGATCCCTACACAGTGAATGGGGATACTAAGATCAAGGCACTGTGGGAAACAGCATCATTACACCCACAACCTACACTGTCACCGTCACCAATGACGGAAACGGCACTGACACTGCAAGCCCTTCCACCGCTGCGACTGGCACGGAAATAACCTTGAGCGCCACGCCCAACACCGGCTACCGCTTCAAGGAGTGGCAGGTCATCAGCGGCGGTGTGACCATCACTAACAATAAGTTCACTATGCCGAACGACAGCGTGGAGGTCAAGGCAATCGTCGAGAAGGACGCGCCTCCCGCACCCACCGAGTTCACCGCCACCTTTGCCGGCAACGGCGGTACGCCCTCTGTCGGCAGCATGACCACCACCGATCAGAAGCTGGCCTCTCTGCCCAGCGCCTCCCGCAGCGGCAGCTACAGCTTCGACGGTTGGTACACCGAAAAGAGCGGCGGCACGAAGGTCACGACTGCTACCGTATTCTCTGCAAACACCACCGTATATGCCCATTGGATTTACACCAGTGGTGGCGACATTGGCTACAGCTACTACACCATCAAGGCAACTGCCGGGGCTGGCGGCTCCATCTCCCCCTCCGGCAATGTCAGCGTCCGTGAGGGCACAGACCAAACCTTTACCATCACGCCGGATCAGGGCTATGCCGTTTCCAATGTCAAGATCGACGGCAAGAGCATCGGCACGGTGAAATCCTACACCTTTGAGAATGTGAAGAAGTCCCACACCATTGAGATCAGCTTTGCAAAGGTCCATGCGTTTGCCGATGTTCCGGCGGGCAGCTATTATGAGGACGCGGTCAACTGGGCGGTGGAGAATGGCATTACCCAGGGAATTGATGACACCCGCTTCTCCCCGGATGCCACCTGCTCCCGCGCCCAGATCGTCACCTTCCTGTGGCGCTCTGAGAAGTCCCCGGCAGCGGGTACAGCCAATCCCTTTGCCGATGTGAAGTCCACCGCCTACTACGCCGACGCGGTTCTGTGGGCAGTCAAGGAGGACATCACCAAGGGAACACCAACACGACATTCAGCCCCGACGCGGATTGCACCAGAGCGCAGATCGTGACCTTCCTCTGGCGCTGCAAGAAGTG
>ERZ808240.3249-NODE-3249-length-16124-cov-9.341652_pt1 | contig 16124 bp, 18 predicted proteins | sample MGYA00521084_ERZ808240 | MGnify/ENA primary metagenome ERZ808240 (study PRJEB31516, sample SAMN03275571) | gut metagenome | biome: mammalia-associated habitat; material: feces | host: Papio cynocephalus | place: Kenya | collected 2012-08-06 ... | reverse complement strand
CTGCATATGCGCCGTGAGACCCTGCTGCTGATCTGCGTCACCGCTATGGGCGTCATGAACCTGATGCCTTGGGGCGGACCGACCATGCGTGCTGCAAGTGTTATCGAGATGGAACCCAACGATCTGTGGTTCCAGCTGATGCCCATGCAGGTCGTCGGTTTCATTCTGGCAATCGGCACCGCAATTTTCTGGGGTCTGCAGGAGAAAAAGCGTATCGCTAAGCTGGATGCAGCTGCTTTGGCTGAGGATGCTGAGAAGTACGATGACTCTGACGATGGTGCAAAGAATGAAGAGCTGGCCCGTCCCCAGAACTTTATTTTCAACGTCATCCTGACTCTGGCTGTTATCATCGTTCTGGTCATGGATATCTTCCCCTCCTACTATGTCTTCATGGTTGGCTGCGCTCTGGGTATCCTCGTCAACTACCGTGGTAAGAAGCTGCACAGCTCTATCATCAAGAGCCACGCTTCCGCTGGTCTGAGCATGGCTTCCACCATTCTGTGCGCTGGTGTCTTCCTCGGCGTTCTGAGCAAGAGCGGCATTATGGAGAAGATGGCTGTTGCAATGGCAAACTTCATCCCTGTCTCTATGGGCCGTTTCCTGCCCATCATCATCGGCGTCCTGAGCGTGCCTCTGGCTCTGCTGTTCGATACCGACTCTTACTTCTATGGTGTTCTGCCTGTTCTGGTCAGCGTCGGCAACCAGTTCGGCGTCAATCCGGCTCACATTGCGATTGCAATGGTCGTCTGCCGCAACTGCGCTACCTTCATCAGCCCGGTCGCTCCCGCTACCTATCTGGGTATCGGTCTGGCCGGTGTCGAGATCAAGGATCACATCAAGTACTGCTTCGGTTGGCAGTGGGGTGTGTCCATCATCTGCCTGATTGCAGGTCTGATCCTCGGCGTTATCCAGTTCTAATTTGAACTTTGCCGCCCGGCTGCTTCTTTCCAGAAGTCCGGGCGGCTTTTTTAAAAAATCCAAAGGAGGCTGTGCTTCTTGATGCAGGAAAAAAATGTTTGCACTGCTGCGGATGCCATCTATAAGCTGGCAGCAGGCAATCTGAAATATCTCAATGCGGAGAACGGCAGCGGAGATATCTCCCGTCGGATCCGTCTGGCGACGTGGACGAAAGGACAGTCTCCCTACGCCATCATCGTGACCTGTTCCGATTCCCGGGTCATCCCGGAGAATATCTTCTCGGCAGGCATCGGAGAGCTGTTCGTCATCCGTCTGGCAGGCAACGTCATCGACGACCACCAGCTCGGCAGCATCGAGTATGCGGCCGGACATCTGGGATGCCGGCTGGTCGTGGTGCTGGGTCATACCCACTGCGGCGCGGTGGATGCAGCCATCAACCATGAGCCGACCGGTTATATCCGGTATATCACGGATGAGATCAAGAAAGCCATTGGCGACGAGACGGATCCCTACAAGGCCAGCTGCCTGAATGTGCAGCACAGTGTGAAGGAAATTGAGAAAAGTCTCTGCATCCATCACATTGAAGAGGAAACAGGTCTGCGGGTCGTCGGCGCGATGTATCATATCGAGGATGGCAGTGTAGAGTTTCTCTAATTCATCATAAGACACGGAAAGCCCTTCGCCGGTTTATGCTGGCGAAGGGCTTTCTGTTGTAATGTCTGATTTTATTTTACAAGCTCATTGACGGCTGCTTCCAGTGTGTCGGCAAATGCCTGCTTGGAATAGTAACGCTCGTAAAGAGCGCGGCAGGCAGGCTGCATGGCGGTCAGCTGCTCCGGATGGGTGATGGCCTGTTCCAGCGCATCCGCCAGCTGCTGTGGGTCGTTGTCGTGGTAAACGAAGCCGTCGACCCCCTCGGTCACAAGCCCGGCGGTGCCGGTGTGTTCCGAGACGATAGCCGGTTTGCCGAAGATCAGACCCTCGGTCACAAAGGTCGGCATCGGGTCATCCCGGGAAGCACAGACGAGGCAATCACACTGTGACATCAGCGACTTGATCTCATCACGGGTCAGCCGTTTGCAATAAAAGACCGTTTCCGGATAATCCATCGTCAGGTCGCGGACGGCATCCATCATATCCTTTTCGGCTGCCTTGCCGACAAAGAGAAAAGACGCTTTATTCCGGATATCAGGAGGCAGGAGCCGGATGGCCTTGCTGAAAATGTCCTGACCTTTCCGGCGTTCAAAGGAGCCGACTGTTGCAAAGAGCGGTTTGTCTTTCGGGATGCCGAGAGAAGTGAAGATATCCGATTTGACAAAATCCTCAGCAGCGTAATCCGGCAGGCCGTAAATGAGGGAACGAATCTCAAATTCTGGGTGGACACTGTGCATTGCGGCGGCAGCATGGGTGCCGACCGAGTAAAGCCGCACATTGGATTCCAGCTTTTGGGGGATCTGATGGGCGATATACGGATATCCGGCAAAAGCATCATGGAGCCACCAGAGGATGGGAACCCCCGTCCCATTCAGGGCACGGACAGCACGGGCTTCCACGATGGTATTGGCGAGAACGAAATCGGTGCAGAAGGCCAGACCCCAAAGAACAGGCGTCGTGACACAGCCCTCCCGGGTAATGACAGCAGCACCGGCATCACGGAACAAATCGAGGGAACCATCGTCTTCCGGGCCGAGAACAACGACTTCGTAGCCCATATTGCGCAGGACGGGAACAGCACTGACGAGGACGATGGGCGCGCCGGTCATATCGAGCAGGTGGCTCATGATAAAAGCTCGTTTGCCAGAGACAGAATAGACGTCCTCAGCGCAGATATCCCGGGGATAGTGGAACAAGGCTTCCGGGATGCAGTGATAGTTTGTACAGAGTCCGGAGGCGAGGCGAAGCAGCTCCGAGATGCTTTCGGGGTCGTGCGCGGCGGCACGGCAGCGGTCGAGAAGCTCCCGGGAAACAAAGGCGCACCGGACGGCAGCGTGATGCGCTGGACTTTGATACAGGGCAGTCGCACCGTCAAAACCGAAGACGGCATCTGAAACGATGTAGTCCGCACCCTCGTTCAGGGCCTGTGCAAAGTACATCAGGGTCGTGGAAAGGCAGGCGGCGTCCTCATTCATCAGGAGAACACCGGCAACGCTGTCAGTCAGTTCTCCGTCTAACTGGCTCACCAGACGGAATTTGCGGTGGAGCTGGTCGCAAAGGGACTCTTCCAGCAGAGCGTGACGGGAAGGCGCATAGACCAGCAGATAGGTGCTTTGGGTATTGAAATATTCCTGCTTGGGGAGCTGTTCCTGCTGCAGGGTGGTATAACGGCTGTACATCAGGGCTTTCCTCCGTCTCTTCCATTACTGTCCGCGGTGGAACAGCCCAAGCAGTTTCCGAATGGGAGCGGTCAGCTTCCAGCTGGTGCTGGACTGCATCCCCTTGAGTGCATTGTCGTAGGCTTCATTGCTGTTCTGGAGGGCAAGATTGGCCTGCCGCAGGTCGAGGATATCATGGTTCAGGCTGGCAACGCTCTTTTGCAGCTGCTCGATGCTCCGCTGCTGGTCGTTGATGACGCCGTTCAGTTCCTGAATGTGTTCCTCCTCACTGGCCTTTTCCTGCTGGAACTGCTTCATTCCATCCAGAACGATCCGGAACAGCGGCTCACCGGAAAGGGATTCGAGAGGATAATAAGAATAGTTGATGACGAGAAGCATCCCGGCTGGATAGCTGTTGATCCCGTCCAGACGGTAGTTCGGGTCGCCGCGCAGGAACAGGGTGCTGCCGTCCTGTAAAACAGTACCGTTGCAGGGCAGAGCTTGAATGCGGTCGTCCGAGAAGCTCAGACCGCCGATGCAGCAGGGAAGCTCGCCCGGGTCAAAGCGGATGGCCTGAATATCGGTGGGCAGTTTGAAAGATGCACCGACTGTACCGTTCAGCTGGTCGTATACGCAGTCCTCCGAAGTCAGGGTGTCTGCCTCCGAGAAACCGAAACCACAGTCATAATAGAGTTTCGGCTGACGCAGGGCTTTGGATTCAGTGCGCTCTTCCTTTTTGGGATGGGCAGAAATGTAGCTCTGGACTTCCTGTTCCAGCGCGAGACAACGCTCTGCGAGACGGGAAACGCCCTCGTCCGAGAGCTTGAGCTGCTGCTCCAGATCCGCAATGCGGCTGTGCAGAGCCGCAGGAGTTTCGTTGTTCATGAAACGGGTTCCTCCTCATGTTCTATTTCCAGCCTGCGAAAGCAACAGGCCAATTTTTGATCCTCAATGCCGGGCAACGTAAGGGCGATGCTCCTGCGCTTTTTTGCGCTGTTCGGCAACACGACGGATCTTCCGATCCCGATGACGCGAGAGCAGCTCGCAGACCAGCAGGACAGAGCCCAGCGAGACGGCGAACTGGACGACGAGTCCCAGCGTCTGCATATCGGCGAAGTTGTCCGCCATCAGATACCACGGGATTGCGGTCAGTTCGATGGTATGGATGCAGAAGATGTAGAGCGACTGCCGACCAATGCTCTGGATGCCCCGGGTGAGAGCGTTGTCGAATCTGCGCTGGACGCGCAGGAAAAATGCCAGCAGACCCAGACCGACCGCAGTATCCAGCAGGATGCTGACAGGGCCAAGCGTCCATTCACCCAGAGAAACGCAGTCGGTTTTTTTGGTCAGGATGACCAGCAGGCCGACGGCAGCGAAAGCCGCCCAAAGCCCGGCTTTGAGACGACGGGAGAACGGCTGTTCAAACAGTTTTTTCTTTTTGGCGATGAAACCGACATACAGGTACGGCACGACCACCATGCCCTGTGCGATGCAGAAAGGAGCGTTCCACACCAGAGTGATGCCCCAGCCCAAAGTCATAGTCCCCAGTACGGCCCACGGTATGTATTGCTCCGGGAAGATGTTCATGATGACGTCTAATAAGATCCAGCCGATCATCAGGGAGAGCAGATACCACATCGGGCCGCAGGAGAAGAAGGTCTGACCGAAGTAGTCTGCTGTGTGGGGCAGGCCCAGTGCAAAGCCGCCGAAGACTTTCCGTGTCTCATAGAAGGCACTTTCCGGTGAGCCAAAGGCGGCGTAATGACAAATATAATGTAAGATGGTCGTCGCAAGCCCTGTGATGATGTAAGGCTTGAGCAGCATCTGGAACTGCTGGCTGACGCATTTGCCAATGGAACGCTTCCGGAAGCCGTAGCCGCTGGCGATGTAGAACGCTGCCATCAGGGATTCACGATAGGCAAAAAGATAAAAAGTGAATGGTGTGATGGCGGTGGTGGTTCCAATGGCGTAGGATTCCGCAGTGTGGGCGAAAACGATGGTCAGCATTCCTACACCCTTGAGCAGGTCGAACATGCCGAGGGAGCTGGTGGTGCGTGATTTGGTTTTTTCCATGAACAGGGCTCCTTCTTTGCGCCGCGAAGTACCCCGGATGGCAGAATGCCATAGTTCAGGCGCAAAAATAACAGAATGTTAAAAAATCAGGGTTCTTACCGTAGATTTATTATGAATAAGTATAATGCTTTTTCATCCGGCTGTCAATTTAAAGGAAAGAGTTACATAGAATTGCACAAGATGAAGCGCAAGTTTAAGTTGCATATTTGTGCAATAAAATCTTGCATTTAACAGAAATTCCATTGAATCGGCCCAAAAGATACGATATACTATCTTTGGAAAAAACTCCCCGAAGTTTCCAGAGATAAACATTCCGGACAAACAACGAAAAACCGGAGCCACGGTTCCACACGATAAGACAAAAAGGCAAAAGGAGATAAAATTATGGCGAAGAACTATGACCAGATGATTCCGGTGGAGAAGATGCCTCGCACGGTCTATGACCTCGTGACTGGCTCGATGGAAAAGCAGTTCCCGGAGTGTGTGGCATTCCGTGCGGTGGCGGAGGACGGCAAGACTGTTCTGGAGTGGACGTATGAGCAGCTGGCAAAGGACATCCGCCGTACGGTCACCTATTTAAAGGAGAATATCCCGGATATCAAGGGCAAAAAAGTTGCCCTGCTGAGCCGGAACAGCTACGAGTATGGCGTGCTGACCTTCGGTACCATGCTGTCCGGTGCTGTCCTTGTGACCCTGAACTATAAAAAGACCTGGCCGGAGCTGAAGTATGAGCTGGACCTGGTCGAGCCTGCCCTCATCTTTGACGATGGCATCGACTACGGCTACCGGGAGGACTTGGAAGCGGCTTATGGCTCCATCCTGCGCCAGATGAACGCTTACAAGGACAGCAAGCCCGGCGAGCTGACCAACTGCATCGACCCGGATGAGCTGCTGATGCTGATGTTCACTTCCGGCACCACTGGCCGCAGCAAGGGCGTCATGCTCTCAGAGCGCAACTACGCCACCGCCAACGAGATGTATATCTCCGGCCAGCAGGTCATCCCGGAATATAAGAAGAAACTCGCTTCGGCAGACCGACAGGGAAAGCCGCTGAGCCACTTCACGCTGGTGCCGTTCTTCCATCTGTCCGGCTTTATCTGCCTGTTCGTTTACGCGATGCAGGGCGGCGCACTGAACATCTGCGGCGACCCTCGCAACTTCTACCGTGATATCAAGCTGATGCCGAGCGACGCTATGTCTACGCCGCCGGTGCTGGTCGAGATGGTCTATAATGAAGTCCGCCGTGGACACAAAGACCGCTTGAATGGTCTGTGGAACCTGAGCTGCAGCTCTGCCGCACTGGATACCGAAATTTTGCTGACGCTGGTGGAGAACGGCTTCTATATCAATCAGTGCTATTCCATGACCGAGCTGGCCGGTGATGGTCTGCTGAACGTCGAGCAGGACGCAGCCCATATCGGTGCGCTGGGCAAGCCCGGTGCCGAGGCAGAGCATAAGGTCGATGAGACTGGCGAGATTTGCGTCCGCGGCGGCAGCGTTATGCTGGGCTACTACAAAGACCCGGACGCCACCGCCGAAGTCATTGATAAGGACGGCTGGCTCCATACCGGCGACCTCGCCCGGGTGGACGACGAAGGCTACTATTATATGGCAGGCCGTAAGAAGAACCTCATCATTCTGGACAGCGGCGAGAATGTCAGCCCCGAGGAACTGGAAAACCTGCTGTCGGAGTGCGAAGACATCAAGGAGTGCATCGTCAAGGAAAAGGGCAAGAAGATCTGCGCCGTTGTTTACTGCGAAGAGGACAAGCAGCAGGCCGTCCGGGATTTCATTACCAATACCAACCGCACCCTGCCGCTTTATAAGCGGATGACGGCGGTGGAATTCAGCGCGGAACCGCTGCCCCGGAATGCGATGGGCAAGCTGCTGCGGAAATAAGTGAAAAAGGCCGAACCACCGGTTGCATTTCCGGACCGAAACAGGTATTATTAAAGATGGGTAAACCGGCCCGGAACGTGGCATACTGATACCGTGCCGGAACCCGGAAAATTCATCATTGAAAGGAAGAATACTCCTATGGAAAGAGCGGAAATCGTATCTCAGATCCTGGCGATCCTCGAAGATGTGGCGGAGATCTCGCCGGACGATGTGAACGAGAACAGCGTCCTCATGGATGAGCTGGATCTCTCCTCAATGGAAGTCCTGACGGTTGTTGCCGACCTCGAAGAGACCTTCGGCCTGCGCATCCCCGAAAAGGAACTGCGCAACTTTGTTACCATCAGCGATCTGGCCGACTATCTGGCCGCAAACGTGGGGTAACAGCATGGAAGAAGCACAACGCTCGGTCTTTCAGGGCATCGTATATTATTACCGCGAAAATCAGGTTCTCTGCCGTTATCAGATCACCCTGAACGATGCGGTAGATCACACCCTGCTGCAACGGGCGTTGGATGCTGTCCGCCCACTGGCAGGCTACTATTTCCAGAAAGTCGTCTGGGAAAAACGAGAGCGCCATCTTGAACCGAATGACGCGCCCTGCCTTGTCCGGCAGAGCAGTGTCCAGCCTGTCATCCCCGATGAAACGAACGACTATCAGTTCGCCCTGAGCTGCGAGGGAGATACCATCTATCTGGACTGGTTCCACTTCCTCGCGGACGGACGGGGCGGCTCTCCCTTCATGACTTTGCTGGTAAAGGAATACTGCAACCTGCGTTACGGAGAAAATTTCGCCTGCGAAAAGCTGGTGGAAGTTTCGCCCTTTGATGTCGATGAGATTCTGGCGCAGTATCCCGAAAGTCAGGTCGAAAACGACATGCAGAAATCCGTTGTTGAGATGTTCGAGGGCGAACCCGACCGGGCGCGTGTCCGGCTGGACAAACAGAGCCTCGTGGAGCTGGCATTGAAAAACAAGGTCAAGCCGTTTAGTGCCCTGACTGCTCTGCTCAGCAAGGCGACCCGGGATTATCTCGGCAAAGACACCATTCAGTACAGCTATGCCGCCGACCTGCGTGATGCCATCGGGAAAGAGGGTGCATTGTATAACTGCATCGCTTCCTTTCAGCGTCCGCTGGTGGTTGCGGATGACAGCCGCTTCGCTGACTATGCCCCGAAAGTCGATGCCGACATCCGGGAGACGCTGAAACCTGAGAACCGGCGGTTCCGGATGGCGGAACAGATGGGCTGGGTGTATAAGGTCTATCAGCAGAAAGCACCGCTGAAAATCAAAAAGCGTATCTATCAGATGGGCGAGTATATCAGCGGCTTCCCGGCGGATTTCTGGGTGAGCTATCTGGGCGACCCCTTCCTTCCGGCAGATGAGAAGCTGGAAGGGTACATAAAAGATTTCCAGACTTGGGTGCTGCCGGATGGTGCGTCCATCGGGCTGGAAGCGATGACCCTTCATGGAGTCATTACCCTCTGTATCGAGAACAAGGCAAAAAAGCCCGGCTATGCGGCGGCTGTCCGTAAAGCCCTCGAAGCCGAAGGGGTCAAAGTTCTGGAAGCGGTAGAACTATAAACAAAGCAAAAGCAGATACAGCACCTTCCGAAAGAAGCGTGGTGTATCTGCTTTTTGGTTACTCTGTTTTGGTTGGCCGGATGCTGACTTCGCCGTGGCGGAGGGCTTCTGTCCGGCCATTTTCACGCCGGACGACCAGACGGCCATTATCGTCGATGGAAAGCGCAAGAGCGGCGTAAGTCTCGTTCCCGGTGCAGACCGTCACCCAATGACCGGGCACAAAACAGCGGCTGCGATATTCATCCAGACAATCGAACGCCGGGCAGAGTGCCAGCAGTTCTCTTGCGATGGCACCAGCCAGCCCGACCCGGCTGACCGGCGAAGGGCCGCCCGGAAAAAGGCTGCCGGCGATGCGGCGCAGCTCCTCAGGAAAATCCTCGGGTGCGGCGGTCAGGTTCAGACCGATGCCGACCACCAGCCATTCCAGCCGTCCGCTTTCAAGGTCGGCACCGGCTTCGGTCAGGATGCCGCAGACCTTTTTTCCGTGGTAATACAGGTCATTGACCCACTTGATGGATAATTCCAGTCCGCAGAGCTTTTTTACCGCCCGGCAGACAGCGACGGCGGCACAGACCGTCACGGCCTGCGCATCGGCCGCCGGAATGTCCACCCGGAGGATGAGGGAGAGATAGACGCCTTTCCCGGCAGGACTTTCAAACCTGCGGCCTAACCGTCCGCGGCCTGCGCTCTGTTGGCCGGTCAGAACCAGCGTGCCGTGCGGCGCACCGGCGAGAGCCAGCTGTTTGGCGGTCTGATTGGAGCTTTCGAGTTTTTCATAGAGGTGGACAGGAGCAGGATAATCACCCAGAACATCGGCGCAAAACGGGTCGCCGCCCACCAGCCGGTATCCCCGGCGGCTGACGGCTTCCAGCGCATAGCCCTGCGCTGTGAGAGCGGCGGCAGCTTTATGGACGGCGGCACGGCTGATGCCCAGCTGCTCAGCCAGCTGCTGACCGGAGATATAGCAGCCTTCCGCCTCCGAAAGTGCCTGTAATAGTGCCTGTTTTGTGGAAAGACCCATCCCAGTTCGGCTCCTTTTGTGGTAAGATAAGGATATTGTATCATAAATTCCAGAAAATTTCTGGATTCTTGCAGGAAAAGGGGCTCCTGCTTCGTTTTAGAATACAGAAGGGCAGCGAAGAGCGGCCCCGGAGTGAATGGAAAGGAGGCTGTGCGGTGCATTGACAACGATGGAATTCAATACATTGGTGCGGAAGTATCAGGCACTGGTCTATACAGTCTGTCACCAGCTGGTGCCGGATGAAGGCGATGCGCAGGATCTGACGCAGGAAACGTTCCTTGCGGCGTGGCGCAGCATCGACCGCTGTCCGCCCGGATTTGAAAAGCAATGGCTGGCACGAATCGCCTCTAACAAAGCCAAAGACTACTTGCGGAGTGCGTGGGTGCGCCGGGTGAATACGCCGGGAGATGAGATCCTTGCACTGGAAGGTGCGCCGCCGGAGTTTGACCCAGAACAGAAAGTGCTGGACGAGATGAGCAGCGAGGAGCTGACAAGGATGGTGCTGGAACTGCGAGAACCGTACAAAACGCCCTGCCGACTGATGCTGCTGGAACAGCACACGGCCGCCGAAGCAGCAAAGCTCTGCGGACGGCCGCAGAAAACGGTGGAGGCACAAATTTACCGGGCAAAAAAGATGCTGGCGGAGCAGATCCGCGGCACACAGAAAACAGAAAGGGGGAGCGGAGATGGAACTGTTCCGAGAAGACGGGTGCTTCACTGACGAGGGCTTGCAGGCTGTTGTCGGTGGAAAACTGGATGAGCTGAGCCGGTTGGAAGCGGCGGAACACCTGTCCTACTGCGATAAGTGTATGGACCGGTATACCGCACTTCTGACGGAAGATGTGATGGAAACGCCGCCGAAGAATGTGAAAAACACCGTCATGACGACGATCTGGGTGCGGCTGATGCAGAATACCTATGGACGGGTGGCTGTGGCAGGCGTGGCCGCTGTGCTGGCCTTGACGATGTGGCGGTCGGGCGCACTGGAAAATATGATCGGTTGGCAGAACGAAGTGAACAACACTCTGCTTTCCACACGAGATCCGCAGACAGTGGAAAACTACGAGCCGAAGGAGCTGGGAAAACCCATCGAGATCAAACCCCGGGAAACGTTTTCTGACCGGGTGAACAATGCTCTGGAAAAACTGCTCCCCGGTAAAAACATGACCGATACCACGGGCGGCGCAACGCCTGAGAACTAAGAGAAGGAGAACTTTTTATGCAGAAAAATGGAATTTTGACCTTCCTGTTCGCCTTTATCCCGGGCGCAGGGCAGATGTATCAGGGATATATGAAGCGCGGACTGTCGCTCATCCTGATGTGCTGTGCCATTTGTGTGGCAACGGCACTGTTCTCGCCGGTGGCTTTTTTCCTGCTGGTCATCTGGATGTACAGCTTTTTTGATACGTTTAATCTCCGGGCGCAGATCGCAACTGGCACCGCACCCGAAGATGACTATCTTGTCCACTTTGACCCCAAGGATAAGCGGCTGGCCGAGATGATGCTGGACAGCCACAAGCTGGTGGGCTGGGCACTCATCGCATTTGGCGGCCTTATCGCCTATCAAAACATCCTGATGAACGCCCTCGACGATCTGATGTGGCGTTGGGGTCAGAACAACCCTTTCTTCCGTGCGTTTTATCTGGTAATGGATCGGCTGCCGACTGTTGTGGTCTGCGTGGCACTCATTATCTGCGGCATCTGGCTGGTGAAAGGCCCGAAGGCCACAAAGAAGCCGGACGACAGCAGTGCAGATGACCCGGATTTTCAGGATTATCACGCTTCCGATGCGGAAAAGCCGGTGGAGTTCAAGATGCCGGAATTCCCGAAGCTGAATTTCCCGGAGATCCACCCCGAGGAAAAGACCGAAACGCCCACGACGGATGAAAGTGAGGCAGACGATGGAAATGACGATGAATAAGCCGGAACAGAACGGCCCGATTCGGCGAGTCGGCAGTTTTACGCTGGGTGCCTGCCTGATCGCTGCTGGTATCTTCTTTCTCTTCTATTATTTTGTGCCGCATTTTGATTGGATGCTGGTGCTGAAGATCGCTCCTGCGCTGGCGGTCATCCTGCTGGGAATTGAAGTATTGTACTTCGCCAGTAAGCCGGAACGCTGGAAATACGATTTTCTCTCGGGCTTTGTCTGTCTGATTTTGATTCTCGGCTGCTTTGCCCTGATGTTCGTTCCGACCCTGATGGCGGAGTATAGCCCGGAGCAGACCCTGAGAAGAAATGAGCTGTTCGATGCCTATCGCACCGAGGTCTACGAGAACTTCAAACAGGAGGCCCCGGAGATTCAGATCCGGAATATGTACGGTGCATTTAACAACTATTACGGCAGTGCGGAGACGCTGGAAGAGCTGGCAAAAGAAGACAGCAAACAGGACATCTACCTGCGAATCGAGCTGGAAAAATCTTATCCCGATGCCGAAAGCTTTGCCGCCGACTGCCGCACTCTGCTCGATGTCCTCAAAAAGCAGACCATCCAGCCCTGCGAGGTGACTTTTAAGAGCAATATGGGAGATCAGCAGTGGTATGTCAGTCTGCAGGATACCATCCAGCAGGACTGGACGGAAAAGCAGATCGTAGAACAAATTGCAAAGGACCAGCAGTATGATTCCGACCTTGATAACGCCGAGAGCGATTCCCTCGATGAGGAAAACGAAGCAGAAGCGGAGTCAGTAACATCTGTCAACTGAAAAAGAATATAAAAAGAAACGAACTCCCGACTGGAAGAAAATGTCCAGCCGGGAGTTTTGCTATCTCTTCAACTTTTTTGCACCAGTTCGATGAAAAGCTTCATCTGAGGGGTCAGCCATTTGTCACGGTGATAGAATAGCTGCCGGTGCATTTGTAACTGACACTCCGGAACGTTCAGCCGGGCGGTAGTTCCGGCGGAGAGGGCAGGACGGACGATATATTCAGGCAAAAAGGATAATCCCATCCCACGCTCCACCATCTGGCAGAGCTGTGCCGCACTGCCCAGCTCAAGATACGGGTGAATCTCCAGCCCCTGCGCTGCGAGACGCTGGTCGAGAGCGTCTCGGTAGCTCATCCCTCGTTCGGTCAGGAGAAACTCCTGACGGGTCAGTTCCTCAAGCGTTACGGCTTCCTGCCCGGCAAGCGGATGCCCGGCAGGGGCAACAAAGCAGACCGGCTCTGGAACATCGACGGCCGGAACGATGCTGGGAAGCAGGATGGGCTGGTCAAGAGTATAGGCAAGGTCGGTCTGGTTCGCTGCCAACATCCGAAGCATCTCGTCGGCAGTAGCAGTGCGCAGGACAAGCTCTACCTGCGGACAACGGGCATGATACTGCCGGAGAAGCTCCGGCAGGAATGCACTGGATACCGAGTCTGCAAGAGCAACACGCAAGGTTCCCCGAATCTGCTGTTCCGGCTGCAGGGCGGCTTTGGCCTGCTGTGCCGTCGTCAGCAGAGAACGGGCGTAGTTTTGAAAAATCTGTCCGGCGTCCGTCAGACGGACGGTTTTTCCCACCCGGTCAAAGAGCGGCGTTTCCAGCTCGGATTCCAGCTGGGCGATCTGGGAGGAGACAGCCGACTGGGAATAGCCCAGTTCCCGTGCCGCCTGCGAAAAGCTGTGGAGTTCGGCGACGTGCAAAAAGGTGTTGACGGTGCGCAGTTCCATGCAGACCTCCGCTCAGCGTCGGGTGATGCCGGTCACGGTCAGGACTTCACCATCAACTTTGAAGTGGACTTCCATTCCGCCGAATTCCATGCCGTAGATGCGCTCCGGGTCGTGCTGATAAGAGGGCCGTGGGTCATGTTCCAGTACGCCGGTCAGTCCGTCACGCTGGTCGGCAGGAACGCGATTCCAGAGTTCTTCCGGACAGTCGACCTGCAATTTGTGCATCTGGGTCTGTGCCGTGAAGCCGGCTGAGGCATCCGGGTGACAGTCGGCGTAGGGGATATAGGGCTTGATATCGTAAATGGGTGTGCCATCCATCAGGTCAGCACCACGCACGATCAGAACCGGGCCGACCTCCGGGCGGAACTCGATTTTTTCCAGCTTGACGCTGGACAGTCCCAGCGGATTCGGGCGGAACGGCGAACGGGTCGCAAAGACACCCATCCGTGTGTTTCCGCCCAGACGGGGAGGACGGACGGTCGGCGACCAGCTGTCACGCACCGCACCTGAGAACTGCCACATCAGCCAGATGTGACTGAACTCTTCCAGACCGCGCACAGCGTCGGCGTTGCGGTACTCGGGCGTAAAGATGACCTCGCCGCGCAGACTGTCCACCAGTCCGCTTTGACGTGGGATACCGAACTTGGTCGGAAAGGCGGTGTGGATGTGCGCAATGACTTTCAGGGTCATGGCTTCGGGATGTTCCATAATTGTTCTCCTTATATTATAAAGCACGGCAGAAGCCGACTGCCTTGCCCTCGATTTGTAGTTCTTCCAGCTGAGGGCCGGTGTAGATCATAGGCGGACAGACTGCGGCGTTGTCGGCCAGCAGCATGACCGTTTCGCCCTGCCGGTGAAAATGCTTCAATGTGGCCTCGTCACCAACTCGGACAGCGGCGATCTCGCCCTGCTCGACCTCGGGCTGGCGGCGGATACAGACGATATCACCGTCACAGATGGTCGGTGCCATGCTGTTTCCGTGGCAGGTCAGCGCAAAATCGGCACGCCATGCGGAAGGAACGCCGATGTAACATTCGATGTTTTGCTCGGCGGTGATGGGAGTGCCGCAGGCGATGGAGCCGATGAGCGGCACCTGTGTCATAGCAGGCAGAGGTTCAAAGCCCGGCGGTGGTGAAGATAAAACGGGTGCGGCTGGGATGTCCAGTCCCAGCAGCCATGCCGGGGTGGTGTCGAGGGCGGCAGCCAGCTCTTCCAGCTTGGACTGCGGCAGGTCGTTGACTCCTTTTTCCAGCTTTGTGATAGAAGATTTGGAGCGGTAGCCCATCCGTTCCGCAAGTTCCTCCTGCGATAAGCCGAGTTCATCCCGGCGTTGACGTATCCGGTGGGAAAGTTTCGACATAAAAAGCCTCGCTTTCTGCCGTCCGGAACCGTCTGTGAGCGGAAGAAAGACGTGTTTCGGATGGCTTTGGGGTCAGTATAACAAAAAATTTACTGAAATTCAACTATTTTCGAGCGATTTTGGAAAATGGGTTGACAAATAATCAACTTGCAACTATACTACAACTAAAATTTGTAACAAACAACTGAAACGCAAAACGGAAAGGAGAAGAAAACTATGACAGATACCCAAAAGCTCCGGGAGTACATCGACATGCAGGGGTTCAAGATCGGGTATGTTGCCCGTGTGCTGGAGATCTCGCCCAATACGCTCCGGTTGAAATTGCTCGGGGAAACGGATTTTAAGGTCAGTGAGGCGGACAAGCTGTCGCACCTGCTGGAACTGACCCGGGAACAGCGTGACGCCTGCTTTTTTGCGCCTGAGGTATACTGGACAACAAAGCTTCCACGGCGGCAGAGAGCAGATGCAGAAAGGAGCAGCTCATGACCCACGAACAGGTTTTGAAGACCAAGAACGCGCTTCGGTGTTACGGGACCCGGCAGTGGGCAAGAAGCCCGGCGAACCGCGGCTGGTCGAATGCCATTGAGAAAACGCTGGATTACTACGATAAAAACGACCCGACCCGGGCAAATCTGCTCCGCCTGCGCTATCTGGAACGCTGCGGCGAAGAAGAGACGATCGAGCGGCTGAATATCGGGCGGACGACCTACCAGAAAGCACAGCTTGACCTGCTGAGTACGGTAGCCGTTTACGCCGCCGGAGAGGGAGCCTTCGCCCCGAAAGATCATCTCTGGACCCGGAAATCTGTCCCTGAAAATGAGCGGACATGAAAAAGCCCTTCCGGGCGAAAATTTCCGGAAGGGCTGAGTGTTATTGATTCTTCTTTTCGGGGGTGTCGCAGTGCTGATGGCAGGATGCGCAGTTGCCGCCGCAGCCTTCGCCTTTCCATCCGCCTTTTTTGGAGATCCAGACCACCGCCAGTGCAAATACTGCGATGAGAACTACCAGCGTAATAATTCCACGAATCGTCAACATAAAAAAGACCTCTCTTTTGCGCCGAAAGGCGCAGTGAACTCTACCACAGTATACATCATTTCACATAGAAGAGCAACCGGAACATTCGATATGGGTCAAAAAGCCGCCGGAGGAATGCGTAGAATCTTGGAAGAGCTGCGAAATGAAAATTTGGGCTTGCAATTCCTCCAAAGGCATGGTATAATATCACTGTTCCGATTTGGAGGATTAGCTCAGCTGGTTAGAGCATCTGCATCACACGCAGGGGGTCTGGGGTTCGAGTCCCTAATTCTCCACCA
>ERZ808240.3248-NODE-3248-length-16132-cov-13.525969_pt1 | contig 16132 bp, 12 predicted proteins | sample MGYA00521084_ERZ808240 | MGnify/ENA primary metagenome ERZ808240 (study PRJEB31516, sample SAMN03275571) | gut metagenome | biome: mammalia-associated habitat; material: feces | host: Papio cynocephalus | place: Kenya | collected 2012-08-06 ... | reverse complement strand
CGAGGATGCGACCAGGAAGCTCGACGGCAAGATCGTTGGGCTTTTCGATGAGGAGCTGCTAGAAAGCATCAAAGCGTTGGCGAGAAAGCTGAAGGGTGAGAGGTGCTCGATATAACCGAGACGATTCTCGAAGCGCTTGCCAATACACTGCGCGGCCGCGGCTCCACCGCGGGAACTGCGGCGTAGATCGGCATCTTTACAGGTTCGTCAAAATCGCCAGTCCGAGCCAGTTTTTCGCGGGGTCGAGTAAAAAGGAAGGTCATAAGGAAGGGGCTCGTAGGGGGAGGCAGGGCTGACTGATGGTGTCGCCAATGTTGGTGTAAGCGCCAAAGCGCTATGAGACCCGTTTAACGATAAACGGCCTTCGTCCTAGAATCTGAAATCGCGACAAACCAGATCTAGGAAAGGACGAAGACCGCAATGGAAATCTTAGCAGACCCCACGCGGGACTTGCTGGCCATGCCCCGTTTCGACGACGGGGCCATCGACATGCGGGAACTCATCCGCAGGCTGGCGGAGCAGGTTGTCAACGCCGTGATGGACGCGGGGCCGACCAGCTCTGCGCCGGCGGCGCTAACAGCCGCAACGGCTACCGGGAGCGCGCGCTCAAGACCTGCGTGGGCACGCTCACGCTCCGCATCCCAAAGCTCCGCACCGGCAGCTTCTTCCCCGACGACGTGATCGAGCGCTACCAGAGGGCGGACCGGGCGCTCGTGGCGGCCGTGGCCGAGATGTACGCGACCGGCACCAGCACGAGGAAGGTGCAGAGGATAGCCGAGAAAATGGGCGCATCGAGGTTGTCGAGGGACCAGGTCAGCGCCATCGCCTCGAGCCTGGACGCGGACATCGACGAGCTCTGCGGCAGGTCCCTCGACGGCGCGCCGGCGCCCTACGTGTGGCTGGACGCCACATATGTCAGGTGCCGCCGCGAGGGCCGCGTGGCCTCGACGGCGGCGGTCACCGCGATCGGCTGCGACGCGGGCGGCTGGCGGCGCGTCCTCGGCGTCGGCGTCGTGGGCACCGAGTCGTACGACTCGTGGCTCGCGTTCCCGCGCGGGGTCCGCGGCCGCGGTGTCGCGGGCGTCCGGCTCGCCGTCTCCGACGCGCACCCGGGCCTCGTGCGGGCGCTCGGCGAGGTCTTCCAGGGGGCGTCCTGGCAGAGGCGCCGCGTGCACTTCATGCGCGACTGCATGCGCGAGGCCGGCTCTTGGCACCCGAGGCGCCGCGTCGGCCGCATCCTCTCGCCGGTCTTCAGGGGCCGGGACGCCGCGACCGTCACCGCGATGTGCCACGTCGCGATCGACATGCCGGGGACATGCTGCCCGAGGGCGGCCGCCATCCTCGAGGAGGCGGAGCCGGACGCGCTCGCACACCTCGACTTCCCGCCGTCGCACTGGAGGCGCCTCAGGACGAGCAGCGTCCAGGAGCGCAACAACCGAGAGATAAAGCGCAGGTCGAGGATGGTGCAGGTGTTCCCGTCGGTCAAATCGCTCGCGCGCCTCGCGGGCGCCGTCATGTGCGAGCAGGACGAGATGTGGCAGGGGTCCAGATACTTCTCGGAAGCCAAGATGGACGAGCCCTGCGACGATAAGAGGATCCATGGGATCGACGGCCCGGTCGACTGGGCCCGACTGGAGGTCGATGCGAGAAAGATGATCGAGTCGAGCCTCGAGCTTGCGGACAGGGTCGAGGCGGCATAGGATAGCGAAAAGGATTTCGGATTTCGGGACGCCGGACGGTTAACCCGTGATCGGCGTTACACCAACATTCCCGACACTACCTCGGATATCCCCAGCTCTCCGCCAGTTAACTTTGATAGAAGGACTCTTTTTTGGGTCCTTCTTTTTTATCTCTGCGAGGCAATATGCATCCCTGAATATCTGATCGCCTATACTTGGTTGATCAAATGAAAGGGTGACGATCAAGTATGAAGTCAATCAATGTGGCGGCAGCGATTATCCAGCAGGACGACAAGATTTTGAGCTGCCAGCGCGGTTATGGCGATTTCAAAGACGGCTGGGAGTTTCCGGGTGGAAAGCTCGAGCCGGGCGAGACCGGCGAGCAGGCGATTGTCCGCGAGATTCAGGAAGAACTCGAAGTCACGATTGGCGATCTCGAGTATCTCTGCACCGTTGAGCACGACTACGATTCGTTCCACCTGTCTATGCAGTGCTATCTGGCTACGATTAAATCGGGTGAGTTCAAAGAGCATGCCCATGAGGACATGAAGTGGCTTGCCATTGATAATCTCTGGGATGTCGACTGGCTGCCGGCCGACGTCAAGGTGGTCAAGGAGCTCGAAAAGCATCTGAACATTTAGCCCAGAGGGGCGGTGTCCAGCCGCCCCGTCCCGTTTTACCGCTCTTTTTCGTCTAAGTCACTCATCATGAATTCATAGATATCCTGACGCACGGGACAGTTGAGCTCATATTCGATTTCGACGGCATTGTCTCCGCTCTTTGTTTTAATCGCCTCGAATTCGCCCGTCGGATGCATCTCTCCCAAGAAATAAAATTCCTTGCCGCCTTTGTCGTTCTTGTTTTTTCTCATGAATAGGTATGTTTTTAGACCGTTTGCCGGCCACTCGCGTAGACGTTTGATCTCGGGCGAAGCGAGATTTCTGTTCCCTTTTGAAATAGCGACGAGTTTGCCGGGCGACTCAAATCGATCCTCGTATTGGATGGATTCGCTGATATCCGGCGCCTTGTCGTAATTGATGAAAACGGGGAATGTGTTGGTCGTTTTGTCGTAGAAGTATCCGCCGAGATTTTGGCCGTTGATGTTCTTCTCCCAGTTCATGAGGCGGCAGACTTCCTCATACGTGTACTTGGCGTTGAGAACGAAATTCGTATCCTCATAAGTCATGGAGTATTGGGCTCGGTTGCGCGAGATGCCAAACTCAAGCACTTCGAGTACCTGACGTTTGAATTCCTCATCGAGCAGAGCGTTGGCGAACTTGGTGGTGAGACGCGGGCCGTTCCCGTCGTCGATAAGGAGCGGCACGAAGTTGGCAGGTGATGAGAAATCGCCTTTGAGCACGGCCATGGCAGACTTGACGGCACCGTCTTTCAGCTGGGCTCGGTATTTCTTCAAGGCTGCCGCTCTCACGTCCTGATAGCCGGTGTATCCGGCGCTCACCAGCTCGTGCAGCAAGAATAGGTCTTCGAAGCGTTTTCCCGAGGCGAGCTTTTGGGAGATGAACTTGAGCGCGCTGCATTGGATTTCGCTGAACTGAACTTGATAGTCGGGCTCGTATTTCGAGAGAAATGCATGATAGGAGCCAAGAGCATTGTTGTTAAAGATCAAGAGCGGGTCGATCGAGCCGTTGCGATCAAACTCCTGAAGTGAAGGGATCTTGCCGAGCTTTTGTTTAAGGTCGAGGTATTCGCCTTTGAGGAAACGGACTGAGTTGAAGTTGCCGCCGTCGATGGCGTTGTAGATGCGAGCTTCCGCTATGCGGTCGAAGCTGACGGTCGAGCAACCAGGTACGGCAGTATCGCCCTCCTGTACAAGGCGGCGCAGGCGGTCCTTGTTGTAGGTCTTATCTCCCGAGAGCGCGATGGGAACTAGAAAGTTGCTTTGGTAATTGCCGATAAAGTCGAGAACGAGCGTGTATTCCTTGCTGTTGTCCAGACGCAGGCCGCGGCCGAGCTGCTGCACGAAGATAATCGATGAGTCGGTTCGCCGCAACATGATGATCTGGTTGAGCGACGGGATATCGATTCCTTCGTTCATGATATCGACTGAGAAGATGTATTCCAGCTCTCCCGATTCGAGACGTTCGATCGCCTGGTTTCGCTCTTCATCGGTGTTTGCGCCGCTGATGGCGATGGTGCGATAGCCGAGGGCGTTGAACTTTTGCGACAGCTCGTGCGCCTCGTTGTTGCGGTTGCAGAATATCAAGCCTTTTCGGTTGGTTTTGTTGACGGTATATTGCTCGATTTTCTGTGTGATATGGCGTACTCGGTCATCAGATGTGAGCCTGTTGAACATTGTCGGGTCATCAACGGCCTCGTCGTCGATTTCAAGGTCCGAAATCCCAAAATAATGGAAGGGGGCGAGCATTTCTTCGGCTAGAGCGTCCTGCAGCGTGATCTGGAAAGCGATCACGTGGTTGAAGAGAGCGAAGACATCGTATCCGTCGGTGCGGTTGGGTGTCGCCGTCATGCCGAGATAGAACCTCGGCGTAAAGTAATCCATGATTTTCCGGTAGCCTTGTGAGCCCGTGCGGTGTGCCTCATCGATGACGATGTAATCGAACTGGTCGGGTCGAAAAGCTTCGAGGTGTTTCACGATGGTCGAGCACATGGCGAACAGACAGGTGGCGTTTTCGCTGCCGTTTCTCGGTTGATACGTCGCGAACGAATACCGATTCCCCAGCAGACGTTCGTAACTCTTGCACGAGGCATCGAGGATGCGTTTGCGATGGGCGAGGAACAGCACGCGTTTTGGCTTGGTTGCCAAGATGTCGAAAGCGGAGAGGTATGTTTTGCCCGTACCGGTTGCGGAGACGAGAAGAGCCCGCGCCTCACCCTTGCGATGGATGACATCGAGTGCCTCGAGTGCGCGAAGTTGCATGGAGTTTGGTTCGATGCGTCCCGTCTCCGGACCCTTGAATTCCGAGCTCTCTCGATAGGCTGTTTTACGCTCGCCCCCGGTGAACATGTTCGGTCGATAACTTCCGTAGGCAGCGATCCATTCGCTTGAGAGCTCGACGGTGGCCTCGTCGCTCCAAAGGCGCTCGAACTCCTGCTTAATCGAGTTAAGCAGGCTATTATCCTCGACGGTTTGGTACAGGACGTTCCACTCTTTGTTGCAGGTGAGGGCCTTTTGGGTCATGTTGGAACTGCCGACGATGACGGTTTCCGTCTTTCCCTCATCGAAAATGTAGCCCTTTGCATGCAAGTCCCCTTGGAAGATGCGGACTTCGATATTGCTGTATTCCAAGAGCTTCTGGTAGACGTCGGGGGAGTTGAAGTTCTGATAGGTCGATGTCAGGAGACGGCCGTTAATGCCTTTGCGTTTGAGCTCTAGAAAGGTTTCAACGAGGGTTTGGAGGCCGCCCTCGGAGATAAATGCGACGCAGAAATCAAAGTGATTACAACTGCCAAGCTGCCCTTGGATGGTTTTGAGCAGCGTGCCGCCTGTTTCCTTGGAGTTTGCTATAAGACGAGGCTCTGTGGCGCGTGGAAATGTTGATGAATCGTATTCAACGGAGGTATGCAACCCGGCAGTCATATGAGGCCCCTTCTCCCACAGATCGGATTGCTGCCAGGATAACAGATCGATCGTTCGTATTTTCGGGTGCCTGTGAGCGGCATCTGGGCTGCTGCCGAGACGAATCAACGGCAGGCAAAGAAGCCGGGGAACCGGAAGGTCGGCAAACGCTACCACAACGCCGCCAAGTGTAAGGGGCCTTCCGGCGCGGCGACCATTAAGGAGATTCCGCTCAAACAGGCGATCGGCCGCGGAAAGGTGCCTTGTCCCGTGTGCCATCCATCGATTTTGGATAATTAGGAGCTTGATATGCTCTGGTTCACCAATGACACTCATTCATGCCATGGGATGAGGCCTAAAAGGGTGAAACGCATAAAACTTCGTTCAACGTTTATTGAATTAATCGTCGGGCATGGGTGCTGAGGACGTTGTCCGTGCGGGTCCGTGCATTTTTGCGAGTATTCAATAGCCGGAAGTCCCAAGTCGTCTCTTCGCTGCTGGAAAATGCGATTCCAAGGGCTATTAATGGGACTCAAAGGCCGCGACATGGCTTCAGAATGCTCCCAGAGAGCTCGGGGATGCCCGCTCGACCATATTCAAAGGCCGTCGGATGCTTGCAACTCCAAATAGTGCACGTTGCCAGCATACCCACTCCGGTATCCGTTCCATGAAGAGTGGCGCCCCGGCCAGTTTCAGCCGACCGATTGGATGCAGATGGACAAGAAACAGCTATTTTCGGAAATCAAGCAATACGCCAAGGACGAGGCGTTCTATGTTGCGCCCATGTGGACGGGATTCGTCTTGCTTGCGATCGCGACACTCGTGCCGATCGACATATTTCCGTCCCCGTTAGTCTGGCGCATGTGCCATTGCGCGAGTCTCGCTCTGATGACCGGCAGCGTTCTCGACCTGCTTGACCGACTTGTTCTGGAGGAAGCGTTGGAGCGGCGTGGTGGCGACAATCAAGAGTTTTAAACCCCAAAAAGGGGACTGTCCCCAAATCGGGCTTATGTGAGTGCGACGACCACGTTATCCCGGTGCCGTCGCACGCGCTCCCAGCTAAAGCCCTCTGCCAGCTGAGCTGCCGAGCGCGGGGTCACATCGTCCGCGAGGCCCGTTTGTCCGGCGAGCCAGCCGAGCAGCGCCTCGGGTGTGCCAAAACGCGCACGCAGCTCGCCCAGGTCCAGGTCTCGGTCGCGCTTGGAGAGGCGGCGGCCGTCGGGGGCCACCAAAAGCGGGATATGCGCGTAGTGCGGCGTCGGCAAGCCCAGCAGGAGCTGCAGGTAGATCTGCCGCGGGGTGGACCCGAGCAGGTCGCATCCGCGCACGACCTCGGTGATGCCCATCGCGGCATCGTCGACCACGACGGCCAGCTGGTAGGCGAAGACGCCGTCGCTCCGACGCACCAAAAAGTCGCCGCACTCGGTTGCGAGCGCCTCGCACTGCGCCCCGTAGGTTCGGTCCACGAACTCGATCACGTCATGGTCCGTGTCGTCGACGCCAGGCACGCGCAAGCGAGTCGCCGGCGGGCGGCGGAGCGAGCGCTCGGCAACCTCGGCGGCCGTAAGCCCGCGGCAGGTGCCCCGGTAGATGGGAGTACCGTCGCTTGCGTGCGGCGCACTCGCCGTGTGAAGCTCGGCGCGCGTGCAAAAGCAGGGATAGGTGAGCCCCATATCTTGGAGCTTGTGCAGGGCCTCGACGTAAAGGTCCGTGCGTTCGTGCTGGTAGTAGGGGCCTTCGTCCCATTCGAGACCCAGCCATGCCAGGTCGTCGATCAGCTGCGCCGCGACCTCGGGCTTCTTGCATCGGTCGTCCAGGTCCTCGATGCGCAGCACCACGCGCCCGCCCTGGCTGCGAGCCGAGAGCCAGGCGCACAGGCAACTGAAGACGTTGCCCAGGTGCATGCGGCCCGAGGGCGAGGGAGCGAAGCGTCCCACGACGGGGACGGTCGCGTCGGCGGTCAAGGCTGATGTGTCGTTCGAGATATCCATGCGGACGAGTATACGCCCGTGCTGACGGCTCCCAACGTCGAGCTCGCCGCGGAGTTGCGTCATCGTCGGGATAGCCCTGCGCAAACGGCCCCCAACGACAGAAACCCCGGCGGCCGTTCACGTGGCCGCCGGGGTTTCCGCGGAAAAGGGGGACGAAGTTTCGCCGAGCGGACGGCTAAGGGGCAAGCCGTTTTCGCTCGACTTCTTTATGCCCCCGTGGCGCGCGCTTAATCGGACCGTTGCCCGTCGACACAATCCCGCTACACCTGTGTCGCAAACGTGAAGACGCCGCCTCGGCGACGGTGCGGTCACCGGGGCGGCGTCTGAAAAGCGCGGTGTCGGCTGCGCTGGCGGGGCTACATCGGCAGCGTGGTCTGCGCGATGTAGGTGCGGGTCTGGTACTCGCGGTCCAGGTCGTAGAGGCCCTTGGGGTCGGAGCCGAAGAGCTTCATGTTGTTGATCATGTCGCGCGCGTTGGACTCCTCCTCGCCCTGCTCCTTCACAAACCAGTCGAGCATCTGCATGGCGCGGATGTCGTGCTCCTGCTGGGCGACCTCGTAGCAATGGTGGATGAGGCTCGTGACATACTCCTCGTGCGCGAGACCCGCCTCGAGCGGCTCGAGGTCGTTGGAGAAGGTCTTGTCGGGCTTGTCGATGGCCTCCATCGTGGGCTTGTAGTCGTTATCGAGCAGATAGCGGCGGAGTGCCTTGGCATGGTCCGTCTCCTCCTGCACCTGGACCATGTACCAGTTGGCGAATCCCTTGAGACCGCGATCCTCATAATAATCGGCGAAGGTCAGGTACAGATAGGCGGAGTAGAGCTCCTTGTTGATCTGGTTGTCGAGTACCTGGGCGACGTTCTTGCTGATGGCCATGACATCCTCTTTTCGCTGCGTGCGGCGTACGGTGCCGCGTCCTTTACGGTTGCCAAGGAAGTGTACCCAGGCGCGCAGAGGATAACGGGTCGATTTGGCACACGCGTCGTCATGCGCCGCCACGCGCCGGCCGCTTTGCGGATGTGCGGGCCCGATGCCCCTGCTAAAGCCTTTGCCAAGGGCCTAACAGGCGCAAAAGGCCCGCTCATTCCCCATTGGGGCGGTAACGGCCGGGGCAAGGTACAATGGGCGCAACGGTATCGCGGACAAAGGATTCGCCCATGAACGCCCCCATTTTCCATTTTGACGAGCAACGGTCGAGGTGCCTGCCGCTGGTACGGGCCGTCGCCGCGCTGATCGCGATCGCCTTTGCGCTCACGGCGCTGCCCGGCATCGCGCTCGCCGACGGCTACTCCATGGATGACGTGCGTATCGATGCCGCCGTCACAGCGGACGGCTCGCTCAACGTGACCGAGTCGCGCACCTTCAAGTTCGACGATGACGTCAACGGCGTGTACTGGCTGATCCCGCTCGGCGAGAACCAGCAGGGCGGGACCGTCGGCGTGACGGTGACCTCGGTCTCGAGCGACGTGGCGTATACCCAGGTCGATGCGGCGTCAAATGGCGACACGGGCGTCTACACCGTGAGCCGCGAGACCGAGGACGGCACCGATGCGCTCAAGCTCAAGGTGTTCTCCCCGCATGAGGACGGCGACTCGACGACGATCACCGTCTCCTACGTCATGACGGGCGCCGTCATGAGCTGGCCCGACACGGCGGAGCTCTATTGGAAGTTCATCGGCGACGGTTGGTCCGAGAGCTCGAATAGCGTCACGGCGCTGATCACGTTCGCCGGCGACCTCGCCACCGCGACGCCCGCCACCAAGGGCGAGAACTTCCGCGCGTGGGGTCACGGACCCCTTACCGGCGACGTCGCGCTCGATGCGACCGCGCCGAGCGTGACGTACAGCATTCCGCGCGTGCGCTCGGGCGAATACGCCGAGGCGCGCATCGCCTTTCCGAGCGCCTGGGTGCCGGGGCTTGCCGCCTCGAGCGAGGAGCGCCTGCCGACCATCCTCAAGGAGGAGAAGCAGTGGGCCGATGAGGCCAACGCACGGCGCGAACAGGCACGCCGGACCGCCAACGTGATGGCCGGCGTGACGGTCGCGGCGGCCGCCATCTTCACCGGCGCGGTCGTCGCCTTGCGCGCGACGCGGCGCAACCCCCGTCCGCTCTTCCAAGACGAATACTTCCGCGATGTGCCCTCGGCCGACCATCCGGCCGCGCTCTCGTACTTTATGGAGGGCGGTCCCGAGGTGCCCGACCGCGCCTTCACCGCGTCGCTCATGAAGCTCACCGACGACCGCGTGGTCTCGCTCGAGCGTGCCGTCGGCACCAAGAAGGGTGCCTTTGGACGCGAAAAGCAGGAGGAGACGTATTCCGTCACGCTCAACGTGGACAAGAAGGATGTTGCGGACGAGATCGACCGCGCCGTGCTCGATCTCTTCTTCGCCGGGTCCAAGCGCCGGGAAGACGGCACGCGCGTGCGCACGTTCGCGCAGTTCCAGCGCTATGCCAAGGACCATACCGAGAAGTTCGGCGACAAGATGGACGACTACAAGGCGGCCGTCAAGGCGGCAGTCGAGGAGCGCGACCTCGTGGCGTCGAGCGGCGTCGGCGCGATCGTGCTCGGGCTCGTCATCGGGATCATCGTGATCTGCCTGGCGGTCGGCATGCTCTTCTATACGGACTTCGCCCAGGCCAACGTCATCGCGGCGGCCATCGCCGTGCCGGTCGCGATCGTGGGCATCGTCGTGTCCTTCACCTTCCGCCGCTATACACCCGAGGGTGCCGAGCTTGCCGCCCGGTGCCGCGCGCTCAAGCACTGGCTTGAGGACTTCACGCGTCTCAAGGAGGCCGTACCCGGCGACCTGGTGCTCTGGAACAAGCTTATGGTGATGGGCGTGGCGCTCGGCGTGTCCAGGGAGACGATTCGCGAGCTCGCCGATGCCGTGCCGCGCGATATGCGCGAGAGCGACGACTTCTACTATTACTATCCCGGCTACTGGTGGTACTACGGCGCCGACGACCTGTTCGATCCGGCCGAGAGCTTAGGCGAGGCGTACCACGCGAGTATCCGCGAGCTTGCCTCGAGCTCGGATAGCTCGGGTGGTGGCCTGGGCGGCGGCTTCTCCGGAGGCGGCGGAGGCGGCGTCGGCGGCGGAGGCGGCGGGACCTTTTAGTTACGGCGTTTTGACAAACGCCGTAACGGCTCGACGCTGCAAACCCACCAGGGCGGCAATCTGCCTTTCAACTTCGGCGGCATGACCAAGAGGTCAATGCCGCCTCGTTTCAAGGCACCTTGCCCGCCCTGGTGGGTTTTCGCTGACTTATGCTCTACCTGGGGTTTAATTCTTGTTGCAAAAGCAAGGGGCAACGACTGCAGTGGTTGCCCCTTGCTTTGTCTTGGCCTGATGTGCCGGTTGCCCTACGCCGTTAAATCCAGCTCGTAGAGGTACATCTCGCGGGGGAGGTCGCGGCGGCGTTCCTCGCGGTTGGCGCGGTGCGTGGCCGTGCGCTTGAAGCCGTGCCCCTCATAGAAGCGGTAGGAGCAGTCGGTGTCGGTGTAGAGGCGCGCGGCCGTGGCGCCGCGGGACGAGAGGTGCGAGACGGCGGCGTCGAGCAGCACCGTTCCCACGCCGAGCCCCTGCATCTCCTCATCGACGGCAAGGAGCGTCACCTCGTCGCTATGGGGCGCCGAGACGCTCTCGAGCAGGCGGTTGTTGGTGCGGATCGTCGCGCGCACAAACGAAAGGTACTCGGCGCAGGACGTGGGCTCGAGCTCGCGCATCTGGGCGAGCAGCTCGCGCTCGGTATCCATCCAGCGGTCGGCATCGAGGTTCGATACGCCTTTGCCGGCGCGCGCCAGACAGATGCCACGGGCCTGTCCGTCGATGACGGCGACCTGCGAGAACGTCGATGCCGACAGACAATATGCCAGGTCGCATGCGGCCTCGAGGCGGTTGTATTCCTCGTTGGCGGAGCGATGGTGCCAAAGCTCGCGCAAGATCTGCACGATGGCATCGAAATCTTCGGTTTCGAACGGTCGGTAGAGAACCCGAGAGACCATGGCTCCTCTTTCTCAAGTGCACAGGGTGCGACTCACACTGGTAAACGTTCTACCACGCGCGCGGTCGCGAATTATGGTGCGCATGTGTTCCATCAACTCAGCGGGGCCAGGCATCTTCAAAATCACGATACGGCCCCGCGCGGGCAAGTCCGCGCGTGCATGAACGGCCCCGATGCGCTACATTGGTTCGGTATCTAAATAGCCGCCGCGCGAGCGCTGCAGATCGACGTATCACCGACTCACCAGAGCACGGCGGCGTAGCAGACAGGAGGACTGCATGGGATCTGATGTGAAGATCGCGCGCGCGTTGATCTCGGTCACCGACAAGACGGGCGTCGTCGATTTCGCACGGGCGCTGGTCGATGACTTTGGCGTCGAGATCGTCTCTACCGGCGGCACGGCGCGCGCCATCGAGGACGCGGGTATCCCCGTCACCCCCATCGAGGAGTTCACGGGCTATCCCGAGATGATGGACGGCCGCGTCAAGACGCTGCACCCCAAGGTCCACGGCGCGCTTCTGGCCCGTCGCGATTCCGAGCAGCACATGCAGGAGGCCGCCCAGCACGGCATCAAGCTGATCGACCTCGTCGCCGTCAACCTCTACGAGTTCGAGAAGACCGTCGCCAAGCCCGATGTGACCTTCGCGGACGCCATCGAGCACATCGACATCGGCGGTCCCTCCATGCTCCGCTCTGCCGCCAAGAATGCCGCATCCGTGACCGTGATCAGCGATCCGGCCGATTACGACAAGGTGCTTGCCGAGATGCATGAGACCGGCGGCTGCACCACGCTCGCCACACGTCGCCGCCTGCAGGTGAAGGTCTACCAGACCACCGCCGCCTACGACACGGCGATCTCGCGCTGGCTTGCCGCCCAGGCGGGCGACGCGGCCGAGACCTCGGACAAGCTCGAGATCTCACTCGAGAAGGTCGAGGACCTGCGCTACGGCGAGAACCCGCAGCAGAAGGCCACCGTCTACCGCTTTGCGGAGGGGTGCGAGAACACGGCCACGTCGCAGTTCCCGCTCGTGGGCTCCCAGCAGATCCAGGGCAAGCCCCTCAGCTACAACAACTACCTCGATGCCGACGCCGCATGGAGCCTCGTCCGCGAGTTCGACGAGCCGGCGTGCGTGATCCTCAAGCACCAGAACCCCTGCGGTTCCGCCGTGGCCGAGGACGTCACCGCGGCCTATGACCGCGCGTTCGCCTGCGACCCCAAGAGCGCCTTCGGCGGCATCATCGCCTGCAACCGCGAGGTCCCCTACGAGCTCGTCGAGCATTTCGCCGACAAGAACAAGCAGTTTGTCGAGGTCATCATCGCGCCAAGCTATGACGAGCGCGCGCTCGAGCGCATGTCGCGCCGTCCCAACCTGCGCGTTCTCGCGACCGGCGGTGTCGACCACGGCGCCGAGATCGAGCTGCGTTCCGTCGATGGCGGCATGCTCGTGCAGCAGGTCGACCATGTGACGGAGGATCCGGCGACCTTCACGTTCCCGACCGACCGCAAGCCGACCGACGCCGAGATGGCAGAGCTTGAGTTTGCCTGGAAGGTCTGCAAAGGCGTCAAGTCCAACGCGATTCTCGTCTCCAAGGGCAAGGCCGGCATCGGCATGGGGCCGGGTCAGCCCAACCGCGTAGACTCCGCGCTGCTGGCCTGCGAGCGCGCCGAGGACTACTGCGAGCGCGAGGGCATCGAGAAGGGCGGTTTCGCGTGCGCGAGCGACGCGTTCTTCCCGTTCCGCGACAACGTCGACGTGCTCGCCGAGCACGGCGTGACCTGCATCATCCAGCCGGGCGGCTCCAAGCGCGACGAGGAGAGCATCCAGGCGTGCAACGAGCACGGCATCGCGATGGTGTTTACGGGCGCCAGGCATTTTAGGCACTAAGTAGGGAGGGGCCGCTGCGGCTTGCCCAGGCACCGCATCTTGCCGTTCATTCGTCGCTTGCGTACATTTAGTACGCGTCGCTCCTCTTTCGGGGCAATCTCGGGCACTTGGAAAACCCTTTTATGGGAGGGTCCTCTATCCCGTCGACGGGGTCCGAGTCTCGCCGGCCTGGCGGGTTGGCTGGGGCGCATGGGACCTAAACCTCGGATAAAGTCTGCTTCTTGGCCGCCTGCGCCGTTTGGCGTGGGCGGCTTTTTTGGGTATAACGGTGCGGTGTGAATCTCATGGAAAGGTTGGATATGGCCGTTGTGGATGATGCCGAGCTTTTCGGCAATGCCGAGGACCAGCGCGCGTACGAGGAATTTTGCGCCAACCAGGAGGCGGTCGAGAAGTTTAAGCTCGACGAGCCGGCGCTCGTCTGCCGCTGGCGCATGTCCAACAAACAGGTTCCCATGCTCAACCGGCACATCCGCGCGCTGTCCCAGCGTAAGGTCCAGGGCGCGCCGCTCACGACCAACATGCTCAGCTGGGCCAAGCAGCACGTGGAGTGGTCGCTTGCAGAGGGCGACTACACGGCGGTCGACGGCGTGCTCATGCTCGTGATCGACGTCAACGGTAACGCCGCCATGACGGTGGGGGAGTACGAGCCGCTGACAGACGTCACGGGTGAGGCTCTCGTCGCCCGTGCCGCCGAGGCGCGCGCGGAGGCCGCCGAGACCGGCGTGGCGCCCGAGATCTTGGCTGCGGTCGTGGGTGGTGGGCTCATCTTGGCCGCTCCGGCGGGCGAGCATCTCTGCGGTACGGCGACGCTCATCGAACAGCTGGCGAAGACGCGCCACGTGCCCGTGTCGCGCGTCGACGACCCGGCGGCGCTCGAGGGCGCGCTCTTCCTGATCAGCGACGAGCACGGCATCGTGCCCGCCGAGGATGCGGAGGCCGACCTCGCCGACGCCGACATCGTCGATTTCTTTGCCGGCGGCTATGAGAAGCTCCGCGCCCGCCGCGGTAACCGCCGCTAACCCCAATTTGGGACCGTCTCCTTTTTGGGGTTATGTTACCTTTCCGGTAGCGTCGCTTCGGTATGCGGCCATCCTCATCCGATCTAGCGAACAATCCTGTCACCTTGCATGCCCGCGGGGTCGCGTAGCTGCGGCGCCGCGGGCATAATGATGCCAAGGCATGCAACGCGCGACCAGGGAGGACACATGGCGCTCATCTATATCGTCGAGGACGACGAACCCATCCGGCGCGAGCTCGCCGAGGTGCTCGAGCGCGCCGGTTTCGCCGTCAAGGCGTGCGAGACCTTCACCCGCGTGTCCGAGGATATCCTCGACACGGCGCCCGACCTGGTGCTGCTCGACCTCACCCTGCCCGTCAAGGACGGCCAACATATCTGTCACGAGATCCGGCATGCCTCCGAGGTGCCCATCATCGTCCTCACCTCGCGCACGACCGAGATCGACGAGGTCATGAGCATGACGCTCGGCGCCGATGACTTTATCGCCAAGCCCTACAGTGCCCGCGTGCTCGTCGCGCGCATCAACGCGCTGCTCCGGCGCACGTCGTCCTCGGGTGAGCGCAGTTCACTCGTCCATAACGGGGTCGAGCTCGACCTTGCGCGCTCGACGGCCGCGAACACGATGACGGGCGCCACGACGGAGCTCACCAAAAACGAGCTCCGCATCCTGGCGCTGCTCATGGGACGCGCCGGCAAGATCGTCTCGCGCTCGGTCATCATGCAGGACCTCTGGGACTCCGACGCGTTTATCGACGACAACACGCTCACCGTCAACATCAACCGCCTGCGCGCGACGCTCGAGAAGATCGGCGTGACGGGATACCTCACCACGCACCGCGGCCAGGGCTACTCGGTGTAGCGATGTCGTTCGCGCGATTTCTCAAGGAGGCCCTGCCCTCCATCATCATCTGGGCCACGGGCATGCTGCTCTCGTGCTTCGTGCTCGTCGTCGCCGGCGCGCGGACGGCGATCGTCACGGTGGCGGTGGGCGTGGCGTTTCTCTTCGGTCTCATCGGCATCGTGATCGAATATGCCCGGCGCCGCGATTTCTTGCGCGAGCTTTCGCGTGCGGCCGAGGAACTCGACAGCCCGGCTTGGGTTCCCGAGATGATCCATCGTCCCTCGCATATCGAGGGTGAGCTCGAATACGACGTGCTCATGCGCTGCGGCAAGGCTGCCTGCGACGAGGTGGCCGAGGCGCGTCGGCAGACGGGGGAGTATCGCGACTACATCGAGACCTGGGTCCATGAGGTCAAATCGCCCCTTGCAGCGGCGCATCTCATGGTCGGCAACATCGAGGGCGCGGATGCGCGCGATACGGAGCGCATCGATGCTCTCGAGGGCGAGCTCGGACGCGTCGAGCGCTACATCGATCAAGCGCTTTATTACGCGCGGTCCGAGGTCGTGGAGCGCGATTACCTGATTCGCCGCTATCGTCTGCAAGATTTGGTTTCGGGCGCCATCAAGTCGAATGCCCGTGAGCTCATCGCGGCGCATGTGGCTCCGGTCTGCGAAAACCTTGGGCTCGAGGTCTTCACGGACGAGAAATGGCTCGGCTTTATCTTGGGACAGCTTATTCAAAACAGTATTAAATACACGCGCGATGACGGAGCGCGAATCGTGTTTACGGGGCGTTTATTGGATGAGGGCCGGGCAAGCGAGCGTATCGAGCTCGCGGTCGCCGATAACGGGCGCGGCGTCAGCGCGGCCGACCTGCCGCGCGTGTTCGACAAGGGCTTTACCGGCGAGGCCGGTCGCGATAGCAAGCGGGCGACCGGTATCGGCCTCTATCTGGTCAAACGGCTCTGCGACAAACTCGGCCTCGGTGTCCGTGCCAGCTCCGTTCCCGGCGAGGGCTTCACCGTGACCCTGAGCTTTCCCACCAACAAGTTCCAATACTTCGAATAGCGCGAGCTCGCGTCGAGGCGAACCTGCCCTCCCTGCCTGACAGTAGCAAAGTTCCCGAACGTGAACATAGCGTCATAACGGTCAGCTATATTCACGTTCGAGAACATA
>ERZ808240.3246-NODE-3246-length-16138-cov-41.960953_pt1 | contig 16138 bp, 15 predicted proteins | sample MGYA00521084_ERZ808240 | MGnify/ENA primary metagenome ERZ808240 (study PRJEB31516, sample SAMN03275571) | gut metagenome | biome: mammalia-associated habitat; material: feces | host: Papio cynocephalus | place: Kenya | collected 2012-08-06 ... | reverse complement strand
CCCCTTATAACGGCTATAAAATGCTGTTATAAAGGCATTGTACTCACGCCCACCTCAGCCTTAGCGAGTTGAGCACTACGCTCAGGCTCGAACAAGCCATCAGACCACTTGCCCACATGGGTGTAATCTGGAAGTTGATGCCAAAGATATGGAGTGCTCCTGCCGCCAATGGAATGCACACAAGGTTATAGACAAAAGCCCAGAAAAGGTTTTGCCATATCATACCCACGGTCTTTCGACTCAGCGCAACGGCATCGGGAAGCGCCATCAAATCATCGCCCATGAGCGTCACCTGAGCCACGTCCATCGCGACATCGGTTCCTCGCCCCATAGCGATACTCACATCTGCCAGGGCAAGGGCCTGCGTGTCGTTGATGCCGTCGCCCACCATCGCTACTCGCTTGCCTTGCTGCTGCAAAGCTTTCACCAAAGCCTGTTTGTCACCAGGCAACACCTTGCTACGATAGTTATCGATACCGGCTTCCCGAGCCCAGTAACCGACAGCTTCCTCCTTGTCACCACTCATCATGTACACCTCGATGCCCTCTTTCCGAAGAGCTTGTATGGCTTCCTTTGCATGGGGCTTGAGCGTCTCGCGTGCCTGCAGAGGCAGTTGGTCTTGGCGGGTGAAATCAATGTTGGGGTTAGGAATGGTGAGCGTTCCCGTCTTATCGATAACGAGGGTGTCCACCTTTCTGAGATTCTCCAAAGCCGATGCGTCCTTGATGAGGATTTGCTTCTGAGCCGCCTTTCCTATGCCAACCATCAAGGCTGTAGGAGTTGCCAGTCCCATGGCACAAGGACAGGCGATGACCAAAACTGCCACAGTCGACAGAATGGCTTGTGGTAGTGCATCGTTTCCCTCTATAGCCCACCAGACTAAAAAGGTGACAAGGGAGATGGCTGTCACTACGGGAACAAAGACCATGGCAGCCTTGTCGACGATTCGCTGCACCGGAGCCTTGCTGCTCTGCGCCTGCTGCACCATGCGTATGATGTGGGCCAGGGCTGTGTCCTCACCTATCTGGCGGGCTTTCATCCGCAACTTTCCCTGACTCGGGATAGTACCCGCCAGCACCTGGTCGCCCGCCTTCTTCATGGCAGGAGTTGGCTCGCCACTTATCATCGCCTCGTCCACGTAAGCAGCATCGGCAGTCATGAGGCTCTCCGCCTCGGTCACCACTCCGTCTACAGGAATTTTCTCGCCAGCGCGCACTTCTATAGTATCGCCTGGCTGAATGGTTGAAATGGGCACTTCCTCCATCTTGTAATCGCCAGGGGTACCCGTTTCCTCACGAGTCACCAATCTGGCTGTCTTGGGCTGCATGCCCATCAGTTGGCGTATGCTGTTGGCGGTGCTGTCCTTGGCCTTTTCCTCTAAGCACCTGCCCGTCAGCACAAAGGTGACAATCATCACGGAAGCATCAAAATAAGTATGCCATTCCATGCCCCGTGTGCCCCATACGGCATCGCCCCAAAAGGTGTTGAACGCACTGAAGAAGAAAGCTATCAAGGTACTGAGCGCCACCAGCGAATCCATGTTGGCTGTATGGTGAGCGAGTTGTTTGCAGGCTGAGCTGTAGAACTGTCGACCACAGAATAACATATTGGCAAGAGCCAGAAGTAAGCACACCTGATGGGAAAAGCTGTCGTCCCGGGTCATGGAAAAGTACATGGTGAGGGCAGCAAAGAGCCATGACGCAAGGGTTCGGCGGCGCAACAGCGTGAACTCGCGTCGGTTGATTTCCTCCGCATTTCTGTCGCGCTCTATGACAAGGTCGTAACCAGCGTTGCTCACCTCGCGCTTCATGTCTTCGACCGAGATGATTTCGGGATTATAGTCTATTAAAGCAGTGCGGTTGGCAAGAGAAACCGAAACCGAGTTGATGCCTTTGAGTGATCGGAGCTTCTCCTCCACATGAGCCGAGCAAACGCTACACGCCATGCCTATCACAGGTATTGTTTTCCTCATTTTTCTTCTTTGGTATATGTATATGTATTAGAAACTCATATTGCTCACAAATATTCACTTATGCAAAGGTACGAAGATTATTTGTGCCATGAACGATACAAAACGAAGATTTAGAAAAAATTAGTAGAGATTCCTCCGCACATCGGACATGAAGAATGGCGAAGAAACAGTCTGTACGTCGAGGCATAAATTGTGCCCACTGCCACACATATCGACAAAAAAAGCAGGTTCCAACTCTTCTTGGAACCTGCCCTCATTGTTTGTCATCATTTATGTAAAATCATCAACTGGTGAGAATTCACATTACTTTACCTCTATCTGCTTGGTTGTCTTAGCTTCTTCCTTAGGAGTGAGCTTTGGAATCTCAACCTCAAGCACACCATCGTTTACTTTTGCCGAAATATGCTCACGGTCAGCATCCTCTGGCAAAGTGTAACACTGCTGATAGTTGCTGTAGGAGAACTCACGACGCAGATAGTGCTCGTGCTTGTCATCATCCTTGTGCTCCATCTTGTTCTCGATGGCGACACAGAGATTACCATCGTTGTCGAGGTTGACGCGAACCCATTCCTTCTTCAAGCCAGGAGCAGCAACCTCCATGATGTAGGCTTTGTCGTTCATCTTGATATTGGTGGCAGGAGCGGTAGCAACGTTCATGCGAGGCATCAAGTCGGTATCAAAGAAATTGTCATCAAACCAATTATTCAACCAATTAGAATCATTACTTCTACGAGCTAACAACATAATTAAAACCTCCAATTTTCTTTTACTCGTCCTCTCGGTGCCTTGCGACTCCGTCGGGATTTCTATTTGTTTACTTACTTATTATTCTTTTTAATTGACTGCCTTGAACCTCAAGGTCTTGGCAACTTATTGATTGCCATCGCCTTAATTTCTTCGGCCTTCGTTGATGGGATGTGCAAGATGCGTGCCAGCACATAAGGCTCTCCCCCAATTGCCAATTCTGTCGCTGCGAAATGACAAAGATGTCAGCAAGTCTTAAAAAAAATTACACTTTGCTGACAAGTCCATTAGCCTTTGCTGTTCTGTAGGCTGTAAGGCTGCAATGATAGCTAATAAATGTTATAAAGAATTTCTTTTTCGCCTGTCAAGTTGTTTTGTTGGGTATTTATTGTAAATTTGCAGTATATTAATAAGGTAATACATATTAGTTTAGTCAATTAACGAAAACAAGATAAAACATGATTAAGAGATTATTGTCATTTCTCGATGCATCGCCAGTCAATTTCCTGGCCGTCAAAAATCTTACTGAAGAGTTGCTGCAACATGGTTATCGCCATATCAACGCCACCGAGCCCATAGGCACGGTAAAGGCTGGCGACAAGTTCTTTGTCACCAAGAACGACTCCTCCATCTATGCCTTCCAAATAGGCAGGAAGCCTTTGGCAGAAACAGGATTTCACATGATTTGCGCCCATTGCGACTCACCCACGTTCCGTATCAAGCCGCACGCCGAGATAGACTGCGAGGGAGGCATCGTAAAGCTCAACACCGAGGTATACGGAGGTCCCATCATGTCGACTTGGTTCGACCGTCCGCTTACCTTGGCAGGAAGAGTCATCGTGAGGGGCAAGGACGTGATGAGCCCTACAACCCTCCTATTGCACGTGAAGCGTCCCTTGCTGCAGATAAGCAATTTGGCCATCCACTTCAACCGTCAGGTAAACGACGGAGTGAAACTGAGCCGACAGAAAGACGTGTTGCCCATCTTGGGAATCATCAACGACGAGTTGGAAAAGGGCAACCTGCTGATGAACATCATCATCGAGGAACTGAACAAGCAACAGACAGTAGCACGCAAGGACATTCTCGACTTCGACCTCTATCTGGCTGATGCCACACCAGCCTGCACCTTCGGCGCGCACAATGAGTTTATCTCTTCGGGCAGACTCGATGACCTGTCCATGTGCTTCGCCGGACTCGAGGCGCTGTTGGCTTCACAACCTACCGACACCACCCAGGTGCTCGCCATCTTTGACAACGAGGAAACGGGATCGCAGACCAAGCAGGGAGCTGGAAGTCCATTCCTCTCCTACATGCTCAAGCGCATCGCCTTGGCGCAGAGCGGCACCGAGGAAGCATACTACCAAGCCGTGGAGCGTGCTTTCATGATTTCGGCGGACAACGCCCATGCCTGGCATCCCAACTACTCCGAGAAATACGACCCCACCAACCATCCCATGCTGGGAGGCGGTCCCGTCATCAAGTTCAATGCTGCCCAGAAGTATGCCAGCGATGCCCTATCGGCATCGGTCTTTGCCAGCCTGTGCGAGAAGGCAGGCGTGCCTTGCCAGCGTTTTGTCAACCATAGCGACGTGGCAGGCGGAAGCACATTGGGCAACATCTTGGCATCGTCCATCCCGCTGCGCGGTGTCGACATGGGAAATGCCATCCTTGCCATGCACAGTTGCCGCGAGACGGGAAGCACGGCCGACCATGACTTCTGCGTCAAGGTGTTCACACAGTTCTACCAGGAATAGCGAAACGTCAAGGAAACTTCATAGACTGAAAAATTATCCCTTATACAAGAAATGAAATACATCATTTTTGATTTCGACGGAACCATCGGCGACTCGCAACGGCTGATAGTAAAGACCTTGCAAGACACGATGCGGGAAAGAGGACTCGATGTGAAGTCGGACGAGGCTTGCGCCAAAACTATCGGACTTCGACTCGACGAAGCTTTTGTGGCGCTCTTTGGCATGAGTGCAGAGGAAGGAGAAGCCTGCGCTGCCACCTATCGAAGAATATTCATGAAGAACAAAGAAGTAATGATTGTCGAGCCGTTTCCCCATGTGATAGAAACGCTGCGAGAACTGCATCGCCGTGGATTCGTGCTGGGGGTGGCAAGCAGTCGCAACCATTGTTCGCTCGATGGTTATGTCAGGCAGATGGCTCTCGAAAACATCTTCACATCAATAGTGGCTGGCGACGATGTGGAGCATGCGAAACCTGCCCCCGACATGGTGTTGCAAGCCTTGAAAGAGATGGATGGAAAAATAGAAGAAACTTTGGTGGTAGGCGACATGACATTCGATGTAGACATGGCACACAACGCAGGTTGCAAGGCCTGTGCCGTGACCTATGGCAACGGGACACGCGAGCAACTTGCCTCTGCAGATTGGATAATCGACGACTTCGCGGAATTGCTGAAGAGTGACTTTTGCACTGTCTGAGCATCACGGCTTCTTTCAACATCACTTCAAAAAGGAATAAGCCTTACCTCGCAAAGTAACAAAGACAAAACGACCTTGTCCCTCTTATATAAAAGCGGAAAAGACAGATGCAAGATACACCTGTCTTTTCCGTCTTAAACAATTATCATTACTTTTTTAATCCTGCTTTTCGATAATCTTCATTCCTTCTGCTACAGCCTGCATGTTGAGCGGTATCATGGAGTGATGACGCTCTGGCAACGATTTGTAAAGGGCTTTGTTCAGTCCATCGGTGCTTACTACCGGACAAACCTTGAGTAGTCCACCAAGCACAATCATGTTGAACACCTTGGAATTCTTCATCTCGGCTGCCTTGTCCATGGCATCAATACGATAGATTGTAATATCGGTGCGCTGGGGAGGATTGATGACTCCATAACCATCGTAAATGAGAATTCCGCCTGGCTTTACCTTGGGCTCAAACTTGTCGAGCGATGGCTGGTTGAGCACGATGGCTATGTCGTAATGGCTAAGGATGGGCGAAGAAATGCGCTCATCACTCACGATGACTGTTACGTTGGCTGTACCACCTCGTTGCTCTGGGCCATAGGCTGGCATCCAGGTAACCTCCTTGTCCTCCATCAGTCCTGAATAGGCAAGAATCTTTCCCATAGAGAGGACACCCTGTCCACCAAAACCTGATATAATGATTTCTTTCTTCATTTTCTAACCTTTTGCAAATGCCAAACTTAACATTTAACACTTAACATTTAACATTACAAATTTGTCGTATCCTTCAGGTCACCCTTCACATACTCCTTGAACATGTGCTCTTCCATCCACTTGTTGGCTTCTACAGGTGAAAGTTTCCAACCGCTATTGCAGGTGGAGACAATTTCCACAAGACTGGACCCAAGCCCCTTCATGCTTGCCTCGAAGGCTTTGCGAATGGCCTTCTTGGCTTTGCGGATGCTGGCAACGGTCTCAACGCTCTGCCGCGTAACATAGCAAGTACCTTGCAAATGAGATGCCAACTCTGTGATATTAAGAGGATAACCATGAAGATCGGGCTGACGTCCGTAAGGGCAAGTAGAAGTTTTCTGCCCAAGCAGAGTTGTCGGTGCCATCTGTCCTCCCGTCATGCCATAGATAGCATTATTGATAAAGATGGCAGCAACGTGCTCGCCTCGGTTAAGAGCATGGATAGTTTCACAAGCGCCAATACACGCCAAGTCTCCATCACCTTGATAGGTAAAAACGAGGCGGTCTGGCCACAAACGCTTGATGGCAGAGGCACAGGCAAGAGCACGCCCATGGGCTGCTTCCTGCCAGTCAATGTCAAGGTAACGATAGGCGAAGACAGCACAGCCTACAGGACAGATACCCACGGCCTTGTCTTCCATTCCCATTTCCTCGATTACCTCGGCTACAAGTTTATGCACCACGCCATGAGAACAGCCCGGACAGTAATGCATCGGGGTGTCGTTCATGAGCATCGGCTTCTTATAAACCAGATTCTCTGGTGATATGATATCGTTCATTTTAAATTATAAATTAGAAATGACAAATTATAAATGGGCATACGCCAACTCTGTCTATAACTTATTCATTATCATTTATTATTTTATTCTTCAGGGCCTCAACGATTTCCTCGGGTTCAGGAACGATTCCTCCCAAGCGCCCGAAGTGCTCTACTGGGACTTGTCCGTTAACGGCCAGGCGTACATCTTGTATCATCTGTCCGGCATTGATTTCGGCCACAAGGATGCCCTTGCAATGCTGGGCAAGCTCATGAAGCTGTTTTTCCGGGAAAGGCCAGAGGGTTATAGGACGGAAAAGCCCTACCTTGATGCCTTGCTCGCGAGCTACCTCTATGCTTTTCTCTGCCACGCGGGCAGCACTTCCGAAGGCCACTATAACATAGTCGGCATCCTCGATATGATCTGTTGCGTAACGCACCTCTTTATTGCGGATGGTTCGATATTTCTGCTGCAAATGAAGGTTGCGTTGCTCCATCACTTCTGGCTTGAGTTCGAGCGATGTGATGATGTTGGGCTTACGATCCTTGCTTCTACCTATGGTAGCCCAAGGACACTCTCGCGCTATTTCTTCTTCGGTGCGGCGGGGTTTCATCGGTGGCAGCACCACACGTTCCATCATTTGGCCGATGACACCATCACTCAGTATCATGGCTGGGTTACGATAACGGAAAGCCAACGTGAAAGCCAAGTCAACAAAGTCTGCCATCTCCTGTACTGATGCCGGGGCAAGCACGATAACGTTATAGTCGCCATTGCCTCCTCCACGGGTGGCCTGGAAATAATCGCTCTGCGAAGGCTGGATGGTTCCCAAGCCAGGACCGCCTCGCTGCACGTTGACGATAACTCCAGGCACTTCGGCTCCAGCCATATAGGCAATGCCTTCCTGCATAAGAGCCACACCTGGACTCGACGAAGTGGTAAGCACACGCTTTCCTGCTCCGGCTCCTCCGTACACCATATTAATAGAGGCCACCTCGCTCTCTGCCTGAAGCACAACCATACCTGTCGTCTCCCAAGGTTTGAGTAGTGCAAGGGTTTCTATGATTTCCGTCTGTGGGGTGATGGGATAGCCGAAGAAGGCATCTACCCCACATCGTATACAGGCATGGGCGATAGCCTCATTGCCTTTCATAAGTGTTACTTCTTGTTCTGCCATTGTTATATTTCCTCCTTTTTGCGATAAACGGTAATACAGCCGTCCGGACACACGATGGCGCATGATGCACAGCCTATACATGCCTCGGCATGGGCTGGTTCCACGTAACGATAACCATGCACATTCACTTTCTTTTCGGCAAGCGCTATGACATCGCGAGGACAAGCCTCCACACAGAGCGCACAACCCTTGCATCGCTCTGTATCCACCACAATTGCCCCTAAAATCTTATTCTTTGTCATGGGTTATAATAGTCTTTACAATAGAAGCTGAGAATATTATCGAGCATTTCCTTGGCCACGACGGCAGGGCTATCGGGGTCAATGGCAATGGCTTCCATATAACAGTCGATGGCATGCTTATAGTCGCCTTGCTTGCGATAGGCATTGCCCTGTAGATAATATTCTTGAGCTGTCATTTATCTGCTGTTGTTCTTTTTTATTTGCTTTGCGAAATTAATAAAATAAGCTAACTAAAAAAAATTATCAGCCGAGATTTAAACTATATTAATGTTGTTTTGCGGAAAAATGCGCACACCATAATTCTGTGTGCAACTTTTAAAGAATGATGTGCGATATTTCTAATATCATATCATGTCCTGCGCTGATACTGCAATCTTTATGGCGTAGTTCCTTATACGCTTTACAGTTTTTGCTACCGTCCATCGTGAGGACGGCAAAAACCTGAGCTTTACTCTTTATCCTTCCCTTCCGTTTAGCAAAGGCAAAAGTCAGAAGGCACACACGGCGCGGACGTAGTGGTTGGCCGCCTTCGGAGCAGTTCCTACATACCCTTTGCTGACCATGGGTTGGATGGCGAAGATGTAGGCTAAGCCATAGGTTGCGCCTTCCGTGGAGGACCAGTAAGGATAATTGGCCAGTGGTTCGCCGCGTCCTGCGGCAGCCAGCGCGTCGTTGACGATGCCCTTGGTCTCGAGTGCGAAGTAGATTTGGCCAGTATGCATAATATCCTCGTCTTTGCAGAAGAGCATGTGCAACTCCTTTCCCGAGGGGAGATACCACCCGGTACTGCCTTCCGGGGCTGGCGTGCTGTTGCGGAAGTTGATGAGCTCCTGGGCGGGAATCACCTTGGTGCAGTAGTTGACGTAGCCGCAATGCTGGTTATATGCCAGCAGCACTTTTGTGTTCTGGTAGCCGAGGATCATCTGCAAGCCTTTCCCTCCATCTCTCCCATCTGTGCCAATGGAGCTATAGTCCGAAGTTGACGGGTTGAGGTCCGGTGTACTGTTTTGGTAGGCATACACGTCGGCTTCATTTTCCAAGGGGTTGTCTTGCCACGGTATGCCAGTGGAGATATTCTTCACGGCCACGGCAAGTCCGTGCGTGCAATGGGGGAAGTCCTTTGCCATGATTTTGTCGTCGGCAAGCGATGCAGGTTCCTGCCTGCCAGATGGGTCGGTCTCGGCGGGTGTCCAGAACACGATGGCCGCCACCTTTGCCTTCTGCTCCTCGGTGAGGGCGGTCGCCTTGGGCAGCAGGTGGCCGTCGGCCATCAGGTAGTCGCCCCGCCGGATGGTGTAGTCCTTGACCGTGCATGCAGCCCCGTCCACCTTGTACTTCTTGTACGTCCCTGCGTAAGTGCCAATGTCTGATGGGGTGATGGAGAACTCCCTGTTCCCCTCGTCGTAACTTCCTTCAATGGTCGGCAAGGAGGATGGCAGCAAGTAGCGGTAAGAGCCGTCGGCCATGCGCAGCGGTTTGGCGGTGCCGGTGAACGTGGCTGCCGGCGTAACGGTGTAGTCGGGCACCCTCGCGTTGGTAAACTTGTAGACCATCTTCGGCAGTTCGATCACGGCCAAGGCATAGACATGGGTCATGACGAAGTCGAGTCGGAGCGTGCCTTTGTCCCGTGTGGGGGTGCAAGAGGCTGTCATCAGGTCGGAAGCGGCGTAGTCCGCATACGCGCTTTGGTCGGCCTTCACCTGCCAATTATTCTCAAGCAGCCTAAAGAAACCCAAATTTGGATCGCTTCTTGAAATCTCCAGCATGCGGCTGATGAACTGCTCGTCCAGGTCGGGCTTGTAGGGGTAATAGAGATGGTATTCCTCATTCTCAAGCCCTCCCACAAGTGTCGTGCCCTCCTCGGGCTTCCAGACAAGCTGCCCCGTGGCGGCGTCCGTCTCGGCGGTCAGCTTCACGTTGGCGTAGACCATCTTCTTGTCCATGCCCCGACCGCGCGTCACGAAGAGCCCGCAGCTGTCGCCCTCGGCGAACACGGTGGTGTAGCCGTTCTCCACGGCACGAGTCGTTTTACCCTCAGCCGACGCATAGCCCCCGTCGGTCACGGAAATGGCGAATAGTTGCGCCTTGTCCTGTGCGGCAGGGAACTCTTCTTGCGTGCAGGAGGCAAGCAGCAGGAGCAACGCGACTTGCAAAAGGTGATATATGTTTTTTTGTATCTTCATATTCTTAAAGGATTAAATAGGCAATAGGTCAGAAAGCAAGGACGGGACGCACATGGTTCTGGAAATTATTATTACCCCACTGGCAGCTTATCCAGCCGTCATCAGAATTTGCTACCCAATACCGCATTGTGGAGCCTTTGAACTTCGAAGACGACCAAAACTTATGGTAATAGGAGAATCCGTCCCAACTGTCGATGCCCCACATCCATTTATTCAATGCATCGGGAACATTTCCTTGGTTCGACCAGAAGAAATTATCGATGTCCGACGAGGTTTGCTGATATCCATCCGCCAAAGCCTGACAACCGCCCAGATTCTGCAGGATGTCCCACCACTGGCCGGAGGAAGGAAGATACCAGCCGGTAGTGGCCGCGGGAACAGGGCAGGCCGTGTTGTAATTATCAACAGCCTTTAATGCGGGATAATTGTCGAAGTTGCCCTCTAAACTACGGATAAGTTCACAATTGCCGTATCCGCTAATGTCCGAATAATTATCGGATTTGGATACGCAGTCATTCAACAAATCCAAGTACCGCGATTCGTTTCTCCATATAACTTTCTCTCCTGAGTTTGCGTTTTTAATGGCCATAACCAGTCCATGCGCCTTGTTTTCACCGCCCAACTTCTCCTTTTCCTTTTTACCGATACGGCTCTTGTCCGTCTGGAACACGATGCCGATGACGGTCTTGCCCTCCTCGGGGGCGAGCTTTGGCTCGGCTATCGCCACGCTGCCGTCAGCGTAGCGCTTGCGCAGGCCGCCGTCGCTCCACGTGCCGTCGGCGTAGAAGTAGTCGCCTGCCTTCAGCTCGCCCGCCTTGAAGTGTTGCTTCACTTTCTTTGAGGCGACACTCTCCTCGCCACCTGCACTCCACATTGCACCCGTCACCTTCTGCACGTCTATTCCGTCGGCTTTCACGGTAATGTCGTAGGCATACCGCTTGCCACCGAAATAATCAAATTTGCCGGCAGCTTCAGTGTCGGGAGTATAGGTAAAGGCCTTGTTGTCTATGCTTATTCGGACGAGCGGCTTGCCCGTCATGTCCTGTGGCGGCACCAAGGCCTCGTATTTCTTCGCTGCGGCATCGTAATAGGGCTTTATCTCGCCGTCCAACTGGTTGCCCGGTGCAACCAAGCCGGCGGTTGAGTGCGTCAGCGGGTCTCCGAAAATGGTGACGGTAGCATCCTCCAGCTCCTCTGCCGTAATGCCTTCGCCCGCCTTGAGCGTCACTTCGATTTTTGCCATGCGGTGAAGGAAACGGAGGTTTACGGCTTGGTCATAACGCCCTATGGTACTGGCGTACAGGACATCGAAAGCGGCGTACCCTTTAGTTTGGTCGGAAATATCCGTTTCTACTTCCAGGTCTGGTGTCCATGCCGAGATACGGTCCTCGGTGGTGTCCTTCCAGTAGAAGGCGTTGTCGGCATCTTTCGGGACAGCGTTGCCAGCGGCATCCATCACATATGGCCTGTTACCAAACACACCTTTCATTTCCACTCTGATTTCCTCTCCGCCCGTCCACGTGTCCTTGCCTCCGGTGCGGGTCTGCGGCTGCGCCACCTCCGCCGTCAGTTGCAACGGATACTTGCCGTCTGGCAGGGACGTGCTGCTTTCATCCTCGCTGCTACAGGAAGCGAGTGTCCCGCAGAAGAGCATCATGACCGGCAGCCAGCCGCCGATGCGCCGCCACGGTCTTCTCTCTATGTTCCTTATCATTTTCATGCAGTCTTTATTAATTTCGTTTTGTGCCTACGTCCGATGCATGGCAGCGGCTTTCAGACACACTACATTCTTGCATCACCCGAATGGCTGCCCCCGTCGTTCCAGTTTTCGATGGTGCATCCACTGAGGGTCAGCCCCGTCTTCTTCACCGTGATGGTGTAGGTATAAGAATAGCCTGCCTCTAATGCGGGCTTGATCAGGTCTTTGTTGGAGTAGGTTTGTCCCTCTCCGTCATCGGGTGAAATCTCGAAGTTCAGGAAGTCAGCGAGTGTCTGCGGCAACAGAATCATGGAGAGGGTCATCACACCCGTGCTGACATCGTAGTCAGACACGCATTTATATGTGACAGTTTGTGTGGTAGGTGTGGGATACGTGGATTCGACCAGCATCCAGTCGTTTACGACAGTACCTGTAGCTGTGGCTGTTCCTGTCAACACATCGAACGTTCCCTCGTGAATCAGACCGCCCAGCTTGTAGTTGGCGAACCGCAACACACTTGGTTCAGAGAATCCGTCGGCATCCGAAACCTGCACCTTCAAGACAAGACGAGCCATCTTGTGCTTGAAAGAGCAATCGCTGCCGCCAGCTGCGGTGTTGTCCGTGAAGCTGATGACCGGGTTGCCTTTACTCCCTTTGGCACCTGTGGCATAGATGTAGTCTATGGCTTCCTGCTTCGCCATGGTATGTTGGTTCTCCGTGTTTACCTTGATTTTCCCATTGTCGCCAGGCGGTGAGGATGCATTGTAACTTGATGCAAAAGGTGCATACGCAGCGAAGGTGAACTCGCGCGAGGCATCCTCGAAGAAAATGCCTTCTCCGACAGTTGTAGGGGTGAAGTCGGCGGATGTTCCGGTGCTTGCGGTCTGGTATTCCGCGTTCTTGTACTTTTTGCCCATGGTCGTGGACTCTCCCGGTGCATCCACCGCCATCACGCCGATGTGGTCGGCATTCCACTGATTGTCCACAGCGCGGGTTTTCGGTCCGCTCACGCCTGCCGTGATTTGTGCTTCCACCAGGTTGTTCTGTACTGCGTCCTCTTGTGTACACGCTGCCAATAGCGTTGCTGCTACTGCCAAAAAGAAAAACTTAACGTTCATCGTCATCATATTGTTTTTTGATTAATAAAATGTTTATAGTCAGTTAGCGTACCCTTTGCCGCTTTCTGCCTCGTTCCAGTTCGTGATGGTTGCACCTGTCACCCCGGCCTCTACTGGCAGCAGCAGATTACCCGTGAGTTTAACCAGTTTGGCACCGTTATTGAAGGCGCTCATGCCATCGGTAAGGCCGCTCACTATCCGTTGCGTGTCTCCGTTGTTGAAAGTGATGTCCACCGTCAGCGTCTGTGCTTCCACCGGGATGATGCCAAGCAGCCGGAAAAAGATGGTAAACTTGTTGCTGTCTTGCCTGAAAGCGTTTGTCACTTGTGCCGCCGCACTACGTTCGCCTGTTGCTATATCCACAGCCGAAGCCACACCTGAGAGCGTTGCCGTAGCCGACTGTACACGGCTGTAGTCACCTTCGGTGGCGGTCAGAACAGCTGTATATAATATGTACAGGTTACGTTTCTTTCGATACACTCCAGAAGAAGCGCAAGTTCTTTGCCATTGTCATTCCATGGCACATAGAGCATGTTCTTCCGCGGCACAAAGCGGAAAGTGTAGACTGTATCGTTTTTCTGCTGCGCAAAAGCTGGAAAAACTGTCGACGACAGCCATAAAAACAAGATGGGAAATAGGATTCTTTTACTCATTTTTTAATATGCTTTTTTAATTTCCAATCCGAAACTCAGCATGCAAAATAAGCGAAAAGATTTGGTTTCTTCCCGATTCTTTCCTATAAAAATTGTCTCAATTGTTAGAATCGCACATCTTTGTGGTTTAGAATATTTTAGTTTTGTAGCTTAGGATATTTTTTGTCGTTTAGGCTATCCCCCCTTCATAACACACTATATTATTCCGCCTCAGTTTTCCTCCATTTGACAGGGGTACAGCCCGCATGTTCCTTGAACATCCTTATAAAATGGCTTGGCGACAAGAAACCAGATTTCTCGGAGATGTCGACAACCGTCAGCCTCGGACTTTGCACAAGCAGACGTTTCGCATATTCTATACGAAGACCGGTAATCCAATTTCGGAACGACATGTCATACGTTGTTCTGATGTACTCGGACAGGTAGGTGCGGTTGGTATGGAGCATGTCAGAAAGCTCCTGTATGGTAAGGCCTGTTTGGATATAACCGTCCGCATCGATCCATCCTTTGATTTTTTTCGCAATTTCGACATGGTAGAAGGGAGCATCCTGCTTCTGTGCCAGTTCTCGGCTTGTGGTGTCACACTGGTCTTCCTCCTCTGAAGTCATACCTTCTTCCATTGCGTTTTCCACCTGTTCGTAAAACAGAAGATAGTTCAGATAGCAAAGGAAGAGATAAATATAAAACGGTATTGATGACAAAATCCAGATATAGACGTATTCATCGGGCAGGAATGTCAGCAGTCCACATCCCACTCCGAATATCACAGCCAAATAGGTGAAAATGGAAAGCCATTTGATATAGGCACCGATATCGTCAGCACGGGTATCATCGAAAATGCGGATGACCCTGTGATAGGTTCTGAGAAGCCTACGGGTTAGGAACAGCCCATAGCCAACCAGCCATGCGGCCAAGGCAAACATCGCCGTTGCCTGCAAACCGCCTTTGGGAAACAACAGAAGAACGATGCCGGAAAGAACGGAAAACAGGATCCATAGACAGATATGCGTCCATAACCGACGTTTGGTGATATAAAAGCTGTCAAGCAGAGTGGTGAGAGCCGAACTGAACAGCCAGTAGCACAGGAAATAGGTGGACAGGTTCATCAGGATGGCGGCATCGGCATTCTTAAACCTAATTCCAAAAAAGAAATGTACCGAATAGTTGGCTGCAAGTAACAATATGGCTACCCCCATAATTCGCCGGGAACGCAGATAATTTCCAAAAATGGACTTTTCTGGAGTTGGAGCCAACAAAAAATAAAAGCCGAAGAATGACATCAACGGCAGCGCAACACAAAGAGAATAACTGTATATAGATGGTTCCATTTTACTATGCCCTAAATTCCTCAACGCTACAAAGCAATATTTTATAAGCCTCTGGCAACAAATAAGTTGCACCAGAACTTAGCCATATCAGAAATTCCACTCATCTTAGTGTAGCTACAACAGGCAAGATTCTGAATGACGTGGCAAAAATACAAATAAAATCTGAGAATCTCACCCTTTTAGAGGTTTTTTTCCCATCATAGAACAATTTGGCACTCTTTTATTCCACAACCATAGACTATTATACATTGGGCTTACATTGCAAATTACATGACTATCAATAACATTATTCGCCTTTTACCGCAGTTTGCTACGATAAATGACGAACAGTACTACGCCTCGCAACAGAAGGTAGATAATAAAGGCCAACCACAGGGCATGGTTTCCCAACCATGGATGCCAGACAAAGAAGAGCACAAAGAAGGAAAAAGAGGCGACAAAGGAAGCACAGAGCATCGACTTAGACTGGGTGATACCCACGAAGATACCATCGAAGACGAATGCCGACATACCTGCCAAAGGGATTAGCACCGCCCACCAGAAATATTCTTCTGATGCGGCAATCACGTTCTTGTCGCTCGTCAACAACGAAAGGAAGCCCTCTCCACCTATTATATATAATAAGGTGAAAATAATTGCCACCCCGATGCCAAATATCATCGTGCGCTTCACCACTTCCCGAAATGCCACCCAGTTTTTGGCACCAAAATACTTGCCCGCCAAAGCCTCAGCAGCATAGGCGAAACCATCCATAAAATAGGAGAAGATGGTGAACATCGTCATCAGCAAGGTATTGACTGCCAACACGATGGTACTCTCTCTGGAACCTGCCGCCGTAAAGAAGAGGTTCACTGCCACGAGGCAGAGCGTACGGAGGAAGATGTCCTTGTTCAGAGAAAAGAACCGTTTCAAAGGTTCAGCCGCAAAGAGTTTTTTGTGATAATCGTATTTTCCAAGGCGGCGGTAATAAATGCGATAGAGCGTGAGAGCCATCAAGAATCCCCACCATTGAGCTATGACCGTACCAAGCGCCACGCCTTCCACCGTCATATCGCAAGCGAAAACCAAGG
>ERZ808240.3245-NODE-3245-length-16139-cov-10.881932_pt1 | contig 16139 bp, 10 predicted proteins | sample MGYA00521084_ERZ808240 | MGnify/ENA primary metagenome ERZ808240 (study PRJEB31516, sample SAMN03275571) | gut metagenome | biome: mammalia-associated habitat; material: feces | host: Papio cynocephalus | place: Kenya | collected 2012-08-06 ... | reverse complement strand
GGACGGCAATGCCGTCCTTCTTCGGAAGCATCAGATCCAGCACCAGAATGTCCGGCTTTTTCTCTTCAATCATGCGGATCGCCAGATCCCCGTCGCTGGCAGTACCCAAAACATGAAAGCCGTCGGCGCGCTGCAAGGCGGCACTCAGCCCGGAGGTGAAGTCTTCGGTGCTGTCGGCGATGAATACCGTAGTTGTTTTTTCCATACATTCCTCTCCTCATCATGTAGAATTCTCCCCAGTACACGGTGTTATTCCCGTGTGCGACATCTAAAGGATAGCATGGCTGATTTCATTTTGCAAGACAAATCTGGAACAATCGTTCGCCACAATTCGACAAATTGACACGGATATCATTGAAAACGATACAAAACAGCCGAATCCAGTCGGTTCGCGGGTCAAATCTCTCCGGTTGACGGGAAGACCGTTCTGATGTAAAATAAAGAAAAAGCCGGTTTGCGACCGGAAAAGAGCAAAGGAGGACCCGAATTGGAACATCGGATTCAGAATTTACGCGCCTTTCTGGACGCGTCTCACAGCGTTTATCATGCCCAGGCTCGGCTCCGGGACATGCTGGAACAGGCGGGCTATCGGAGCTTGCCTGAGTATCGGGACTGGAAGCTGCAAAGCGGCGGAAAATACTATGTGAACCGGGGCGGCTCGGCTCTGATCGCCTTCCGGATTCCGGAGGGGGAGCCTCGGGGCTTCCTCATGAGTGCCAGCCATGCCGACCGCCCCTGCTTCAAGGTCAAGGAGAATTTTGAGCTTACCGGTACCTACAACCGGATGGCGGTGGAGCGTTACGGCGGACAGCTGCTGTTTACCTGGCTGGATCGGCCATTGTCCGTTGCCGGCCGGGTGAGCGTGGAGACTGCCCAGGGCGTTGAGACCAAGCTTGTGGACATCGACCGGGATCTGCTGCTGATCCCCAACGTGGCCATTCACATGAACCGACAGGTCAACGACGGCTACAAGTGGAACCCGGCGGTGGACACCCTGCCGCTGACCGGCGGCAAGGAGAACGCCGGGAAGCTCCAGAAGCTTCTGGAGGAGCAGGCCGGGGGCAGGATTCTGGGTCACGACCTGTATCTGTACGTCCGGCAGAAGGCCTCCGTCTGGGGGGTGGGGGAGGAGTATCTGTCCTGCGCGGCTCTGGACGACCTGGAATGCGCCTGGGGCTGCACCCAGGGCTTCCTGAACGCCGTCTTCGATCCGGCGCAGGTGCCGGTGCTGTGCGTCTTCGACAGCGAGGAGGTTGGCTCCGGCTCCGTCCAGGGGGCGGGCTCTACCTTCCTGGAGGATACCCTGAGCCGAATCAGCCAGGCGATGAACTGGAATCCGCACCGGCTGCTTGCCCAGTCCTTCCTGATCTCCGCGGACAACGCCCACGCAGTACACCCCAATCATCCGGAGCTGGCAGATCCCGCCAACGCCCCGGTGATGGGCGAGGGCATCGTCCTCAAGCACAACGCGGCCTTAAGCTACTGCACCGACGGGGTCTCCGCCGCCCTGTTCCGGAAGGTCTGCGAAAAGGCCGGGGTTCGGGTGCAGACCTATTGCAACCGGGCGGACATCCCCGGCGGCTCCACTCTGGGGCGGATCTCTCTGAGCCATGTGAGCGTCCCCACGGCGGACATCGGCCTTCCGCAGCTGGCCATGCACTCCTGCTATGAGACCGGCGCGGTGTCCGATGCCCTGGATCTGGTGAAGGCCATGACCGCCTTCTATGGCATGACCCTGGAAGCTACGGAAACCGGGTATCTTGTCAAGTGAAGTTTCGCGCATAAAGCTGCCCCGGCGGTGCAAGCACCGCCGGGGCGTTTTTTCATATGTCAGAGGCCTTTCGTATCACGCATAGGAAAAACAGGAAAGCTCTGAATCAATCGGCAAGAGCTGTGAGTGAGAGATTTTCGGCCAATCGAGGTGCCAAAGGGGAGCAATGCTGGATGTACCCGCAAGGGGTATGCCGCATCCGTAAGCCAGCTTACGCTGCAACGGCTGCGCCATATTTCCCGCTTTTGATGCGGATGAGCGGGCGGAAAAGATCCACTCACAGCCGAAGACGATTGGTTCAGAGGTTTCCTGAAAATAAAAAGGCTCGTCTCAAGTTTCCTTGAGACGAGCCTTGCAAACACAATACCCGCGGTACCACTCAAATTGCGCATGTAAAATGCGCCCCTCTTCGGGCTCCAGCAAGCCCTAGGCACTTACGCAGCCTGCGCGGAAGCCCCTACCGGCAAATGCTTTGGGGTGCTTCGGCTCGGAAGGGATGGGATTGTCTGAAGCTTCCCTGCCGGGCTTCCACCGTCCCCGGCTCTCTATCAGGCGAGCGTTCAAATCCGTCTTCGTCATCGCTTTTCCTATTCGATTGCTCCTATCCTACTGCTAAAAAGCAGAAATGTCAATAGGGGAGAAACAATTCATTTGATTTGTTTTTAATATAAGGACAATTGTCGCCGGAAGCGGGATTGCGGCTTCGCGGTTTCTGCCAGAGCCTTTTGCCGAGCCGGAAACGGGAGCGGAATCGGGGCAGAGGCTTTTGAAAGGAAACAGCGGAACTCTTGTCAGAATGCCTAAAAAGAGATCGAAAAAACCGTCATTATCCCCGATTGCCAGGAAAGACGAATTATGGTATCATTTCAGTATCCCGGTGAAGTGCGGCTACTCCACTATTCTAGCCGTGCTTTGCTAAATTTAAGGAGGATAAATCCGTCTGACTTACGGTGCGGCAGTGTGGAGACCTGTCGTAGTGCTTCCGGAATGTTGCTTTCCGGCAGCGAGGGCGCGCGCGAAAATGGTAGGCGCGTCTAGAGTCAAGAAAGTATGGCAAGCTTAACCCTGAAGAACATCAAAAAGGTCTATCCCTTCAACGGCGACGATGCCAAGAAGAAAAAGAAGAAGGGCGAGCCCGAAAAGAAGCACAATCTGCAGATCACCGATGAGGGTGTCGTGGCCGTTCAGGAGTTCAACCTGGACATCGCCGACAAGGAATTCATCGTTCTGGTCGGCCCCTCCGGCTGTGGTAAGTCCACCACGCTGCGGATGATCGCCGGTCTGGAAGAGATTTCCGGCGGTGAGCTGTACATCGGCGACAAGCTGGTCAACGATGTGGCTCCCAAGGATCGGGATATCGCCATGGTCTTCCAGAACTACGCCCTGTACCCCCACATGACCGTTTATGATAACATCGCCTTCGCCCTGAAGCTGCGCAAGATGCCCAAGGACGAGATCGATAAGAAGGTTAAGGAAGCCGCTGAGATTCTGGACATCACCCAGTACCTGGGTCGTAAGCCCAAGGCTCTGTCCGGCGGTCAGCGTCAGCGTGTGGCCATCGGCCGCGCCATCGTCCGGGAGCCTAAGGTTCTGCTGATGGACGAGCCTCTTAGCAACCTGGACGCCAAGCTCCGCAACCAGATGCGTGCCGAGATCATCAAGCTGCGTCAGCGGATCAACACCACCTTCATTTACGTTACCCATGACCAGACCGAGGCTATGACCCTGGGCGACCGGATCGTCATCATGAAGGATGGCTTCATCCAGCAGATCGGCACCCCCCAGGAGGTCTTCAATCATCCTTACAACCTGTTCGTGGCTACCTTCATCGGCACGCCTCAGATGAACCTGTTCGAGAACGCCAAGCTGGTCAAGGAGAACGGCAAGTACGTCGTGAAGCTGGACAACCAGTCCATCGTTCTGTCCGACGACAAGCAGGCCAAGCTCGCCGCCAACAATGTGGCCGAGCAGGATGTGGTTCTGGGCGTTCGTCCGGAGCATATCTCCCTGGAGCCTACCGGCATCGAGGGCAAGGTCGACGTGTCTGAGCTGATGGGCTCCTCCGTCCACCTGCATGTGACCTCCATGGGTCGGGACGTGGTCATGGTCGTTTCCACCATGAACATGACCGGTGCCGAGGTTGCCGCTCTGTCCAACGGCAGCACCGTTCACTACACCTTCCCCGGCCATGTCTGCCATCTGTTCTCCAAGGACACCGGCATCAACCTGGAAGCCTGAGCCTTTACATTTTCCGCTGCCCGGCATCTTGCCGGGCAGCTTTTTTGCGTTCGGATAAAATTCACAATCGCATAATTGCATAATCTCCGGGAATATGCTATACTGTATTCAATTATACACCCGGAGGCGTTTATGACGGAATTGACGGATTTTCAGAAAAAAATCGCAGAATTACTCCCGGATGTGGAGCTGAAGTTCAGCGAGCCCCTGGCAAAGCACACCTCCCTGCGCATCGGCGGCGGGGCGGAGGTCATGGCCTTCCCGAAAAATGCGGAAGAATTGGCGAAAATCTTGAAAACGTCCGCTTTATTGGACGGTAACTTTGCTATCTTAGGAGCCGGAACCAATATACTGGCTCCGGACGAAGGCGTTCAGGGGCTGGTCATCTGCCTGAAGGACTGCCTGGATGGCATCGAACCCTTGCCTGGACATAAGCTTCGGGTGATGGCCGGGGTGACTATGAGCCGGGCGGCGGTGGTGGCGGCAAACTCAGGTCTGTCCGGCCTGGAATTTGCCCACGGCATTCCCGGCACCGTGGGCGGCGGCGTGTACATGAACGCCGGAGCCTACGGCGGGGAGATTTGTCGGATGTGCAGCCAGGTGGAGGTCATGAACCGCCGGGGAGAGCGGCGCATCCTGACAAACGAGGAAATGGGCTTTTCCTACCGGCACAGTGTTCTGGAGGAAACCGGGGACATTGTGCTCAGCGCGGAATTCACCCTGACCCCGGCGGAGCCGGAGACCATCCGCTCCAGAATGAAGGAGCTCATCGGAAAGCGCACGGCCTCCCAGCCCCTTGACCTGCCCTCGGCAGGCTCCGCCTTCAAGCGTCCCGCAGGCGGCTACGCCGCCGCCCTGATCCAGGAGGCGGGGCTGAAGGGCTTCCGGGTGGGAAACGCCGGAATTTCCGAAAAGCACGCGGGCTTTGCCGTGAATTTGGGCGGGGCCACCGCAAAGGATATGAAAAAATTGCTTCAGACCGTTTCCGACCGGGTGTACGAAGCGTCCGGCATTCGTCTGGAACCGGAAATTAGAATCTGGAACCCGTAAATAAAGAGGTGCGACATGTCCCTGTCCTTTTCCTCCGCCGCCCGGGCGGAAATCTGCCGGGTGCTGCCGGGCAAGCCCTGCTGCGCCCTGGCTCAGTGCTTCGGCATCCTGCTCTACTGCAACAGCTTCCAGGACGACGGCATTAAAATCGTCACCGAAAGCCGGGAGTTTGCCCATGTGCTGCCCAAGCTTTTTAAGAAAGCCTTTGACCTGGATTTTGACAGCTATCCCAGCCTGGCCGCTCCCGGAAAGCTGGTGTTTCAGATCCGGGATGAGAGAAAGCTCTCGACCGTCATGGAGGCTTTTGGCTTTTCCAAGGGAGACACCCTGGCTCTGCATGTGAATTACCCGATTGTGGAGGAGGAATGCTGCAAGGCGTCCTTCCTCCGGGGCGCCTTCCTGGCCGGCGGCAGCGTCACCGACCCGGGAAAGGGCTACCACATGGAGCTTGCCACCACCCACCAGGCGGTGGCACGGGAGACGGAGCTGCTGGTACGGGAGGTTATGAACTTTTCCCCCAAAACCGCCCGTCGGGGCGGTGCCCAGGTGCTCTATCTCAAGCAAAGCGAGCAGATTTCGGACTTTTTGACCCGCCTGGGAGCCCCAGTGGCCGCCATGGGCATTATGGAAGCCAGGCTGGAAAAAGAGCTGAACAACAAGGTCAACCGCCGGTGCAACTGCGACGATGCCAACACCTCCAAGGTGGTGGAGGCCGCCCAGGAGCAGCTGGGGGTCATCCGGCGGCTCCGGGAGCTGGGAATGCTGGACAGCCTGCCGGACAAGCTGCGCCAGGCGGCTCTAGCCAGGGAGGAAAACCCCTCCGCGTCCCTTTCAGAGCTGGCGGCCATGATGGAGCCGCCCATTACGAAGCCCGCCATGAATAACCGGATGAAAAAACTGACGGAGCTGGCAAAGGAGGCCATCCAATGAGTTTTGTCCACCTGCATCTGCATACGGAGTACAGCCTGCTGGACGGTGCCTGCCGGATCGACGGCCTGATGGATCGGGTGAAGGAGGTTGGGCAGACCGCCGTGGCCGTCACCGACCACGGGGTCATGTACGGCTGCATTGATTTTTACAAGGCCGCCAAGGCCGCCGGGGTCAAGCCCATCATCGGCTGCGAGGTCTACGTCGCCCGCCGGGGCATGACCGACCGGGTTCACGGCCAGGACAACGACCCCTATCACCTGGTGCTGCTGTGCGAGAACCGGAAGGGCTACGAAAACCTGTGCTATCTGGTTTCCGAGGCCTTTATCCACGGCTTTTACGGCAAGCCCAGAGTAGATCTGGCATTGCTTGCGCAATATCACGAGGGCCTCATCGCATTGTCTGCCTGCCTGGCCGGTGCCATCCCCCAGCACCTGATGGGGGAGGATTACGAAGGAGCCAAGGAATACGCCCGGAAGCTGTCGGATATTTTCGGCCAGGGCAATTTCTTCCTGGAGCTTCAGGATCACGGCATTGACGAGCAGCGTCCTGTGAACCAGGGCATCCAGCGGCTGGCACGGGAGACCGGACTTCCTATGGTAATCACCAACGACGCTCACTATCTGCGCAGGGAAGACGCCAAAATGCAGGACGTGCTGCTTTGCATCCAGACGGGCAAAACCGTGGACGACCAGAACCGGATGAAATTCCAGACCGAGGAATTTTATGTCAAAAGCGAGGAGGAGCTTCGCACCCTGTTTCCGAATCTTCCCGAGGCCTTTGAAAATACGGTAAAAATCGCCGACCGGTGCAATCTGGAATTTACCTTCCACGAGTACCATCTGCCGGCCTTCCCGGTGCCTGAGGGCTATACCAACGAGGGCTATTTCCGCCAGCTTTGCTATAACGGCTTCCGGGAGCGTTACCCCCAGGAGCCGGAGGAATACAAGAAGCGGCTGGAGTATGAGATCAGCGTCATCAGCTCTATGGGTTATGTCAACTACTATCTCATCGTCTGGGACTTCATCCGCTACGCCAAGGAGCAGGGAATTCCCGTAGGCCCAGGCCGTGGCTCCGGTGCCGGCTCCATCGCGGCCTACTGCATGCACATCACGGAAGTGGATCCCATGAAGTATGCTCTGATCTTCGAGCGGTTCCTGAACCCGGAGCGGGTGAGCATGCCGGATTTTGACACGGATTTCTGTCAGGAGCGGCGGCCGGAGGTCATTGAGTACGTCATGCGCAAGTACGGCACTGACCATGTGGCTCAGATCGCCACCTTCGGCACTATGGCCGCCCGGGGTGCCATCCGGGACGTGGGCAGGGCACTGAATTTTACCTACGCGGAGACGGACGTGGTGGCAAAATTAGTACCATCTACTCCCCATATCACCCTGCAGGAGGCTCTGGATTCCAGTCCAAAGCTCAAAGAAATGTACGAGGGCGATCCCAGAGTGAAGACCCTCATCGACACCGCCCGGTCTCTGGAGGGAATGCCCCGAAATTCCTCCACCCATGCTGCCGGTGTTGTGATCACCGCCGACCCGGTGTATACCTATGTGCCCCTGTCCTGCAACGACGAAACCGTGGTTACACAATACACCATGACCACCATCGAGGAGCTGGGGCTGCTGAAAATGGACTTTCTGGGTCTGCGGAACCTGACGGTCATTGACGACGCGGAAAAGCAGATTCAAAAAATTCATCCGGATTTCGCCATGCGCGATATCCCGGATGACGACCCGGAGACCTTCGCCATGCTGGCCGAGGGCAAGACCCAGGGCGTATTTCAGCTGGAATCGGCGGGTATGACCGGCGTGTGCGTCAACATGAAGCCCAGCTCCATTGAAGACATCACCGCCATCGTGGCTCTGTACCGTCCCGGCCCCATGGATTCCATCCCCCGGTTTATCGCCAATAAGCTGGATGCCCGGAAGGTGACCTACAAAACTCCCTTGCTGGAGCCGATCCTGAAAGTTACCTACGGCTGCATCGTCTACCAGGAGCAGGTCATTGAGATTTTCCGGAGCCTGGGCGGCTATACCATGGGTCAGGCGGACAACATCCGCAGGGCTATCTCCAAGAAGAAAATGAAGGTCATTGAGGCGGAGCGGAAGGTTTTCGTCTACGGCGATCCGGCGCAGAATATCCCCGGCTGCATCGGCCACGGAATTTCCGAGGCGGTGGCCCAGTCCATTTACGATGAGATCGTGGATTTCGCCAACTACGCCTTCAACAAGGCGCATGCGGTGTGCTATGCCGTCGTGTCCTACCAGACGGCATATCTCAAGTGCCACTACCCCCGGCAGTACATGGCGGCTCTGATGACCTCGGTGCTGGATTCCGCCGGAAAAATCGCGGGCTATATCGCCGAGTGCAAGGAGCTGGGCATTGCCGTGCTGCCGCCTGACCTGAACCATTCCGAGGATCACTTCACCGTGGAGGGCGATGCCATCCGCTTCGGCCTGGGCGCGGTGAAAAACGTGGGCAGAGGTCTGATCCGTACCATGGTGAAAAAGCGGGAGGAGGGCGGCTCCTTCCAATCCCTGGAGGACTTCATCGAGCGGATGGGGGAAGGGGAGCTGAACAAGCGGGCGGTAGAAAATTTCATTAAGTGCGGCGCGGCGGACTGCTTCGGCAATCACCGCAGCGAGCTGCTGGCGGTTTATGACAGTATGATGGACGCCATCGCCGCCTCCCGGAAGAAAAATCTGGAGGGTCAGATGGGCCTGTTCGGTATGCTGGAGGAAAACGATGCCGCCGCCCGGATCCCCATCCCCAAGCTGAACGAAATGCGAAAGCCGGAGCTGCTGGCTCTGGAGAAGGAGACCATGGGCATTTACATTTCCGGCCACCCCATGGACGACTACCGGGAATCCCTGAAAAACACCCATGTGATGCGCATCGGAAGTCTGCTGGATGAGGAAGCCCACTTTGCGGACGATCAGATCGTCAGCGTGGCGGGCATTGTCCAGAGCCTGAAAATGAAAACCACCCGGAACAATTCCGTCATGGCATATCTCACCGTGGAGGACGACACCGGTGCCATGGAAATGCTGGCCTTTTCCAACGTTCTCAGTCAGTACGGCGGCTATCTGAAGGAGGGAGCGGCGGTGGTCGTCACCGGGCGGCTGTCTCTGCGGGACGACAAGGAGCCCCAGATCGTGATAAATCGAGCCAGACCCATTTCCGATTACGCGGAAAATCCCGACCGGGAGCCTGCCCCTAAGGCGCCCCCCAGGAAGGGCACCCTGTATCTCCGGCTTCCCGGGGAGGAAGGAAAGCTCTATCCCAAGGTGCGCGCCATTGTGAACATGTTCCCGGGCGGGGAAGGGGTGGTGCTGTATTTTGCCGACACCGGTGCCCGCCGGGGTGCCCGTGCGGGGCTTGCCGAGCCTATGCTCCGGGAGCTGAAAAAGCTGCTGGGAGAAGGAAATGTTGTGGTGAAATAGCTTCCTTTTTCGATCAATTTGTGATATAATGTAAAGTTGAAAGGAGTGGATGCCGTGAAAAAGCGGTTTGTGTTCCTTGCCGCGGTTCTGGCGGCAATGCTCCTGAGTGGCTGCGCCCTGCGCACCGTGGAGGAGATGTATGCCCTGCCCAAGCGTTCCGAGGAATTCCGGGAGCTGCAGGCGGCCATTGACACGGCCATGTACGGCATGACCTTTTCCTCCCCCCAGTCCGGTGACAACCAGCAGACGGTGCAGATGGCCGACCTGAACGGCGACGGTCTGGATGAATACCTGGTGTTTGCCAAGGGCGCTACGGAAAAGCCCCTGCAGGTGCTGATTTTCCAGCAGGACGAAACGGGAAAGTGCCGAACTCTGGATACCATCGGCTTCAACGGTCAGGCCTTTGACCAGGTGGAATATATGGAATTCGACGATGAGCCGGGTCTTGAGCTGGCGGTGGGCATTCAGGTCAGCGACCGGGTGCTCCGGAATGTGGCGGTGTACAGCTTCCGCAGCGGCCGCGCGGAGCTGCTGCTGCTGAACAGCTACAGCAAAATGCTTTCCTGTCAGCTCAGCGGCGACAAGAGCGAGCTGATGGTTCTGCGCCCCGGGGAGGAGGAAACCCAGCGGGGCATGGCCGTGCTCTACGGCTACGAAAGCGGCCAGATTGTCCGCTCTGTGGAGACGGAGCTGTCCGAGCATACCTCCCGGATCCGTCGGATCACCACCGGCAGGCTCCAGGACGGCAATAACGCGGTGTTCGTCACCAGCTCCTCCGAGGACAACACCATTGTGACGGATGTTTTTGCCATGCGGCAGGGGGTGTTTACCAATATCTCCTATTCCGCCGAGTCGGATACCAGCGTGGGAACGCTTCTGAACTACTATGTCTATGCCGAGGACATCGACTCTGACGGGGTGCTGGAGCTGCCCAGTCTGGTGGCCATGAAGGCGGTGACCAGCTGGCGGGACGGCGACCAGAAATTTCTGCTTCGCTGGTATTCCATGGACTCCGACGGCTGGGAGATCGATAAGCTCTACACCTTCCATAATTACCCCGGCGGCTGGTATCTGCCCCTGAGCAGTGCCTGGGCCAGCCGGGTGACGGTGGAGCAGAGCCAGGGGGAATTCCGGTTCCTTCTGTGGGATGAATCCTACAAGAAGACCCAGCCCCTCTTTACGGTCTTCGTCTTTACCGGCACCGACCGGGATGAGCTGGCGGTGGCTCAAGGGCGGTTCGTGCTGAACCGGGCGGAAGGGGTCGCCTATGCGGCTCGGCTGGAGACGGGTGCGCCGGAGTATGGCATTACGGAAAACAGCCTGATCGAGGGCTTCCGTCTGATCCGTCAGGACTGGCAGACAGACGAAACTTGAAAAGAGGTAGCATATGAAAAAAGTTCTGATTATGGAAGACGAGCTGAATATCCGCAGTTTTGTGGTTATCAACCTGAAGCGGGCGGGCTATGATGTGATCGAGGCCGGGGACGGCCAGCAGGCTCTGGATGCCATCGCCGCCAATCCCGACGTGGGCGTGGCCATCCTGGACATCATGGTGCCCGGAGATATGGATGGCTTCGAGGTCTGCCGTCGGATTCGGGCGACAAACAAGCAGATGGGCGTGATCATGCTCACCGCCCGCACCCAGGAGATGGACAAGGTAACAGGCCTTATGACCGGCGCCGACGACTATGTGACAAAGCCCTTCTCCCCGGCGGAGCTGACCGCCCGGATTGACGCGCTCTATCGCCGGATCGGCGGAGACACCAACGCCAGCTCCGAGCTTCTGACCCAGGGACCCTTCGTCATGAACACCCGGAATCACACTCTGGAGAAGAACGGCAATCGAATCCGGTTGACCCAGGTGGAGTACGCCATTCTGAAGCTCTTCATGCAGAATCCAGGCCGTGCCCTGTCCCGGGAGGATATTATGTCCGCGGTCTGGGGTCGGGACTACGAGGGCGAGCTGAAGATCGTGGATGTGAATATCCGCCGCCTGCGGATCAAGATTGAGGACGACACTGCCAACCCCACTTATATCACCACTGTCTGGGGTCTGGGCTATAAGTGGGGCGCGTAAGGGGTGAAGGATTTCAAATCAATGGTCAACATCGGCGGTCTGCGCAAGCGGTGGCTTCTGAACACCGCCAGCGTGGTCATGGCTCTGGGACTGGTGTGCGTCATGGCGATTACCGCCGCCTTCGCCGCCTACTACTACTCCAATATGGAGTCGGATCTGAAGCACCGAGCCAAATCCACCACGGATTTTTTTGCCGCCTATATTGACCAGACCTACAACGAATACTACCAGTCCTGCATTACCTACACCCAGACCTTTGACGACAAGGACACCATCGAGCTGCAATTCATTAACCGGGAGGGGAGTCTGATCGCCTCCTCCTACGGCCAGTGGGCAGGGAAAAGTCCGGACACTCCGGAAATTGCCAGGGCACTGGAAAGCCGCTCCGCCGAGCCATTTCTGGGCAAGGACGGGGATACCGGTGAGCGGATCATGGCGGTGTCCAGTCCCGTGATTTACAGCAATGGCGAGATCATCGGCGTGCTGCGCTACGTCACCTCCACCCGGAAGGTGGATGCCCAGATTCTGCAGGTTGCCCTGGTCAGTGCCACGGTGCTGACCCTGGTCATGGCCGTGGTGCTGGTGAGCAGCAATATCTATCTGCGCTCTGTCATGAACCCCGTGGCGGAGATCACCGAGAAGGCCCAGCGGATCGCTGCGGGCAGCTACGGCGTGCAGATCAAGACTCCCTACCGGGACGAAATCGGCACGCTGGCCGACACCATCAACGAAATGTCCAGCAAAATCGCCCAGAATGAGAAGATGCAGGCGGAGTTTATCTCACAGCTGTCTCATGAGCTGCGCACGCCGCTCACCGTCATCAACGGCTGGAGCGAGACGCTGCTTGCCGATGAAAACATGGACGCGGACACCCGCCAGGGTCTGAAGATCATCTCCAGCGAGGCAAAGCGGCTGACGGAAATGGTTATGGATCTGCTGGACTTTACCCGGATGCAGGACGGACGGATGACCCTGGCGGTGGAAATGACGGATCTGCGGTCTGAGTATGAGGACACGGTGTTCATGTACGGCAGCCGACTGGCTCAGGACGGCATTGAGCTTGTCTACAAGGAAAGCGACGAGGACATTCCGGAAATTCCCTGCGATCCCCAGCGGATGCGGCAGGTGTTCCTGAACATCCTGGACAACGCGGCCAAGCACGGCGGCTCCGGCAAGCGGATCGAGACCTCCATGCACTATGAGGACGACCAGGTGGTCGTCCGGATCCGGGACTTCGGCCCGGGAATCCCGGAGGACGAGCTTCCTCTGGTGAAGAAGAAATTTTACAAGGGCAGCTCCAGCGTCCGGGGTACCGGCATCGGCCTTGCGGTCTGCGACGAGATCGTGGAGATGCACGGCGGTACCCTGACCCTGGAAAACGCGGAGGGCGGCGGCACGCTGGTGACGGTTCGCCTGCCCGGTGCCCACTAAGGAGAAACCATGTCACAGGAAAAATTCAAAACCACCATCGGCGGCCAGGCTCTCATCGAGGGCATTATGATGCGGGGGCCGGACAAGGATGCCATTGTGGTGCGCACCAAGGACGGCCTGCACACCGAAACCATGCCCCGGAAGAAAAATCCCCCCAAATCCTGGAAGAACCTGCCCTTTATCCGGGGTGTTTTCAACTTTTTCGATGCCCAGGTAGTGGGCATTAAGGCTCTGCTCCGCTCGGCGGACTTAGCCCCGGAGGAAATGCAGGAGGAACCCTCCAAGTTTGACCGCTGGCTGGAAAAGAAGCTGGGCAGCGAAACCTTCCAGAAGGCCATCGTGGGCATTGCCATGTGTATGGGCCTGGGACTGTCCATTGTGCTGTTCTTCTTGCTTCCCATGGTCATCGGCGGCTTTTTCGACCGGTGGATCAGGAGCAATCTGGGGGTGAACCTCATTGAGGGTGTCATCCGGATGGTGATTTTCCTTACCTATATGCTGCTGATTTCCCGGATGGAGGAAATGCGCCGGGTGTTTTCCTACCACGGCGCGGAGCACAAGACCATCCGCTGCTATGAGGCGGGATTGCCCCTGACGGTGGAAAACGTCAGGCAGCAGACCAGGCTTCACCCCCGCTGCGGCACCAGCTTTTTGCTGGTGGTCATGGTCATCTCCATCCTGGTGTTTTCCGTGGCTTCCTCCGCGCTTTTAGCGGCGGTGCCTGCCCTGGAGACCATCCGGGGTACCTTCGGCTACCGGCTGCTGATGATCGTGTTCAAGCTGCTGCTTTTGCCTTTGGTTGTGGGCATCACCTATGAAATCAACCGCTGGGCAGGACGGCACGACAACGGCTTTACGAAAATTCTCACCGCTCCCGGCATGTGGCTCCAGCACTTCACCACCAACGAGCCGGACGACTCCATGATCCAGGTGGGCATTGCCGCCCTGGAGGCGGTGCTGCCGGAGCGGGAGGGCGCGGATCGATGGTAAAAACCTACGGCGACCTGTACCAGGACACACGCCGGGCATTGGCGAACCAGGCTTCGCCCCAGGATCCCGGGGTGCTGGCAAGGCTCCTGGTGTGCCAGGCCTCCGGCAAGACCCAGGCTCAGCTTCTGGCAGACCGGGACTTATACGCCGGAGAAAGAATCGTGGCGCAGGTGGAAGCGAACCTGCGCAGGCTGCTGGCGGACGAACCCATCGCCTATGTGCTGGGTCAGTGGGAATTCTATGGCCTTCCCATGCTGGTGTCTCCCAAGGTGCTGATCCCCAGAGACGACACCTGCGCCCTGGCGGAGCTTGCCGTCAAGCAGGCTCTGTTTCTGGAGAAAGACCCTCGGATTCTGGATTTATGCTGCGGAAGCGGCTGTATCGGGCTGGCCATTGCCAGCCGGGTGAAGGACGCGAGAGTGACCCTGGCGGACGTGAGCCAGGAAGCCCTGTCCGTGGCCAAGGAAAATACGGTGCTGAACAAGCTCACCGGCCGGGTGCGCTGCGTTCAGGCCGATGCCAGAAAGCCGGTCAGCGGTTTTTTGGGAAAATTCGACCTGATCGTCTCCAATCCCCCCTATATCAGTGCCCATGACATGGAGGAGCTTCCCGCCAGCGTCCGGGAGTACGAACCCCATCTGGCTCTTTACGGCGGGGAGGACGGCCTGAATTTTTACCGGGACATTGCCGCCCATTTCCGCGCGGCTCTGAAGCCCGGAGGCTTCCTGTGCTTTGAGTTCGGCGACGGGCAGGGCGGCGACGTGTGCGAAATCTTAGAAGAAAACGGCTATACCATCCTGGAACGAACCAGAGATTATAACGATAGAGAACGCTCCGTGCTTGCGCGGTACGGCAGGAAGGAAGATTGATTATGGCAACGAAAAAGACAGTTTATGAAGCCCCCACCCCCGCTTCCGATAAGAAGAAGGCACTGCAGACGGCTCTGGCCCAGATCGACAAGAGCTTCGGCAAGGGCACGGTCATGCGTCTGGGCGACCGGCCGGAAATGAATGTGGAGGCCATTCCCACCGGCTCCTTGGCTCTGGATGCCGCGCTGGGTATCGGCGGCGTGCCCAAGGGCAGAATCATCGAGATTTACGGTCCTGAGTCTTCCGGCAAGACCACCCTGGCTCTGCACATTCTGGCGGAAGCCCAGAAGCGGGGGGGCGAGGTAGCCTTCGTGGACGCGGAGCACGCCCTTGACCCGGTTTATGCCGCGGCTCTGGGCGTGGATACGGACAATCTGCTGGTTTCCCAGCCGGACACCGGCGAGCAGGCTCTGGAGATCACCGATGCGCTGGTGCGCTCCGGTGCCATTGACGCGGTGGTAGTGGACTCCGTGGCGGCTCTGGTTCCCAAGCAGGAAATTGAGGGCGAAATGGGCGATACCTTCGTGGGTCTTCAGGCCCGGCTCATGTCCCAGGCTCTGCGGAAGCTGGCCGGCACCATTGCCAAGACCAACTGCGTGGTCATCTTCATCAACCAGCTGCGCATGAAGATCGGCGTCATGTACGGCAACCCCGAAACCACCACCGGCGGCAACGCCCTGAAGTTCTATTCCTCCGTCCGTCTGGATGTGCGCCGGATCGAGACCATCAAGGAAGGCGGCAACGTCATCGGCAACAAGACCCGGGTGAAGGTGGTCAAGAACAAGGTGGCTCCGCCCTTCCGGGAAGCGGTGTTTGAGATTCTCTATGGCCAGGGCATCTCCAAGTGGGGCGAGCTGGTGGATCTGGCGGTTCAGATGGACATTGTTCAGAAGAGCGGCAGCTGGTTCTCCATGGGCGACGAGCGGATCGGCCAGGGTGCCAATTCCGTGAAGGATTACCTGATGAACAACCCGGACATTGCCGAGAAGGTGGAGGCACAGGTTCGGGAGAACCTGTGGAAGCTGAACGCCGGTGCGCCCAAGGCTCCGGCCAAGCCCGCCGACAAGGCGGTAGCCGTCACCGCCGACGACTTCAACGATGAGGATTGAGCAGCTGCGCAACGCCCCTGACCGGGCGGGACGCTACTGGGTCACCTTTTCCGACGGAACCCGGCTGGGGCTTTATCGGCAGACGGTGGAGGATTTTGGCCTTTACCCCGGCAAGGAGCTGGAGGAAGCGGAGCTGACGCGCCTTCAGGAGGCCGCCGGGCAGATGTCCGCCAGAATGCGGGCGGTGCGGATCGTGTCCGCCTCCAGCGTGTCCCGGAAGGACTT
>ERZ808240.3243-NODE-3243-length-16147-cov-11.390815_pt1 | contig 16147 bp, 14 predicted proteins | sample MGYA00521084_ERZ808240 | MGnify/ENA primary metagenome ERZ808240 (study PRJEB31516, sample SAMN03275571) | gut metagenome | biome: mammalia-associated habitat; material: feces | host: Papio cynocephalus | place: Kenya | collected 2012-08-06 ... | reverse complement strand
TGATTAAGCGCAGTACACGCATATCCTGTATCTGTCGGTGTAACAGGGTCATGAGCAGCTCATGGTTCAGCGTATCGAAATACTTCGACAGGTCTACTGATACAGCATATCTATACCCCTGCTCTACGTGTTTCTTCACCTTCTGAATCGCCTGCTGGGCACTCCGCTTTGGACGGTAACCATAGCTACTGTCCGAAAACAATGGTTCCCAAATGTTTTGCAGCCTCTGTGCGATTGCCTGCTGGATTACCCGGTCTACTACCGTTGGGATTCCAAGCTTTCGCACGCCGCCATCTGGTTTCGGGATTTCCTTCCGCCGCACCGGGCTGGGCATATAGCTTCCGTCCCTGATACTCTGCAGAAGTTCTTCCCTGTGTTCCTTCAACCACGGCAGTGCTTTCTCTACGATCATTCCGTCGATTCCTGCTGCTCCATGGTTTCTCTTGACCCGCTTGTAAGCCCTGTTCAGATTGTCTCTGTCCAGTATCGCTTCCAGCAGGCCGCTTGCACCGTCCCGTTCTTTCCCTTCTCTGTGGTCAGTGCTCTGCACTTCTGCATGCCCTTTGTGCTCCACACTATCTCTTTGCAGGAAGCCCTCGTTTCCTTGGTATTCTGCTTTCAACACACCGACCTCCTTCCGGTCTGTACTTGAGACTTACGATCGTTCGACCCTTCCCTTGAAAACTCAAAGTACTATGGTCTCGGCTGACTTCTTGCAGTTCGTTGTTACTACGGCTTTCAGATTTTTTTCCTCCTACTTTGTCGCCTGCAAGACCTCCCTGGGTAAGAGCAACAACTTTCCTCCCACGCAACCGCCACATTTACCGCACGGGATTCGGGCAGCATTGGACTTCGTGTTGTTTAGCACACTCGTCCGTCCCTATGCGGCCTACTATGTGATTTCTGTTCGTCGGTTCGGGAGTTTGCCCGCCAGCGTTTTTTTCGCTGACATCCGGCTTCCTTCAGATTCCATCTCACGGTGGACACCCTTGCCTTCGGCTAACGCTTCCTACTGCCGAGCGCGTAGTGGTCTTTCACCACCTAGCTGTTGCCCATGCCGGGCGCACTAAAAACAAATGCTCTGCAGGCTTTTGCCCACAGAGCATTTGCTTTTAGAAGTATCAACCTTTTAAGTCCGGATCGTAGCCGTAGAACAGATCCCGAAGAAATACGTCTGCATGCGTGACCCAAAGGTCAAAGTTGTAGTCCCCTTTTCCGTCGATGATTCTCCATCCGGCATAGCCGTGAGGATGACCTGCAAAGGTGTGGATTTCAACGGGGACGTCCTGCGCCCACAACTGGGGGAGCAGGCCTTGCAAATTGGCAATGCAGCCGAAGTCTTTCCTGCCAATGGCAAAGAATGTGGGCGGGTAGGGGAAAGTATCACGACACAAAACAGTGCCAAGATGGCGTGCTCCGTAAATGCATAGATACGCATTTTCCGCACCGTAATAGCTGTCGTATTTGTCCGGAACATAGTCAGGAAAGTATTGCTGCACGGTTTGATGGTCAGAGAAAAACTCAATGCAGGCATCTCCCGTAACGCCGCCGTTGGAGAAACCGGCATAGACAAGTTTATCAGGATCAAGGCCGTATTTTGAGGCGTTTCCCCGCAGCAGCTGGAAGCAACGAGCTGCGTCTACAGCGGATTCCAGCCGGCTCCATGGCCCCATATTAGGACGGCATTGCAGAATAAAACAGGTGTACCCCAGGGCGTTGAATTCCAGGCCAATCTCGTAGCACTCATTGATGGTCCCCGCACCATGGGTTCCTCCGGCTACCAGAACAATACCAGCCAGCGGCTTCCTTTTAGATGATAGCGGCATCTCCAGATAATAGGGGTGAAACTCCGGCTCGTGGTCATATAAATGGCCTGGATTATCGGTATAGACGGTCTGGACTGGCATATTGCCTGCTTTCCATAGATAGATGCGCTCAGGAGCGTTGGAAAGCAGATGGATTGCGTCCCGCTTGGCTGCGAATTCCCGCTTCAGGCGGCTTTTTTCTTCCGGAATGCTGGTTTCCTTGAATTTCTGCTGAAATTGAAACAGCTCGATAAGCTCATTTACAGGATAGCGAGTCGGATCCTCATACAGAGGAATTGCTTTGTTAATTTCCGCACCAAACTCCAGACGAAACTCTGCATTTGCCATGCGCATGGCCTCGTATTTTTTCGAAACAGAATCTTCCATTTGATTTGACTCCTTTTCTATTCTTTCTCTTGTATATTAAGGAGTTTTTCAGAAAAATGCAATATCAGAGGAATAGAGGGATATTTTATCAACAAAGAAATCCACATCTTTTGAAGAGAAAACATTATAGACATTGCTAATTGGTTGGTTAACTACCAAAAATGAATATTATCTGAATTTGGTAAATAGCCCTTGCGTATTCCATGGGTAGCTGGTATAATACAGATACGGCAAACTACGTTTTTCCTTGGTTGATAGCATCCTTTGATAGCTTTTTGATAGCAAAAACTCAGAAAACACATAGGTTCAGGGTAATGCGAATCAAACCATGTCAAATGAAATCAAATCGTCCAAACAAAAATGTTTAGAAATGAGATTCATTTGGCGAGTGGGAGTAAGAAGCCACTGTAGGAAGACACGACAAGGAGGTCTATTATGTGTGGAATTGTTGGATTTACAGGCACGCAGAACGCTGCGCCGGTATTGCTGGACGGACTTTCAAAGCTGGAATACCGGGGCTATGATTCCGCAGGAATCGCCGTGGTGCAGGGCAACCACATCGCCATCAGCAAGGTCACGGGACGCATTCAGAATCTCCGGGAAAAGACGGATAACGGGCGGCTGGTTCCCGGCACCACCGGAATCGGTCACACCCGCTGGGCGACCCACGGTGCGCCCAATGACATAAACGCCCATCCCCATGCCAGCAATGACGGAAAATTTGCCGTCGTTCACAACGGCATCATCGAAAACTACATGGAGCTTCGGGAGGAATTGCTTCGGAAGGGCTACCGTTTCGAGAGCGAGACGGACACGGAGGTCGTTGTCCATCTGATCGAAATGTACTATGCCGGGGATTTCCGGAAAGCCGTCATGAAGGCTTCCTCCCGGCTGGTCGGCTCCTACGCCCTGGGAATCGTCTGTACGGACGCGCCGGATACCGTTCTCGCCGTCCGGGAGGCAAGCCCTCTGATTCTTGGCGTGGGCATCGGAGAGAATTTCTTCGCTTCCGACGTCACCGCGCTGGTAGCGCACACCCGGAACGTTATCTATCTGGAGGATGGCGAGCTTGCGGAGCTGACGCCGGACTCCATTCAGGTCTACGACTGCTCCGGCCGCCCCATCACCAAGAAGGTCAGCCGCATCACCTGGGACATTCAGGCGGCGGAAAAGGGCGGCTATGACCACTTCATGCTCAAGGAGATCATGGAGCAGCCCCGTGCGGTGGAAGCGACCATCACCCCCAGGATCCGGAATGGGGAGATCGTGCTGGACGACCTGAACATCGATCTTTCCCAGATCAACAAAATCGTCATTACGGCCTGCGGCTCGGCCTATTATGCCGGGTGCGCGGGGAAATATACCATCGAGAAGCTGTGCCGGATTCCCGTGACCACGGAGCTGGCAAGCGAGCTTCGCTACGCAGACCCTCTGATTGATGAACACACCCTGCTCATCGTCCTGTCCCAGTCCGGCGAGACGGCGGATACCATCGCCGCCATGAGGGAGTGCCGGCGCCGGGGCGCGAAGGCGCTGGCCATCGTGAACGTGGTGGGGAGCACCATTGCGAAAATTGCCGATTATACCCTGTATACCTGGGCAGGCCCGGAAATTGCCGTGGCCACCACCAAGGGCTACACCACCCAGCTGACGGTGCTGTACCTGTTCGCCCTGTACGCGGCCAAGTCCCTCGGAACCATCGAGGGGAAGGAATACAAGCGTCTGCTCACGGCGCTGCGCTGCCTGCCCAAGCAGATACAGGCGGCGCTGGACATGAACCCCGCCATTCCCGCACTGGCAAAGAAATACCACAGCAGCTCCTCCATGTTCTTCATCGGAAGAAACACCGACTACGCCGTCGCCCTGGAGGGCGCGCTGAAGATGAAGGAAATTTCCTACATCCACGCGGAATCCTACGCGGCGGGGGAGCTGAAGCACGGCACCATCGCCCTGATCTGCGAGGGACAGCCGGTGATCGCCCTGTGCTGCAACGATGCGGTCATGGAGAAGACCATGAGCAACATCGTGGAGGTCAAGGCCCGGGGCGCGGAGGTGCTTGCGGTGGCCTTCAAGGGGAACGGAAAGATCGTTTCTCTGGCCGACGACATGATCTTTGTACCGAAAATCGACCCGCTGCTGTGCGCGGTGGCAGAAATCGTCCCGTTACAGCTGCTGGCCTATTACGTGGCCAAGGAAAACGGCTGTGATATCGATAAACCGAAAAATCTGGCAAAATCCGTTACGGTAGAGTAAAGGAGAGATCACCAATGACGAAATACATCTTTGTGACCGGCGGCGTGGTTTCCGGCCTGGGCAAGGGCATCACCGCGGCGTCTCTCGGCCGTCTTCTCAAGGCGCGGGGGCTGAAGGTCGCCGCCCAGAAGCTGGATCCCTACATCAACGTTGACCCCGGCACCATGAGTCCCTACCAGCACGGCGAGGTCTACGTCACCGAGGACGGCGCGGAGACCGACCTGGATCTGGGGCATTATGAACGCTTCATCGACGAAAACCTGAACAAGTTCTCCAACCTGACCACCGGAAAGGTGTACTGGAACGTGCTGAACAAGGAGCGCCGGGGCGAGTACCTGGGTTCCACGGTTCAGGTCATTCCCCACGTGACCAACGAGATCAAAGAATTCGTCTACAGCGTCGGCCGGAAGACCGACGCGGATGTGGTCATCACCGAGATCGGCGGCACCATCGGCGACATCGAGTCCCAGCCCTTTCTGGAGGCAGTGCGTCAGATCGCCCTGGAGGTAGGGAAGGAGAACAGCCTGTTCATCCATGTGACGCTGGTGCCGTTCCTTCGTGGCTCCGACGAGCACAAATCCAAGCCCACCCAGCACTCCGTTAAGGAATTGCAGGGCATGGGTGTCAACCCGGATATCATTGTCCTGCGCTGCGACGAGCCGCTGGAGCCCTCCATTTTCCAGAAGATCAGCATGTTCTGCAACGTCAAGCCGGACTGCGTTATCGAGAATATCACCCTGCCCGTGCTGTACGAAGCCCCGTTGATGCTGGAAAAGTCCAACCTGTCCGGCATTGTCTGCCGGGAGCTGGGTCTGGAGACCCCCAAGCCTGACCTGACGGAATGGATCCACATGGTGGAGCGGATCCGGAGCAGCAGCAAGCATGTCACCATCGGCCTTGTGGGCAAGTACGTCCAGCTTCACGACGCCTATCTCTCCGTGGCGGAAGCGCTGCGCCATGCAGGCTACGCACTGGACGCCGTGGTGGACATCCAGTGGATCGACTCGGAGACGCTGACGGAGAAAACCGTGGGCGAAAAGCTGTCCCATCTGGAGGGCATCATTGTTCCCGGCGGCTTCGGAGGCCGGGGGATCGAGGGCATGATCCTTGCGGCGAAGTACGCCCGGGAGAAGAGGGTGCCTTATTTCGGCATCTGCCTGGGTATGCAGATTGCCGTCATCGAGTATGCCCGGAACGTCGCCGGTCTGGCGGACGCCAATTCCGGCGAATTTGACCCGGTGAGCGAGCATAAGGTCATTGACTTCATGCCCGGCCAGAGCGACGAGGTGGACAAGGGCGGTACGCTGCGCCTTGGCGCTTACCCCTGCGTCATCACGCCGGGTACGACCATGGCACGGTGCTACGGCGCAGGTCTCATCTACGAGCGTCACCGCCACCGCTACGAATTTAACAATGACTATCGGGACGTCCTGCAAAATGCCGGCCTTACCTTAAGCGGCACCTCCCCGGACGGGCGCCTGGTGGAGACCGTGGAGCTGACCGACCGCCCCTTCCATGTAGGCGTGCAGTATCATCCGGAGTTCAAGAGCCGCCCCAACAAGCCCCATCCGCTGTTTTTGGGCTTTGTCAAGGCCAGTCTGGGGGAATAACCATGAGTATCCACGAAGAATGCGGCGTGTTCGGCGTTTACAGCCAGCGTCAGGAGGATGTGGTGAGCCTTGCCTACTACGGTCTGTATTCCTTGCAGCACCGTGGGCAGGAGGGCTGCGGCATTGTCGTCAATGACGACGGCGTTTTTGACGGCAATAAGGGTTTGGGGCTGGTCAGCGAGGTGTTTACGCTCAGCGCTCTGAAGCAGTTCCCCAGGGGGAACATGGCGGTCGCCCACGTCCGCTACGGCACCACCGGCGGCTCCAATCTGGCAAACTGCCAGCCCATTCAGGTCAATCACTTAAAAGGCAAGCTGGCGCTTGCCCATAACGGCAATTTGAGCAACGCGCTTCAGCTCCGCCGGGAGCTGGAGCTTTCCGGCGCCATTTTCCATACTACCTCCGACACGGAGACCATCGCCTATGTGATCACACGGGAGCGGATCACCGCTCCCTCCATTCAGGCGGCGGTCAGCCGCGCGGTGGACAGGCTGGAGGGCGCTTTTTCCCTGGTCATGATGTCCTCCACCAAGCTCATCGCGGTGCGCGACCCCCACGGCTTCCGCCCGCTGTGCTATGGAAAAAGGAAGGACGGGACGTATATCGTCGCGTCGGAAAGCTGCGCCCTCCATGCCGTGGGCGCGGAATTTCAGCGGGACATTCTGCCGGGGGAAATCCTGACCTTTGACCGGGACGGCATCCACTCCGACACCAGCCACTGCGGCATTGCGCCCAAGAAGATGTGCATTTTTGAATACATCTACTTTGCCCGGCCGGATTCCGTCATTGACGGCGTCAGCGTTCACGACGCACGGGTGAGGGCAGGGGAGATCCTGGCAAAAACCCACCCGGTGGATGCGGATATTGTCATCGGCGTGCCGGATTCCGGTCTGGACGCCGCCATGGGCTACGCCCGGGCATCGGGGATTCCCTACGGCATCGGCCTCATTAAGAACAAATATATCGGCAGAACCTTCATCGCACCCGGGCAGGATCACCGGGTGGATCAGGTCAAGATCAAGCTCAGCCCCGTGGAAAGCGAAGTCCGGGGCAAGCGGGTGGTGATGGTGGACGATTCCATCGTCCGGGGCACGACCTCCGGGCGGATCGTGCAGCTTCTGCGGGACGCGGGGGCGAAGGAGATCCATATGCGCATCTCCGCGCCGCCCTTCCTGCACCCGTGCTACTATGGCACGGACATCGACTCCCGGGAGCATCTGATCGCCTGCCACCACACCGTGGCCGAAATCGGGGAGATCATCGGCGTGGACAGTCTGGGCTATCTGCCCCTGGGGAATCTGCGCGACCTCTGCGGCAGCGAAGAATATTGCAGCGCCTGTTTTGACGGCGGCTATCCCACGGCGATTCCCGAGGACACCCGGAAAGACCAGTTTGAGCAGAAGCTTTCCCAGAGAAAGGCCGGTAAAAAGCCATGAAAAAGGTCGTTGGTTTCTGCTGAGTTTCGCCGTTTTTGTGTCCTTGACCGGATGCGCGGGGCACAAAGCTGCATACGCTGGGAGCCGTCCTTGCCGGGCGGCTCCTTTTCTGTGTCAAGGAAAATATTTCACAAAAGTTTACATAATTCTTGTCCATTTTTCCAAATTGCGGCGGGCGGCGGGGTAGGGTATAATAGCGGCAATAGGAAAAAGATGGAGGGAACGCATGAAGCGATGGATACCCATTGGGGTGGTTTTGGTGCTGCTGATTCTGGCTTTTGGGCTGTGCGCCACGGCCTGGAATCCGGGGGCGTTTTCCGGGGATTGGTACTGCGCGGAAACCGGGGAGCTGTTCCGGTTTCAGAACGGGCTGGTCAGCTGCGAGGGGCATAATCTGCTCACCGGCAATGATGCCATATGCGGCGCGTACTGCTTTGACCGGGGTTCCGTGACGGTTTTCTCTCTGGGGGTGGCCGGACTGGAAAATCCCCGGCAGCTGTACCTCATACACGGCGCCGACGGCGACCGCCTGTGCGGCTCGAAAGACGGCACAGGAGAAACATATTTTTACCGCAGTCAGCAAGCGGCGCTGGCAAATTAGCGAATCCCCTCTGTCTCAAGGCAGAGGGGATTTTTTCAACTGAATGGATACTCGGAAAAGGGCTTCATGTTCAGTTCGATGGGGTGATATTGGGCGATGTAAGACCGGGCGGTTTCTTCGGAGCAGTTGCTCGACTGGGGATTCTCGCCGCCGACCACGCGCCACCAGTATTTTTGTACGGAATCCTGAAAAATCTCTTCAATCAATTCCAGCTCCGTATCCTTCATACGGAAAAATGCGTAGTACAGCCCATCCTTTTGGCTGTACATCAGAATGCCGTCTTCGCAAACATCGGTCACCGAAGCCTCTGATACCAATACCCGCTTTCCGTCCACAATGGTATGCACAGAAAGGGCATACTCTGGCTCTGTGCAGCCCGTCGGTATCGTCCACACATTTCTGGCAATCAGCTCCTGTATCCCGTCGCCGTTCAAGTCTATCAGCGCATAGGCAAATTTCCATGAATCCTCATACCATTCCAGCGCCTCAGCAATGTACATGGCGTAGGGGTCTGTCCATGAGGGGATGGGCTTCACCGGCTCGCCGTAGCGCTTCATCTGCTGCCGCTCAGGCTGGGTTTCCAGTGGAACATAGGACGCAATGATCGCCTGTGCCTGCTGCTCTGTGATCTCTGTCTGTACCTCCGTTTTTGGGTCTTCCACAGGGGAAACAGGCAGGGAATACCACGAGTCTTCCAACTTTTCCAGCCCTTCCAGATACGTCAGCCCATTGGCCTCCGCCCGAAAATAGTACCGTATTTCGGCAATATTATCCTTCGTTTTCTCCAGTTCCAGAACATGGTTTTCGCAAACCGTAAAGTACAGATCTGACAGGAGGATGAATTTGCGGAAATCCGCGTACTGATAAGACTCGCCATCCCGCATGGACAGAATTTCAACGACAGATGATCCTTTTCCACCGGGGAGAAGCTCCATCACGCCGTCCCCGTTCAGATCATACAGAGAGTAAAACAGGCCGTCCCGGCTGTAGGTGCTATCAGCTGTATGCCGTGAGATAGGTGTCATTCACGCTTTCCTCGGCGTCTTCGTGGTTTGTCAGGATGTTTTTGGCAATCGAAAAGCAGTAGCCGCCGTATTTCTGCGCGGTTTCGGAAATGGCGGTTTCCGACCGCGCCCAATACAGCGCGATGATGTTCTGATCGTCCAAGGCAAGCACCTCCTTGTGTCTGTTTCAAGCGCCCTTCACTTATCATCACGGAAAAAGAAGGAAAATCTTGCGCGCCGGGAGGAAATTTTTTGAAAATATTGTACCACAGGGGGGATTCAAAGACAAGATTCCCCCCGCAGTGCCGCGCAATACTTTTCCAGTGCTGCTGCCGCGACCGCGCCGTCCGACGCGGCGGTTATGACCTGCCGCAGTGGCTTGACGCAGATGTCGCCCGCCGCGTAAAGTCCCTCAACGGAGGTTTTCTGATTTTCATCGGTGATAATATAGCCCCGCGCATCCTGCTGGGCGATGCCGGAAACCAGCGCCGTATCCGGGGCATACCCGGCAAAGACGAACACGCCGATGGTTCCGCCGTCCGGACTCTGGTACTCGGTGATCTCTCCGGTGGCTGTATTCTGGTATTGTATCCGCCGCACACCGTCGTCGCCGGAAACCTCCTGCACAACGGTGTTGAAAAGAACGGTGATTTGCTCATGGCTTCTGGCCTTGTCCGCCACAGAGGCGGGGCAGGCAAAGTCATTTTTCCGTATCAGAATGGTCACATGACGTGCAAATTTCGTCAGAAAAACGCTTTCCTCCGCCGCCGTAAAGCCGCCGCCGATCACAAAAACGTCCTTATTCCGGAAAAACGCGCCGTCGCAGGTAGCGCAGTAGGAAACGCCGCGGCCTCTAAATTCCTCCTCGCCTCGGAAGCCCGCCATTTTCGGCTGCGCCCCGGTGGCCAGAAGCACGCCCAAGCAGCGAAAATCCCCCGCAGAGGTTTTCACGGTCTTCTCCGCATCAAAAAGGGACAGCTCCCGCGCCTCCGCAATCAGAAATTCCGCGCCAAAATTCTCCGCCTGACGACGCATGGTCTCGGTAAGCTCCATGCCGCTGGTCTTCGGGACGCCGGGGTAGTTCACCACCTCGTTGGTAAGGGCGATCTGACCGCCATATCCGCGCCTTTCCAGCACAAGAACCCGACAGCCCGCCCGGGCGAGGTACAGCGCCGCCGTCAGCCCCGCCGGGCCGCCGCCGATGACGATGACATCGTAAAGCGTTTCATTCATCATGGGATTTTTCCCTCTTTCGTAGTTTATAGTGTAAGTGTGCGCCGTCCGGCCAAAATCATACAGCGCAGAAAGGGGAGCGGCTCAGCGCCGCTCCCAAAGTTTTTACATATCCAGTGCCGGATTCATAAAGTACACATTCTTCTGATCCAGCTTTTCCCGAAGCAGCTGCACCGCCTCGCCGAAGCGCTGGAAATGCACGACCTCCCGTTCCCGCAGGAATTTGATGACGTCGTTCACATCCGGGTCGTCGGAAAGCCGCAGAATGTTGTCATAAGTCACCCGCGCCTTCTGTTCCGCCGCCATGTCCTCCACAAGGTCGGCCATGGGGTCGCCCTTCACCGCCATGGACGCGGCATTCCAAGGCGAACCGGACGCGGCGGTAGGGTAGACCCCTGCAGTATGATCCACAAAATAGGGCGCAAACGCGGAATCCTTCATCTGAGAATCCTTCAGATTCCGCGTCAGCTGGTGGACGATCGCACCGATCATTTCCAGGTGCCCCAGCTCTTCGGTCCCGATATCCGTCAGCAGCCCTTTCAGTTCGTCAAAGGGCATGGCATAGCGCTGGGACAGATACCGCAGGGACGCGCCCAATTCGCCGTCAGGGCCGCCGTACTGGGTGATGATGATGGCGGCAAGACGGGGGTTCACCGCGGCGATTTTCACCGGATATTGCAGCTTCTTATCATATACAAACATGGTTACGCCTCCTTATTCGTCGTGTATTCCCACGGCCACGGGTCATCCAGCCACTGGTAGCGCTCGGACGTCTGGGGCGTGGCGTGGTTCAGGGGGCCGAATCGTTTCTGGTACTCCGCGCGCACCTTTTCCAGAAGCTGCTGATAGCGGCGGTACAGCTCCAGCGCTTCCCGGTCATCCCGGTGGGTGTCCAGATACAGCGCCAGCTCCTGAACGGCAAAGGCCAGCGCCTGCATCTGGGTCGAAGGCGTTTCCGGCAGCTCGTTCAGATTCACCATGCCCATGAAGGGGAGATCCAGCCCGGGGAACAGCGTCCCCCGCACCAGCCCCTTCTGCGCTTCATACTGCGGCGGGTTTTCCAGCTGAAAGGGAACATAGGGATTTGCCAGCGGCGCCATGGCCGGAAGCCGCCCTTCTCGGCAGTTTTCCTGGTTATCCAAAGGTCATTCCTCCTAACATTTTCGTTGAGGCGGCACCGCGCAATTATGCGGTGCTGCCCAAGATTTGTCGCTCCGGGTCATTCTATGCGGTTTTTCCGAAAAGGTTCATGGCGGCAGGGAGGACGCATAGACTTTGACGAGGTGGTGTCCATGACCAAGCGAAAACTCTGGGGGCTGTTGTATATTCTGATCGTTCTGGGGACGCTGGCCGCGGCGCAGTGGGGGTGCCGCACCGTGTCCGTCATGGTGGAAAGCAACCCGTTAAAGCAGGGGAACTGCATCATCATCGACCCGGGGCATGGCGGGGAGGACGGCGGCGCGACCTCCTGCCGGGGGGTGCTGGAAAGTACATACAATCTGGAAATTTCCCTCCGCTTAAATGACCTTTTCCACCTGCTGGGCTATAACACCCGGATGATCCGCACGACGGACACGTCCATCTACACGAAAGGGGAGACCATCGCCCAGAAAAAAATATCCGACCTGAAAGAGCGGGTGCGCATCGTCAACGAGACGGAAAACGCTCTGCTGCTGAGCATCCACCAAAACAATTTCACCGACAGCCGCTACAGCGGCGCCCAGGTGTTTTACGCCGGGACAGAGGGCAGCGCCCATCTGGCGAAGCTGCTTCAGGAGAAGCTGGTCTCCACATTGAACCCCGGCAGCAATCGAAAATGCAAGAAAAGCGACGGCGTTTATCTGATGGAACACATTGACTGCACCGGCGTGCTGATCGAGTGCGGCTTCCTGTCTAACGTTGAGGAAGAAGCCAAACTCAGTAGCGGCATGTACCAGAAAAAGCTATGCTGCGTCATCGCGGCAGCGGTCAGCCAATATCTATCGAACACTTGACCGAATTGGTTTTCGCTGGTATAATAAAGAAAACAAATTAGAGGTGAATCGCAATGGCGAAGGCAAAAACCGTTTTTTTCTGTACCAACTGCGGCAATGAGACCCCCAAATGGATGGGCCGCTGCCCCAGCTGCGGCGCATACAACACCATGGAGGAACACGTGGAAAAGCCGGCAGCCGCCGGGAAGGCAAAATCGGCTCCCGTGGGCATGAGTCGGAAGCCCCAGCGCATCCGGGAGATCACCAGCAACGGGGAAATCCGGTTTTCCACCGGCATGGGCGAGCTGGATCGGGTTTTGGGCGGTGGTGCGGTGGCAGGCAGCCTGGTGCTGGTGGGCGGCGCTCCGGGCATCGGTAAATCCACGCTTTTGCTGCAAATTTGCAGCAGTCTGTGCGTCGGCCGCCGGGTGCTGTACGTGTCCGGTGAGGAAAGCGAGCGTCAGCTGAAGCTTCGCGCGGAGCGTCTCGGTGTTGCGCCGGAGGAGCTGTTCATCCTCTCGGAAACCAGACTTTCCGATATCGTGGACGCCGCCGAAGCGATGAAGCCCGATATTCTCATCGTGGACTCCATCCAGACCCTCTATAACGAAGAAAACGAGTCCTCGCCGGGAAGCGTTTCCCAGGTGAAGGACTGCACCATGACCATGATGCAGCTGAGTAAAAGTGAGGGCATCACCGTGTTTGTGGTGGGGCATATCAATAAGGACGGCAATATTGCAGGCCCCAAGGTCCTGGAACACATGGTGGACTGCGTCCTGTATTTTGAGGGTGACCCCAACACATCCTACCGTCTTCTGCGGGCGGCAAAAAACCGTTTTGGCTCCACCAATGAGATCGGCGTGTTTGAAATGCTGGATGACGGTTTGGCCGAGGTGCCCAACCCGTCCCAGATGCTGCTGGAGGGACGCCCGGAGGGGGCAAGCGGCACCTGCGTGGCCTGTGTGATGGAGGGAACCCGCCCGGTATTGGCCGAGGTGCAGGCGCTGGTGACAAAAACGACCTTCAATGTGCCCCGGCGGGCGGCTGACGGCTTTGATTTTAACCGCGCAGTCCTGCTCATGGCCGTGACGGAAAAGCGAGCCGGGATGAAGCTGAATCTGTTTGATGCCTATATCAACGTAATTGGCGGCCTGCGGCTTGACGAACCCGGTGCAGACCTGTCGGTGGTTCTTGCGGTGGCATCCTCTTACCGGGACGTACCCATTGCGGATGATCTGGCGGCGATAGGGGAGGTGGGACTGACGGGAGAGATCCGCGCCGTATCCCATCTGAATCAGCGCCTGGCAGAAATTATGCGTTTGGGCTTCAAGAAGTGCATCATTCCCAAAAGCGGATCGGATAAGGCGGAGATCCCTGCCGGCCTGACGGTGTATCGCGTCAAGAATCTGCGGGAAGCAATCGAAATGGCACTATAATGTGAAGAAAATGGTATATGCAACCGATAGTTGACAAATAATTCAGCTAAAATATCAATCATTGCAGGGAAATGGACAGTGAAAAGGCAGGGAATACATCCCTGCCTTTTATGATTATTGGGGTAAACGAGAGGGGGGCTACAGCAAACAGCCAACCAGCAGCCCCAGCAGAAAGCAAACAACCCCGACAACAGCCATCTCCGTCGGATCTCTGAGGTATTTTGTCCGAAAAACCTTTTTGATAACCGGCTTTTCCACATACTGCACCACGGTTTTTTCTACCGGTTTTTCCACGACCTTCTCGACGACCTGCACTACCGGCTTTTCGACAACCTTTTCAACGGTTTCCACCGTTTTCAGCACTACAGGAGGCCGCCTGCCGTAGTTCCTGCGGCCTGTTGTAAGATATTCGATATCCGTGTCCAGCACCTCGGCCAGCCGGATCATTTTAAGCGAATCTGGACTTGTCTGATCGTTTTCCCATTTACTGACCGCCTGGCGTGACACATCCATGGCTTGCGCAAGCTGCCCCTGGGATAGATTTTGCAGTTTCCGAAGCTCGATAATCCGTTCACCAATCGACATAATCTCATTTTCCTTGCTAAAAATTTGTCAACTATCAGTTGCTTTCCTTATTATCCTCTATTTTCTCGGAAAAGTCAAGCTTGGAAAGGGGATTGGCCTCTGCAGCGATTTTCAGCTCTGTGCTTTCGATATGGGTGTAAATCTGGGTCGTGTTCAGATTCTCGTGACCCAGGACTTCCTGAACGGTTTTGACATCCACGCCGCCGGAAAGCATCATGGTTGCCGCCGTATGGCGCAGTTTATGGGCGGAATATTGGGTGGAATCCAGTCCAGCCTGTAAAAGCGCTTTTTTCACCAGCCTATGAACCGCCGTGACACTGATCCGGTTATTATCCCTGGAGCCAAACAGCGCCCGATTGTCCGTCAGCACCTTTTGATTTCGTTCCGGAAGGTAGGCGTCGATCGCTTTCCGGCAGGCAGATCCGAAATAGACGAAGCGTTCCTTATTGCCTTTGCCAATGACCCGGATCCTGTCCTCATAAACGTCCGACAGGTTCAGATTGACAAGCTCGCTGCGCCGGATGCCGCAGTTGAGAAAAAGCATCAAGATCGCATAATCCCGTTTTTCGTTCTGCCCAGAGACAGATTTCAGCAGCGCGGCAGACTGTTCCATGGTAAGGTACTTGGGCAGGCTTTTCCGAAGCTTTGGATATTCCAGATCGGCCACAGGATTCTCCTGCAACTGCTTTGTCCGCGTGGTCAGATATTTATAGAAGGACTTGATGGACGAAAGCTTTCTGGCCCTTGCGGAAGGGGAAATTCCATACTCCGGCGCAGCGGAATCCGGGTTGATCGCCCGGTCATTGGCCAGATAGGAAAGAAAATCGAAAATATCCGATGTGTCAATATCCCGGATAAATTGAATGTCAACGTCCTTGATATCGATGTCATCCAGATTCGTGCTCATCGGCATATCGTTTCGCATGAGCTTGATGAAGCGCAGAAACATTCTCAAGTCCAGATAATACTCCGAAATCGTCAGCGGAGACTGGCCTTTGATATTCTCATGGTAGATCAAAAACTCCCGCAAAACCTGGGGACAATCATGGTATCGCTGCATAGGGAACCTCCTGCAAGCCTGGTTGATACCGATATTATAGCACATATCTGCGACGAACGCAACAAAATTTTTATTTTGTTGCGTTCGTGCCCTAGCCATAAGCGGCACGCCCTGCGTACCGCGAACTGTCTACAGCAGCCGAAGCCCTCCCCCGGCGCGGCAACAAAATAGCGCTTTTGTGTCGTTTGGCTCCTCAGAATCACCCCCAGACGACACCATCTTACACAATGCGGCCGCTTTTGTCAAGCCTTTTTCCGTCCGGGCTTGCCCCGACGGCGGCGGCCTTTGGCCGTCAGGCGCTTGTCTGCCACGGCATAGATGAGCGTGACTTCCACGCCGCTGTGGTTCAGCGCCCGCCGCACGCGGTCGATGTCGCCGTACTTCTCCATCTTTGCCGGGTCAAGGGTGAGCGTCACAAAATACTGGAAATCATTGGAAAGTGCCAGCCGCCGGAGGTTGGCACGGGCGCGGCGCATACTGCGCAGCATGTCGTCGCCCTCTGATTTTTTGCCTTTCTGACGCTTTGCTTTTTCCACAGGTTTTCCACAGGACTCTTCCCAGCCCTGACCATGGAAAACCATGTCCGACGCGCAAATAATGTCCATCTGCCCGCCGGGATAAGTGTACACAATGGAATTACAGCAAAGTTCCTCGTGTGTTTCCCTCAGAGACATTCTGTCCATAAGCTCACGGAGCTGACGGAATAATGTCCTAGTATAAAAGAAAATAAATAAGTAGCTATTTATTCAAAAGTGTGCTATACT
>ERZ808240.3241-NODE-3241-length-16153-cov-14.062679_pt1 | contig 16153 bp, 18 predicted proteins | sample MGYA00521084_ERZ808240 | MGnify/ENA primary metagenome ERZ808240 (study PRJEB31516, sample SAMN03275571) | gut metagenome | biome: mammalia-associated habitat; material: feces | host: Papio cynocephalus | place: Kenya | collected 2012-08-06 ... | reverse complement strand
CAGATGTAAGAGTTGGAAGCTACAGATATCTGCTTAATCAGCAGACACTATTTATATAATAATTGCCGTCACTAAATGGCGGCAACTTCTTACGCAATTTTTTCACTTACATTTTCTAACCCATACAGCATCTCCGGATCTATATCCAAACATTTACTGCAATCTCTGGTTCCTGTGACATCCCACGCTAATGTACCATTCAAAATGGTACATGCATTTATAAAAAAATTAATATCTTTCAACGGTTCAAAAACTTTCTTGTTCAGTAACGTTTTTGCATCATAGCATACAATTTTCCCATCTTCAAAATATACATACACTGTATAGTCTTTATATGGAATTACCTGCACAATATCATAAAACATATCTGCCTCCTACACTAATGGATTAATCCTATTAAGCGGAAGTCCGTCTTTGGACAGTTCCCAGTTTTGCATCAGTTCATCCTGATGTATCACACACCATGCTAATATCAATTTTAACTGTCTGGATGGTAAAGCTCCTTTTATTACTCTTGCTTCGTTAATATCTACGATTGCTTTATTTCCATTATATTCTGCATGAAAATGTGGTGGATTGTGATCTTCATAATACATTGTAACCCTTATTCCATAAAATAACGATATTTCCGGCATAAATACACCTGCTTTCTTTTTTCACTCTTAAAATACTAATAGATATTTATATTATATCAACAATTTATTCATTTGACCACAATTGCATTACTTCTATGGTACTTTGCATCTTTTTGTTCCAAAATAATTATTCTATCATCCCCTACAAACTTAAATTCCGGTTTTCTTCAAGAATTTCTCCATCAAATCAATATAGTACCCTGCCTGAACTATGAATCCTACATGTCCTCCAGGAACATTCAGAATTTCTGCATCCAGTTTTCTGAATAAGTCTGCAAGACAATTCTGATCCTCTTTTTTGAAAATGTCTTTCTCCGGAAGGAGAACTTGTATCTTTCCCCTCAGATACTCAAAGTCATTTTCTTCAAAAATCGGATAGTCCCTCAGCATATATACACTCTTAAAACTATGAATAAACCGCCGCTTATAGTTCAGGTCAGAAGCCACCACTTCATAGAATCCTCTGCCATATTTCTGATCCTCTTCCGATTCACGATTCACATTCCAAAAATCCCTCGCTCTTTTTTAGTAACAAGTTCAATTCCGTTTTTGCGGGAATCAGCTTCAGTAAAAGAAGTAATATCGAAGTGGAAAAGCGCTCTTTTCGGATGTCTCTGACGTAATCGGAATCCACTGTCAAGGTAGTCATCAGGATCATTGTTAAAACGCGTTCCGGATACCTTTTCGCAAAAATCTGGGCGTATATACCGCCATCACTTGCTCCAATTAAGATCACCTTTTCAATCGACAATGCGTTCAATAGTTTTGCGGCAAAGTCGATCTGTTCGTCCGCCTTGGTAGTATGGAACGGATATTCATAAATCAGAAATCTGTATTCTTTTCCAAGCTTTTCGGCATACGGCATCCACATTTCCTGCATCTCTAATCCGTTAAAAAAGAGAATGACCGGTGCGCCATCCTTGCCGCCATATTGGTATCTTACCTTCACATCGTCAACAACTGCTGTCTGATAAGGAACTTTCTTCAAAAAAGTCTCATATTCCTTTTTAAAGTCTCTGCTATCATTCATGATCGTCACCCTCCCAAACTTAACGAATTACTTTCATTATAACTTACCTGTTTTTATGATACAACCGCTTTGCCCAACAACAGCTCATATTTCTTACATTTCTTTCATTTTGTCTATTGACACCCACACCTCCTTTTGATATTATTTATCAAGTAACTTAACATTCCATGAGGGAGTAGTTAGCACGAAAGTGTGATTTGTCAACATTCTGATTATAGTTTTTGAGAGTATAATCTGGCAAATCTTGAATAATGAGACTCATGTATATCCATTAACGGTCTGTGTATAATACACACTGGCAGATAATTGATATACATGAGTCTTTTTTATCCGGTGAATTTATAGCGGATCTTTCGGCTGGCGACACTGTAATGGAGCACGCAAAGGAGAAAACCATGGAGAAACTTATTAACAATGCACCGTTTGCTCTTGTTCTTGTATTCCTTGTAATCGGATTTGTCCTGCTGATTAAAGGTGCAGACTTTTTCGTAGAGGGAAGTTCCAGTGTAGCAAAGAGACTGCATGTTCCGTCTATCATTATCGGACTTACCATTGTGGCAATGGGAACATCACTTCCGGAGACAGCGGTCAGTGTATCTGCTTCCATTACAGGCAACAATGAACTTGCAGTCAGTAATGTCGTCGGTTCCAATATTTTTAATCTGATGGTCGTAATCGGTGTCTGCGCAATGATTGCCACCGTAGAGGTTGCACAGGAAACCATCAAGCGGGATATCCCCTTTTCCCTGATCTGTGCCGGGCTCTTAATGCTTTTGGGAATTGTAGGTCTCGGTGATACATCCGGTATGACTCTCGGACATCTCGACGGAGTAATATTCATCGTTCTTTTTGCCGGATACATCTTCCACATGGTCAAGATTGCCTTAAAGGCAAATAAAGAAGGTAAAAAGGTGGAGATCGAGGGCGGATCCGATGAAGATATCAAGCTGATTTCCGTACCACTCAGCATTTTATTCATTGTCGGCGGTGCTGCTGCGATCGCCATCGGCGGAGATATCACGGTCGATGCCGCATCCAGAATCGCAAGCGACCTGGGAATGACGCAGACACTGATCGGACTTACCATCGTTTCCATCGGGACCTCCCTTCCGGAGCTTGTGACTTCCATCGTTGCCGCCCGGAAAAATGAAGTCGATATGGCACTGGGTAATGCCATCGGTTCCAATGTATTCAACATCCTGATGGTACTTGGTGTTGCCTCCGCAATCAGCCCCATCGGCATTATCACTGAGAATATCATCGATCTGTGCGTACTTATTGTGTTTACTGTATGTGTATGGATCTTTGCCGGAAGCAAAAAGAAAATCGGAAGAATCGAGGGGTTCTGCATGGTTGCCCTTTACGCAGTATATGCAGTTTATATCATAATAAGATAAACGAGGCGTCGGACAAATGTTATTATTTTTTAAAGCATTTATAACAGTATTCATCGCAGAGATGGGCGATAAGACACAGCTTATGCTGATCGCTCTTACTTCTAAATATAAATTAAGGGATATTATATTGGGAACTGCTGCCGCAATCCTGGTGCTGAACGGATTGGCGGTTATCGCCGGTGGACTTGTCAGCGAGTTCATTCCCGGCTGGCTCATTAAGATCATTGCGGCTCTTGCCTTTCTTTATTTTGCCGCATCAACACTTGCGGGTGATGATGACGAGGAAGAGGAAGGCAGCGGCAAGTCCAAGATCCAGTTTGCACCCCTTGCGGTTTTCTGTACCTTTTTCGTAGCAGAGCTTGGAGACAAGACACAGCTTACTGCCATCACCTTTGGTGCCAATGAAGGTATGAGCTCCGCACTTATTGTATGGCTTGGCTGTTCTCTGGGATTGTTTTTAGCAGATATTCTGGGAATGTTGGCAGGATATCTCTTAAAGAGCAAGACCCCGGAAGGCTTGCTCAGCACCCTTGCCTTCGCTATCTTCTCGATATTCGGTGTCTTCACACTGTATCAGGGACTTATGCTGATCAATGCAGATATCAGTTCCATCCCGGTACTGCCGATACTGATCGTTGCAACGATTATTTTTGCCGGTATCTGTGTGTACCTGTTCTTAAAAAGAGAGAAAAAGGCAAAAGCCGCAAACTAAAAACGAACCCCATTCTGTTTTCACGGAATGGGGTTATTTATCTATTTCGTTCGGAACTCGAAAGAAAAATAGTACACATAATCATCCATTGCAAGGGCATCCAGCTGATCATTCACAATATCATCAATGCCAAAACTTCTCGCTTCGTCATTATCATAGATCAGCGCAAGAAGCGGCTGCTGTTCGTCATAGACAATATCCGCTTTCTCCTGAATTTCCGTTGCAGTCCTTCCATATCCATAGTGCTCTCCTTCCGGAACATCCTCCAGGATTGGGATTCGCATATCTCCCTGCGATTCATCATCTGCAATAATAATTTTCACAGTACGATCCATAAGCTGCGGTACGATAATGATCGTTCCATTCTGCGGTGAATCCATTCCTTCATACGAAAGCCCTGCCTTTTGTCTGTCTACCAGCTTTCCTTCCCGGTATTGCCAAATATGAATATATAGAGTTTTAAATTCATTCGTTGCCGTGTATTTATACATAAAGGCACCATCTACACCGGACAACATTTCCGCGGTTTTCATTTCAATGCTGTCCTTGTCCACCGGAACGATAAAGTTCTGCGGCATATTTTTTCGGAATATCATGATTCCGACCGTCAAAAGGACAATCGCCGCTGCGACAAGCAGAATACCAATAATGCATTTCAATCGTTTTTGCTTCTGCTTACTGTCCGTTGCCAGTCCGATAATATTCTCTTCCGATTTTCGGGCAATATTTTCCCGGACAATGTCTTCTCCCGCCAGGAATTCATTGATACTGATGCCGAGAATCTGGCAAAGTTCCGGATAAACGGATACATCCGGCAGGCACACGCCCCGCTCCCACTTGGATACGGATTTATCACTCATACCCAGTTTTTCAGCGAGCTGTTTCTGCGTCATGCCTAAGTTTTTTCTCTTGCCTGCGATATATTTTCCTATCTTAACGAGATCCATGTGCTTACCTCCTGTGTCTGAGATCATGCTATTCTCTTTTCAGAAATAAGTACACCTCCCGGAAGTAGAATCCCGGTATCTACCGCATTTGCTTAAACTTTTTCTTATACCCACAGTCGCAATAGGGTCCGCCGGAAGCAAGGGTGTATTTCCTGACGAAATTCGTGACACCTCCTGCCTCACTCATGGTGTAGTCGAACCGGCACATGGCGGGGATCAGCTCGGTAAGTCCCAGTTCTTTCATAAGGGCGCAGATTCCGCAGGTCGTAAATCTCGCCTCATAACCACTGCCGTCCTCATATTCATAGAAGTCCATATTCCAGGAATAGGGATTCCGGTCGCCTGCTCGGAGTTTGGCCGTATTTTTCATGGACCGGATATCCGCCTCCGAGTACTTATTCTTCCCGGTCCTTTTGCAGAACCACCGCACCAGCCCGTTCATCATGGTCTTCTCATAATACACCGTGGCATCCTCAACGGTAGGAAGCTTCGGCATATTCAGGAAAAATGCGGATAGCATCGCACAGTTTACAATGTTCATCTGGAACCGGTCTTCTTTCTCGAACTCCGGAAGTTTCTCGATGATCTCTTTGTATTTCTTTTTGGCAGCCACAGTAATTTTCTTACTTTTCTGCTCATCATACTTCAGGATCTCCGTGAGATTCTTTCTGAAAGATTTGTGGAAAACCACCCACATTGCCATCGGTAACCCTGCGTATTTCATACACTTTCTCCTCCCTGTTAAAAATGTAATTTACTGTGTTTTCCGCCTATTCTTCCGTATTTCCCGCCTTGCTGTGCTTGTGTCTCTTGCGCACTTCTCTGGCATGGTCTCTGCGGGCGGCGATTGCCTCCGCATCCTCCTTGGAAATGAGTTTCGTGGTCTTTACAATGTATACGCCGCCGTCGTAAGCCTTGCGTACCCGGATTTTGCCCTTGAGATAGCCGTGTTTTTCGCAGTAGGCTACACAATAGTAATGTCTGCCGTTGGCGCTGAACCATTTGATCTTTTTGCGCAGGTTTCTGTGACAGAGGTAGCATTTACTGGACACAACTTCTTTATCTGCAAAGGCTTCTGTCTTATCTTTGAATTCTCTGGAAATATATTTTACATAGGTATCAAACTGTGCCTTGACCTCATCCTTGCGATCCTTGGGAGGACAGAATGTATCGTAAGACAGATTCACCAGTACCTCAGGATGTTCTTCCAGTATCCGAATCAGGATCTTCGCCGTATAATAAGCATCACTGAACGCCCGGTGGAAGGGAATATCTTTTTCAATGTGCAGGAAATCAATGGCATATTCCAGATTTCTGCGGATCTTTCGCTCCTCGTAGGCAATGGCGAACAGCTTCTGCACATCGAGAAACGGAAGCGGCCCCGGGGCTAAAAGCGGCATCTCATAATAGGCCATATTCCGCTGTAATTCTGTCAAATCCAGAGTTCCCCAGGTACAGAACAGATGCTCCTCCTGCCCGCACCAGTTCACGAAATCTCCCCCGACTTCCCGGAAAGGTCTCCCCCGTTCCAGCTCCTGCATCTGAATATGGATGAGTTTACTGGTGATCTTGTGCATCTCATGGTAGACCTGCGGTTTCACCAGTTCGTTAAATTCACTGACCATAATCCGTTCGTTATTCAGTTTGATGGCACCGATCTCTATAATTTCAAAAGGAAGCTTCTCCACAGCATCCTCTTTGCCGGTGTTACTCTGATTCCATTCCAGATCCAGAACGATATATTCCATACGTTCCTCCATAATTATCTAAAATTATTTATTTTTTACAATTTCGGCAAAGCCACATCCAGTACTTCCTCATGCCAACAATGGTCTCCCTCTCTGACATCATGGATCGGATATTCTTCCTTCCCGTACAGATGGTAAGCCTTACGCACAATGTCCAGTTGCTCCGTCACATTCACCAGTCCTCTCGGACCGTTCAAATGATCATCTCTGCACGACTGTACCGCCAATGGTCTCGGTGCAATGAGGGAAGCGATATCTCCCATATCAAAGTGTTCCCACAGATGCGGAACATAATTACAGCTGCAGTTTCCGTTCAGCAAAAGCAGTGCATCCTTATAACCATAGAGATACCCGCTGATAATGCATTTTTTCACACGGTCATCCAGTGCGGAGATCCACAGCGTCTGCATTCCACCGCCGGAAAATCCCATAACTCCCAGATCCTCGGTATCCCATTCGCCGCGTTCATAGACATAGTCGATCAGCCGGGAAGCGTCCCAGGTACACATGCCTGCCACGGTCTCTCCCAGAGGTTCCGCCATGTGTGCCAGCTGAAAACAGGTACTGGTCAGGAAAGATTTCTCATCCGTTCCCTTCTGCAATGCCTCATCCCTGCGCTCTCCGAAGCCTCTGCAATCCGGACAGATTGCCACATAGCCCCGCTTTGCCAGCTGCATACCGTAATCGTAATGATAGAACTCAATCATCCGCTTTACCGCGGGAATATCGTCACGTCCTGCCACACTGTATTTACCCGCGCCCTGATGTCCCGGAAGAGCAAGAAAACATTTCTGCTTTCCCTCTCCCTGCTTCGGCGGGATCAGGATATACATAGGCATATACACTTCCGGCTCTACCTGAATGATGACCTTCTCCCTACGGATGCCACCATTCTCCAGCTCCACGACTTCTTCCACGCGGGGTGCCAGATCACAATTCTCCATGTATTTCCATCCCAGGAGGTCTTTTAATGTCTCTCTGGAAGTCTTCTTCCAGGCTTTCCATTCCTCCCTGGTGGTTCCGGTGAAAGCGTCCTGTCTTGCATAGTTATCGAATTTCTTCTGCATTCCTTTCAGACTTCCGTAGAAGTGCGGAATCTGAAGAATCTGATCTGCCTGTTCCATTGTACCTTACCCCACTGATTCGTTTTTAGTGTTCTCTATTATTGTCTATTATTTTTTACCACTCTCTGCCCTGTGCATGAAATCCGTCTTCCACTTCTCCTGCGAACAGGCTCTCCAGCCAGGTATGCGCCAGCCAGGTCCAGGAAGCACATTCCTCCTGCACAGCTCTGCCGTCATTGGTCTCTGTCAGTTTATTCGCCAGTGCCAGTCCGTGGGCACCCTTTTCATACATATGGAATTCCGTGGGCACTCCGGCTCTGCGAAGTGCGCTGACGAACAGCAGGGAATTCTCTATGGGTACGGACTGATCTGCGAAAGTGTGCCAGATAAAAGTCTTCGGCACTTTATCCGTTACCTGTTTTTCCAGAGACATCTTCTCGCCCAGTTCTTCCTGTCTGCTGCCTAACAGATTCTCAAAAGATCCTCTGTGGGCAAACTCTCCGGAAGTAATGACCGGATAGCATAGCAGCAGTCCGTCAGGACGCAGCATTTCATGCTCGGAAGCGGAAAGTCCCTGGCTCTCTGCCAGGAAATCTTCATCCCAGAACACACCCAGGCTGGCTGCCAGATGTCCACCCGCAGAGCATCCTTCCACCACGATCTTGTGGGGATCGATATGCCACTCTTCTGCATGCTCCCGCAGAAGCTTGATGCTATAGGCCAGTTCTTTTAAAGACGTGGGATATTCCGCCGGCGCGCAGGAATAGCGCAGCACTGCCGCATGGTATCCCATCGCCAGGAATTTCAGTGCCATGGGCTCTGCCTCTCTGTCGGAGGTCCGGGTGTAGCCGCCTCCCGGGCACAGCAGGATCAGCGGTCTGTCCTTGATAGCCAGTGCGTCGGAATCGTCCTGAATATAAGTAATCAGTTTTGCTCCCGGCAGGGAACCTTCCTGGTGCAGTTCAAAGGTATTGTAAATCATCTTTTTTCCTCATTTCCGAGCATCTTTTATAGGAATGACAGAAAAAAACAAGACGCAGACCCCGTAGCAATACTACCGGCCTGCGTCTGCATCTGCCTTATAAAAATTATCTTAGTATGCTCTTCCCCAGTATACCATCTTTTTCGCAGGTTTTCCACAACATACGCAGGTATCTGCGATCTGTTCCTGTTCAAAAGGCATGCAGCGGCTGGTAACAGCAAGCTTTTCCTTGATCTTGTCTTCACATTCCTGACATCCGCACCACATAGCCTTGACGAAACCGGACTTTTCGTTGAATATCTTTTCGAACTCCTCCATGTTATGTGCCACATAAGTATGGCTGTCACGGTGTGCTCTTGCTCTCTCCAGCATTTCTTTCTGCATGGTGTCGAGAATCTCAGCTGCCTTAGCCTCCAGATCCTCCAGAGCGAATTCGATCTTCTCTCTGGTATCACGACGGCAGATCACGCACTTGCCTGCCTCGATATCCTTGGGTCCGATTTCCACACGGATGGGATAACCTCTCATCTCAGCCTCTGCGAACTTGAAGCCGGGGGTCTTATCGCTGTCATCTACCTTGACACGGAAATCTTTTGCCAGACGGTCTCTCAGTTCATAAGCCTTGTCGAGAACACCTTCCTTCTTCTGCATAACGGGTACGATGCAGATCTGGATGGGAGCGATACGGGGAGGCATTACCAGACCCTCGTTGTCGCCGTGTACCATGATCATAGCACCGATGACACGGGTGGTCATACCCCAGGAAGTCTGATGTACATATTTTAAAGTATTGTCCTTATCAGCAAACTGAATGCCGAAAGCCTTGGCGAAACCATCACCGAAGTTATGGCTGGTACCGGACTGCAGAGCCTTACCGTCATGCATCAGTGCTTCTACGGTATAGGTTGCCACTGCACCTGCGAATTTCTCCTTCTCGGTCTTCTGGCCCTTAATCACAGGGATGGCCAGTACTTCCTCCAGGAAGTTTGCATATACATTCAGCATCTGAATGGTTCTTGCCTCTGCCTCTTCCTCGGTAGCATGTGCAGTATGTCCCTCCTGCCACAGGAACTCTCTGGAACGCAGGAAAGGTCTGGTCTCCTTCTCCCAACGTACTACGGAACACCACTGGTTATATACCTTGGGCAGATCTCTGTAGGAATGGATGTCATTCTTATAGAAATCACAGAACAGTGTCTCGGAAGTAGGTCTGACGCAAAGTCTCTCGGGAAGCTCGTTCAGTCCGCCATGGGTCACCCACGCTACTTCGGGAGCAAAGCCTTCTACATGATCCTTCTCCTTGTCTAACAGGGACTCGGGAATAAACATAGGAAGATATACATTCTGTACGCCGGTCTCCTTGAAGCGTGCATCCAGTTCCTTCTGGATCAGCTCCCAGATGGCATAGCCTGCGGGCTTGATGACCATACATCCCTTTACGCTGGTGTAATCACACAGCTCTGCTTTCTTCACTACATCGGTATACCACTGGGCGAAATCTTCTTCCATGGAAGTAATCGCTTCTACCATTTTCTTGTCTGCCATTTTCTCTCTCCTTTTCTTTTTCTGCAAATAGCTGCTTTTTATACGATCTACGGAAACGAAAAACGCCGGGTCATCGCTCCCGAAAAAGGGACCGATCACTCGGCGGTACCACCCTGATTGATACAAATAAGTATCCTGCTCTGACACCGTTAACGCCGGTTCTACGCTGTGCTTCGCCGTTCCAACAGCCTGAAGGCTATTCCGTCTCGCACAGGACTCCAAGGGAGGTTTCCGATCATCTGTCATAAGGGGTTCCCAGCCGCACGTCACCGTGTCTTTCCCCTCTCTCTGGGATGCATTCCGATCGTACTGATCCTTTTCATCGTCATTGTCGTATGCAAGTAATTGTAGTGCATACTTCCGGGATTTGTCAAGGTTCTTTCCCTATTCTAATCCCAATTGTTCCCGGATGCTGTCTGCTGCGATGTTCCAGTCGCCCATTTCTTCGTATGCCGCATCCATTTTTTCTTTCTCTCTGGCAGCGCGCTCCGTATCTCCGACTTCGAGATACGCCTTGTACATGGAAGCCGCTTCAAAATATTTCGCCACACCGTAGCATTCCTTTTTCGTTCCGGATACTATGCCACCATACACGTTGTCCTCATGGTAGTTCGATACCAGATAGGCATAGTTCTCATTACGCACATTGTTCTCTAGCCAGTCGGTCTTCATCGGGCGGGAAAAAGCGGAATGTAACTGTTCAAACATATGAATCGTCCCACCGAACAGCACCAGGCACAGGGCAATGATCACGATATTCATAATCAGCAGTGCTCCGCTTTGTTTTTGGGTCTGTTTTAACTTATTTTTCAGATTTACCATAGCCCATCACCTCACCTTTCTCTTCCAAGAATACGACCTTCCTGGCATTTGACATTGTACCGAAATTCTCTGCCTCTTCCGGTGTCATGCCGAAATAGGTCTGCAACAGCATCTTCACATTCGTTTCCATCCGCAGAATATCTTCCTTTTTCTCCTCCGGCAGTTCCTGATATTGTTTTTCCATATACTCATTGTCTACGGGATGCAGAATCTTTTCCAGTCTCTCATAATACTCCGAGATGTTTTCATACAGGCTGGAAAGTCTGCCTGAGCTGTCGGAGCTTGTAGTTACTGCCTTCATCATGTTCTCATAGATATAACGGTAATCTCCGCTGGCTTCAATGAGCAGCTGATAATCCTCGTAACTGTTATCTTTGCTGTAAGACCGGATGTAATGTCTGTCACAAAAAGCGGAAAATCCTATGTAATCCTCATCTTCCAGATACTGTTCCAGCTGTTTCATATAGCTGCCCTGCCGGATTTTGGAATCAAACTGCATTAACTGCCTGTGAATACTCCAGCTGTGGGAGGCTACGACAAATACGATCACGCACAGTATCACCTGCACTGTGATAATTATTGTATGTGACATGATCTCGGTATTTTTCTTAGTCACTTCATAAACATCACTTTTGGTATCTTCAAAGTTACTCTTGTAATGTTCCATGTCTTTGACATGCTGTTCGGCTTCTTCGTTCGGTCTTCCGCAATGAGGGCAATATGCCTGCTCCAGTGTCAGATTGCCTCCGCAGTACTTACATTTCATCATACGTTTTACGATCCTTTCCGTTATTTATGGTTCCTGATGTATTCCTCACAGTCTTCATAGCGGGGATAGCCATAATTATTCCGCAGACTGTCCTCGAATTTTTTCTCTTCTTCCGTCGTAAATGTATACCGGTCCGCCATACTGTTCAGTGTAGCTTCCACATAAGGACGGATGTACTCCTTGTCTTCCTCCGACAGAACAAACATGCCATAATCCAGCCCTCGCAGAATCCAGTAATCATCCAGCAGCTGTACCTCCTGATATTCTAAAAGTGTCTCTCCGCTCTGTTCCAGTGCCAGATATTCTCTCGCATTCCGGCAGCTCATGAGCCTTGTGAATATGCCGCTATGCTCCCATCTGTCTATCAGTCTGTCCTCTGCGATCGCCTGCTCATAGAAATCTGCCAGCCCTTCATAATCCCGCGCCTCGTACAAGCGGTCCAGCACCGGGAAGTTTTCCTTTTCCCATAGATAATCCGCCTGGGCATCTCTTGGTGCTACGTAACGCGCCCGATATACAATTACCGCAAAAATAGCTGCCACCGCTACAATGATGATCAGAAGCTTAACCACAAATTTCTGCTTCTTTTTCAGTTTTTCCTTCAGTTCCTGCTCCGGTACCTGCTCTAACTGCTGCATATCCTGCCGCATGCCTTCCAGTTTCCCCAAATATTCCGCTTCGGCGCCCTTATAATTCAGGCTTCCGCAATAGGGACATTGGGGAAGGGTATCATCAAATTCCGCTCCGCAGGAACTACAAATAATCTTTTTTACTGCGGTATCTGCCATACAAATCCTCATGTCTTTCCACAACCTGCAAACTTTGGACTACCTGCGCAAAGTTGCTTATTGTTCACAATCATTATTAATATACAACACAAAAATGCCACGTGCAATGTAGAATCACTTTTTACACACATCTTGAGGTTTTTGTCTCTTTCCTGTAAAATAAGTTCAGTGAAAGAACCTGCCTGTGTTTAAAGCTTGCAGGCTGCTGAAAGGAATGGGGATTCATATGTATGAGAACAGCTTTCTGGACCCGGTCTATATCACGCCGGAAGAACAGCAGATTTTAAACGGGGCTCTCTCCGTTCAAAAGAATCTCTACACCAGCAAACAGGATTTTGTGGTGGAGAGCGATAAATTTTTAGAGCATTCCGAAGACGATATTACTCTGCGGCGTCATACCCGCTTCGTGGATTTCCCGAAGCATAAGCATGACTATGTGGAGATTTTCTATTGTCTCTCCGGTTCCGTCACGCATGTCATAAATGAAGAAGAAATCCGCCTGCGCCCCGGGGAACTGTTATTCATGAACCAGCATATTGAGCACGCTGTTAAGGCATGCGGGCAGGAAGACCTGGGCATTAACATCATTATCCGCCCGGCTTATTTTCAGAATATCCTGACACTGATCAACAAAGATAACATTCTGGCGGATTTTATTATCAACGCTTTGGAAAGTGACAGCTGTGTCGGTCAATATCTGTACTTTACCGTGTCCGACAATCCCTGTATCCAGAATTTGATCCACAATGCCGTATTCCTACTCCTACAGCAGCCCCAGAACTGGCATAAGCTCTCAGAGCATACCTTTGCCCTTCTGTTCATGCACATTTTGAGCAATGCGGAAAATATTTTATTGGACCAGAAGGATGAACAGAGCAACGTCCTGATGGTGGTGGTGCGCAGGTATCTGGCGGAACGTTATGATACCGGAACTCTTCACGAGCTGGCGGCACAGATCGGGTATACCCCGTCCTCTCTCAGCCGTATGATCAAAAAATATTCCGGCACCACTTTCAAGGAAATACAGACAAAGCAGCGCATGCGGGTCGCTATGAATCAGCTGTCCCACACGGCGCTGCCGGTGTCTGAGATTGCCCTATCCGTGGGCTATGAAAATCAGAACTTTTTCTACAAACAGTTCAAAAAAATGTATGCTATGACACCGAATGAGGCGCGTTTAAAATCCCGCCTATAATGTCAAATCTTAATGATATAACGGTTCGAGGCTCCTCTGTGAGTTCTCCGGATCGTTATTTTTCATATAAAAACTCTTCGGGAAGGGTCACGCCGAAGTCCTTTGCCAGATGACGGAAATCGTCGGGGGTAATGGTCTGTCTCTTATTCGGCTGCATGGACAGCATCTTCACCAGGATCTCTGCGGACTTTTCTACGGTATGCATCAGACCGAAGGTCAGGTCGAAATCCCTGCCTGCTGCGAAGGTTCCGTGATGTGCCCAGATTGCCAGATCGTATTTCTTCATCAGTTCAGAGGTTGCCACTGCGATCTCTCTGCCACCCGGTACCATCCAGGGCACAACGCCTACGCCATCCGGGAATACTACGGGACACTCGGTTGCCATCTCCCACAGCTCTCTGGTGAATACCTTATCCTCCAGAGGCAGGACGAAGGTCAGTGCGATGATATTGGTGGTGTGTGCATGATATACCACACGGTAATCGGGATCCTGCAGCTTCTTCACTTCCAGGTTCATCAGGTGGCTGGGAAGCTCGGAGGTAGGTCTGCCACCGTTCACCAGTCCCCATACGATACGGTAATTCTCACCCTTGTCATCCAGTTCGATCATGCAGATGGAATCTTCCGGCTTAATGCTGACATTGCGGAAATATTTGCCGCTGCCGGTTACCAGGAAATACTCTCCTGCCAGTGCGGGAACGGTGGTGCCGATGGGCTGGAACTCCTTCGGCTCGAAGTTCTCCTTTACCAGTTCTACCTCTTCCGGCTTCACACGGTAGGACAGGTTGCCGCCGTTACGCTCGTGCCAGCCCTGTTGCCATCCGTCATCTGCCATTCTGATAAATCCCTGTACAAATTCTGCATCTAAAAATTTCATGTTATTACCTAACCTTTCCGTTGCCTGCGAGCTTCCGCCCACAGGCATATTATTTTCAAATCATAATCATTCGTAACTATTCCGAACCCCATTTGCGAAATCGCTCTTTCAGAGCTTACTTTTTACGCAAATGCCTTACCGTGTAATCACATCTACCGGTACGTTTAATATTTTAGCAACCTTCAGGATCGTGTCAATATGTCTTCCGGCTGCCGCTGCCATATGATGGGTAGGGCCCGCCTCGCTCCAGCGGTTCACGAACTCTCTGCAAGGGATCGAGAACTTGGTACGCATGTTGGTATCGCCGAAGGTGAAAATCGGTCCGGGCTGGTTCTCACCCTCTGCCACTACGAACTTGAAGTTGCCGTCCTTATCCTGTGTAATAGCCAGGTACGTTACAGGTCCTACGGGAGGATAGAACTGTGTCAGATATCCGCCGCCTACCTTGCCGTGGAATACCTTCACGATCTTCATGGTGGGCTTATGTGCCAGGGAAATATCCGCATCGCCGGATCCGGAATGACCGATGATACAGATATCTTCATTGAAGTCAATGGAGTACATCTCGGACAGCTGTCCCATACCGGAAATCGTCTTCAAAATGGACATTGCCATGGCAACCTTCATATCGCCTTCTACCGCACATGCGGTGCCCTGCTTGATCAGCATGGAAAATGCGGGGATCAGCATGGAATCCAGTTTGCCGGCTACGCCCTGAGCCTTACCTGCATAGTGGGAAGCGATCATGCTCAGATCTTCGTCCTTCGCCCACTGCTCAAATGCAAGGACATGCTTTGCCATATCCATAATATCTTCATCGTCTGCGGTAGCGCCGCCCTCTACTTCAAAGGTATCGATAATATCCTGTGCCTTAGCCTTAATTGCCTCGGTATCGGTAATGTCATCTGCGATTGCCCACATATCTTCCCAGTCGAACTGTTTGGTATACAGACCCATGCGGTTGTACAGGTTGGTCTCGTCGATGTAGAGATCCATCATGCCGGGATAAGGACGTCCGATCTGTGCGATGTTGGTCTGACGGAAACGTCTGCGGACCTGCGCTGCCTTACACCAGTCGGCGATCTGCGCTGCCACCTCTGGGTCACCGCCTTCTACCACACCGGTGATCACGGCATGTCTCTTGCCTGCACGCTCCAAGTCAGCCACTGCCTCGCCTACGGCACCGCAGGCATACAGGTCGCCCAGCCAGATGGGAATGTCGGTGTTCGCATAGTCCGGAGCCAGCTTCTTCTGCACATTGATGCATACCACAGGAACATCCAGATCACGGATGGCGGGAAGTACGTTGTAAGAAGTTGCATATGTCAGAAGCTGTAAAAATACCAGATCCACATCCGCTGCACGGAACTTGTCACCGGCTGCCATAGCCTGTTCCTTGGTGGTCACCATACCGCCGTCTACGATGTCTACGGTATCGGGAATGGTCTTTTTGAAATCCTCATACTGTGCCTGGAAATTGGGCACCAGCTGGGGGAACTGGGGCAGATATGCTCCCAAAGCAATGGAAAATACACCGATCTTGGCCTTTGTGTTTACTAACATTTATGATTTCCTCCTTTTTATAGGGATAGTCTCTCGGAATCTCTAAGCCTGTATTTATGCGGCTTCTGAGATTCCATTT
>ERZ808240.3239-NODE-3239-length-16166-cov-18.942462_pt1 | contig 16166 bp, 9 predicted proteins | sample MGYA00521084_ERZ808240 | MGnify/ENA primary metagenome ERZ808240 (study PRJEB31516, sample SAMN03275571) | gut metagenome | biome: mammalia-associated habitat; material: feces | host: Papio cynocephalus | place: Kenya | collected 2012-08-06 ... | reverse complement strand
GAACAAGACATATTAAATATGCTCGCCGAGGTGGTTCACCCCGCCAAAGGCAGCAAAAGCATAGTCGAATTGGGGATGGTTGACTCCATCTCCATAGACGGCAACAAGGTGACAGTCACCCTCGCATTCCCTAAAAGGCGCGATCCTCTCACTGAATATCTTGTCGGGGGCACCCGCGCCACAATCATCCGCAATGCTCCGCAAGGCACTGAGGTTGAGGTAAAGACCGTGGTCAAGGAAGAAGCTCCAAAAAAGAAAGCCGGACTTGATCTCGGCCTTGAGGAAATCAACAATGTCCGCCACATCATCGGAATCGCCTCCGGCAAGGGAGGGGTCGGAAAGTCCACCGTGGCGGTCAATCTGGCCGTGGCCCTCGCCCGTCTCGGCTACAAGGTCGGACTCGCCGACGCTGATGTCTACGGGCCTTCCGTTCCGCTGATGACCGGCACGGAAGGCGCTGTCCCTGAGGCGGAAGAGATTGCGGAAGGCAAGGAAGTGATCTACCCGATCGAAAAATACGGTGTGAAATGGATGTCCATCGGCTATTTCGCCGAACCAGGCCAAGCCCTCATCTGGAGAGGTCCTATGGCCTGCAACGCCCTCAAGCAGATGATTCTGCAAGTCCGCTGGGGTGTGTTGGACTTCCTTCTGATCGACATGCCACCAGGAACCGGCGACATCCACATCTCCCTCGTGAACGACATCCCGATGGAGGGCGCGCTGATCGTCACTACACCTCAGCCTGTGGCCCTCTCTGACGTGGAAAAAGGCGTGAATATGTTCCGCAACAAGAATATTGACCGCAAGATCTTCGGTCTTGTGGAGAACATGGCCTGGTTCACTCCTGAGGAACTTCCCCAGAACAAGTACTATATATTCGGAAAGAACGGTGGCAAGGAGATGGCCGACAAGTACGGCATTCCGCTCCTCGGGCAGATACCGATTGTCCAGAGCATCCGTGAAGGCGGAGACTCAGGCGAGCCTGCTGCCCTCTCCACCCGTCCCGATGGCCAGGCCTTCATCGACCTCGCCGGCCGCCTCGCCAAAGCCGTGGAGTCCTAGATTATCGCTCCGAGTTTGCGGACTGTGCCGACAAGGGTTTCCACATCAATGTCCTGCACGCTCCGGGACTCGGAGATGCTTTGTGCCGCGGCGGTGCCTGCAGCCTGGCCTGTGCCCATGCAGCTCGCCATCACGCGGAGAGACGCAAGTGCCTGACGATCAGTGGAGATGCAGCGTCCCGCCACAAGCAGGTTGGGATATTCGGGAGCAATCAACGCCCTGTAAGGCACATACGCCGGCTGCTTGAGGTCGATGCGCATCTGCTTGGTTCCCTTGCTGGCGTGCATATCGATCGGATGAATGCCACGCGAGATGCTGTCCTCATAGTGGAAACCGCTCACATATTCATCGGCCGTGACGGTGTGGACACCCTTGATGCGACGGGACTCCCTGACTCCGGCCTGAGGCGCGGTGGAAGAGACGTAACTGTCTTTGAATTCTGGGAAATTCTCTTTAAGCAGCGATGCGAAAAGGAATATGTCCTCCCGCAGCTGGCACTCCGCCGCCGTGAAATTCCTGTTGTCCGTGGATATGGCCGCGCGACGGGTGATGTTGACAGCGACACTGCCTTTATGGAGCACGTTGTTGAACCAAGGTCCTCCGAAGTCAGGAATCTCTGGATGTGTCTCCTTCATTGCAAGAAGCTTCTCCCTGACAGGACGGCACTGGCTCGGACCGTTTATGCCGTTGTGGTACATACATTTGTTGAGCAATTCGCTGTCGGTGTCGACTCCGGAAAGGATGAAGCAGAATGATGACGGCTGAAACTCACTGTCAGGATTCTCCTGCATAGGCACACCGGCCATGTTCGCAAGGTCGGCATCGCCGGTGCAGTCAATGAATCTTTCAGCCTCAAGGCTTTCAAGTCCGTTCTTGTTTTCGATGATCACTGAGGTGATCCGTTTCCCCTCCATCTCGCAGCCTATCATCGCAGAGTGCATATAGAGATCCACACCAGCCTCCAGCACCATCCTCTGGCAGCAAAGTTTGTAAAGTTCAATGTCGAAGTCGATGTTCGCTTTCGGCCACTCGATGAAAGCGCCGCCCATGGATTCGAGCCTCTGCACGAACTCCCAAGGGATTCCTCCGATCACGAGATTGTTGTCCTTAGCAAAGACACTGATCGGGGTAACGTAGCCGGTGGTAGCCATTCCGCCGAGGAAGCCGTAGCGCTCGATGAGAGCCGTCTTGGCACCCTGACGAGCCGCCGTCACCGCCGCGATGAAACCGGCAGGACCACCTCCTGCGACCACAACGTCATACTTGCCGGCCAATGGAGCCAACTGCCTGACTTTGGCGGCCTTGCCATCCTGTCCAGCGCATGAGATGAGTCCAGGGGCAACAGCGACCGCGGCCAATCCGGCCACACCTTTTTTGAGAAAAAGTCTTCTTGATATATCTGACATGATTCTGATTTTCTGTTATATGCTGACAAAAGAAGTAAATATATGCCGATATTGAAAGTTATTTTCCATGACGGACAGCGGGGGCAGAGACCATGGTCTTGCACCCGGAATGGCCCCTATACGCCGCTATTGCCTGGATGGAGTCTTGATGCCAGCGATACCGGCAAGTGAGAGGGCCAGAAGGATGAATAGGGTCAGTGAGGAGGCTCTGGAGGCTTTTACACTGACGGTATATACCTTTGGTTCGAAACGCATCACGATGTCGCGCTCTCCAGCTGGAAGATTGGCGGCGCGGAAGATCCAGTCGGCGCGGAACAAATCCAGAGGAACACCATCAACCGTGGCGGTCCAACCGTCCGGATAATAGATCTCACTGAATATGACCGTGCGCGCTGTTGAAGCGCTGTAATGATAACGAAGCTCGTTCGGAGCGTATGAGGTCATCCGGATGAAGTCTGAGGCATCGGCAGTTTCCTCAGCAGCGCCCCCAATAGAGTTCTCAGTTAAGTCCTCAACAGATTCCGTTACGGAACCGCCTACAGCATCGCCTGCGGAACTGTTCGCGAAACCGGCGCGGGCCTCTGAGAAATCGGCTCCGATCACGGCAGTGTGTCTGAGATCCACAGAATCGATCAGAGCGATCTCATCGTCCGGGGTCTCGGCAGAAACGAACGAATCCACGAACCAAGCCTGTCCGAAAGCCTCCGGATTCTCAACAGGCGGCATATCCGCGCCAAGGATGAAATACTTGGTGTTCAGCGCTGAAAGCACCTGGATATTCCTGATTCCACTTTGAAATTCATCGATGGTCTTTGCACTGCCGGTGTTCGCCGCCACGCTCTGCAGCTCCTTGACAATGTGGCGGTCGATCAAATCCTGATAGCGTTGGAGCTTCGCCGGACTGTACCCTCCGACGCACTTATGCCAATAAGGATTGAACGAGTCATTGAATATGTCGGCGCTCAGATCGACAACCCTGTAAGACGGAGAGTTGTCCTCAAGGATCAACTTGTCCACCTGTCTGGCCGTGAACTGATTGTTGAACCGGCGAGGGGTTGTGAAACTGTCAGAATTGAGGTAACGCTTGCCGACCGCGAACATATTCACAAACACAAGGAGGCATATTCCCACCATCGCCTGCATCCTGCGGGCATTGCCGATGTGAGGGTCGCTTTCGTAGGATTTCGGGGCGCTCTTAGGGACGCTGTAGGCCCAGAGGATCAAGCCGAACGTAATGACTATCAAGACCATCGACCAAAGAGCGTCGACCGAGAGGATATGCTTTCTGTCAGTCTTCAAAGCATCCACGATAATGTCCTGCATCTGAGCGTCGGAGCCTCCTGAGAACGATCCTGCGACACTTGGAACGAGTGCGCAGAGGAGACAGAATCCCGCCGTCAGCGCAAGCGCGATCCAGCCGGCCTTCAGAAACTCTTTCTTTGAATATTCCCGCTTAAGGATTCTGTCGAGGGTGATGAATCCGAGCATCGGCAATGTGAACTGCAACACAATCAAGGCCATGGAGACAGTCCTGAACTTGCTGTACATCGGAGCGTAGTCGAAGAACAGTTTCGTGAACCACATCATGTGGTTGCCCAGGCCAAGGAAGACTGCCACAAGCGTCACGGCCAGAAGCCACCACTTCTCCTTGCCTTTGTAGAGGAACAATCCGAGGATGAAGAGGAAAACTGTTATGGCGCCCATGTACATCGGGCCGGCGGTGAAAGGCTGAGGTCCCCAGTAAAGAGGCAGGGACTTGGCGATTTCGTTGGCGTTGCCCTGTCCGGCCTGTCTGAACAGCTTGACGACCTCGGACTTGTCCGGGTTGATTGAACCCGCTGAAGATCCGCCGTTGAAGTTCGGAATCATCAGGTTAGGCAGTTCCTCCCAGCCATAGGACCAAGCCGTGGCGTAGTCCAGCTGGAGGCCTGTGCTGTTGATCTCCCCTCCCTCTGGATGAGAGAGTTCCGAGCCGCCGCGCATCGTGTGTTTGGTATATTCATAAAGCGGGGCGAGTTTGATGGTGTTGGTGCCGATGCCGGCGAGGCCGATGACCAGTAGCAACGCGCTGGCAGCGAAATAGCGGCCCAAGCCAGACCGCAAAGCCTTGTCGCAGATGAGCCTGATGAAAACATACAGCGCATAAATCACAATCATTATAGCCAGATAGTAGGTGATCTGCTGGTGGTTTGCCTTGATCTGGAAACTCAGGGCGAAGCCGAACAGGACGGCTCCCAGCAAGGTTTTCGGAAGCCAGGATTTCCAGCCTTTGATCGCTTCGAAGGTTGGTGAGCCTTGCCGGACCACAGGCGCTGCCGCCGATTGGTTCGGTCCCTGAGCCTGCCGAAGGGCAGAACGGTAAGTGAATATCACAGCGGCCAACACCCAAGGCAGGAACGCTATCGCCTGCATCTTGGTGTTGTGTCCCACCTGAATGATCTGGAAATTGTACGAGCAATATGTGATCGCGACCGCGCCTCCGATGGCCAGAACCGTGTCCACACCCAGCGAAAGCATTAGGAGAAAGGCTCCCAGCAAGGAGATGAACAACCAGTTGGCCGGTCTCTTTCCCTTCATGAGAAGATTGTACAACGGCTGAGTCCAGTCTCCGTCACTTGAAGGAGCGAACGAGGTCGTCGGCATTCCTCCGAACATGGAGTCCGTCCAGTAAGTAGGATCGTCCGGATGTGCCTTGTTCCATGTCGCAGCCTCCTGCGACATGCTTCTGTAGCCGGTGATGTCGCTCTGGTTGACCACCTTGCCGGTCAGGACCTCCGGCACAAAACCATAGGCCAGAACCAGAAAGAGAAACATAATCCCGACATAAACCGCTATCTTATTTATCAAAGTTTTGTCCATGATTCCTGAATATTCAAGTAAATTATTGTTTTTCAGTAATTTGATTCAGCAGACCTACTAACTTGGCAGTAAGATTGCAGCGTGTGAACTGTGAAATATCTGATGTGTTATCATGAAGATCATCATTCTTGAACTCATCCCAACAGAAGTCAATCCATGCCTTGATCTTCTCCTCATCATCCCAGTCATAAACCACTCCGGCGCCGGTCTCAGTGACAATTCTGGCCATTGCTCCGTCTGTCTGACCGATCCCAAGAATCGGACGGCGCGAGGCAAGGTACTCGAATAGCTTTCCGGGAAGAACAGCCCTATACTCCGGTTCCTTCCTGAGAGGAAGAATCAGAATAGAAGCATTCAGTTGTTCCCTGACAGCTGTCTCATGGTTTTGGTAGCCGAAGTCCTTTAGATTCGCCTCAAGCCCGGCAGCCTCTATCGAGTCCGTGATCTGTTTGTCTGTCTTGCCCACCAATCTGATTCTCAATGACCTTCTGAACTCATCATCCTCCCGGCACTTTTGGGCCAAAACTTTCCAAAGAGTCTCCGGATTGCCGTCCGAGGCAAAAAGACCAGTGTGGGTGATGTTGAAATTCTCATCCAGTTCAAAATCCTTCTTGAAATCTTCTTCATCATAGCCGTTGGTAATCAATTCTACCGGTGTGTCGGTCATAGACTTGAACTCATCCTGGACCAATGGAGAGACAGCAATAATAGCCGTGGCTCCATCCAAAACAGCTTTCTCAAGTTTGTGATGCTTCTTCGCTGCCCAGATAGTCAACTCCAAATGTTTGAAATAAAACATCTTCGTCCAAGGATCACGAAAATCCGCGAGCCAAGGAATCCCGGTGGCGCGAGACAATCTCAAGCCAATGAGATGCATGGATTGAGGCGGACCGGTTGTGATGATCGCATCAACAGGATGCTCCACAAGATATTTCTTCAGGAAACGGACAGACGGGCGGACCCACAAGACACGAGGGTCCGGAATAAAGAAGTTGCCACGGATGAACAGAGACAGTTTCTGTTTCCATGATTTCTTCTGGCCATTGATCGGATTGACTTCATCCTTTCCAGCATTAGCCTCTGTCAATGCCTTCAGATCAGTCGTGCTGCCCTCACCCATCAGCCTCCTGTAAATTCCGTAAGGCTCAAAGATTGGCCTTTTGACAACCTCGACTTCAGGTGGGATCTCCGCAGCCAAGGTTTTGTCAATGGTCGTCAACTCAGGGTTCTCCGGAGTATAGACGACAGGCTGCCAACCCATCGCAGGCAAGTATTTTGCAAATTTGACCCATCTCTGCACTCCTGACCCCCCGGACGGTGGCCAGTAATATGTCACTATCAGCACCCTTTTCATGTCGCTTCTGATTTTGAATCATCTTAATTTGCGTGTATGAAGGAACTTCGGCACACAATTAATAACCTCATACTACATAAGTTTACAAAGATAGTCGTTTTTTGTTATATTTGTCGGTACAAGACATCAATGCTCTTCGCACCTCAAAAAAAGTGACACTGAAATATTCATCCATCATGAAAAAGATAAAATACAAAACAAGCATTTCCATATTGATTGTGATAGCGTCGATTCTGCTGGTGTTGCTGTGCCTGCTGATCGTGCACACGTTCCGGACGGGAGAGGAGGCGACCGTTGGGATTTTCTCGCTCGCCGCGACTCTGATCGGCACCATATTCATCGCCATCGAGCTGAAGAACGGGTCGGAGGTCACCTGCAGCGAGATGCTGATCAACCTCAACAACTACTTCCATGACAGCGACCGCCTTATGAAGGTCTACGAGGTGCTTGAAAACGGAGAGATCGAAGGAGACTACAGCTACGAGCGCTGGAAGGATGTCTCCAGCGTGGAGGTCGCACAGTACTGCACTTTCTTCGAGAACCTCTACCTTCTCTACCGCCACCACATCGCCAGCATCGACGATCTGGACGACCTGTTCGGCTACCGGTTCTTCCTCTTCATGAATAACCCGTACATCCAGGAGAACTACATCCTGCCGACTTCTTCCTCCTATGTGCAGGTCTTCGAGTTGTACAAGATCTGGATCCAGCACCGCGAGAAGGAAAACAGCGGCGCCAACGGCTGGCAGAGGCACGTCCCGAGCCATCGGTTCATGTTCCCGGAGAAGTACCTGAAGAACAGGCTTTACCTCTTCGACTACGGGACTTCTGAATATAACAAAGTCCTTTCCACCCTCCCGGACGGTTTAACGATGAAAAGGCTCGGATTCGACAGCCTCAGCGCGGTTGAGAATCTCCAGCGAAAAGTGGTTGACGGCATGGAGAACAAAAATCTCTTCTACCCTCTCAGCCGAGAGGAACTGATTGAGTCCATGCAGCTTGACTATGTCTTGGGAATATTCTCTCCCGAAGGCGGGATGGCGGCTTTCAGCGTCATCGTCAGCAACCGTGACGGCGAGCGCAACCTTGCCTCGGACCTTCACCTCAATCCTTCCGAGGTGTTCACATTCGACGCCGTGGCTGTGGACAATGAATATCGTGGCAGAGGTTTCCAGCGCACGTTCATCGGCTGGTCCATCGAACTGGCCAAAAGCACGGGAGTCAAACACATAGTCGCCACCGTGGATCCGCAGAACGTCCCGAGCGAGCGCAACTTCCTCGCCCAAGGTTTCCATGTCGCCGAGACCAAGACCAAGTACACCGGCCTCACCCGTGACATACTCCGGCTGGATGTATAGCAGCCGTAGATAGCAAACGGAAATCTCTTTCCGTATATTCATTGGTTTTTTGTAAATTTGTAATCTTGCCTCTTCGGTGGAGGAGGCATCTGAGTTTATATTGTTAGGCAAACATAAAACATTGATATGGCGAAAGGTAAGGCACCGGAGGACACTCCGCTGATCAAACAGTTTTTCTCTGTGAAGGCACAGCATCCGGAGGCGGTGCTGCTTTACAGGGTCGGAGACTTTTACGAGTCTTATTCCGATGACGCGGTGCTGGTCAGCAAGGTTCTGGGCATCGTCCAGACCAAGAAATCCAACGGGGACAAGGGCTACATCGAGATGGCCGGATTCCCGCACCACGCCATCGACGTCTACCTTCCGAAACTCGTCCGGGCAGGCTACAAGGTGGCCGTCTGCGACCAGCTGGAAGACCCGAAATTCGCCAAGAAACTGGTCAAGCGCGGAGTCACAGAGCTGGTCACCCCGGGCGTGGCGTTCAACGACCAGCTACTGAATCAGAAGGAGAACAACTTTCTGGCCGGACTGACGTTTGACAAGGGCCAATGTGGAGCGGCTTTCCTGGACGTTTCCACCGGAGCGTTTCAGGTCGCCCAAGGATCGCTGGACTACATCGGAACCCTGATCGCCTCACTGAACCCTAAGGAGATTGTGGTCCAGAGGGGCTACGAGAAAGGTGTCAAGGAAAAGTACGGGGACAATCTCTACATCACCACGATCGAGGAGTGGGCGTTCGTCTACGACGCCGCGGTAGAAAGGCTGAAGAAGCAGTTCGGAGTCGAGTCACTCAAAGGATTCGCCGTGGACGGATTTCCCTTGGGAATATGCTCTGCCGGAGCGCTGATGGTCTATCTGGAGCAGACCCAGCACACGGGACTTAAGAACATCTGCTCGATTTCCAGAATCGATGAGGACAAATTCGTGTGGATGGACAAGTTCACGATGAGGAACTTGGAGATATTCAATTCCTCCGTCGGCGGCGAGGGGGTCTCATTGGTCAGCGTCATCGACAAATGCTCCTCCCCGATGGGAGCGAGGCTTCTGCGCGGCTGGCTGGCGATGCCGATAATGGACATCAAGGAACTGAACAGCCGCTACGATGTCGTGCAGCACTTCCTTGAGGCCGGCGACGACCTTGACAAGGTCCAGGAACACATCGGCGACATCGGAGACCTTGAAAGGATCATCTCCAGGGCGGCCACAGGCAGGATAGCACCTCGTGAGGTGATGCAGTTGGGGCGTGGACTGGCTCAGACGGAGCCGATAGCCGCACTCTGCAAAGATCACGGAATCAAGGCGTTGGACTCGCTCATCGGCAAGATGAAAAACTGCTCGAAACTGCTTGGCAGGATCACCGCTACAATGACCGCTGAGCCAGCCGCCGCGGTGGGCAAAGGCGAGGTCATCGCATCCGGAGTCAACGCCGAGCTTGACGAATTGAGGAGCATCTCCTCAGGAGGGAAGGACTACCTTCTGAAGCTCCAGCAGTCAGAGGCCGAAAGGACGGGAATATCCTCGCTCAAAATCAGTTACAACAACGTTTTCGGGTACTACATCGAGGTCCGTAACACTTTCAAGGATCTCGTTCCGCCGGAGTGGATCCGCAAGCAGACGCTTGTCAACGCCGAACGCTACATCACCCAGGAGCTCAAGGAATATGAAGAGAAGATTCTGAGCGCGGAAGACCGCATCTACGCCCTTGAGACAAAGATTTACGGGGATCTGGTGGCAGAGATCCAGAGAAACATCCCCGCCATCCAGACCAACTGCCGGATCATCGCCCGCCTGGACGTTCTGACAGGATTCGCCCAGCTTGCCAAGGACAACCACTACAACAGGCCAGAGATGACCAAGGATCTGACCCTTGACATCAAGGCCGGCCGCCACCCGGTCATCGAGACCTTGATGCCGGCTGGTGAGGAATATGTTCCCAACGACATATTCCTTGACAACAAGAAGCAGCAGATCATCATCCTGACCGGTCCGAACATGGCCGGTAAGTCGGCCTTGCTGAGGCAGACGGCCTTGATTGTCCTGCTGGCGCAGATCGGATCATTCGTGCCGGCGGACAGCGCCAGGATAGGGTATTTCGACAAGATATTCACAAGAGTCGGGGCCACCGACAACATATCCCGTGGCGAGTCAACCTTCATGGTCGAGATGCTGGAGACCTCGATGATCCTGCACAACCTGTCGGAGCGCTCACTGGTGCTTCTGGACGAGATCGGCCGAGGCACCTCAACCTACGACGGAATGTCGATAGCCCGGGCGATAGTCGAATACATTCATGAATATGGCCACGGGGCAAAGACGCTCTTCGCCACTCACTATCACGAGCTTAACGACCTTGAAGAGATATATTCAAGGGTCAGGAACTTCCACATCGCCGTGAAGGAGGTCGGCACTCAGGTGATCTTCCTGCGCAAGCTCAAGGAGGGCGGGACCGCACATAGCTTCGGTATCCACGTCGCAAGGATGGCCGGGATGCCGAAAGAGGTGATCCAAAGCGCCGAGAACACTCTCAAGGCATTGGAGATGAACGATTCCCAACATCTTGTAAGCGCCAAGAAGGGCGAGATCAAGAAGCCTGTGCAGACCAAGGCCGGCACCCTTGAGAGTGACGGCAGCCTTCAGTTGTCGTTCTTCCAGCTGGACGACCCGACGCTCGAATCCCTGCGAGACAAACTCTCGGGAGTCGACCTCAACAACATCACCCCGCTTCAGGCCTTTGACCTTCTCCGCTCGATGAAGGACGAGCTCGGGCTTTAAGCCTTGACGGCCTTGCGGGACTCGATGCCGTGGACGATGTTGATCAGGACACTGCCCAGGATGCCGGCGCAGAGGGAGCCTATCAGCACGGCCACCTTGCCCATGTCACGAAGACGGGCAGTGATCTCCGGAGCCTGATCTCCGAATGACAGGGTGTCCACAAAGATTGACATCGTGAATCCGATACCACCAAGGCAGGCCACAGCGATCAGCATGACCCAAGAGGCCTTCGCCGGCATCTCACCTACATGAAGCTTGACAGCGATAAAACTGGCAAGGGAGATTCCAAGAGGCTTGCCAAGAACAAGGCCAAGGAATATTCCCATGCTCACGCTGCCCAGAGCCTGATCAAACTGGAACACGTTGAAGTAGGACACATCCGGAATCTCGACACCAGCGTTGGCGAGGGCGAAAATCGGCATGATCAGGAAGTTGACCCAAGGGCCGAGGGCGTGCTCAAGACGGTAGCTCATTCCGATGGAATCCCTGGAGATGGCGGACAGGCGCCTCAGGCAATGTCTCTGCGGACCGTTAGGGAATTCGGTGGAGGTTGAGGCTATCCCATTATATTCATTGAGCCTGCGGATGTACTGGAGACGCTTGCGGTGGAAGTAGGCCTCGTTGAATCGAGGGGTCATCGGCACAAGGAATGCCATCACCACGCCTGACATCGTGGAGTGGATGCCGGCATAGTAGAAGAGCGACCAGATCGCGATGGCCGGAACCAAGTAGAACCATCCTCGCTTCTCACCCAACTTGTTCATCAGCAGCACCAAAGCAATCAGAACGAACGCAATGCTCAACAGTCCGAAATTGATTGTGCCACCGTAGAACAATGCCACGACAAGGATCGCGATGAGGTCATCAGCGATGGCCAAAGCGGTCAGGAAAACTTTCAGTGAGACAGGCACCCGGTCACCCAGAATCGAGAGAATACCAACAGCGAACGCGATGTCCGTTGCGGTAGGAATACCCCATCCGGAAGCGGCGGCTGAACCATGATTGACAGCAGTGAATATAAAAGCCGGAGCCACAACTCCTCCGAACGCGGCGATCACCGGCATCATCGCCTTCTTCACGCTGGATAACTCTCCGTTCTTCATCTCACGCCGGATCTCCAGACCGACGGTAAAGAAGAAGACCGTCATCAGGATGTCGTTGATGAAGCTCTCGACTGTCATCCCGTCCGGGAAAAGGAATCCTTCATGTCCTGGAATATGGAACCTCAATGAAATCTCGGTTTCCAGGACATTGTGGTAGAACTCTTTGGTAAACGGGAGGTTGGCCAAAAGCATAGCCACCACCACGCAGCAAAGAAGCAGGACACCCTGCGCCCAAGGTTGCTGGGAGAACTGTTTTCTCCTATGATCAAAGTTTCTTATGCCTTTGGTCCAAGTGTAAATAGGAATCAGGCTCATAGCGTTATTATTTTATGTTAAATATAATGAATAGGTCAGCGGAACTGCCAACCTATTCTTTAAAAATTATTTATGCGATTATTCTCCGTAAAGGTACTTATGTTGTGCAGGAGTCAGCGTGTCGATCGTGATTCCCCAGTCCTTCAGCTTTCTGAAAGCCACCTCACGGTCAATGGACTCAGGCACGCAGTGAAGCATCTCTCCAAGATCCCTTGCCAGAACCATCCTGTTGTCAGCCAAGTACTTGGCACTCAAGGCCTGAATGGCGAACGACATGTCCATGATCTCGGCCGGATGTCCGTCCCCGGCGGCGAGATTGACAAGCCTGCCTTCCGCTATGACGTAAACCTTACGGCCGCTAGGGAGATCATATTCCTGAATATTCTGCCTCGCAGGCTTCTCGCTCACAGCAAGTTCCTTGAGCTGGGCGACATTCACCTCGCAGTCGAAATGCCCGGCGTTGCAGCAGATCGCCCCGTCTTTCATTTTGAGGAAATGCTCCTTTGTGATGACGTCGTCGCAACCAGTAACTGTCACGAATATGTCGCCTTCCGCCGCGGCCTGAGCCATGCTCATCACCTGGAATCCATCCATCACGGCCTCCATGGCCTTGATCGGATCCACCTCGGTGACAATCACTTTCGCTCCGAGTCCCTTGGCCCTCATCGCCACGCCCTTGCCGCACCAGCCGTAGCCTGCGACAACGACATATTTCCCTGCCACAATCAGGTTGGTGGTCCTGTTGATGCCGTCCCACACGGACTGGCCTGTGCCGTAACGGTTGTCGAAGAAGTGCTTGCAGGCGGCGTTGTTCACAAGCATCATCGGGAACCTCAGCCTCCTCTCACGGTTCATCGTCTCAAGACGGAGGATTCCGGTCGTGGTCTCCTCGCAGCCTCCGATAACATTCGGGATAAGCTCAGGATAGTTCTCATGGATCATCGTGACGAGATCCCCGCCGTCATCTATGATGATGTTCGGGCCGCACTCGATGACGCGTCTGATGCCGTGTTCATATTCCTCAGGTGTCGCCCCATGGACAGCGAAGACGTTCAGCCCCTCATGCACAAGAGCCGCGGCCACATCGTCTTGAGTCGAGAGAGGATTGCTCCCGGTGACATACATCTCCGCCCCACCTTCGGCAAGCACCTCGCAAAGATGCGCCGTCTTGGCCTCCAGATGCACGGAAAGGGCGACTTTCAGCCCTTTGAACGGCTTTGTCTCCTTAAACTCCTTCTCCAAACCTTCAAGCAGCGGCATGTGATGCCTCACCCATTCTATCTTCAGCTCTCCGCTTTCCCAGAGCTGAGGGTCACGTATTTCACTCATTTCTGAAAACTGATTCCGCAATTTCGGCGTACCGGCGATTCATGAATATCTCCACGGCCGTCTTCGCTGTGTTAACACGGCAAAGATAACCATTTTATCCGTGCCTTTCGCCACATCATCCATTCTTTCACCAAATAGCGACCTAAAGACTTGCTCATCGCGGCAAGATAGATTACTTTTGTAAAAAATAAACTGAATATTATGGGACTTTTAGACGGAAAGGTCGCCCTCATAACGGGCGCCGCAAGAGGAATCGGCAAGGCCATAGCCATGAAATTCGCTTCCGAGGGAGCGGATGTGGCTTTCACCGACCTTGTCATCAATGAAGTCGGAGAACAGACAGTCAAAGACATCGAGGCTTTCGGCCACAAGGTAAAGGCTTATGCCTCCAACGCCGCAAACTTCGAGGAGACTCACAATGTCGTGAATCAGATTCTGGCCGATTTCGGCAGGATTGACATCCTTGTGAACAACGCCGGCATCACCAAGGACGGACTCATGCTCAGGATGAGCGAGGCCCAGTGGGACGCCGTCATCAACGTGAACCTCAAGTCAGCGTTCAACTTCATCCACGCCCTGACCCCGATCATGGCCCGCCAGAGAGGCGGAAGCATCATCAACATGTCCTCTGTCGTGGGAGTTTCCGGAAACGCAGGCCAGTGCAACTACTCTGCCTCCAAGGCCGGCCTGATCGGCTTGGCCAAGTCCATCGCCAAGGAGATGGGTCCGCGCGGCGTCAGAGCCAACTGCATAGCTCCGGGATTCATCATCTCGGACATGACCAACGCCCTCTCGGAGGAAGTGCGCGACGCCTGGGTGAAGCAGATTCCGCTCCGTCGCGGAGGCACACCTGAGGATGTGGCCAATGTGGCTCTCTTCCTGGCCAGCGACCTCTCAGGCTACGTCTCCGGCCAGGTCATCCACTGCTGCGGCGCGATGAACTGCTAATCTCACAGGTTGCCTCCACCAGCAAGTGGTGCGCAACATATTCATAAACAATGATATGAGCCTTTGCCTTTAGTTGACATTCACTAAAGGCAAAGGTTCATATCATTGAATTACAATCAATTAACCTACACCACTATTTTTTCCTGTGCCTTTGCCTGAAACTTGGCGACATCGATAACAAAACGTTCATGGACCCCTTCACCGATGAGACCTTTCTCGTCATAGGCGGCGACTTTGAAGACGATCCTGCGACGGTCAACCTCCACAACCTCGCTCTCGCACCATACTTTCAGCCCGACTGGCGTTGAAGAGACATGCGACACATCAACTCTAGTGCCCACGGTCTCCTGCCCATCTTCAAGGTAAGGCTTGACACTGAGTCGGCTGGTGCGCTCCATAAGGGCGATCATCATCGGTGTAGCGAACACCCTGACAGTCCCGCTGCCGATGTGGCTGGCGGTCAATTCCTCCGTCACGATCTCCTCCTGACGGCCTTTGATTCCAAGTTCAAGCATAATTGTTGGTTTAATTCCTGTCACAAATTTACGAATAACAGGTCACTTAGACAAGTTCGGCGACCACCGGCAGTTCTACGAGTCCAACGGTCATGGCGCTTCGGCAAGCTCAGCGACCGCCAATCGCCGTGACCGGATAGTGTATAACAAAAAAAAATGAGCGTCGACGCATCGCGCGTGGACTCTCACTCTAACCACATAATTAATAACACTAAAACTAATAACCAATAGGTTGATCGGGGAGAGAACCTCCTTGCTCAACCCGAGTACAAAGGTACTGCTTTTTTTGAGACTTGCAAATATTTTTTAATATTTTTTGCGAAATAATTATGAATATCTCTACTTAACCGTTTTATTTCCAACCCTATAAACAATAAGGGAAATTTTAATAGGTTTTAATAGACATACGCTACAGAGCATGAAAGGCAGTTCGTTTAAGCGCATTCGTCATTTAAAACGTTTCTCCTTACGATTCGTAACCAAAACGTAACATATCTTACATTCCGACACACGCTAGAGTGGCGACACTGATGCGCACATCAGGAGGGAATACCGTCCTTAACGCCCTATGGCAGGAATGAAGCGTCGCACCGGTCGTGAAAACATCGTCCACCAGAAGGATGTGTGAATATTCAGGTACAGATTTCAGCCGCCTCACCCGAAACGCCCTCTCCACATTATGCGTTTTTCCTTCAACAGAAAGTTTGGTCTGGGTACGTGTCCTTCTGGCACGATATAGAATGTCGGTGCGAAAATCAGCATCAAGGCTTTCTGCCAGAACCTCTGCGATGATCTCTGCCTGATTATGCCCTCGGGACCAAAGGCGGGTCCAATGCAGAGGCACAGGAATCACCGCGTCCACATCGTCGAAAACAGGAGATGCTGCCATCTCCCGGCCAAGCATCGAGGCGAAATAACGACCGACGGCATAGTCCGAATGATATTTCAGCCTCTGGGTGATCAGTCTGTAGCCGGTATGGGAGCGGTAAAAGAACAATGAGGTGGCGTAGGAATATTCCTCAAAAACACCAGTGGCATCCAGATCCCGCTGAATCAAGGCGTTGAATCTGTCGGCAAGTTGGTTGTGGGGCATATTCGAGAAATATGTCCGCGGCAGGTCGGCAAGGCATCCGATGCAGAGGTGA
>ERZ808240.3238-NODE-3238-length-16174-cov-3.357342_pt1 | contig 16174 bp, 13 predicted proteins | sample MGYA00521084_ERZ808240 | MGnify/ENA primary metagenome ERZ808240 (study PRJEB31516, sample SAMN03275571) | gut metagenome | biome: mammalia-associated habitat; material: feces | host: Papio cynocephalus | place: Kenya | collected 2012-08-06 ... | reverse complement strand
TCTGGATGGGCTGCTTCATGGCGTTATAAAACTGCACCTTGTCGGCGGAGATAACGGCTACCTCACCGTCTTCCATATACGATACGTCACGCGTATGCTTTATTATCGCAGTCACGTCGCTGGCTATGAAATTGCAGCCCTCGCCGTAGCCTATGAGCAGCGGCGCGTCCTTGCGCGCGGCGATGAAATGCTCGGGCTCGTCGATGCACAGTATACCCAGCGCATACGCACCCTCTATACGACGCAGCACACGGAACACGGCCTCGAGCGCGTTGCCGCACTCGGCATAATAAAACGCGATGAGCTGTGCCACGACCTCGGTATCTGTCTCTGATTTGAACGTATAACCCTGAGAGATGAGAAAATCACGCAGCTCAACATAGTTTTCGATTATGCCGTTGTGAACAACGGCTATCTTACCGTCGCCGCTCAGATGAGGGTGGGCGTTAATGTCGTTCGGCTCGCCGTGAGTCGCCCAGCGGGTGTGTCCTAGGCCGTTGTTCCCGGCGTTGCTCTTCCCGCCATTAATCATATCCCGAAGGACGTTAAGACGTCCCTTGGCTTTTTTGACTATGATCTTTTTGTCATCGGATATAACGGCGATACCTGCCGAGTCATAGCCGCGGTATTCCAGTCTCTCAAGTCCGTCAAGCAGTATGGGTGCTGCCTGCTCGCTTCCTACGAAGCCAACTATTCCGCACATAATAATGATTCCTTTCGGATGATATACTTCTGATAATTAATCTGCATTATACCATTTCATACTCCGTTTTGCAATAAAACAAGGCCGCCGATATGCCTCGACGGCCTGTCAATTTTGTAAACTTTTAAAAAACGAGCTGTACGAGCAGTATATAAACGGCCGTACCTCCGCCTATTGGCGGCAGCAGCTTCTCCTTCCGCTTCGCTGCGCAAAGCGGTAAAAAAGTTGTGCTTTATTGTATTTCGTGCTCTGTCAGATAAGGTTCAGCACAAGGGTGAGGATGACGAAAACTATCGCAAACCACTTGGTGGCCTTTGCAAGCTTTGCGTCCAGAGATTTTGCCTTGCCCTTGCTCAGGAAGGTCTCCGCGCCGCCGGCGATAGCGCCGGAAAGGCCCGCGCTCTTGCCGCTCTGAAGAAGAACGACGACCGTTACCGCGAGGCCGGACAGAAGCTGAAGGATGGTCAGGATAAGTTTAAGAGCGTTCATTTATATTCGATCCTTTCGATTTTGACATATTAGCTTATCTACTATACCACAGCGCTTTTCGAATTACAAGAAAAATTTACACTGTTTTTTTCACCAGACCTGCCATCGGAGCAGAAAAGCGGCAAAGTATGCGGCAAAAAGCAGCAGGCTGAGCGCCAAAAGCAGCCGCTCCGTGCGCTTTTTCGGGCTCAAGGCTGCGAGAGCTATAGGCAGCGATATCATCGCCGCAAGGTACCTCGGTGCGCTCAATAGCCATGTCGCGCCAATGGTGACCGCAAAATACGCTATAAAATATGCCGTGTACGATGCGCGTATTCTCCGCACGGCAAGGAGCATTATAACGAGCGCAGACAGCTGCGCAAGCAGATTAGGCAGCCACAGTCCGAAGAAAAACGCCGTGTTATCCCCCGCCGAGGCGATGGCGTTCTCCGTTTGATAGGCGGCTGTGTTAAAAAACCAGCCGAGCTGCTGATGCCAATGCACGCTCTGATACTCCATGAACTTAAACGCATCGCCCGACACCGTGCAGTTTACAAGGCAGTAGGCCGCAAAGCCGAGCGGCACTATGATGAGCGATAGATACTCCCGCGGCTTTGCGCGCTTACGGACGAGCTCAAAGAGTATCGGCACGATGAGGATGAGTCCCGGCGAGCGCGTGAACGCGGCGTATGCGCCGAGGAGACTGCCCGGTATGAGCATGCCGCGCCGAATGAGATACAGGCAGTAGACCGTGCACAAGACAAAAAGACTCTCGCTCATGGGAGCTGCGAAGAAAAACGCCGCCGGACCGAAAGCAAAAAACTTCACCGCACGCAGTGCCGCGCCGCTGTCCGTATCGAGGCTCACGAGCTTATAGAGCATGACGCCGGAGCCTGCAAAGCACAGAGCAGACACAATAAGCCCCGCGGCGAGCTCATTACCGATAAGATACGCAAAAAGCCGCACTATCACCGGGTAGCCCGGCAGAAAAACGAGCTGCACCAGTCTGTCCCACTCGCCGTCGGAAAGATACCAGTCGCGCGCGATATCCATATAATGCTGACTGTCGGTGCACAGCCAGAAACGGACGTATTCGCCCGCGCTTTCGTCATAGCCGAGCAGCTTGCGCAGCACAAAGCCGAGGACGAGTATGGCGGCATCCCATATCATGATAAGCGCAAAAATGCGCGCACACTCGCCGCTGTCGGCTTCGCCGAGCACCTCAGGCTCGCTTTTTCGCCAAAACGCGCACCACTCGGGAACAAACAGCAGGCACAGAATGAGCATCAAGACAGTGCTCAGCACAGCCGCCGTATACCCCGCCGCACTGTAATTGCTCCCGGCGCACCAAAGGGCAAACACTGCCGCCAGCGCCGCCGTGCCGAGGGCGGATATCAATTTTTCGGGGAATTTATCGTTTAGCATATATCTATATTATCACGCCCGGGCCACAAAATGAAGTCTTAATTGACTTAGCGCACGGCGAGTGCTAATATTCTTGCATAAAATCAAAAAGAAGGGGCACCATGCAGAACGATAAAACATTTCTCGGCACAGAGCCCATAAAGAAGCTTCTGCCCAGGCTCGCCGTGCCGACGGTCATAGCACAGCTTGTGAACACGCTGTATAACATTGTCGATAGAATTTACATCGGGCACATTCCCGAGGTCGGCAGCCTCGCGCTGACGGGGCTCGGCGTCTGTATGCCGCTGATACTCATAGTTTCTGCCTTTTCGGCCTTCGTCGCGGCAGGCGGCGCTCCGCGTGCGTCGATATTCATGGGGCGCGGCGATCACGACTCGGCGGAGAAAACGCTCGGCGGCTGTCTTACGATGCAGATCATAATTTCGTTCATTCTCACCGCCGTCATGCTCGTTTGGAACGAGCGGCTGCTCTACATTTTCGGCGCGAGCGAAAACACGATGCCCTACGCTGCCGACTACATGTGCATATACGCCCTTGGCACGATCTTCGTGCAGATAACGCTGGGGCTCAACGCCTTTATAACCGCGCAGGGCTTTGCAAAAACGGGCATGTACACCGTGCTCATCGGCGCTGTTCTGAACATCGCGCTCGACCCCGTGTTCATCTTCGCGCTCGATATGGGCGTTAAGGGCGCAGCGGTTGCAACGGTCATCTCGCAGGCGGTATCCTGCGTGTGGGTGATTTCGTTCCTGAGCGGGAAAAAGACAGTTCTGCGGCTGAAAAAGGACACGCTGCTGCCCGGTCTGCGGCTCATGCCGCCGTGCATCGCGCTCGGCCTTTCGGTATTCGTTATGCAGGCCAGCGAAAGCGTTATATCCATGTGCTTTAACACCTCGCTGCTTAGCTACGGCGGAGATATCGCCGTCGGCGCAATGACTATACTCATGAGTGTAATGCAGTTTGCGATGCTGCCGCTTCAGGGAATCGCGCAGGGCTCGCAGCCCATAACGAGCTATAACTTCGGCGCGAAAAACGCCGCGCGTGTGCGCGAAAGCTTCCGTCTGCTGCTCAAGGTCTGCGTCATATATTCCGTTACGCTTTGGGCGCTGGTCATGCTGTTTCCGCAGATATTCGCGGGCATGTTCGCCTCGGATGCCCGGCTTGTGGACTTTGCCGCACGCGCACTGCGCATCTACTGCGGCGCGATGTTCATTTTCGGCATCCAGATAGCGTGCCAGATGACCTTCGTCTCGATAGGCTACGCCCTGTGCTCGATAATCGTCGCCATCATGCGCAAGTTTGTGCTGCTCCTGCCGCTTATCTACATCATGCCGCAGCTTCTGTCCGACAAGGTCAGCGCCGTTTACGCCGCCGAACCCGCCGCGGACTGTCTGGCCGTTTTATTCACAATCGCCATGTTTGCCGTGAACTTCAAAAGAGCGCTGAAAAAGCTTGAGGAGAAATAATTTTGACCAAAAAATCAGCAGATGAGAGATCATCTGCTGATTTTCCTTATCTTATGAAGTTTGTCATTACGTGCTCTTCCGTTTCGGGAAGGCCGAAGGCTTCCATGCCGAGAGCTATGCTCTTCATGAGAAATGTCATGTTCCGCGCAAGGGTGCGCATGGTCTGCTTCCCCTCTTCGTCGAGATCGGCCTCGCCCTTGGCCGTGCCGTGGATGCTGTTCCAGTACCGGCTCGACGCAACGGGCATGCCGGATATGGTGAAGTATTTATTCAGCTCGTCGAACGTCGCCGAGCAGCCGCCGCGCCGCGCACATACAACGCTTGCGCCGACCTTCATGGTCTTGTCAAAGCCCGTGCTGTAAAACAGCCTGTCCAGGCAGGCGACGAGCGTCGCGTTAGCGCTTGCAAAATACACGGGGCTTGCAACGACAAGACCGTCGGCGGCCTCGAATTTCGGTGCAATGGTGTTGACAGCATCGTCGAACACGCATTTGTCGTGTTCATAGCAATAGCCGCAGGCGGCGCATCCGCGCACGGGCTCTGCGCCTATCTGCACCGTCTCGGTCTCAACTCCTTCCGCGGCGAATACCGCCTCCATCTCGCGCAGTGCAACAGACGTGTTGCCGTCGGCTCTCGGCGAGCCGTTTAGCATCAGAACTCTGAGTTTTTTGTTCATATCCGTACCTCCTATTTTTTCTTTTCCAGCAGTGCTGCCGTCTCGACGGACTTCCTGCTCGGCGTGGTGAACGTCCCCGACCGGAAGAACTACGACGTCGATGACTTGGTGCAGGAGGGCTGCATCGGTCTGCTGGGCGCTGTTGACCAGTATGACGCCGGGCGGGGCGTGAGCAGCTCGCGGAGCTATACGCCGGGCTGGACAGCCTGACCGCCCGGGAGCAGATCTGGCTGCTCTACCGCTACGGCTTCACCGACGGCGTCGAGCGTCCGCTAACCGCCGCTGCGCGCCACTTCCACCTCAGCGGCCACCGCGCGCGTGCGCTCGATGCGCAGGCGCTGGACGATTTGCGGCTCGAGCTGCCGTGGTGGTATTAAAAAGCATCATGGGTGTGTTCCGTTTTTGAACGCACCCATGCTTTACGCTTAGTTTGACGTCAATTATCATATCCATTCAGGTTTATCTCCGGGTCGAAATCATAGCTGAGGTCGGCACCGGGGTTTTTTATTTTTTCAAGCAGGCGGCGCGCGGCCTCCTCCCCGAGCTTTTCTTTCGGGTGGGACGCTGAGGGGATATGGTACTCGCGCGCCAAGTCGGAGTTGTCAAAGCCGCATACCAGCTTCGCGGGTATGTCGTGCGCGGACATAAATCTGCGCACCTTCAGCGCCAGCCTGTCATCGTGGCATATCACCGCCTCGCAGCAGGTGATCGCCTCCAGCACGTGCGGAAGCACGGGCTCATCAAACGGTTCCAGCATCCGGTCGCCCGGAACCCAGAAGATGTTCCCGTCCGGGATGGGCAGCCCCGCGTCCTGATATGCGTGCGCGTAGCCTAGATAGCGCTGCGTGCCGGTTTGCTCGTCAAACTTGCAGAAGATGCACACGTTGCGCAGGCCCTGGCTCAGCAGCCAGCTCGTGAGCTTGTAGCCCGCGCGCTCATCCCCCATAGTCACGCTCGTCAGTGGCAGCGTTGGTATCTTCGCATGAATAAGCACCGCCGGCTTTATCTGCGAGAGTCTTTCATACATGTCGTAGTTCACCGGCGGCAGGGCCGCGCGCGTCGGCTCTATAATCAGCCCGGCATAGTCCCCGGAGGCGAAGTCCTCCAGTATGGCGCGCTCCTTTGAGATCTGGTTCGAGGTAATCTGTATTGAGAGGGTGTAGCCGGCCTCGTCCAGCACGCCGCTGATTCCGCGGACTATGGTGGGGAATATATAGTTATCCACATCGTTCATCATGACGCCGACGCGGCGAGAATTGCTCGCCTGCGGCGTCTGCGCCGCTTCTCGCACAAAGGTGCCGCTGCCGCGCACCTTGTATATAAGGCCCTCTTCCTCCATGGCGGCCAGACCCTTGCGCACCGTGTCCCGGCTCAAGTCGAACCGGTGGCCGAGCTCCTGCTCGGTGGGCAGTCTGTCCCCGGAGGCAAAGCGCCCGGATGCAATCTGTTCGCGCAGCCAATCGGCCAGGGCAGAGTATTTGAAGTTTGCCATAGTCTCTCTCCTTTGTGTGCTGCAAATACCATACAACAACTTTGAGAAAAATGCAAGTATATTGATTAATTTCGAGTTGTTGTTTGCTATTGTCCACAAATTAGCGACAACTTTTTCGTATAATACCTACAAATCCAAAAATATATCTTGACTTTATCGTATAACTATGCTAATTTGTATGCACAGGATGTCAGTTAAATAACAAACATCATGCAGACAATACAAATGCAAAAGGAAAGGTGAACCAGCAATGTCAGAAATGATGAATGCAGTAGTTTTCTCAGACGTCGGCACCGCTACATATACCAAGCGTCCAAAGCCGAACATTAAAAATCCCGACGAGCTCCTGATAAAGGTTGAGGCTTGCAGCATCTGCGGAACAGACCTCCACATTTTGAGCACTCCCTGTTCTTACCCGATTGCACAAATGGGCATCATCGAGGGGCACGAGTTCATGGGCCGCATAGAGGCCGTGGGCGACGCCGTTACCTGCTTCAAGGTCGGCGACCGCGTGGTGCTCGACCCGAATGTCTACGATGGCGACTGCTACCAGTGCAAAATGGGCAACTTCAACATGTGCGACAACGTTTACGTCCTCGGAATCACGGTGGACGGCGGCTGGGCCGAATATGCCGTAGCGCCGGCTAAGATGTGTGTAAAGATTTCCCCTGAGCTGCCAGCAGAGACTGCCATATTTGCCGAGCCCTTCACCTGCGTGGTCAGCGCTGTAAACAAGATTCGCCTGCTGCCCGGCGAGAGTGTGCTCATCATGGGCGCAGGCCCCATCGGCCTCTATTTTACTTCCCTGCTCAAGGCCAACGGTGCGGGCAAGATAATAGTCTCCGAGCCCAACGCGAAGCGCCGCGAGCTGGCGGTTAAGATGGGCGCCGACATCGTGATTGACCCGTCCGCTAACAACGTCGTCGACGAGGTCATGAAGTACACCGACGGGCACGGTGCGGACGTCGTTGTCGAGGCGGTCGGCACGCTGGTTCAGGAGTGCATCGACTGCGTGCGCCCGAAGGGCAAAGTGCTCCTCTTCGGTATGGACAGCTCCAAGAAGCCCGAGGTCGACCAATTCAAGATTGTGCGCAACGAGATAACCCTCATGGGCAGTTTCATCGGCCTCAACACACTGCCCGCCACCGTGGCAATCATGGAGAGCGGTCTTGTCGACTTCAGCCCACTGATTACCCATCGCCTGCCCCTCAAGGACTTCCAGACAGGCCTTGACGCCATGCGTGACGGCAGCGCGATAGAAGTCATTCTCTACCCCGAATGGGACCACAACGGGGAATGAGGTGAGGGCATGGCAGAATTCACCTTTGCCTCCGACGCACGTCAACGCAGCCTGAAAAGCTGGATAGTCCGCATACTCATACTCATAGTGGGTCTCTTCGTGGCCCACCTGGGTGTGACCCTCTTCGTCCTCGCTGAGATGGGCACCGACACCTTCACGATTTTCGTACAGGGCGTCGCCAACGTCACGGGCCTCACGATAGGCACCTCGCAGGTCGTGATACTGACCGTCATGATGATAATCATGGCAATCTTCACCCGCGGCTACGTCAAGCCAGGCACGCTCATCTGCGCGTTCTGCGGCGGCTGGCAGATTGACTTCTACATGTGGCTGCTCGGCGACAGCCTGTCTGCCGCCAGCCCGATGTGGATACGCATCGGCGCCATGGTTGTCGGCTGCGTAATTATCGCCCTCGGCAAGGCCATCGTCATCATGACCGACGCCGGCAGCGGCCCGAATGACCTTTTCTCGCTGATAGTTTCCGATTCTATTAACCGGCACAAGCACGTTGAGTTCCGCTGGATACGTATTGCCACCGATGTGCTCTTTGCCGTCGTGGGCTTTGCACTGGGTGGCGTGCTCGGTGTCGGCACCCTGGTCACGGCTTTCCTGACCGGCCCCGTCGTACAGGTCTTCCTCAAGCCCTGCCGCAACCTCACAAACAAGATACTCGCCAAGGTCGAGCCGGATAACCCTGAGCTAAAAACCGCGGAGTAATTCACCGAGAGAGAAATAATATCTAACGAAAGAACGAAAGGAAATATGAAAAATGCCTGAACTGAAAATGCTCGCCACCCCGCTCAAGCTGGGTCCTGTCACCATTAAGAACCGCTTCATCGTCTCCGCAATGGTAATGAACTGCTGCAACGAGGACGGCACCGCCACCGAAAAGTTCATCGCCTACCACGAGGAGAAGGCCAAGGGCGGCTGGGGTCTCATCGTCACCGAGGACTACGCCGTCGACCCGAGCGGACGCACCTATCAGTACCTGCCCGGTCTTTGGGCCGACTATCAGATACCCTCCCACAAGGAACTGACCGACCGCGTCCACGCCGCCGGCGCCAAGATTTTTGCTGAGATTTTCCACGGCGGACGCCAGACCCAGGAGTGGATTATTGGCCAGCAGGTTCTCGCCCCGAGCCCGATCCCCTGTCCTGAAAAGCGCGCCCTGCCGCGCGAGATGACCACCGAGGAAGTCGACGCCATGGTCGAAAAGTTCGGCGACGCGGCTCTGCGCGCCAAGAAGGCCGGTTTTGACGGCATCCAGATTCACGGTGCCCATGGCTACCTCATCACCGAGTTCACCTCCCCCTACTCCAACAAGCGCGTCGACAAGTACGGCGGTAACCTTGTAAATCGCATGCGTTTCCCCGTCGAGATAGTCAAGAACATCCGCAAGAAGTGCGGCGACGATTTTGCCATCGACTACAAGATTTCTGCTGAGGAGCGCACCGACGGTGGACTCACAATCGAGGACACCAAGGCCATGGCCATCATGCTCGAGGAGGCCGGCATTACCTCCCTCAACGTCTCCATCGGCGTATATGAGACCTGGTACATGCAGGTTCCCCCCGCGGCCATGGGTCACGGCTGGCTTGCTGACTATGCCGAGCAGATTAAGAAAGTCGTCTCCATTCCCGTCACCACTGTAGGCCGCGTCAACGATGAATTCGTGGCCGAGAGCATCATCCGCTCCGGCAAGGCCGATGCCTGCTACATGGGCCGCGCCTCCCTCGCAGACCCTCACATGCCCGAGAAGGCCCTCGCCGGCCGCTACGAGGATATCATCCACTGCATTGCCTGCCTGCAGGGATGTGCGGCTCAAATAGACTCCGGGCACTGTGGCGGCTGCGCCCTCAACCCGCGCACCGTGCGTGAGGACGAGTTCAAGCTCGCCCCGGCCGAGGTCAAGAAGAACGTCTACGTCGCAGGCGGCGGCCCTGCCGGCTGTGAGGCGGCAATAGTCATGGCTAAGCGCGGTCACAAGGTCACCCTCTTTGAAAAGAGCGACCGCCTGGGCGGCCTCTACGGCCTTGCCGCCGTGGCCCCCTGGAAGGGCGAGATAAGCTCCTTCATCGTCTGGCAGCGCACCCAGCTTGAGAAGCTCGGCGTGGACATCCGCTACAACACCGAGCTGACGCCCGAGATGGTCCACGACGGCAAGCCCGACGCCGTGGTGGTCGCCAGCGGCAGCCACGCTTTCATCCCGCCCGTGAGCGGCACCGACAACGACTTTGTCTGCACTGCCATGGAGGTCCTCGGCGGCGAGAAGATGGTCGACGGCAACATAGCCGTAATCGGCGGCGGCCTCGTCGGCGGCGAGACGGCGAACTTCCTCGCCACGCACCGCAACCAGGTGACCATCGTCGAGATGTTGCCCGAAATCTGCGCTGAGGAGCCGGCCAACATCAAGTTCTTCCTTATGAAGAACTTCAATGAATATGGCGTCGACCTGCACCCGGCCACCGCCGTCGTTAGCATCAACGCCGACCGCACCATGAACGTCAAGCACGATGGAGTCGAGACTGTCATCGGGCCTTTCGACGCGGTCGTCATAGCGAGCGGCCTCCAGGCCAACACCGAGCTCAAGGGCACCCTCGAGCAATATTGCTCCGAGGTCGTCTACGCCGGCGGCGCCGCCGAGCCGGGCGACGGCATGAAGGCCATCGAACAGGGTTACCGCGCTGGTTACAGCATATAATTATACAAAACTAAAAGCAGAACAAAGCAGCGATGACCAGTATGGTCATCGCTGCTTTGTCATAAAACACCATCTATTATATCATTCCAAAGTGCCTTAATGCCTCTGCAATCGCCGCTTCCTTTTCCGGCGGGCATTGGGGCTGATGGGCGTCCTCGGACTTCGGCTTATTGTAGTTTTCACACTCAATGATGCCGTATTTCTGCTTCACTTGTGCGATATAGAGGTGACTGACTTTCAGTCCGGTATGCTCAAACACGTAGTCCCGGATTTCCTGATATGTGGCTTTGCTTTCCGCCGCTGTCAAATCCAGCTCGTCCATCTTCACTTCGATCTCGATATGTTCTTTACTTTGAAATTTGGACAATAGACATACCGTCTCAACATGTGCAGTTCTCGGGAACATGTCCACGGCCTCGGCGCGGCGCAGGGCGTAGCCGCAGGTGTTAAACACGCATATATCACGCGCGAGGGTCGCGGGATTGCAGGAGACGTACACTATGCGCTCCGGCACCATGCCGCACAAGGCGCGCACAGCCGCCTTGTCCATGCCCTTGCGCGGCGGATCGACGACTATCGCTTCAGGCCGCACGCCGTCGCGCAGGAATTTCTGCGCCGCCTCGGATGCGTCGGCGCAGATAAATTCCGCGTTTCCTATTCCGTTTCGGTGCGCGTTTTCGCGCGCGTTCTCCACCGCCTCGGGGATTATCTCAGCTCCGATGACGCGCTTTGCCGATCTTGCGAGAAACAGGCTTATCGTGCCTGCGCCGCAGTACATGTCCAAAACCGTTTTGCCCTCGGGCCGGGCATACTCGACGGCCTTTTTATAGAGCTTTTCCGCCTGTGGCGGGTTTATCTGATAAAACGCCTGCGGGGCGAGCTCATAGACTGTACCGCCTAAGCTGTCGCGTATAAAGTCCCTGCCCCACAGAGTGTGAAAATCCCCGGCAAGGACAGTGTTGCCGCTCGTTTTGTTAACATTCAAAACGATGCCCGTGAGCTCCGGACAGGTCTTGCGCATGAAATCGACAAGCGCCTGCGTTCGTGCGCCGAATCCTCCGGAGGCGACGATGACCGCGGCGGCGTCGGGCGTATTGACCGCCTTTCGCACATAAACATGCTTCACCAAACCCCTGTGCGTTTTCTCGTCATATGCACGGATGCCGTTATCATTCATAAACCGCACTACCGCGTCGGCGGCCTTATCGGCTATATCGCTTTGTATAAGACAGCGCCCGACCGGCACGAGCTCGTGGCTGCGCGGCACAAAAAATCCCTTGCGGGCGCGGCCTTCGACCTCGCGCACGGTATAGATGCCCTTATTGCGATAGTGCGCCGTTTCATTGCTGCCGGTGATGTGATCGACGCGCACGGACTGATGCCCTATGTGCTCCAGTGCGTCGTTCACGCGCTGCGTTTTAAAGCGCAGCTCCTCGTCGTAGCTCATATGCCATAGACCGCAGCCGCCGCAGCGCAGATAATTTTCGCACTCGGGCTCTCGGCGCTCCGGCGATAGCTTTAACGGCTCGAGTGCGCGGCCGTACACCGCCGAGGCCGTGACCTTGACGATGACGATGCGCCACTTTTCGCCGACGATCGTGCGCGGCACGAATACTGCCCTGCCGAGCATGCGCGCAACGCCGCTGCCCTCGGAATTATAAGCCGTTATCTCGGCTTCAAATATCTCGTTTTTCTTTAACTGTTCCATGTTTTTCATGATATCACGGCACAGCGCATTTTTCAACGAAAAAGACCGCTCACGAAGAGTGGTCTTTTCATATTATATTCAGTTACAGGTGAAGAGTATGACCTGCCGCTCCTGCGCGATCTTTTCGAGCAGCGCCATGGCCTGCCTTCTGCGCTCGGCATCGAAGTTCACGAGCGCGTCGTCTATTATAAGCGGGCAATTTGCGTCCTCGGGCAGCGCCAAAGCGCACACTGCAAGGCGCACGGCAAGATACATAAGATCGAGCGTGCCCGCGCTCAGATACTCCGCGCCCCGCGGAACGTTTTTGCCGTTTTCATGCACCGTTGCAGAGAAATCACGATCGAGCATCACGCCGTCGTATTTCCCGCCGGTGACAAACTGCATATATTCCGCGGCGAGCTTGCCCAGCGCCGGAGAAAAGCGGCTCTGTATATCCTCATTGGCCTTGCGCAGAGTGTCGACAGCCAGAGCTATCGCATCGTACTCGGCGCTTATCTCCGCATATTCGCTCTCCATTCGGCTGATCTCCGAGCCGAGGACCAGGGGATCTCCCAGCGCGGCGAGTCTGCCGCTGTGCTCGGCCATCTGAGCGGAAATTCGGCTGCATTTCGCACGAGCCTCGGAAAGGCGGCGGCTCAGCTGAGCGGCCTGATTATCGCCGCCTGTGAAGTCGAGCTGAGTAAGTGTTTTGCTTTCGGCCTGCTCCTGGCGGCGTCGCACCGCGGCGAGAACCTCTGCGGTCTCCTTCTCGGCACGCTGCGCCTCGGCATAGTTTTTGTAAAGCTCAAGGTATTCGTCAAGGCTCGACGCAATATCCTCCTCGGATTCGGCTCGGTATTTTGAAAGTATCTTGCGGCGCGCCTTTGCGGCCTCACAGGTCTCCGCCCTGCGCCTTGAGGAGCGGACAAGCAGGATAATGCCGGCAGCCAGCGCGCCGGCGGCCGCCGCAAAGGCATGGATCATGAAATCCTTAAGCAAAAGGCCGGCCGCGATGAGTACTCCGCACAGCACCATCAATATTATAGCCAAAGCGGGAGATGCCTTGCGCTCGGACTTTTCCTTAAGGCTGAGCGCCTCGGCGAGATCGGCCTTGACCTCGGCCTTGACCTCCTCGGGCTTGCGCTCGCCTATCGAGCAGGCGCACAGCGCCGCCCGGCAGCTGTCGCGCCGCTCGACTGCCTTATCGTGCCGCTCGGTCGCGGAGTTTACCTCGCTTCTGACGCCCTGAAGACTGCTGAGCGCCTCCTTGCGTACAGCCTTGCGGCTCTCTGTGACCTCGCTCTCGAGCTTTTCGCACTCCTTTTTCGCCGCCTCAAGCTCGGCGGACATATTCTTCCGCTGCTTTGACGCATCCGAAAGCTCCGATAAAAGCCGTTTTTTATGCGAAAGCTCATCCTCAAGCTCCGGCAGTCGGCCGTAGCGGTTAAAGCGGCGCTTGCGCTGCCACTGGCGCAGACGATCGTCGGCCTCGGTGTAGGAGCAGTCCTCATCGCCGGTGGATACGATCGCGCTGATGCGCTTTTCAAGCTCGGCGCTTTGCGTCACAGTGACCTTGCCCTGCTCGACAAACGCGCTGCGGCGGAAAACGTCGCGGCTCACGCCGGTCAGCACTTCGCCGGCGTTTGCGCCGGTAATACCTTCGACGGGGACATTCGTTCCCGTGTACACCGCGGAAAATTCACGCATCGGAGCGGAGGCTGTTTTAGTCGTGCGCACGAGCGTTATATCGCGCCCATTACTTTCTATCTGCATGCTGCCCTGCATGGGTTCGCCCGACCACGGAGCGTAGCGAATTTTATCGGGCAGAAAGCCCGCCTTCTGACGCTCGGAGCTGTCAATGCCGTATAGCATGGCGCGGATAAACGCGCACCATGTGCTCTTGCCGCTCTCGTTCGGGGACGAGATGACGTTCAGTCCCTCATGCAGCTCAAGGCTTTCGCCCTCGAGCCTTCCGAAGGTGGCGTCAAGCCTTTTAATCATCATGACGTACCACCTCCTCACGCTTATCCAAAGCGGCAAGCCCCCAGCGCGCCGCCTGACTTATCTTTTCGCGCTCGGCGTCGGTCTTTGCCGCGTCAAGAGCCGCCTTGAGCCGTGAAAGGAAACGTCCGCGCAGGTTATCCTCCCCGGCGTTCTCCCACACGTCGCGCTTTAGCACCGTCTCATCGCGCACCTGAAGCGAGAAAAACTTATCCTCCAGCGCCGCCGTGACCGCGTTCGTCTGCGGTGCCTCTGCCGATTCGCCGCGCAAAATGATGCGGTAAACGTCGCTTGCCGTATTCTCCGGCAGCGCGGCCAAAACGTCGCTTATAACATCGCCGCCGGTAAGCTCAACATTTAATATCTCGTATCGTCTCTGCGCGACGCACACCGGCTTTACGCTGCACGATGAGCCGAGCGAAACTATGTAAACATGCTTCTCGCCCGTTTCGTCAAAGCCGCGCCCCTCCGGGCAGCCGGGCCAGGCATAATATGCCGCGCCCGATTTTTTAAGTCCGCTTTCCTTATGGATGTGCCCCAGGGCGATATAGTCCATGCCCGAGGCCGCGATATCGAGCTCCGTAATGGGGTTGTAATTTGACGCCGCGGCGACCTCGCCGTGGATGCACATTATATCCTTCACTCCGGCGCTCTTTGCCGCAGAAAAGCCGTGCAGCATGGCGCCCGAATATTTATCGCAGAAGGCCGCGCCCCAGACTCTCGCGCCGAGGCGGGGGAGCTCAATGCACTCAAGATCCGCGCTTTTGTATATATGCACATTTTCAGAAAACCTGACCTGCGCGTAAGGTGAGCGCGGCGAATAGAAATCGTGATTGCCCGGCGATATGAACACGGGTGCGGATATGCTGCCGAGCGCATCGGAAAGCGCCTCGGCGGTTTCGGCATAGGTGCTGTCGGAATCCAAAAGGTCACCGGCCAGCAAGACAAGGTCGACGCTCTCTGTCTTCGCCAGCTGTGCTATGCGGTAGAGCAGATTTCGCTGCTCCTGCCTGCGCTGCGCGGCCTTGGCCGTGCCGAGCCCCTCAAACGGGGAGTCAAGATGCAGATCCGCCGCGTGCAGGATTTTAAGCTCGCTCATGTGAATCTCACTCCCTCCGCAGCAAGGCATTTTCCCGTCTCCGGGTCAATTGTGAATATGCAGCCTTCGAGCTTCGCAGGCCCCTTGGCAGAGTCGTATCTGCGCGGCGGGTCACCGAAGAACTTGCCGATCGACTGTTCGGGCTCGATGCCGATGACTGAGTTTATCGCGCCCGTCATGCCGAGATCGGTTATATATCCAGTGCCGTTTGGCAGGATGCAGGCGTCCGAGGTCTGAACATGCGTGTGCGTTCCCCAGACGGCGCTGGCCTTGCCGTCGAGCAGAAAACCCATGGCGCGTTTTTCGCTCGTGCCCTCGGCGTGAAAATCGACGAGAATGATCTTCTCGCGTATCTCCTCCATATAGCCGTCGGCAATGACGAAGGGGTTATCCGTGTTCGTGTCCAGCGTGAAATGACCCATAAGGTTCATGACGCACACGTCGCCGAAGCTCGTTTTGTAGACATCTATGCCGCGCCCCGGGCACTGCGGCGCGCAGTTTGCCGGGCGCAGTATCTTGCGCCGCTCGTCGAGATACGGACGCAGCTCGGTGCGCGTCCATGTATGATTGCCGAGGGTGATAACGTCCGCCCCGGCGTGGAGGATCATGTCCGCCTGGCGCGGCGTTATGCCGACGACATTTGCGTTTTCGCCGTTTACGACAACGAAGCCGAGCTCCAGCTCACTGCGCAGGCGGCGCAAATTTTTAGTAAGATAATCCAGCCCCGGCTCGCCGCATACGTCGCCGACGGCAAGAATCTTTACACTCATCAAAAAATCTCCTCTCCTGGAGTAATGAGTGTAGTATAACACAAATTGCAGCGGTGTAGCAAAACAAAATTGGTCATAATATATTGCGGAGGTGTAAACAATGCATAAGACAAATTTTCTCGTTGGCATGGGTATAGGCGTGGCGGTCGGCTCGCTGGCCGGAATGACAATGTCCGGCGCCAAAAAGACGCCGAAAAACATTGTAGGCAAGACGCTTAAAACAATGGGCGAGGTAGTCGACGCGGTATCAAGCTCCATCGGCATGTAATTATTTTGGCCAATACGGCCGAAAATAATTAAAAAAGGCTTGCATTTCCCCTCCGGCTGTGCTAATATACTAAGGCGCTAAGCAATAAGCGCCGTTAGCTCAGCTGGATAGAGCGTCT
>ERZ808240.3237-NODE-3237-length-16177-cov-44.778874_pt1 | contig 16177 bp, 13 predicted proteins | sample MGYA00521084_ERZ808240 | MGnify/ENA primary metagenome ERZ808240 (study PRJEB31516, sample SAMN03275571) | gut metagenome | biome: mammalia-associated habitat; material: feces | host: Papio cynocephalus | place: Kenya | collected 2012-08-06 ... | reverse complement strand
ATATGGTTGTCTACCATGATCAGATGAAGTTCTTCCTCCTCTGAATCCCTGAGGTTGTTCACTGCGGAAAGCAGCATACCACAGGACTCAATGCCCATCATTGCTCTTGGTGGCAGGTTTGTGATCGCGATCAGCGTCTTGCCTACCAGCTCTTCCGGCTCATAGTAAGCATGAATACCGGAAAGGATTGTTCTGTCTGTGCCTGTACCATCGTCGAGCGTAAACTGTAACAGCTTTTTGCTCTTCGGTACTGCAACACACTCTTTTACCTTAACAGCTCTGAAATCAGACTTGCTGAATGTATCAAAATCTATTGTATCTTCAAATAACGGCTCTACCTTGACATTGCTGAAATCAATCTTGTCGTTCGGTGTAAAGAAACCATTGTTGTCATTTGCGCCTGCTGCCTGTCCTTCTGCATCCACGCCGTCTGCCTGTGCATTGCCGGCTTTTGCATACTTCTTATCGGAGTCGAGTGACTTCATCGTCGGGAACAGCAGAACATCACGGATTGCCGGTGAATCGGTCAGCAGCATGACAAGTCTGTCGATACCGTATCCGATACCGCCTGTCGGTGGCATACCGATCTCCAGTGCATTCAGGAAGTCCTCATCTGTGTGGTTGGCTTCTTCATCGCCGGCTTCAAAAGCTGCATCCTGTGCTGCAAAACGCTCTCTCTGATCGATCGGATCGTTCAGCTCGGAATATGCGTTACACATTTCCCATGTATTGATGAAAAGCTCGAAACGTTCTACCTTGCTTGGATCGGAAGGTTTCTTCTTTGTCAGTGGAGAAATGGCTACCGGATGATCCATGATAAAGGTTGGCTGGATCAGCTCCTTCTCACAATATTCCTCGAAGAAGAGATTGATAATATCGCCCTTTGTATGGCGTTCTTCAAATTCGATGTTGTGCTCTTTGGCAAGTGCCTTGGCAGCTTCATCACTTTCTACTGTATCAAAATCAATACCTGCATATTTCTTGATGGCATCGTTCATGGTCAGACGTGCAAACGGCTTACCGAAATCAAGCTCGATTCCATTGTATGTGAACTTTGTACTGCCACATACCTTTTCTGCCAGATAACGGAACATGCTCTCTGTCAGCTCCATCATGCCTTCATAGTCTGTATATGCCTGATATAATTCCATCAGCGTAAATTCAGGGTTGTGTCTTGTATCCACACCTTCATTACGGAATACACGGCCGATCTCATAAACCCGCTCGAGTCCGCCTACGATCAGTCTCTTCAGATAAAGCTCCAGAGAAATACGAAGCTTAACGTCTTCATTCAGCGCATTGTAATGTGTCTCGAACGGTCTTGCTGCCGCACCACCTGCGTTTGCAACCAGCATTGGGGTTTCCACTTCCATGAAATCACGGTCTGCGAGGAAATTACGGATCTCCTTGATGATCTGGGAACGCTTGATGAAAACTTCCTTGCTGTCCTGATTCATGATCAGATCCACATATCTCTGACGATAACGGGTATCGGTATCTGTCAGTCCGTGGAACTTCTCCGGCAGGATCTGTAAGCTCTTGGAAAGAAGTGTCATCTTCTCTGCATGGATAGAGATCTCGCCTGTTCTTGTACGGAATACAAAGCCTTCCAGTCCGTAGATATCACCGATATCTGCCTTCTTGAAGTCTGCGTAAGAGTCTTCACCAATGGAATCTCTTGCCACATAGACCTGAATGCTTCCCTGTAAATCCTGAATATTACAGAATGAAGCTTTACCCATGACACGCTTGAACATCATACGGCCGGCGATCGCCACATGAAGAGGATGGGCATCCATGATGGCGCGTTTTGCTTCATAATCTGCCTTCAGTGCTTCCCTTACCTGCTCCTCATCCATTCCGGATACGTCCGGCTCTCTATGATCCTTTAAAAGCTCTGCCTCATGTACCTCATAAAGCTTCTTCACTTCCATGGAATGATGTGTCTGGTTAAACTTTGTTATCTGAAAAGGATCCTTCCCTGCCTGCTGCAGATTCGCCAGCTTTTCACGACGAACCTGCAGAAGCTGGTTGACATCCTGTGTCTGATTCTGATTCTTATCTCCCACGTTCTTATACTCCTGCTCTCTGAATTTCAAGTACCTGATATTCCAGTTCTCCACCAGGTGTTTCTACCTTTACGATATCGCCTGTTTTAGCACCGATCAGTGCACGTCCTACCGGGGATTCATTGGAGATCTTTCCCTTTAAGCTGTTTGCCTCTGTAGAACCTACGATCTTATAATCAAGCTCCTGGTTCATTTCAATATCTAAGATCTTTACCTGACAGCCGACGTTGATCTTGTCGAGATCTACTTCATCTTCTACGATAACTTCGGCATTTTTCAAGATTTTTTCCAGCTCATCAATTCTTGCTTCGATGTCACGCTGCTCATCTTTTGCTGCATCATACTCAGCATTTTCGGATAAGTCACCCTGTGCTCTTGCTTCTTTGATCTTCTGCGCAACTTCCTGACGCTTAACGACCTTTAAATTTTCCAATTCATCTTCGTATTTCTTGAGACCTTCATAGGTTAAGATATTTTTCTTTGCTTCCACGACTGTCATCCTTTCTTTGCTTTGATACAGCGGGCATCTGCCGCCACTTTAACTTAGACATTATAGCCCACTCAAAAAGGTACTGTCAAGGTACTTTCGCAAGGTTTTACAGTGCATTCCGCACTCCTGCAGCTGTCTGATTTTCCTTTTTGTACAGGAAGAATGCGCTGCTATATAAACTGCCCTGGAAAATGCTGCCGGAATTTCTCCGTTTTCGTCCAGAATGACCAGTTTTTCTCCTCTTCCCGCATCATCTGCCGTCACAGGGAGCTCATACCGCCGTATGTCCGCCAGATACAGTGGCAGCTTCGCATAACTGCTGCAGCTTCCCGCCAGTCCGGTCTGTTCATAGATTTCCTCCAGCATGTCCTCCGCCCTGTCCGTTCCATATGTATCTGTAAAAAAGACAAGCTCCCGCAGACAAAGTGCATGATCCGCCAGAAACTGCGTCAGCTCATGATCCGTTTCCCCGGAAAGCAGGCAGAAGAGTGTGATCTTATCATGCTCTGCAAACAGCTTTTGCAGCATCTCCCTGCCAAACGCATGAAAAAGTTTGCCGGGAAAATCCCACATAAGCAGGTTTTCTCCCGGCAATCTCTTTTTAAACGCATCGCTGGCTACTTTGTGCATGGGATCTCCAAAATCCACACTTGCCGCGTTGGGCATTTCTTCTGTTTTGTATATGAAAATTTTGCGTTTCCACAACCGGCGCAAAAATGAATATACAGCCCGGCTGTTTTTCTTCTTTGCTTTTTTCCGTGCGATCGCCCTGTCTGTCAGATGCTGCAGCAGTTTTTCTTCTTTTATCCACATGCCCCATATGCGGTAGTCACCGATATCCACATAAGCAGGTGCTTTCTCCGGTTTTTCCCCCGTCAGGTAATAAAAATAATCTTCCATACCACAGCTTATGCGGGAGAAAAAAGCTGTATGACTCTTTCGCGCAGTTCCTCCATGCTTTCGATCTCATTGATCTCGCCCCGCAGTCTGGCAGAATTCTTAAGCCCTGCGGAATACCATGCGATATGCTTGCGCATTTCGCGCACTGCGGTATACTCCCCTTTATACTTTACCTGCAGATCAGCATGTCTGAGTATCGTATCCCTGATCAGCGTTAGCGACGGCTTATCCGGCTGCTTCCCTGTTTCCAGAAAAGAGGCGATCTGCCCGAAAATGAATGGATTTCCTCTCGCCGCACGCCCGATCATAATACCGTCACAGCCTGTCTGCTGTAACATCGCGGCTGCAGAAGCACAGTCTGTGATATCACCGTTTCCGATGACAGGGACAGAAACTGCCTCTTTGACCTGTCCGATGATCTCCCAGTCTGCCGATCCCGCATAATACTGCTCTCTTGTACGTCCGTGCACAGCGATCGCAGACACACCGCTTGCTTCTGCGATCTTCGCGATCTCTACCGCATTGACATGTGCCTCATCAAAGCCCTTGCGGATCTTGACCGTTACCGGCTTTTGGATCGCCTTTACGGTTTTGGTCAGAATTTCCTCTACAAGCTTCGGATTCTTCATCAGGGCGGAACCTTCCCCGTTATTAACTACCTTTGGCACCGGGCAGCCCATATTGATGTCAAGAATGTCAAACGGCTTTTCTTCAATCTTTTTTGCCATTTCACTGATAATGTCCGGATCCGATCCAAACAGCTGCAGAGAAACCGGCTTTTCCTCCGGATGGATTTCCATCAGAAGCTCTGTATTTTTATTGTTGTAATAAATTGCCTTTGCCGATACCATCTCCATGCAGAGAAGTCCGGCTCCGTACTCTTTACAGAGCAAACGAAATGGCAGGTCTGTTACACCTGCCATCGGAGCCAGTACAACCGGATTTTCAAGGCTGACATTTCCTATTTTCAGCTTTTTATTCATGCTTTTTTTCCTGTCTGTTTTTCTGGTAAATGATCCGCAGCCCGTCCAGTGTCAGGGTGGAATCATAATAATCGATCAGCGCAGTCTCCCTGGAGATCGCTCTTCCCAGACCACCTGTCGCAACAACCTTCATGTTGTCGCAGCCGGTTTCCTTTTTCATCTGGCGGATGATGTATTCTGTCTGGCCGATCTGTCCGTACATGATACCTGCCTGCATGCTCGTTACGGTATCGCCCGCTAAAATGCTGTCCGGCTTTTTGATCTCAAATGCAGGAAGCTTTGCAGCATTTTCAGAAAGTGCCGCAGCGGAAATACGGATTCCGGGCGCAGTCACGCCAGCCATCAGACAGCCGTCCTCCGATACAAAATCATAAGTTGTCGCAGTACCGAAGTCCAGCACGAGGATCGGTCCGCCGTATTTCTCATAGGCAGCCACCGCATCAACCACACGGTCAGCACCAAGCTCCCGCGGATTCTTCGTCTTTACCTGGATTCCTGATTTTGTTCCCGGTCCCACAACGATCGGATTTGTTCCGATATAACGGATCATGGCACTTGTCAGGGAATGCATCACGTTTGGCACAACACTTGCCACAATGCTGCCTTCAATATCAGTCCGTTTTACACCGTTCATATGCAGAAGATCCCTGATCACAATCCCGTACTCATCTGAAGTGCGCTGCACCTTTGTCGTCATACGGAATGTTGTCACCAGCTTTTCTTCCTCATATGCGCCAAATGTAATATTTGTATTTCCCACATCCAGTACTAATATCATCCTACGCTTCATCCTCCAGTGTTATATCTTCTTTCAGTACAAAAACCCTGTAAAACAGCTGCAGCTCCTCAAACAGCGACTGTCTGTGTCTGCGGATCTCACTGACCAGCAGCCCCGCCGTGATATCGTCATATAAGATATCCTCTTCCGCAGCCTCTGTCTCCATGGAGATGCTTCCATCCGGCTCAAAAACGATCAGGAAAACACCGCCTGCTTCTTCTGTAAACAAAACACAGATGATATGCAGCTCTTCCTTAACCGATTCCGGTACGGAGTTAAACAATGGATTAAAATAATATTTTTTTTCGTATGCATTGGAACCGCACAGAACAATTCTGCCATCTGCCATACGGTCTTTCATCTGCAGATCAGACATATCCATATATTCCTCTTACGGAAACTTCACCGGCGTATACTTCCGCCACGCTTCCGTCTTCCTTTTTTACTAAAAGCTCACCGCTTTTGTTGATACTGAGCGCCGTACCCGAAAATTCGCCCTTCGGATCCAGAACACGTACCTGCGCATTCCGGTTCACCAGTCTGTCATTGTATTCTTCCAGAACGGCGGAAAGATCGCCCGCCTGTATAAATTTCTCATAATAGCTTTCAAAATATGACATTACCGCAGCGATCACGGATGCTCTCTGCACAGGATGCCCCATCTCAATACGAAGGGACGTTGCTGTTTTGGCGATCTCCTCCGGAAACTCTGTCTGGTTGACATTAATGCCGACACCAATGATCACATGATTGATGTAATCCGGCTCCGCACTCATTTCCGTCAGAATACCGCAGATTTTTTTCTGATGCAGCACAACATCATTCGGCCACTTGATCCCTGTTTCCTGCCCTGTCACACTGGCAATTCCGTCGCAGACCGCAAGTGCCATGACAAGCGTCAGCATGGAAGCCTTATTCGGCGAAATTTCCGGTTTCAGACCAAGTGACATAAATATGGCATGTCCGCTTGGTGATTCCCAGCTTCTGCCTCTGCGTCCTTTGCCTGCACGCTGCATATCCGCCACCACAAGTGTACCCTGTACACCCTCTTCTTCCATATACCGCTTACAGTCCGTATTGGTCGAATCCGTCACATCATAGTAATAGAGCTTTCTTGCCATATAATCTGTTGTCAGTCTGCTTTCTATTTCACTGACAGAGAGGATATCCGGTGTCTGCAGAAGATGATAGCCTTTATTCGGAACAGCTTCGATCTGATAGCCTTCCTCCTTCAACTGGTTGATCACCTTCCAGACCGCTGTCCGGGAAACACCGAGTGTTTCACAGATCTGCTGTCCGGACAGGTATCCGTCCTGCTCTCTGAGTAATTTTAATATTTCTGTCTTCATTGCATTATCCTTATGCGCCAAGTGTTGCTGCCATGACTGCCTTGATCGTATGCATACGGTTTTCGGCTTCATCAAAGACAACGGACTGCTCTGATTCAAATACTTCGTCCGTTACTTCCATTTCTGTCACGCCGAACTGCCCGCCCTTTTCTTTTCCGATCTTTGTCTTCAGATCGTGGAATGCAGGCAGACAGTGCATAAAGATGGCACCTTCAGCCGCATTGTCCATCAGCTTTTTATTCACCTGATAAGGAGAAAGATCCCGGATCCTTTCTGCCCAGACTGCATCAGGCTCGCCCATGGAAACCCATACATCTGTGTAAATAACATCAGCGTTCTTTGTGCCTTCCATCGGATCTTCCGTAAAGGTCAGCTTCGCACCTGTTTCTTCTGCAATCTCTTCACATGTTTTGATCAGTTCCTGATCCGGGAAGTAAGCCTTTGGTGCACAGGCTCTGAAATCCATACCAAGCTTTGCACACGTTACCATCCATGAATTTCCCATATTATAACGGGCATCTCCCATATATGCAAGCTTTACGCCTTTGATCCTGCCAAGTTTTTCACGGATCGTCAGAATATCTGCCAGCATCTGGGTCGGATGGAATTCATTTGTCAGTCCGTTCCATACAGGCACTTTGGAATACTGTGCAAGTTCTTCCACGATAGACTGGTCAAATCCTCTGTATTCGATTCCATCGTACATACCGGCAAGCACTCTTGCGGTATCTGCAATACTTTCCTTCTTGCCGATCTGGGAGCCTGTCGGATCCAGATAAGTGGTTCCCATACCAAGATCATGTGCTGCCACCTCAAAAGAACAGCGTGTTCTTGTGGATGTCTTTTCAAAGATCAGTGCCACATTTTTGCCATGCAGGCTGTCATGCAGCTTGCCCTTTTTCTTCATTTCCTTATATTTTGCTGCCAGATCGACCAGATACAGGATCTCCTCCGGTGTATAATCAAGCAGTTTCAAAAAATCGCGTCCCTTTAAATCTACCTTACTCATATGCTGTCCTTTCCCATTTGTTTCTGTCCGCAACAATATTAAATCCTTGCGGCTGCTGTTTCGTACCATATTCCCGAATAAAGGGATCACTTCTTGCGAAGCCATCCCTTTACCTGTTTTCTACAGTTCTATTTTAACCTCTTACTTTGAAATTACTTCCTTGAAAGTAGTTGCCAGTGATGCAACACCCTGCAGGTCGGATGGAATAATGATCTTTGTGGATTCTCCCTCTGCAACCTTTTCCAGTGCTTCCAGACTCTTGATCTGCAGAACCTTTTCATCTGCACCCGCTTCACGGATCATACGGATACCATCGGCATTTGCCTGCTGTACCTTTAAGATCGCAGCAGCTTCACCTTCTGCCTCACGGATCATTTTTTCCTTCTGTGCTTCCGCACGCAGGATAGCTGACTGCTTTTCAGCTTCTGCTTCCAGAATTGCGGATTCCTTCTTACCTTCTGCAACAAGGATCGTAGATTTCTTCTCACCTTCCGCACGCAGGATGGATTCACGTCTTTCACGTTCTGCCTTCATCTGCTTCTCCATTGCATCCTGGATCGCTGCAGGCGGGATGATATTTTTCAGCTCTACACGGTTTACTTTGATTCCCCATGGATCAGTCGCAATATCCAGTGTTGTGCTCATCTTTGTATTGATGATCTCTCTGGATGTCAGTGTCTGGTCAAGCTCCATATCACCGATGATATTACGAAGTGTTGTTGCTGTCAGGTTTTCGATCGCCATGATCGGATTCTCGACACCGTATGCAAACAGCTTCGGATCTGTGATCTGATAGAATACAACCGTATCGATCCGCATGGTAACGTTATCTTTTGTGATAACCGGCTGTGGTGCAAAATCCACTACCTGCTCTTTTAATACGACTCTTTTTGCGATCTTATCAATAAAAGGTGTCTTAAAATGAAGTCCTACAGACCATGTTCCCTGATAAGCGCCCAGACGCTCCACTACATAAGCCTGTGCCTGTGGCACGATCTTAATGCAGCCGGCAAGTACCCAGATTACGATTACAAGTAAAACAAGTGCGGTAATAAGTGTTCCCATTTTTAATCCTCTTTTCTTTCCTCAACAATTAGTTTTACGCCGTCGATCGCCTTTACGATCACAACGCTGCCCACCGGAATTTTCACTCCGTTTTTCTCTGTCCTTGCAGTCCATTCCTTTCCCTGCAATGTCACACGGCCGATCTGCTCCAGATTATCGATCTCACTGACGACGATCGCTTCCTGTCCGATCAGGCTTTCAATATTGGTCCTGACTCTGTCCTTATTGAAGTATCTGACTGCAATCGGTCTGGTAAATAACAGCAGTATGAAAGATACCAGAATGAAGCTGACGACCTGCACCGGAAACGGTACGGAAAGCATAGCCAGAACAGCTGCCACCAATGCGCCGCCTGCAAACCAGATCGTTGTCAGTCCCATCGTTGCAATTTCAATGACGATACATACTACAAGCACAGCCAGCCAGAATAACGACAGCGATGTAGAAAGTAATCCTATTAATGTCATCTGCTTCTCCTTTCCCCTTTTGACCTCTGTCATACAGGCTCCGCCCGTATAATGGAATCATACTATACTTTCCCTGTTTATTCAAGCGATTTACCCCGTATTTACATATCATTTACCGGGCAATAAACAATACACCGAGCGTTCCCGGTCCGCAATGGCTGGAAACAACACCTCCCGCTCTTGTCTCCAGTATTTCTTCAAAAACACCCAGCCCTTCCAGATAGCTTCTTGTTTCCTCTACAATATCTCTGTCACAACCGGAATGTGTGATAAAAACCCGCTCCGGTCTTGCCAGACGCAGTTCATCTTCCATATCCGTCACATAAGCACGCACTACGGATGCAAGCTTTCCTCTGTACTTTTTCGCCACACCCATGGCACCGTCTTTTACCGTGATCTTGGGATGCAGCTTCAGCACACTGCCTGCCAGCGCCGCCACACCGCTGCATCTTCCTCCTCTGTGCAGATACGTCAGAGTATCCACCACAAAACTGGCTCTGACACGTGGGCGCAGGTCATAGATCCGCTCCGAGATCTCCACCGCTGTCTTGCCTTCCAGTGCCATTTGTGCTGCCTCTACTACCAGAAGCCCGATCCCGGTAGACAGGTTTTCCGAATCGATCACTGTTACCAGTCCATCCGCATGCAGTTCCTCGACTGCAAGCCGCATCACATTTCCCGAAGTGGACATACTGTCTGAAATGGAAAAACAGATCACTTCTCTTTCCTCCTCCACAAACGGCCGGATCAGTGCAAGTGCCTGATCAAGCCCCGGTGCAGAGGTTTTGGGTGTTGTCTTATGTGCATCGGACCACGCAAAGATCTCTTCCGGTGTGATGGTCTTTCCATCCTCATATTCCTCTTCTCCTAACAGGATATGCAAAGGCAGAATGGATATATCATATTTTTCAACCAGTTCGTCTGAAAGGTCACATGTGCTGTCTGCGATTATTTTTACCATTGTTTTTTCCTTCTTTTCAATTCTTTTGCGCTCATTATACCTATAAAATGCTTATCCCGCAAGATTACTGTTCCAAAAAGCCTGCAAACTTCCATATACCGCCCTGCAGGGTTTTTGTTCCGAATCCCTCTATCGGAAGTGTGACAAGTGCGGTCTGCCCAGCCGGGATTTCAATCGTGAACTCTGCCTCTGTGTCCGCAACCGTCTCTCCATTCCCGGAAGTATCCTTTTTGCGGATATCCACCGATTTATTACCCGCTTTGCGAGTATTCCGGTCGTTCATCTTCCAGCTGACCCTGATCTCCCCGTAAATGCTGTGATAGCTGCCTGCTGCCTGTGTCAGTGCGATCGTTTCATCCGGCAGAACCGGTGCGATCGTGATCGGCTGTTCCTTTGTCTGATCCACCCGGATACCCAGCAGGGATTCATATACCCATTGCAGCGCGCAGCCGTTGTTATAGTGGTCAAATGAATTCATCTCATCCCCGGAAAAACCGTTTTCTTCGGTGTAAGAATCCGGCCGTTCCCAGATCGTTGTCGCCCCCTGCTCCACACTGCACAGCCAGGAAGGATTTTCCTCCGATAAAAGCAATCTGTAAGCAGCCTGCTCCGCCCCCGTATCTGTCAGCGTCTGCAGGATCAGTCCCGTTCCGACAAAGCCTGTCATCAGCCGGTAGTCATTTTCTTCTACCGAGGAGAGAAGCAGCCGTCCGGCCTTCTCCCGGTTCTTTTCCATCAGGAGATCATATTGCAGCAGCATACAGAGCTCCGTCTGGGAAAAACCGTTTTCCGTCATCTGCTCCAGACGCTCCGCTATTTCATAGGTCTGATACAGATAAGTCCGGATTTTCTCATGCAGTTTCCGGTACTTTCTGACATCCCCCTGCTTCTGCAGCGCCGCTGCTGTCCTCTCCATACAGAAGGCATCTGCACCGTACCAGAGCGCCGACATAAATGTGGCATCTGACTTTTCCGTCCCCAGCCAGTCACCAAATGTCGCTTCTGCGCCAATCTGTCCACCTGCGAAGTTGCTTCTCTTTTCCAGATATTCCATATATGCCTGCATGGAAGGATAGGCAGCTGCAAGCAACTCCTGATCCCCGTATTTCTCATACACGCCAAGCGGTATCACAATACCTGCATCTGCCCAGCCTGCATTCCCGCTTCCCGTTGTGATCGTATAAGGTACTGTATCCGGATATGCTCCGTCTTCCCTCTGTGCATCCAGAAGATCCCTGCTCCATTTTTCATAAAAAGTATACAGATCCTGCAGGTACATCGAAGTCATGCTGTAAACCGCCAGATCACCTGTCCAGCCGATCCGTTCATCACGCTGCGGGCAGTCCGATGCGATCCAGCCGAAATTATTTCTCTGACTCCACCTGGTATTTTCATACAGTTTCTGCAGCTTCTCATTATCGCATGTAAAGCTGCCTGCCTCCGGGCTGTCAAGTCCCACACTGATCCCCTGTATCCGGGAGAGTGTCACATCTGCCGTTGTTGTGATCGAAAGATAACGGAATCCCGTATAGAAAAATGTGGGAATATACGTTTCTCTCTGTTTTTCCTGCATTTCAATCTGTATCTGTGTCTGTGCAGATCTGTAATTCGCACGGTAAACCGTTCCCGCTGCACCGTCTTCCCCGCGTTCTGCACTTCCCGTCTCATTACACATTTCTCCAAAAGTAAGCGTAAGCTCACCTTTAGTATCACTGCAGAAAGTAACGGATGGAACCCCAGCCAGATTCTGCCCCAGATCTACGACCAGTGTCTGCCCGCTTTTCAGGAAAATACCTTCTGACGGTTCCTGCTCCCATTCCTGTATCCGCTCCGCTTCTCCATAGGTCGTTCCATTCTCTTTTACCGTTTCATAAATCCATCCCCGCTGCATAGTCTGCGTCAGTGCATCTTTTTTTGCCACCTCGATCCCGCAGGAGCTGTAAAAGCTGCCCGTAAAGTCGTGACTGATCTCTGCCTTCTTCGCTTTTCCCTGCATTTGCAAGGATAGTTCCGCAGTGTCTGGTCTGCTGTAGTCAACTTTCTCCCCATTGAAGAAATCCGCAGCCTGCACACGGGTATCCTTTACATACTCCCATGTTTCGTCCGTTGTCAGTATCTCTCTGCTGCCATCCTCATAAGTAAGCAGCAGCTTTCCGATAAAAGCGGGTCTGTGATAGTCATATGTACCAAATCCGTTTCTGCCACACCACCAGCCTGTTCCGAGCATCACGGCAATTCCGTTCTCACGCTCTTCCTGCAGCAGATCACTGACATCATACATCTGGTAAAGCAGTGTCTTATTATAATCCGTCCAGCCGGGTTTCCACTCGCAGTCACCAACTCTGCTGCCATTGATATAAACATCGTAAATTCCCAGTGCGGAAGAGAGCAGGACAGCCTTTACCGGTTTTTTCTTCACAGTAAACCGTTTACAAAAAACAGGCTGTCCATCCTCATAAACCGCTTCTGTCTCCTGCATGGTAATAAACTCCGCTCCCGCAAACGGATCCGTATTCAGACAGGCTGTTTCAAATCTGCCGCTTCCCAACAGACACCCTTTTTCCGTAAAACTTGTGACCGTATATGTGTAGACCGTCAGATCCTGCAGCGCAGCTCCCGCATAACTTACCTGCGTTGTCTGACTGCTCCTGACAATTCCGCTGTCCCACACCATTTCATCTGCTTCATCTGTCACGATGATCCGGTAAGCTGACTGCCTGTCTTCTGCCGTATGTTCTGTCCGGTCACCCTCTTCTGCCTGTTCCATCCGTCCGCCCTGCGCCTCTGTTGTCTCCTGCCTTACAGGTGCCTCCCGATATGCCAGTTCCCAGGAAAACGTGATCTCCTGTGTATCGATCCCGACCGGATCCGCTATGTAGTTTACCCGCAGATTGATAAGCTGCAGGTTATCCTCCCGTGATTCCTCTGTTTCATACTGCTGCCACAAGGTTTCCATCTTTTCCTGAAACCGCTGTTCCGCACATGCTCTGCCGAATACCAGTGCTGTTACAAGCAGGACAGCAGCTGTCTCCATTATTCTCTTTATCCTTCCGCTCATTGCTCCTCTGTTCCCGTTGTGTTTCATTTCTTTTCAAATATGAATTTCAAAAAGCTGCTATCCCAGAGAAATACTCCTCTGAAATAACAGCTTATTCCTGCATTATTATTTCGTCCTGCTTTTACCAGAAAACATGATTGCCGATCACAACACCTGCTGCACCACTGCTGGCTGCCTTAAAGTGTGTTGCGCCGCCCACATTAGTTGCACCGTCGATCGCTGCCTGTGCTGCTTCTATGCAGGAAGCACTTGGACCGCTTGCGATCACTGCTGCCACCTTGCCATTCGTTGCCGGCGGGAACTGTGACGGTGCATTGATAACGCCGCTTATGGAACCCGGATAAGAACCACTTCTGACACGATTCATAACAACTGCTCCGACCGCCAGTTTTCCCTCATAGGGCTCTCTGCCTGCTTCACACTGGATCAGTGCTGCCAGTAAAGTAACATCGGATGTCTCACAGCTGACCGCACCACGATTCTCACTCAGTTTCTTTTTCTCTTCTTCTTTCTTTTCTGCTTCGATCTGCTCGTTTGTCTTTCCGGTTTCTACCGTGAAAGCTACATCCACATAATCTGCACTGACATAGCCCTGTGTATCTTTATCTACCTGTACCGTTACCCAGCCATCTGCCTCTTCTACCGCTGTAACGGATTCTCCAAGTGCAAGTACGGTATAAATACCGGCATCTTCACTTGCTTCTTTTCTGACACGAAGTGCATCTGTTTTAACAGTTGCTTTCAGGGAACCGACTTCCTGCTGCATTGCTTCTGCTTCATCACCGAATAAAAGGAATTCATCCTTTGTCCAGCCTGTCAGCTCACCGCTTGTCAGCTTTGTCCAGCCGTCTGCCTGCTCAAGGATCGTACCGCCGCAGTTCTTATAAAGCTTACCTGCTACTTCCGCTTCCTCATTCGGCTCTACCCTGACATTGACCGCATCATTGACATTTGCCATTACCACATCAGAAGCTTTCTCTTCTTCAGCTGCTTCTTCTATAACTGTGCCGGCATCTACCTCTGTCACCTCAGCCAGCTCTTCTCCATCTTTTTCCAGATAGAGTGCTGCGCCTGCCTGCAGATCTGTATTGTCTGTCTTCTGTTCCGTATCTCCATAGGCGCTGTTCATAACTGCCGTCGCACCTGCATGAAGTGTTATCTCATCCTGTAAATTGTCTGCCTGCACCGGTGTCTGTACACCTGTCAGTACGATAGCTGCTGCCATAAGACCTGCCAGACTTTTTTTCAGAATTTCTTTTCTACTAAACATAAAGCCTCCCATGTAAACGCATAGGTTTATTTCTTAACTTTTTTATAAGACATCGTTACATTTCTGTTGCATTTGTTACAAAAATGTTAAATCTTATATGAGAGACTATAACAGATTCTTCACACTTTGTCAAATTTTGGGCTTTCAGACGCCTTTTGCCTTCTCCACACATGCCTTCTGCGCCTCAATGACAGCACTGCGGAAGCCTGATTTTTCCAGCACTCTGACCGCTTCGATCGTCGTTCCGGCAGGAGAACATACCATATCCTTTAATACGCCCGGATGCATTCCTGTTTCGAGTACCATTTTGGCACTTCCGAGAACGGACTGCGCTGCAAATTCATATGCCTGTGTTCTTGGCATGCCATCCATAACGGCTGCATCTGCCATTGCTTCTATGAACATAAATACATATGCTGGTGAGCTGCCGCTAACTCCTACAACGGTATCCATCAGTTTTTCCGGAACAATATATGCTTTACCAAAACTGTTCAACAGAGAAAGTACCTGCTCCATTTCCGCATCCGTGACATTGTCCGCCTTGCAGACACCTGTACAGCCTTCCCCGACAAGTGCCGGTGTATTTGGCATACATCTGACAAGCTTTACTTCTTTTCCGAACAGCTCTGTCAGCCATGCCATCGTTTTGCCCGGTGCGATGGAAACCACGATCGTCTCCGGCTTTACAAAGTTCTTGATGTGCCCGATCACATCAGGATACATCTGCGGTTTTACAGCCAGAAACAGGATGTCCGCCTGCCCGGCCACTTCTGCATTATCCTTGCAGCCCACAATACCAAAGGCATCTTCCGCTTTCTTTACCGATTGCTCTGTTCTGGCAGATCCGAGTATATCCTCCGGGCTTACGATCTCTTTCTTGATCATTCCGCCGATCATGGCCGTTGCCATATTTCCGAGTCCAATAAATCCTATCTTCATATTTATGCTTCCTTTCTATTTCATACCGTCTTCCCGCTGTCTCTTTGCCTCATACATTAAAATTGCCGCGGAAACAGCAGCATTTAAGGATTCCACCTGTCCTTCCATCGGAATCCGGATCTTACATGTGGCAAGCGCCGTAATTTCATCGGAAAGTCCGTTTCCCTCGTTTCCGATCAGGAACGCTGTTTTTGCACTGTAACATTCCTGCGTGTATGTATGCTTTCCCTGCAGGTGTGCTGCACAGGTCTGTATACCGGCAGCACGCATCTGTTCCACCACTGCTTTCAGATCCTCCACATAACAGAACGGAACCCGGTAAACAGATCCCATTGTGGAACGGATCGTCTTGGGATTAAACAGATCCGCCGTATTTCTGCTCATGATAACCGCTGTAATACCCGCGCCTTCTCCCGTCCGCAGCATCGTACCCAGATTGCCCGGATCCTGGATATCCTCCAGTACCAGAAATGTACCGTCTCTGCCAAGCAGTTCATCCAGATCATAGGCAGGCTGCCTGAGGACACATAACACCCCCTGCGGCGTCACCGTATCGCTCATTTTCGCAAATACATCATCACTCACTTCCTCATAAGGTACGAAAAGAGTTTCCAACAGCTTACTTTGTTCTTTTTTTTGCAAAAAGGAGGTCGATACATAGACCTCCTTTAACAGCTCCTTTGGTGCTTCCTTTGCCATCCGGATCCCTTCTACCACAAAAAGCTGCTCCGTGCGGCGCGCTTTTGCTCTGGTGACCAGCTGGCAGACATGTTTGATTTTACTATTAGATGATGATGTGATCATAATATTCCTTCCCGGCTTTCCATTTGCTCATGTCG
>ERZ808240.3236-NODE-3236-length-16178-cov-3.455498_pt1 | contig 16178 bp, 18 predicted proteins | sample MGYA00521084_ERZ808240 | MGnify/ENA primary metagenome ERZ808240 (study PRJEB31516, sample SAMN03275571) | gut metagenome | biome: mammalia-associated habitat; material: feces | host: Papio cynocephalus | place: Kenya | collected 2012-08-06 ... | reverse complement strand
CTAAAAAAGTAAGGAATATACTAACGCATTAAATATGCTCTCATATATATCATATTAAGTTTTACAAAAATACCTAAAAATTTATAATTTTAATTTAAATAAAATGATGATATAATAAATTAAATGTTTGGAGGTACAGTATGAAATGGAATATTGGAAATGTTGAAATAAAAAATAATGTTGTTTTAGCTCCTATGGCAGGTATATCAAATAGTGCTTATAGAACAATCATAAAAGAAATGGGAGCAGGACTTATATATGCTGAAATGGTAAGTGATAAAGCAATATCATATGAATCAAAAAAAACAATAGATATGTTATACATGACAGACATGGAAAGACCAATAGCTCAACAGATATTTGGAAGTGATAAAGAATCATTTGTAAAAGCAGCAAAATATATAGAAAAAACCATGAAACCAGATATTATAGATATAAATATGGGTTGTCCTGTACCTAAAGTAGCAATCAAAAATCAAGCAGGTAGTGCATTACTTAAAAATCCAGAAAAAGTATACGAAATAGTATCAAGTGTAGTAAAGTCAGTAAATGTACCAGTAACAGTAAAAATAAGAAGTGGATGGGATAGTAATAGTATAAATGCTGTAGAAATAGCCAAAATGATAGAGCGTGCTGGGGCAAGTGCTATAACAGTACACCCTAGAACTAGGGCTCAAGGATATACAGGAAAAGCTGATTGGAATATTATAAAAGAGGTAAAAGAAAATGTAACAATTCCAGTAATAGGAAATGGAGATATAAAATCTTGTTATGATGCTAAAAGAATGTTAGAAGAAACAAAATGTGATGCAATAATGATAGGTAGAGGAGTACTGGGAAACCCTTGGTTAATAAAAGAATGTGTAGAATATTTGGGTACTGGAAAAGAACCAATAAAAGTATCACTAAAAGAAAAAATGGATATGGTAAAAAGACACTATAAATTATTAGAAGAAACAAAAGGAGAAAAACTTGCCTTACTAGAAATGCGAACACATGCAGCGTGGTATTTAAAAGGATTAGAAAATAGTACAAAACTAAAAGAAGCAATATTTAAAACAAAAACAAAAGAAGAATTTTTAAAACAAATAGATGAATTTATAGAACAAAATAAGTAAATTGACAAAAAATTGCTATATTTATAATTAAATTTATGTTAATATATAAATAGTTCAGTATGAAGAGGTGAATGTATGAGAAATTTTACAGAACAAGAATTAGTAAGAAGAGGAAAATTAGATAAATTTAAAGAATTAGGAATAGATCCATTTGGACATAGATTTGATAGAACTATGTACTCTAATGAAGTAAAAGAAAAATACTCTGATTTATCACATGATGAATTAGAAGAACAAAATAATATTGAAATAGTAGTAGGAAGAATAATGTTCATTAGAAAAATGGGTAAAGCTAGTTTCTTTTCAATTAAAGATAAGTTTGGATCAATACAAATATACATATCAATAAATGATGTTGGAGAAGAAATATATAACTTATTTAAAACAGCAGATCTTGGAGATATAGTTGGTGTAAAAGGAAAAGTAATGAAAACTGGTACAGGAGAAATAACAATCAAATGTTTAGAATATACACATTTAGTAAAAGCATTAAAACCATTACCAGAAAAATTTCATGGTTTAACAGATAAAGAAGAAAGATATAGAAGAAGATATGTAGATTTAATAATGAATGATGAATCTAGAAGAATAGCTTTCACAAGACCTAAAATAATAAGATGTATTCAAAATTACTTAGATAACAAAGGCTTTGTAGAAGTAGAAACACCTATTTTAACATCATTATTAACTGGTGCATCAGCTCGTCCATTTATAACACATCATAATGCACAAGACTTAGATATGTATTTAAGAATAGCATTAGAGTTAAATCTAAAAAGATTATTAGTTGGTGGTATGGAAAAAGTCTATGAAATAGGAAAAACATTCAGAAACGAAGGAATGGACTTAAATCATAATCCTGAGTTTACAATGATGGAAATATATGAAGCATATTCAGATTTAAATGGAATGATGGATTTAACAGAAGAAATGTATTTAGAAATAGCAAATAAGGTATTTGGTAAAACAACATTTAATTATAGAGGATATGAAATAGATTTAAAAGGTCCATGGAAAAGAATATCAATGGTAGATGCTATAAAAGAAGTGACAGGAATAGATTTTAGTAAAGAAATGACTGTGGAAGAAGCATTAAAACTAGCAGCAGACAATAAAATAGAAGTAAAAGATCATGAACATACTGTAGGACATATAATAAATTTATTCTTTGAAGAATTTGTTGAAAAAACTTTAATTCAACCTACTTTCCTTTATGGACATCCAGTAGAAATATCACCACTTACTAAGAAAAATCCAAATGATCCAAGATTTGTAGATCGTTTTGAATTATTTATAGCAGGTGGAGAATGCGCTAATGCATACACAGAATTAAATGATCCAATAGATCAATTAGAAAGATTTGAAGAGCAAATCAAAGAAAGAGAATTAGGAAATGATGAAGCAACTGATATTGATATGGATTTCATTGAAGCACTAGAATATGGTATGCCTCCAGCAGGTGGAATTGGTTTTGGAATTGATAGATTAATTATGTTATTCACAGAACAAGATTCAATTAGAGATGTATTATTATTCCCACTAATGAAACCAGAAGATTAATGGATTTATATGTAATTAGGCATGGTGAAACTAACGAAAATAAAACAGGTATAATGCAAGGTAATATGGAAACATTATTAAATGAAAATGGCAAAAAACAAGCTCTTTTATTAAGAGAAAAGGTTAAAGAAGCTAAAATAGATTTAGTTATTTGTTCACCAAAATTAAGAACTAAAGAAACAGCTGCTTTAGCTGCTCCAAATATACCTATTATATATGATGATAGACTAGTTAGTAGAAACCATGGAGAATTTGAAGGATTGCAAAGAGATAAAATAAATTTAAATGATTATTGGAATATAAAGAAAAATATTCAATATAAAAAAGCGGAAAGCATAGGGGAATTATTTAATAGAATATCATCATTATTAAATGATATATCAATTAACTATTCAGATAAGAAGGTACTACTTGTAACACATAGTGGTATAGCTCGTGTATTATATTATTATTTTAATGGATTTCCAGAAGATGGAGATTTAATGAAATATGAGTCAACAAATGCATCATTTGAACATTACATACTAAATTAAGGAGGTTATTATGAAATTATTATCAGTAAATGCAGGAAGTTCTACCTTAAAATTTCGTTTATATGATATGCCAGAAGAAAAAGTATTAATGAAAGGTACTTTTGATAGAATTGGACTAGAAGGTAGTAATTATAGTATCCGTATAGGAGAAGAAAAAATTGGAAAAGATGTTGAAATAAAAAACCATGAAGAAGCCGTAAAAATTTTATTAAATGAATTAATAGAACAAAAAATGATTAAAAACTTAAATGAAATAGAAGCTGTAGGTCATAGAATAGTGCATGGTGGAAATAAATATTCAAGAAGTGTAGTAATAGATGATAGAGTAATACAAGAAATAGAATCAATATCAGAATTAGCGCCACTTCATAATCCAGCCAATTTAATGGGCGTAAAAGTATTTATGAAAGCTATTCCAAATGCTTTAGAAGTAGCATGTTTTGATACAGCATTTCATCAAACTATGAAAGAAAAAACATATCTTTATCCTGTACCATATGAATGGTATGTAAAATATCATGTTCGTAAATATGGATTCCATGGATTAAGCCATAGATTTATAACTGAACAAATGAAGAAAATACTAAATAAAGAAAATCCAAACTTAATAATATGTCATATAGGTAATGGTGCAAGTATATCAGCTATAGAAGAAGGAAAATGCATAGATACTTCTATGGGATTTACTCCAAATGCTGGGATTATGATGGGAACTCGTAGTGGTGACATTGACTATACAATGCTAAACTATGTCATGAAAAAAACAGGATTTAATTTAGAAAAGATAGATAGTATGTTAAATAAAGAAAGTGGTTTAGAAGGAATTGCTGGTATGAGCGATTTAAGAGATCTAGATAGAGCTTTCTATGCTAATGAAGAAAAGGTTATTTTAGCATTTGATATGTATACAGATAAAATAGTAGATTATATAGCAAAATATTATGTTAAATTAAATGGAAATGTAGATGCTATATGTTTTACAGCAGGTGGAGGAGAAAATGACTCTATAATAAGAGGTGAAACTCTTAAAAAATTAACATCTTTAGGTATTATTTTAGATGAAAAGAAAAATGATGAAACAATAGTAAGAAAAGGTATAGAAGGAATTATTACAAAAGATAGTTCAAAAATACCAGCATATGTTATTGCTACAGATGAAGAACTTATGATAGCACGTGATACATATGCACTAAGAGAGAACTAGAAATAGTTCTTTTTTGAAAATGTTAGAAGAGTTACAAAAATCAAAATTTAGAAATAGTTTTCATCTAAAAGAAAAAGATAAAATATATGTAAAAGAAAAAGGATTAGAGTTAATAGAAAAACATGCTTATGATTTTATAAAAACAAGATTAATAAAAAACAATCCAAAAGATGGAAAACAAACACCTATGAAGGGACATCCAGTTTTTATAGCTGAACATGCTACAGCTACTTGTTGTAGAGGATGTTTATATAAGTGGCATCATATCGATCCTTATCATGATTTAACTGAAAAAGAAATAAAATACATTGTAAATATAATAATGTTGTGGATAAAAAAAAGAAATGGATGATTAATATGGTATTAAATGTAAGTGGAAGAACTGATGTAGTAGCATTCTATACAGAATGGTTTATGAATAGATATAAAGAAGGATTTGTTGATGTAAGAAATCCATTTAATCCTAAATTAGTAAGTAGAATATACTTTAGTGATGTAGATGCTATAGTATTTTGTACTAAAAATCCCACTCCGATTTTAAAATATATAGATAAAATAAAACAACCAATATTATTTCACATTACATTAACACCATATAAAAAAGATATTGAACCAAATGTACTACCAAAGGGAACTATAATAGAAAGTATAAAAAAATTATCTAAATTAATAGATAAAGACAATATATATGTTAGATATGATCCAATATTTATAAGTGATAAATACAATTTAAATTACCATATAAAATCATTTGATAGTTTATGTTCAAAACTAAATGGTTATGTAAAACATATAATTATATCATTTATGGATGATTATAAAAATGTAAGAAAAAATGATTATATTATAAAAAGTAAACAAATAACTGATTTAGATTATGAAATAATAGGTAAGAATTTTAGTAAAATTGATAGTAGTTACAATATGACAATTCAAACATGTTCCGAAGAAAGAAATTTAGTAGAATATGGATTTCAAAAAAAAGATTGTATTTCTCATGAACTAGCATTCAAATTAACAGGAAAAACTGATTTTAAGTCTTGGAAAGCAAGAAACAATAAAAATTGTAAATGTATAGAAATGGTAGATATAGGTATGTATAATACATGTAAACATTACTGTAAATACTGTTATGCAAATTATGATGAAAAAAATATTGAAAAAAATGTTAAATTACATGATAAAAATTCAAGTTTATTAATAGGATATTTAAAAGAAGATGATATTATTAAAATAAGAAAATAAATCTTTAAATATCTTTTTTTTTATAGTATAATGTTCTTGGTAGAAAGAAGGTAACTTATGAAAATAATGTCAATAAATGCTGGTAGTAGCTCTTTAAAATTCAGTTTATTTGATATGACTAGTAAAATTTGTATAGCAAGTGGATACTTTGAAAGAGTAACTTTACCAAATAGTTTTTATACAATAAAATATAATGGAGAAAAAATAAAAGAAGAAGTAGAAATGCCTAATCATACAGTAGCAGTAGAGGTGTTATTAGATAGATTAATCTCATTAAATATAATATCATCATTAGATGAAATAGATGGAATTGGTCATAGATTAGTACATGGAGCAGATAAATATAATAAATCTGTAATAATTACAGATGAAGTAATAGAAGATTTAAAAAAATATATTCCACTTGCTCCTTTACATAATCCAGCTAATATACTAGGAATTGAAGCAGTAAAAAAAGCTCTACCAAATGTAAAAATGGTAGGAGTATTTGATACAGCATTCCATCAAACAATGAAAGAAGTAAATTATATATATCCAGTACCATATGAATGGTATACAAATTATAAAGTTCGTAAATATGGTTTTCATGGAACAAGTCATTGCTATATAAGTAAACAAATTCCAAGAATATTAGGAAAAGATAATTATAAAGCAATTATATGTCACTTAGGTAGTGGAGGATCTTTATCACTTGTAGGAAATGGAAAATGCTTAGATACTACTATGGGATTTACACCACTAGCAGGTATAATGATGGGAACTCGTAGTGGAGATATTGATCCATCAATTATTCCTTATGTAATGGAAAATACTAATAAATCACTAGATGAAGTAATGAATGATTTAAATAAAAAATCAGGTTTCTTAGGATTAAGTGGAGAATATAGTGATTTTAGAGATATATATGCTGGAGTAAAAGAAGGAAATGAAAGATGTACTTTAGCTTTTAATAAATATGTTGATACAGTAGTAAAATATATTGCTGAGTACTATGTAGAAGCTAATGGAGTAGATATGATAGTATTTACTGCAGGTTTAGGAGAAAATGCTAGTGAAGCAAGAGAAGCTATAGTAAATAAATTAAATTGTTTAGGAATTTATTTAGATAATGAAGCAAATAAAGTAAGAGGAGAAGAAATAAAGATAAGTAGTGATGATTCAAAAGTATTATTATATGTTATTCCAACTAATGAGGAATTAATGATAGCAGAAGATACTTTAGAACTAATTGGTGAGTAATATGCCAAATAATATTTATAAAAAAATATATAATCAAATAAAAAAATATGACACTATTGTAATAGCAAGACATATAGGGCCAGATCCTGATGCTTTAGGTAGTTCTATAGGTTTAAGAGATTCTATCAGAGAAACTTTCCCAGAAAAAAAAGTCTATGCTATTGGTTATCCTACTAGTAAATTTAAATATATTGGTGACTTAGATAGATTTACGGAAGATATGTATCAAAATTCTTTACTTATAGTAACTGATACACCTGATAAAAAAAGAGTAGATGGTGTAGATGCCAATAAATTTGATTATTCAATTAAAATAGATCATCATCCTTTTATAGAAAAATTTTGTGATTTGGAACTTATAGATGATAGTTCTTCAAGTGCATCACAATTAATAATGGAATTAATATTTAGTACTAAATTAAAAATGAATAAAGCAATAGCAGAAAAATTATTTATTGGTTTAGTAGCAGATACTGATAGATTTTTATTCTATTACACAACTCCTAAAACATTTGATTTAGTTTCTAAGTTAATAAAAGAAACTAATTTAGATTTTTCTAAATCATATGATAATTTATATTTAAGACCATTTAAAGAAATTAGATTTGAAGGATATTTATTTCATGAATTAAAAATAACTGAAAATGGATTTGGATATGTTAAAATAACAGAAGAAGAATTAAATAAGTATGGAGTAGATGCTGCTACTGCTGGAAATATGGTTAATAATTTTAATTATATTAATGAGGTATATGCATGGGGAGTATTTACCTACGACAAAAATAACAATAATATAAGAGGTTCTATTAGATCAAGAGGACCTGTTATAAATGAAGTTGCTAGTAGATATAATGGTGGTGGACACATGTTTGCTAGTGGGGTTAGAGTAGATAACTTCGATGTAGTTGATAGTCTAATTAAAGATTTAGACAAAGTATGTGAAGAATATCAAAATTCTATAAAGTAGGGTTTTCAATACCAGAAACGATTGAATATTGATCACCTTCAGTTTTAATAACTACATATAATACAATGATAGCTGCTAGTGTAGATAATTCACTAGATAAAGCTTGTAAATGGAAAGGCCATAATTTTTGGCCTTTTTCTTTAGCTAAATTTATATTTTTGTAATTAATAAATAAATATGAAAGAGTTAAAAATAAAACTAACCATCTATTACCAATTGATATTTTTTGACTTTGATTTTCACTATATAATCCTTTTTTATTTAGTAAAGATTGTCTATCATTATATGTTAAAGATAGAGAAACAAATAAACTTCCAACATATATAATAGTAGTAAACATTTGTATATTTAAAAGATTTATCTCTTTTTGTTTAGCATTCATACTAAATAATATGAAATCAAAATCAAATCTTTTCATAAACCTTGAATATTAATTAAAAATTAGATATAATTAACATAGTTAGGAGAAATATACATGAAAAAGTTAAACAAAACATTAGTTATATTATTATTGATATTTATGACAGACGGTGTAAATGCTGAATCATATGTAAAATGTGGTTTATCAACAGGTATTCCATCAGCTTTACCAGTTTTTTCAACAAATTTAATAAATCTTGTAAAAATTATTGTACCAATTTTATTAATTATACTTGGAATGATAGATTTCGCAAAAGCAGTGGCAAGTAATGATGAAAAGCAAATGAAAGACTCACAAAATAAATTTATAAAAAGAATTATGGGAGCACTTGCAGTTTTCCTTGTAGTAGGTGTAACACAATTTATATTTAAATTAATTGGAGAAAGTTCTACAAATGCAATGGCTTCATGTATTGATTGCTTTGTTAATAATGTTTGTAAAACAACTGATCAATATGCTATTTGCTTAAGTGAGGGTAAAACTAAATGTGAAAATAATTGTTATAATGCAACTGGTAGTCATAGTTCAAGTGAATTCTATGCCTGTGTAAATGATTGTACATATAAAAAATACTGTGATGAAACATATAAAACAGGTAAACTTGAATGTGAACAATTAAGCATGGAATCATGTCAAGAAAGATCAGATTGTGAACTAAAAAATCCAACAGGATCAGGAACACCAACTTGTGGTAAGAAATAGGTTAAAGTAAACCTATTTTTCTAGTATATAAAGGTAATTTTGACAAATATATAAAAAGATGATATAATTTTTTTCGTCTTGAAAAAAGGTGATTTAATGAAAATAAATAAAGTAGAATTAGTAATAAGTGCAGTTAGAAGAAGTCAATATCCAACTGATAACAAACCAGAGTTTTTACTAGTTGGTCGATCAAATGTAGGGAAAAGCAGTTTTATAAATACACTTATTAATCGTAAAAATTTAGCTCGTACGTCATCAAATCCAGGAAAAACACAGACAATAAATTTTTATTTAGTAAATGAAGAATTTTATTTGGTAGATGCTCCAGGATATGGTTTTGCCAATATAAGTCAAACAAGAAAGAAAAAATTTGGACTTATGATGGAAGATTATTTAACAAATAGAGAAAATTTAAAACAAGTGTTTATGTTAATAGATTTTAGACATAAACCAAGTAAAGATGATAAATTAATGTATGAATTTTTAAAACACTATCAAATACCAGTAACAATAGTAGCGACAAAAGCAGATAAAGTAGGAATAACAAAACAACAAACACAAAGAAATTTAATATTAAATGAATTAGATTTAGTTGTTGGTGATGATTTTGTGATATTTTCAAATATAACAAAAGATGGAAAACATGATATACAAGAGAAAATAGAAAGAATTATTTAGTCAAAATTATTGTCATCACATATTATAATATAGGTGATGATATGAAATGTACCATTGAAAATAACAAAATAATAGTATATGTTGAAAAATATACTAAAAATTATTTAGATAATATAGATTATTTAGAAGATTATTTCAGAAAAATATTTATAAAATTAAAAGAGAAATATGATATTAAAATACAAGGATTTTGTAATGTAGATGTGTATACAGATAATAGTGATATGGTACTCGAAATAGAAGAAGAAAAAGAACTAGTGGATTATTATGAAGATATAATAGACATGAAAATATCTATTCATGAATCCACTTTTTTATACGAAGTACTAAATATATTTAATATAAATAAATATATAAATGGAGACATCTTTTTATATAAAAATAAGTTTTATATAAAGAAAAAAGATATGAATTTCAACATTTTAGAGCATTTAAAATTAGTATATAAAGATACAAATAAAATAATAAATAAAAAATGGAGGTATTAATATGAAAAAACCAGTTGTTGCATTAGTTGGAACACCAAATGTAGGAAAATCTACATTATTTAATCGTTTAGTTGGGAAAAAAGTTTCTATCATAGAAGATACCCCAGGAGTTACAAGAGATAGAATATATGGAAATGTAAAATATAGAGATTATCAATTTCACTTAATTGATACAGGTGGTATTGATATGGAAAACCAAGAATTTAATACCGAAATAAAATATCAAGTAGAATTAGCGATTGATGAAGCTGATGTAATTGTATTTATTGTAGATGGAAAAAATGGTTTAACAAGCAATGACTATGTAGTTAGAGATATGTTAAGAAAAACATCAAAAAAAGTAATAGTAGCCATAAATAAGGTGGATCACAAAAATTCAAAAGAAAATATTTATGATTTTTATGTATTAGGATTTGATAATTATATAGAAATAAGTGGAGAACAAAATATAGGTATAACTGATTTGTTAGATGAAATAACAAAAGATTTTAACGAAATACCAGAAGAAGAATATGATGAAAATACAATCAAATTTTCAATAATAGGAAGACCAAATGTAGGAAAAAGTAGTCTAGCAAATGCTATATTAAATGAAGATAAATTAATAGTATCAGATGTAGCTGGTACTACTAGAGATTCAGTTGATACAGAATTCACATATCATGGACAAAAATTTGTAGTAATTGATACAGCAGGTATGAGAAAAAAAGGCAAAGTATATGAACGTATTGAAAAATATAGTCTTCTTAGATCAATGAAAGCAATAGATAGATCAGATGTATGTTTAGTAGTAATAAATGCTGAAGAAGGAATAATAGAGCATGATAAACATATAGCAGGATATGCTTTAGAAGCAGGTAAACCTGTAGTAATAGTTGTAAATAAATGGGATACAATCGAAAATAAAGATGAACAAATGAAAAAATTTACACAATTAATAAGAAGTGATTTAGCTTTTATTAGTTATGCACCAATTGTATATTTATCTGCTCTAACTAAAAAAAGAATTCACACTTTATTACCAGAAGTAATAAAAGTTTATGAAAACTCAAAATTAGAAGTAAAAACAAGTTTATTAAATGATGTAATAACAGAAGCATACAATTTAAATTTACCACCATCATATAAAGGTAAAAGACTAAAAATATATTTTTCAAATCAAGAAGGAACAAAACCACCAAAATTTGTTATAAGAGTAAATTCTAAGGGTTTAATTCATTTCTCATATGAAAGATACCTAGAAAACAAATTAAGAGAATCATTCAATTTAGAGGGAACACCAATAATATTACAATTTAAAAATAAAGGCGAAGAATAGCCTTTTTTTTGACAAATATTCAAATTTATGATATATTAACACTCATCAAAAGGGGGATTAATATGTTTGGAGAGGAAAAAATATTTGGAAAAAGTGAAATATCTATAGATGAAAAAAATAGAATTAAATTGCCAAAATTTACATATGCAGAATCAGGTGATAGAATAATTATTCAACAAGAAGATGATGCATTAAAGATATCAAATGAATTAAAAATAACTAAGATAATTGAAGAAATAGAAGAAGCTTTAAAACATGTTGAAAATATTTCTGAAGCCAAAACACTTAAAGAAAAAATGGATAAATTGTGTATTTCAATTATATCAAAGAAAATTTGTGATCAACAAAATAGAGTAATTCTACCAAATGGTATTTTTGATACAAGTGAAACAAATAGAATTATGTCAGTTGGTTATGGTGATTATATAAAATTATATACTTTAAAAAGATATAACGAACTATCTAAATAGATAGTTTTTTTTCAACAAAAAAGCAATTGTTTAAAGTACAATTGCAAATAAATTACCACTACCTTTATTAACTAATTTAGTAAGTGTTTGAGATAATTTAAATCTAACATTATCAGGCATTAATGATAGTTTAGCTTGAATACCTTCTTTAACGATAACATCTAAACTTCTACCAAATATTTCACTTTTCCAAATATTATCAGGACAAGTATCATTATCTTTCATTAGGTAATCAATTAATTCTTTACTTTGAAGTTCAGAGCCTATTATTGGTTCAAATGTAGATTCAACATCAACTCTAATCATATGAATAGAAGGTGCCACAGCTTTTAATTTAATACCATATCTACTACCTTGTTTAATTATTTCAGGTTTATCTAATTTCATATCCATTAAACTAGGTGAAGCAACACCATATCCAGTTTGTTTAACCATTTTTAAAGCTGATTTAATTTGGTCATATTCTTCTTTAGCTTCACTGTAATCTTGGAATAATTTTAATAGTTCAGCTTTACTAGTAACATCGATACCAATTATTTCTTTTAAAACTTCATTATATAAATTATCTTTAGCTTCTAAGTTAACAGTAACTATACCAGTAGATGCATCTACATTAGATAAATAAGCTTTTTTGATATATTCACAATTACTAAAATGATTAGTTATAAAATCAATATCTTTTAATTTATCTATTTCAATAACACTTTCTTTAATTTTATCAATAAATATTTTTTTAAGCCAATTATTAGGTGATAAAAGTGCTATCCATTCAGGCATATTAACTTTAACTTCTAATACTGGAAATTCATAAAGAGCTTCTTTTAATACTGCATAAATATCTCTATCAGTCATATTTTCAACATTCATAGGTAAAACAGGAACACCATAATTTTCTTTTAATTTTTCAGCTAATCTTTCTGTTTCAGGAAGCATTGGATGTGAAGAGTTTAAAACAACAATAAAAGGTTTACCTATTTCTTTTAATTCATTAACAACTCTTTCTTCAGCTTCCACATAATTATTTCTTTCAATTTCAGTAAAAGATCCATCAGTAGTTATAACGATACCAATAGAAGAGTGATCTCTAATTACTTTCTCAGTACCAATTTCAGCAGCTTCTACGAAAGGTATTTCTTCATCATACCAAGGGCATTTAACCATTCTAGGACCATTTTCATCCTCATAACCTTTACATCCATCAATAACATAACCAACACAATCTACTAATCTAATACTAGATTCAAATTCTTCAATTTTGATTTTAGCAGCATTACTAGGAACAAATTTAGGTTCTGTTGTCATAATAGTTTTTCCTTGAGCACTTTGAGGTATTTCATCTAATGCTCTTTTTCTTTCATATTCATCTTCTATATTAGGAACAACTAAGTTTTCTATAACTTTTTTAATAAAAGTTGATTTACCTGTTCTTACAGCTCCAACAATGCCTAAATAAATATCTCCACCAGTTCTTTCAGTAATGCTTTTAATAATATCTATTTTTTCCATCTAATCCCTACTTTCATTTCAATTAACTTTATGAATATAAATATTAAAATATAACAAAAAAATCTAAATATATAGATTTTATATCATTTTATCTAGATTTTTAGGTACTTTATCATTTTGAACCGCTTCAATTATTTTTTGTTCCTTTTCTTTAGAAACTTCTTTACCAGTTAATTTACCAAGTTCTTGAATAACTTCTCTTAAGGTCCCCTCATTTTTTAAATCATTTTGTTGTAATTTTTTAGCTAAATCTAAAATGTTTTCTTTACTAACATTTGTTTTTTTCTCAATCTTTTTAAAAAAACTATCTGAAAAATTCATGTTATACCTCCTAAAATAATATATGAATATATAAAAAATAGGTTAATATAATATTAATTTTAAAAAAATTTTGTTATAATTATATAAGGTGATTTTATGGATCAAAGACATATTAGAAATTTTTCCATTATAGCGCATATAGATCATGGTAAAAGTACATTAGCTGACCGTATATTAGAAATAACAGGAGCTGTTAGTAAAAGAGAATTACAAGATCAAATGCTAGATAACATGGATATTGAAAGAGAAAGAGGAATAACGATTAAGTTAAATGCCGTTAGTTTAAATTATAAATATAAAGGAGAAGAATATTTACTTAATTTAATTGATACTCCAGGTCATGTAGACTTTTCATATGAAGTGTCTAGAAGTTTAGCAGCTTGTGAAGGAGCAATACTTGTAGTAGATGCCGCACAAGGTATAGAAGCACAAACACTAGCTAATTTATATTTAGCTTTAGATAATAATTTAACAATTATACCTGTTATTAATAAAATAGACTTACCAAATGCTGATGTAGAAAAAGTAAAAAAAGAATTAATGGATACATTAGGATTTGATGAAGATGAAATCATATTAACAAGCGCTAAAAATGGTATTGGAATTAAAGAATTAGTAGAGGCGATTATTGAAAAAGTACCATCTCCAAAAGGTAATGAAAAAGAACCATTAAAAGCGTTAATATTTGATAGTTATTTTGATTCATATAGAGGAATTATTACATCTATTAGAGTAGTAAATGGTAGTGTTAAGGTAAAAGATAAAATAAGAATGCTTGCTACAAATAAGGTGTATGAAGTAGTAGAATTAGGAATTCATAATCCTCGTGAAGTAGAAAAAAAAGAATTAGCTACAGGTGAAGTAGGATATTTATGTGGTAGTATTAAAAATATAGAGGATGTAAAAGTTGGAGATACTATCTGTTTAGAAAGTGATATGAATGCTACTCATTTACCAGGATATAAACCTATGAAACCTATGGTATTTTGTGGATTATATCCTACATCTTCTAGTGAATTTGATAACTTAAAAGAAGCTTTAGAAAAATTAAAATTAAACGATGCATCTTTAGAATTTACTCCCGAAACTAGTGAAGCTTTAGGATTTGGATTTAGATGTGGATTTTTAGGACTTTTACACATGGAAATTATTGAAGAAAGAATTGAAAGAGAATTCAATATTGAATTAATCGCGACTTCACCTTCAGTAATTTATGATGTAGAATTAACTGATCATAGTCATGTTTTAATAGATAGTCCAGTTAAACTTCCTGATAGAGCTAAAATAGCTGATATAAAAGAACCTTATATTAGAACTAATATATTTGTTCCAAGTAGTTATATAGGTTCCATTATGGAATTATGTCAAAATAAAAGAGGTAATTATGTTTCTCTTGAATATTTAGATGCTACTAGGGTAAATATTCATTATGAAATACCATTATCTGAAATTGTATATGACTTCTTTGATAAATTAAAATCATATACAAAAGGTTATGCATCATTTGATTATGAGTTAATAGGGTACAAAAGTAGTAATTTAGTAAAAATGGATATTTTATTAAATGGTAAAGCAGTAGATGCATTAAGTACAATAGTTCATAAAGATTTCGCATATGCAAGAGGAAAAGTAGTAGTTGAAAATTTAAAAAAATTAATACCAAGACAACAATTCGAAGTACCAATTCAAGCTTCTATAGGTTCAAAAGTAATAGCTCGTGAAACTATAAAAGCAGTAAGAAAAAATGTACTTGCTAAATGTTATGGTGGAGATGTAAGCCGTAAAAGAAAATTATTAGAAAAACAAAAAGAAGGTAAAAAAAGAATGAAAATGGTTGGTAATGTAGAAATACCACAAGAAGCATTTTTATCAGTATTAAGCATGGACGAACATAATTAATTAAATTATTGCATATATTGTATGGGAGGAAAAATGAAAAATTTAACAATATATGAAAGAGCAGTAAGTATTGGAAATTATGTAGTAGAAAATAATGCAACAGTAAGAGAAGCAGCAAGAGTATTTGACGTTAGTAAGTCAACAGTCCATAAAGATATAACAGAAAGATTATTAGTTGAATCTCCTATACTTCAAAAGGAAGTACGAGAAGTATTAGATAAAAATAAAGAAGAAAGACACATTCGTGGAGGAGAAGCAACTAAAAGAAAATATCTTAAGAGATAGATTTTATATCTCTTTTTTGATATATTGAATATGAGATATAATTTTATATGAAATTTGAATTTCAAAGTATAAAGTTAGTAAAATAATATAAAAGTATTAATTATGATTCAAAGATAGGTCTTGAAAGGGACTAATTTTTTTTATATAATTGATATGATAGGAGAGGTACAATGAAAAAAGGGTTTACATTAATAGAGTTACTAGCAGTAATAGTAATACTCGCA
>ERZ808240.3235-NODE-3235-length-16180-cov-2.883907_pt1 | contig 16180 bp, 18 predicted proteins | sample MGYA00521084_ERZ808240 | MGnify/ENA primary metagenome ERZ808240 (study PRJEB31516, sample SAMN03275571) | gut metagenome | biome: mammalia-associated habitat; material: feces | host: Papio cynocephalus | place: Kenya | collected 2012-08-06 ... | reverse complement strand
TCATCCGCGAGACCAAAGCCGTCGAGTACGCAAAATAAGAACAAAAAAGCAGAACGGAATATCCGTTCTGCTTTTTTGCGGCAAAAATAAAACACCGCACCATACGGTGCGGTGTTTGTGATGAATAAAATTTATTACTTGAGCCACGAAAGAATTTTGTCGCAAATTGCAACAACATCATCATCAAACTTGATGTGGATGTTCTTTATAAGTTCAACGATACCTATAATTGCGTCCATTTTACTTTTCTCCCTTCCAAATTAATAGTTTTCTAAGGCCATTACATGCGTATGTTATCACAGAATAATACTTATGTCAACCGTTATTTGCCGCAATCGGTGTAATTACAGCGAAAACGGGCGCATTTTGTCTCCGAAAAAGCTTGAAAAACAAAGTTCATACGCATTTTGTTTATTTGTAAACAAATAAGAGGAATATTAAAAGCGCCGCAAATGCGGCGCTTTTAAGCATCTGATCTTACAGATTGCCGAAAATCTTGTCGAGCCAGAAGAATTCGTCGTCTGCATCAGGCTCATTGCCAAGAATGATGTTCTTTATGAACTCATAGATAGTTTTCATTGGTTTTCTTCCTTTCCTTTAGTTTTAAAACTGCTTTAATGACTATTTCCACGATGATAATATCATTAAAAAACCAACAAGTCAAGGAAAATAAATAAAATAACTAAAGAAAATGGCGGAACGCGTTATTTTCAGACACATTCCGCCGATAGTGTTTAATTAACTCAGATTTCCCAAGTTTCGATGCCCTCTTCGAGGACTTCGCCGTTGTTGTACGCCTCGATGATCTTCTGTATCGCGTGGTCGGCAAAAACGGTGCTTATCTTGTCCTCGGTGGCCTCGGGCCATTCCTCGTCGGTAAGCTCGGGTATCTGCTCGATGTTGCGCATCTGGTTTACGGCCTTGCGCCAGCGGTTCTGATTTTCCACCGTGTGGCGCACGAGGCGATCGTCGGGCGCAAGCTCGGTCACGTCGAGCTTTCCGAGTACGCGGTCGATGACTATCGTGCCGTGGCCGTTTTCCTCCTTGCCGTGGGGGAAGTACCAGTAGACAAGCTGCAGGTCGGATTCTTCTTTAAGTTTAAATGTTACCATATCTCATTCTCCGATTATAATTATTGGATGCAATAATTATAACACATGGCATTCTAAATATCAATCAATATGAATGATGCTCTCCATAAGCTCGGCGGCGGAGACGTTGGGGTTGTGGTAGTGCTCGCGCTTTACGCTCTTTTCGGTCAGCGTGATGGCCTCCTTCGGGCAGTATTGCAGGCAGCTGAGGCAGTTCGTGCCGAAGGTTGGCTTCCCGTCGACGAATTTTATGTTGCCCCTCGGGCAGAGCTTTTCGCACTGGCGGCAGCCAATGCACGCGTCGGTAACGGCAAATTTCTTCGCCTTGGCGACGGCAAGCTTCGGCCAGACCTTGCTTTCAAGCGCGTTGAGGCTCATTTTCGGAGGCGCTTTCCTGCTCTTGTCTCCGCGCAGTATGGCCTTTACAAGCTTTTTGGCCATGCGCTCGCTGCGCTTCTGCGCCATTGCGGGAGTCATGGGCGGCAGCATCAGCCGGTGCGGGAACAGCCAGATGCACGAGCACTGGTGGGAAAGTCCCGCCCACAGGTCGAGCCTGAAGCGCTCGTTAATCTTATGCAGGCCGCAGCCGAGATAGCCGGCGTACTGACCGACGGCGAAGGTGTACGCGCTCGGAGAAATTTTGATGCTGTCAAGGTAGCTCTCAACATCGCCCGGCAGGCCGCCGCCGTAGCAGGGAACGATGAAGCCGACGCGCTCGGCGTCCGTTACGTCGGTTTTCACCGGCGCCTTGCGCATCATGATGATGTCAGTGTCGCCAAGTCCTTTTGCGATGTTTTTCGCAAGATCAAGGCAGTTGCCGCTGCCGGAATAACAGAATATAACGTTTTTGCTCATAGTATCTACTCCTTCAAAAAATCTTCATGTCAGAATTGTAACATAAAACAAAATGTGATACAATAGTACCGCAGTGAAGTAATACAAAGGAGCAAAAGATGTATCACATCAAGCAGGATAAACGCGCGCAGGCCTCGGTCGAGCTCATTTGCGAGGGGCTTCGGCGGTGCTTAAAGGAAAAAAGCTTTGAAAATATAACTATATCGGATATACAGCGCACCACGGGCGTCAGCCGCTCGACGTTTTACCGCAACTTCGACCGCATAGAGGATGTGCTCGCGCTCATGTGCGACAGAGTGTTCGAGGAAGCGTTCGGCGCGGGCTACGCGAACATAAGCGAGGCGGTGTTCAGAACGTGGTTTCGCCACGCCGATATGATAGAAACCGTCGTCAGCATCGGACGCGGCGATATGCTGTATGCTAGCCTGCGGCGCTGCTCGGATCATTTGCGGCCCGGCATACCCGGACTCAGAGACGCCGCGCTGTTTGACTATCTCGTGTCCATCCTGTCATCGTCGATGATGGGGATAATGATAACATGGGTCGAGCGCGGCCGCAGCGAGAGCGAGGAGGAGCTGAAAAATATGATCCTGCAAAGCTTCAAGGCGATGAAATTCATAGGGCTGGCGTGAAAAAAGCTCCCCTTTGTGGGAGCTTTAAAATTTATTGATATTGCAGGAAGTTCTGCCGCGGCTTTGGCCGGTATTTAACGCCGGAGACCAATCCGACGGCCGCGTACATCGCAACGATCGACGAGCCGCCGTAGCTGAAGAACGGGAGCGTTATGCCGACGACGGGCGTTATGCCGATGCACATGCCGATGTTGACGAAGGTCTGGAACGCGAGCGCCGCAGCAACGCCGAAGCAGATGAGCATGCCGAAGGGACTTCCCGAGCGCAGACCGATGACGCAGCAGCGGATGATGATTATGCTCAAAAGCACGATGATGGCTATGCAGGCGACCATGCCGAGCTCCTCGCCGATGGAGGCAAAGATGCAGTCGGTGTGCCGCGCGTTATAGCTGCTCTGCGCGAAGCTGCCCTCGCCGAAGCCCACGCCCGTCCAGCGGCCGGAGGCCAGCGCGTCCTTGCAGTGGTTTGTCTGCCAGGTTATGCCCTGACCGGTCGGGTCGACGACGTCGGGGATATACGGCGCGAGGATGCGCTTTTTCTGATAATCCTTGAGAAGGAAGTTCCAGAACAGGGGCACCATAGCCGCGACTGCCGCGGCGGCCGCCGCCATCCAGTACCACGCGATGCCGGCGCACACGAGCATGATGACGAAAATGGCCAGGAATATGAGCGCACTGCCGAGGTCGTTGGGGATGACGGTTATGAGACCGAAGTACAGCGCCCAATGCAGGCCGAGCTTGATGATCGACGGGAATCTGTTGAGCGTTCGCTGCTCTTTATAATTTGAGATCTGCTTTGCCAGCAGGACGATGAATATGACCTTAACAATCTCCGACGGCTGAACGCCGATGCCGGCAAAGCGGTACCACGAGCGCGAGCCGACCTCGTCGCCCTTTCCGAAGAATATAAGCCCGGCGATGAACAGAACGTTGAATATCGTAAGATAAACCCACTTGTCGGCGATAAGATCCGGGTCGATGACCGTGAACACGACGAACGCCGCGATGCCCAAAAGCATCGCAAAGCCCTGAACGACGACGTATCGCGTCCAGCCGTAGGACTTGGTCATGCTGTAGATCATGACTATGCCGAAAACGGTGCATATCGTGCAAACGGCGAGAAGGAAGATATCCGCCCGTTTGAAAAAGTCTTTAATTTTACGGGAATCGATTTTTATTGTCGCCGCCGCCCTTCAAAAATGCTCGATTTCACAAATTATCGCAATCGGACACGCTACATTTTAGCATATTATTGCCCTTTACGCAATGCGGTATCTTGTGGTATAATTCAAATTCAGAAAAAGTTTAAAAATGAGGTGAGATCAGTGCAGACTTATATAAGCCGCAGCGAAGCGGAGACCGAGCGTATCGGCGAGCAGTTTGCAAAGGATCTCCCCGACGGCAGCGTCATTGCCATGTACGGCGACCTCGGCGCGGGAAAGACAGCTTTCGTGCGCGGAATGGCAAGGGGCATGGGGCTTTCCTGCCGTGTGTCCAGCCCGACGTTTACTATCGTTAACGAATATATAGGTGAGCGTGAGCTCATCCATTTTGATATGTACAGGCTTGATAATGCGGACGAGCTGTTTGATATCGGCTGGGAGGATTATCTCCGCCGCGGCGCCGTGTGCGCCGTCGAATGGAGCGAAAAGGTCGAGGACGCATTCTTCGGCGACGAGATCGTCCTGCGTATTGAAAAGCTCGGCGACAACGAAAGAAAGATCACCATTGAGGAGGGAAATGCAAAATGCTGATACTTGCACTTGAATCCTCCGCAAAAGCCGCTTCTGTCGCGCTTATGGAGGATGAAAAGCTCATCGCGCAGTACAGTCAGTGCAGCGGACTTACTCACAGCCGCACGCTTCTGCCGATGGTGGACGATATGCTTAAAAATACTGAAAATACGATCGCCGGCGTCGATCTTATCGCCGTCGCTCACGGACCGGGTTCCTTTACGGGAATCAGGATAGGTGTTTCCACCGTTAAGGGTCTTGCGTGGGCAGCCGATAAGATGTGCGTCGGCGTTTCCACGCTTGAGGCCATGGCGTGGCACGGCTCTTCTGCGGGCGGAATGATCTGCCCCGTGATGGATGCACGCCGCAGTCAGGTTTATAACGCCCTGTTTGAAATAAAAGACGGCAGGCCGCAGCGCCTGCGTGAGGACAGGGCGATAGCCCTATCGGAGCTCGCCGGGGAGATACGCGGCAAAAATGCGTTTCTGGTCGGCGACGGGGCGCAGCTTACATATGAGTACATGAAAAATGAAGGCATTGACTGCCGCATTGCTCCGTCAAATCTTCTGTATCAAAGCGCCTGGGGCGTTGGCATGGCGGCAATGGGAAAAACACCCGGTACGGCCGACGATCTGCTGCCTGTGTATCTTCGCCTGAGCCAGGCCGAGCGAGAGCGCCAGGAGCGCATGAATAATAAATAGTATAGAAACCGGCCTGCCGGTGTATATAAATTGGCTCCTTTCGGGAGCGGACTAAACAAAGGAGAATAATTAATGAGCAAGGTATGCGTATTTGATCACCCCCTCATTCAGCACAAGCTGTCGATCCTCAGAGACAAGGGAACCTCCGTCAAGGAGTTCAGAGAGCTCATTTCCGAGATAGCGATGCTCATGTGCTATGAAGCGACGAGAGACCTTCCCCTCGAGGATGTCGAGATCGAAACTCCCGTGGCCAAGGCGACCGTAAAGCGCATCGCCGGCAAGAAGCTCGCGATCGTTCCCATCCTGCGCGCGGGCCTCGGCATGGTAGACGGTATGGTCAGCATGATGCCCAATGTCAAGGTCGGTCACATCGGCCTGTTCCGCGATCCGGAGACTCTCGAGCCTGTTAAGTACTACTTCAAGATGCCGCCCGACATCGAGGAGAGAGACGTCATAGTCGTTGACCCCATGCTCGCCACCGGCGGCTCGGCCTCGGCTGCCATCCAGTTTCTTAAGGACGACGGCGTAAAGCACATAAAGCTCATGTGCATCATCGGCGCTCCCGAGGGTGTTGAGCGCATGCAGAAGGATCATCCCGACGTGGATATTTATGTCGCCGCTCTCGACGATCATCTCAACGAGCACGGCTACATCGTCCCCGGTCTCGGCGACGCCGGCGACCGCATTTTCGGCACGAAGTAAGCAAAACTAAACAAAACAAAAATCCGGAGCTTGGCTCCGGATTTTTTATTATCTGAAATCGAAAAGCTTACAGGGGGATATATTCAAAGCATCGCAAATATCAAAAACAACGTCGAGAGACACGGCGCAATCAGCCGTTTCGATGCGGCTCATATGCGTGCGGCTGATATTCACAAGCTCCGCAAGCCGCGACTGCGAAAGGCCGCGCTCCTTACGGTAGTATGCGATATTAAGACCGAGATATTTATATTTATCAAGCTGTCGAGAATCCATTATCTCACCCTTATATATTTTATCCGTTGTACGTTGAATATGCCACAACGTATAAAATAACAAATATAACTTGACAAGTTACAAAAGTTTTGACATAATACACATAGCGTCAAAATGCGACAGCACTGAGAAATATGAAAGGTGAGTTGAAATGAACGAAAACAACAATGAAGATATTCTTCGAAGCGAAGAATGTGCCGACCAAACGGCGGCAGGCGGGCAGAACAAGAAGCGATCGGCGCTTGAGTCTTTGAAATACCGCTTTTCGCCGAAAAAGCTGAAGTCCACGGTCGCGATCATAGTGGTGCTTGCGATAGTTATAGCGGGCGGCGTGATGTTTCTTAACTACAGAAGCCCGAGCTCGATAGCGGAGAGATATGCCAGGGCTGATGTTCTCGGAAAAACGGAGACGATGCAGGAGTTATCGGCCTATGATACCCATGAATATATGATCAACAGATGGAAATACGACACCGAGGAAAAATTCTTCAGCGAAATGAGCGACACGTATAAAGAGGACATCAATAGCTGGTCGGATTATGAGCGATTCATGTCCGAGCAAGCTGACGAGTCCATAATCGATGAGTGCGGTGATTATAAGCTGAGCGTTGAAGCTAAGCGCACTAAGGACTTGTCGGTAAAGCGAATACTGTCAGCGCTCGACAGTGACATCGAAAAACTCGAAGAGTATGCCAACTTTGATAAAGACAGCATTACGGACGGTAAGCAGGTCGATGTTAAAGTAACAATTGATGGCGAGGATGATACGGAGCGCGCTATGTTTTCGATATACATGGTCAAAGTCGATGGGCAGTGGAAGGTACTGCAATTTGAAAGCGAAACTCTTTAGTGATAAATAAAAAAATCCGCAGCAAATGCTGCGGATTTTTTTATGAAACTTGCTGGACTTACACTTGACAGAACGGAAATAATAGGTCATATTAAATTTGAACAGGATAGCCACGTTGGAAATTTACAGATTTAAGGTGCAACTAAAAGATGAGAGCTTTACAAAAATGGTGCGGAAGGAATGCGCTTAGGCATATTGCGGTCGCGCTTGGGCTTACGCTTATGGACGTGCTGCTGTTTTTGGCGCTTTGGAAGCTATATTTGCATCTGTTTAATGACCTTGTTCCGAGCGCGGTAAAAAACAGCGATGTGCTGCTTTATGTAAGTCCGGTGTTGTTGCTGTCAAATCTTATACGACTTGAAGCAAAGCCGCGCAATGACGGCAGACAGGCATCCAAGGCTAAAGGCGCGGCAGAGGTTATCATTGCGTCGATGATATGCGGCGTGCTGTTGCTGCTGCCTCTCGGCAAGCCGGGGGCGGCCGGCGTTATACTTTGGCTTTTGGCCGTGGTTTGCGTATCAATGCTGATTTTTGCATTTTCCGCAGTGCTCAATAAACTCGGTGATAAATAAAAAATCCCGTCCGTCGGACGGGATTTTTTATGTGCTTTTATGCTTTTAAAAGCTTCGTGAGGAGCTTGGGCTTAATATCCGCGCCCTCTGCGTCGTCGGCAAAGTAGAGCCTGCTGAACGCGATGGCGAGAACGAAATACTGCCCGCTCGTGACGGTGAACAGGACGTGGCCGGCCAGCGTGAGGTAGCCGAAAGTCATGCCGAGGGCGATGAAGAGGGCAAAGGCCATGAGGTCAAATTTCTTGAAGAATGATTTTATAAATTCGACCGCCGCCCAAACATAGATCCAGAGCATTGCCGCGGCGCCTACTATGCCGTAATATATAACGACCTCGAACAGATCCATTTCGATTATATATTCGACCGAGCTGCGGCCTATGCCGAACAGCCACGTGGCCGGTCCGCCCCATTGGAAGCGGTGGAGCTGCTGGACGAGCTTGCTGCTGCGTCCGCTCAGCACGGCGACCTCAACGCCTTCCTTCTCGGCGACGGTGGACGGAGCGTCAAAGCAGACGGAGATATCACCGTAAAGCCGGCTGAAGCTGACGATGAAGCCGAGAATGAGGAAGATGACGAGTACGACGAGCAGCAGCCACAAAATGCGAACTGCACGCGCCTTACCGTCCTTGCGCATCCTGATGAGCGCGAAGATAAAGATCAGCAGATATGTGCCTATGGCCGCGATGAACGCCGTTTTTGAGCCTATCAGCAGCAGAGAGACGATCGCCATGGCGGGCGCGATGACCGCGATAACGGACTTTTTTGAAAAAAGCTTATCCCTGCGGTCGACAAAGCTTGCGACGGCTATCGGAAGCGTGACCGTCAGAACGGCGGTGATATCGTTTCCGGAGTAAAAATAGCCTCTGCATCCGCGGTAGCCGAGGGGATCGGCGTAGGTGTAATATCCAAGCTTGAAGATGTAGGGCACGAGAATGCCGAGTGAACATACGATACAAGTGTACCGTACGATGCCGAGCAGCTTTTCAATAAATTCGGCTTTGTCATGACACAGGCTGCGGAACAGCGAGATATACGCAAACAGCATCGCAATGTTGTAGCAATACTTGATGAAGTACTTAACATCGGTGCCGAGAGAGAGGCTTGCACCGGTCATCAGCAGCACGCCTATCGAAGCGCAAAAGGCAAGACCCATTATGACGAGCGTGCCTATTGCGACCTTTTCGCGCCTGATCAGAATGTACAGACCGAACACGGCGAGCATTGCAAGGCGGATATAGAGGCTCGGAGTGCTTGAAAATTCAGCTTTTGCGACGTCAAGCTCGGTCGCGCCGAGAACCTCCTTTATATAAAGTCCCGTGAAGAAGTCTATAAGGGGATTGATTATAATGTAGAGCACGAGCAGCTTTTCGATAAAGCTGCGTACAGGAGAGTGTTTTTCTATCATGTGAGCCTCCAAATATAATTGCAAACTTACTTGACATAATATCCTATTGCGCGGCAAATTTCAAGAACAATGCGCAAAAAAGCATTTTTACGACAAAACAAGACTAATTGTCGACAGTCGCCGCGGAAATCACAGTAAGTTTGAATTGACAGAAAAGTAGAATGAGTGTATAATTTTCAGCGGCGAAAGAGGTTGGGAAGATGAATATTAACAGCATAAACAGGAAACTGAACAAAAAATTCGGCGGAGCCGTCACGGCGGAGCTCATAGATAACTGCATAGTGCTCAGAGGTGAGCTCGGCGATTGGAACGACGTTGTCGATGCCGGAATGACGGCCGCTACACCGCACTCGGATATACATGTTGTAAATGACATAGTGTACACCGGCTCTCAGCCCGAGAAGATGCACATGCCGATCATAAACGACAAGGCGCTCGACGGTGATACGCCGGACGTTCTCGTTATAGGCGGCGGAATATCCGGAAGCTCTGTCGCACGTGAGCTTTCCCGCTATAAGCTCAATATTCTGCTCATCGAAAAGGAGGCAGATCTCGCGCTCGGTGCATCCGGCCGCAATGACGGCGAGGTACATCCCGGCGTCGATCTTTCCAGGGGATCTTTAAAGCATAAATACATACGCCGGGCAAATCACATGTACGAGGAACTCTGCCGCGAGCTGGACGTTCCGTTCAAGCGCACCGGGCAGTACGCCTGCTTTACGCACAAAAGCTGGCTGCCGTTTGTCAGTCTCTATGCCAAGTGGCGCAGAGACCATGACGGTATCGAGGATACCCGCATCGTCATGGGCGACGAGATACGCAGAAAAGAGCCGAAAATTTCGCCAGACGTGGCCTTTGCGCTGTCCAACCCCTCGTCCGGCAGCGTGAGCCCGTATAATCTCGTCATAGCATACGCGGAAAACGCCGTGCATAACGGCGCGCGCGTTTCGCTCAATACCGCCGTCACCGGCATGGATGTTCACGACGGCGAGATAAAAGCCGTGCACACAAATCGCGGAACGATATACCCGCGCGAGGTGATAAACTGCGCCGGAGTTTATTCCGACGTCATTGCGCAGATGGCGCAGGACAGATTTTTCAGCATCCATCCACGCCGAGGCACAAACTCTATTCTTGACAAAAAAACGGGCGCGTCATTCGGAACGATCGCATCAGTCGTCGGAGCGAAGACTCCCGGACATACTCACACCAAGGGCGGCGGAATACTGCACACGGCGCACGATAATCTGCTTATAGGCCCCGACGCAGTCGAAACGCCCGAGCGCGAGAACACCGCGACAAATGCCGACAGCATCGCCCGCGTTTTCGCAAAGCAGAAGATAACCATGCCCACTCTTACCGAGCGCGACATCATAACATATTTCACCGGCGTCCGCGCTCCTACGTATGAAGAGGACTTCATAATAGAGCCCGGCAGAAAAACTAAGAATATCTACCACGTCGCGGGCATACAATCTCCCGGACTTACGACAGCGCCCGCCGTCGCGCAGGATGTCGCGGCCTATGTCGCCGAGCTATTAGGCGCGGAGAAAAACGAAAGCTTCGACCCCGTGCGCAAGGCTCCCCCGCATCTTGCGGAAATGAGCGACGCCGAGCGCGCAGAGCTTATAAAGAAAAATCCCGATTACGGCGTCATCGTGTGCCGCTGCGAGGAGGTAAGCCGCGGCGAGATACTCGATGCGCTGCGCAGCCCCATATGCGTACCCACGCTCGACGGCGTGAAGAAACGCGTAAGACCCGGAATGGGCAGATGCCAGGGCGGCTTCTGCTCGCCGATAGTCACGAAGATCATAGCCGAGTACCTTGGCGTTCCGCTCACGGAGGTCAAAAAAAGCTCCGAGCAGTCGCCTGTCGTATTCGAGAGCAAAAAGGGGGGCTGCGGCAATGCATGATTACGATGTTATCGTTATAGGCGGCGGCCCTGCCGGCCTTGCGGCCGCGGCTGCGGCAAACGAAAGGAACGCGAAGGTGCTCATCGTCGAGCGTGAGGAGCGCCTCGGCGGAATGCTCAAGCAGTGCATACACGACGGCTTCGGCCTGCGCACCTTCGGCGAACGTCTTGCAGGCCCCGAGTATGTCGAGCGCTATATGGATAAGGTTGCGCAGTCGGAGATAGACGTCGCGTGCAGCACATTTGTTACGCGGGCGAAAAAAACGGGTGACGGCTTTGCTGTCACGCTCGTATCGAGCGGCGGCCTGCGCACCGTTAAAAGCAAGAGTCTCATCCTTGCCACCGGCTGCCGCGAGAGGAGCGCGAAGCAGGTGTTTATCCACGGAACGCGCCCTGCTGGCGTTTTCACCGCCGGAACGGCGCAGCACTTTACGAATCGCCTCGGCGTTATGCCGACGAAAAAGTGCGTCATTCTCGGCTCGGGAGATATCGGTCTTATCATGGCGCGCCGCCTGACGCTTGAAGGCGCGGAGGTTCTCGGCGTTTATGAAATTAACCCCACGCCTTCGGGCCTTACGAGAAATATCCATCAGTGCCTTACAGACTATGATATTCCCCTGCATTTGAGTCACACCGTCACGCGTGTGTTCGGCAGGGATCGCCTTGAGGCGGTCGAGGTCTGCAGGGTGGACGAAGACTATAGACCCATTCCCGAAACTGCGGAAAAAATAGAGTGCGACGCGCTCATCGTGTCCGTAGGTCTTATCCCGGAAAACGAGCTTGCCCAGTCGCTCGGCGTCGAGCTTGACCGTCACACGGGCGGCCCTGTATGTGACGCTCAGCTGATGACAAAGGTTCCGGGCATATTCTCCTGCGGAAATGCTCTGCATGTCAACGACCTTGTCGATTTCGTGTCCGAATCCGGCGAGGAGGCCGGCAGAAACGCCGCGGCATGGTGCGGCGCAAAGCAGAGAAGGGTCGATATAAACATCGGCGATGAATTTTTGTATCTCGTTCCTCAGCAGCTCGACCTTGACAGCGACAATTCCAAGACGGTATTTTATTTCCGCTCGAAGAAGGTTGTTGAAAAGAGTGTGCTGCGCCTTAAAATAAACGGCGAAGAGGTTTGGAAGAAGACCTATCCCTTCCTGCGCCCGCCCGAGATGCAGCAGCTTACGCTCGACATGAGCAAATTCAATATAGACGAAAACAGCGACGTGCGCTTTGAAATTGAGGTGGTAAAATGAAACAGCTCGTATGTATAGGCTGCCCGCGCGGCTGCCGCCTCACGATAGAAAGAAATAACGGCGAGTTCATCGTCACGGGAAACACATGCCCCCGAGGCAAGGCCTTTGCCATAAGCGAAATGACCGAGCCCAAGCGCACGATATGTTCAACGGTCAGAACTTCATTTTCCGTCGTGCCGGTGCTGCCGGTCAGAGTGTCGGATGATATCCCGAAGGATAAAATATTTGACGTCATGCGTGAAATCAACGCCGTGACGCTGACAGAGCGCATAGGCAGGGGAGATGCCGTCATAAAAAATGTGCTCGGTCTCGGCGTGGACGTCATTGCAACAAGCGATCTTTTAAAACAGAAATAGATATAATGCAAAGACGGAGGGAGAAACAATGAACAGACCGCTGATCCTGACTTATGACGTCGGCACTCAGAGCACGAGAGCCATCCTGGTCGATAAGCAGGGCAATATCGTGGACAAGGAGCAGGTCAAGTACGCAGAGCCCTATTTCCGGCAGCGTCCGGGCTGGGCGGAGCAGAAAACGGATTTTTATTTTGACAACATGTGCAAGGCCTCGACCGCGCTCATGGCGCGCAATGCCGACAAGGTGCCCGATATAATCGCCTGCGCAGTCACCGTTATCCGCGACACGCTTGTATTCCTCGATGAAAACTACAAGCCCACGCGCGACATCATCCACTGGCTCGATGCGCGTAAATGCGTTTACGACGATCCCTTCCCCCTGTGGAAGGAAGCGGTGTTCGAGCTCATCGGTATGGGCAAGGGCACGAAGATCGTCTACCGTACCTCGAAGGTCAACTGGGTGCGCCAGAAGCAGCCCAAGGTATGGGAGCGCACAAAGAAGATAGTCTGCCTGCCCGCATATCTCAACTACCGCATGACAGGCCGCCTTGCCGATACCCCGGCAAACACCATCGCACACATTCCAATGGATTATAAGAAAAAGCGCTGGATGAAGGAAAATGACCTCACGCGCTGCTTTTACGATGTTCCGCAGGACAGATTGTATGAGCTCATCCCCTCCGGCGAGGTGCTCGGCCATATCACCAAGGAAGCCGCCGCGCTCACCGGCGCGCCTGAGGGTCTGCCCCTTATAGCAACGGGCGCGGATAAGGCATGCGAGACGCTCGGCCTTTCGGTCGCAAGCCCCGACAAGGCGTCCATTTCCTTCGGAACGAGCTCGACTATCGAGATGTACACCGAGCAGTACTTTGAGCCGCAGGCGTTCCTGCCTTCATATCCGTCGGTCATAAACAAGGCCTGGAACCCGGAAATACAGGTGTTCCGCGGCTTCTGGATGCTCAGCTGGTTCATAAAGGAGTTCGGCGACAAGGACAGGGAGGAAGCCGAAAGACTCGGTGTATCGCCCGAGGAGATCCTCAATAAAAAGGCCGCCGAGATACCTGCCGGCTGTCAGGGACTTATGCTCCAGCCGTACTGGACGCCGGACGTACTCAAGCCCGACTCCTACGGCGCTATAATCGGCTTTTCCGATTACCACACGAAGTACCACATTTACCGCGCCATAATCGAGGGCATATGCCTTGAGCTGTATATGTCCATGAAGAGCATGGAAAAGCGCGGCAAGAAGCACATAAAGGAAATCTATGTCGGCGGCGGCGGCTCAAAGAGCGAACTTGCATGTCAGATACTTGCCGATACCTTCGGTCTGCCCGTTAAGCGCATACATACGCACGAGGCCTGCTCGCTGGGCGCGGCGATGGTCGCATTCGTCGCAAAGGGCGAGTTTGAAAGCTTCGACGAAGCGATAAAGAGCATGGTTCACGAAAAGGACGTGTTTGCGCCCGACCAGAAGAACCATGAGACGTATATGAATATGTACAACAAGGTCTACCGCAAGATATACAAAAACGTAAGGCCGCTGTACGCAACGATGAATAACCTCAAAGAAAGGAACATGATCTGATGAGTCATAAGCAGTACGAGGGCTTCGAGCCCAAATGGGTAAACACTCCCGCGCCGGCGAACAGCTACCGTTCAATATTCCGCTGGGGTGATCCGGAGTTCTTCAAATTCCCGAAGGAATCCCTGTACAAGATGATGAAGGAAGTCTTCAAGCTCACCGATGATGATTTCAGGGAGTACTCCGACGATATCGGCTTTGACCCCGTAGACCTTTCAGACCACCCCGTAAAGCTTGCGCAGGAGCATCTTGACGCGCTCAGGGAGATCGTCGGCGAGGAGGGCTTCTCCGTTTCCGATTACGACCGTCTTGCCGTTGCATACGGCTTCACGGCATACGATATCCTCCGTCTGCGCCACAAGATAATCGACTCCGTGCCCGATGTCGTTCTGTACCCCGACACGACCGAGCAGGTCGAGAAGATCGTCGCGTATTCGACTGAGCATGATATCCCGTTGTATGTCTACGGCGGCGGCAGCTCCGTCACCCGCGGCGTCGAGCCTGTAAAGGGCGGTATCTCGCTTGATATGAGACGACGCTTCAACAAGGTGCTCTCCTTCAACGAGATCGACCAGACCATCACCGTTCAGGCCGGCATGTCCGGACCTGACCTTGAAAAGACGCTTCAGGCGGCCCCCGAGCTATTCGGCGCAAAGCGCCAGTACACCTGCGGCCATTTCCCGCAGAGCTTTGAATATTCCTCTGTCGGCGGCTGGGTCGTAACCCGCGGTGCGGGTCAGAACAGCACCTACTACGGATGCATTGCGGACATCGTTCTGAGCCAGAAATACGCTACACCAATCGGCACCATCACCACCAGCCACTATCCGCGTGAGGCCTGCGGCCCGGATCTTAACCAGATCATGATGGGCTCGGAGGGTACCTTCGGCGTGCTGACCGAGGTCACGCTGAAGATATTCCGCTGGATGCCGGAAAATCGCAAGAGATTCTCCTACATCTTCAAGACCTGGGACGAGGCGATGAAGGCGGCACGCGAGATGATGCAGCATGAGTGCGGCTACTCCTCCGTTTTCCGTCTTTCCGACCAGGAGGAGACGAGCATGATGCTCAGACTGTACAACGTCGACGATACGCCGCTGTATCCGCTGCTCGACAAGCTCGGTTATAAGGACATGGAGCGCTGCCTTTTCCTCGGCTTCACGGACGGCGAGAAGGGCTACTCCAAAAACGTTGCGAAAAACATCGCAAAGATCGCCCGTCAGCACGGCGGTCTGCCTTTGACCGGCTATGTCACAAAGAGCTGGGAGAAGGGCCGCTTCAACGACCCATACCTGCGCGATACGCTCATGGATTTCGGCATCACCACCGATACTCTCGAGTGCACCGTCAACTGGTCGAACATGGAGCAGGTGCACCTTGATGTCCGCAAGGTCTGCCACGCGCTGCCCAACACGGTCGTTACGACCCACATGTCGCACTGCTATCCGCAGGGCGCGAACCTGTACTTCATCTTCCTGACCAAGATGCAGGATGAGAAGGCGTTCAAGGCATACCACACGACCATTCTCGACGCTATCCAGCGCTCCGGCGCAGCGATAAGCCACCACCACGGCATCGGCAAGATGTTCGCGCCCTGGCTCGAGGGCTACGTCGGCGAGAAAGAGTACGGCGTGTTCAAGGTGCTCAAGAACTACTTCGACCCGAAGTACAACATGAACCCCGGCGGCACCATCGGCCTCGATCTCCTGCCCGAGGAGAAGAAGTTCGACCGTCAGTATACCGATTACGAAGCTCAGCCGAAGTTTGACTGATAATATAGTCGCCGCACTGCTATTTTGCAGTGCGGCGTATTTTTTTCCTTGAATTATTCAGTGCGCCATGCTATAATACAAAAGCTGCGGAGAATTAGCTCAGCCGGTTAGAGCGCTCGCCTCACACGCGAGAGGTCAGCAGTTCGAGTCTGCTATTCTCCACCACGGTAAAAGCCCCGGAAGCTACGGCTTCCGGGGCTTTGCATATTTTTATTGCAAGAGATGGTCATATAACGACGGTAAAGCAGCTGCCGGCTCCGGGCGCGGAGGTGACGCTGACGACACCGCCGTGAAGCTCGGCGATCTCCTTTAAAAGCGATAGACCGAGCCCGCCGCCAACCATCTGTTTGCCTACCTCATCACTGTTCGCTGCCCGGGAGTGACTTCGGCTTAGTCCGCTTTCCGGCAGACAAACCATGCCATGCTTTTCAGATTCCCCATATTCACGTCTGCGTACATGCCCTCCAGCCGCGCTTTCAGGCTGGGGACCGTCTCATA
>ERZ808240.3234-NODE-3234-length-16180-cov-12.455132_pt1 | contig 16180 bp, 15 predicted proteins | sample MGYA00521084_ERZ808240 | MGnify/ENA primary metagenome ERZ808240 (study PRJEB31516, sample SAMN03275571) | gut metagenome | biome: mammalia-associated habitat; material: feces | host: Papio cynocephalus | place: Kenya | collected 2012-08-06 ... | reverse complement strand
AACACTTGCGCCAGTCCGCTGTGCCCTCGATAGCTGGGAAAATGGGCATGACAGACCTATATATAGTTTGCTGTGCCCTCGTTTCAAAAATAAATGGGCATAGAACGACTTGTCTAAAGCGTCTATGCCCATTTTTTCAAAATTAGTGGGTACAGTTATACTGAAACAAATTAACCGTACCCATATCTTGATTCCAAGCGCCAATATTTACTTCTCTACTTCTCAAACTTCTGATGAAGGTACTCCGAGAGCTTGGTGTTCTCGCTGTAATCCACAGGGCAGTCGATGATGCAGGGGACTTTCTGCTGAAATGCGTCTTCCAGGATTGGCAGGAGATCCTCCGCCTTCTCCACGCGGTAGCCTTTGGCATGCATGCTTTCGGCATACTTCACGAAATCAGGATTCTGGAAATCCACAAAGCAGTTATGCCCGAAATGATCCATCTGTTTCCATTTAATCAGACCATAGCTGGCATCGGAGAAAATCAGGGTCACGATGGGCGTTCCCTCTCTCAGTGCAGTCTCATACTCCTGGCTGTTCATCATGAACCCTCCATCCCCGGAGATTGCCAGCACTTTTTTCTCCGGATAGATCAGCTTGGCCGCAACGGCTCCCGGAACAGCAATTCCCATGGTAGCAAATCCATTGGAAATGATACAGGTATTTGGTTCGTAGCAGTTGTACTCTCTGGCGATCCACATTTTATGAGCACCCACATCCGAGATTACAATATCATCCGCACCCATGAATTTCCGCACATCATGCAGTATTTTCTGGGGCTTCATGGGAAAAGAAGTATCCTCCGCATAGCTTTCATACTCCGCCACCATTTCGGCCCGCAGCTTTAAAAGTTCTTCCGGTTCTTCCTTCGCATCGCTACGATACTGAATCTGTTGTAATGAATAGGAAATATCTCCAATGACCTCAACCTCCGGCTGATACAACATGTTGATGTGTGCAGGTCTCTGATCGATATGAAGAATCTTGTGTTTTCCGCCTTCATTCCATTTTCCGGGAGCGAACTCCACAATATCATATCCCACGGCGATTACCAGATCTGCCATATCCAGCACTTTATTCTGATAGTCCTTCTGAGGAATTCCGATCGTCCACATGGAATATTTGTTGTTAAAAGGAATGATTCCCTTTGCCATCATGGTATTGACCACCGGTATCTTCAATGCATCCGCAAAGCTGGTCAGCGCTTCACCCGCATGATTTCTCACCGCACTGTGCCCCACAAGGATCACCGGATGCTCTGCTTTGAAGATCATTGCTGCCGCCTGATCAATACTGGAAAAGGAAGCATATTCTTTATCTCTTTCCGGTTTTTTCAGCGGTTGTGCGGCAATACCGGTGCTGACCGGCAGTTTCGCCACGTTTGTGGGCAGATCCACATGACAGGCTCCGGGCTTTTCGCTTTCCGCATATTTAAAAGCAATTCTTACGATCTCATTCACGGAATTGGGATTGACGATCTGTTTGCTTCTCTTGGTAATCGGCGCAAAAAGTTCCACCAAATCCAAATACTGATGAGAGGTCAGATGCATCCGCTCCGTTCCTACCTGTCCGGTAATGGCAATCAGAGGCGCTCCGTCGGAATTTGCATCCGCGGTACCGGTGATCAAGTTCGTTGCTCCGGGTCCAAGAGTCGAAAAGCATACTCCTGCTTTTCCCGTCAGTCTTCCGTACATGTCCGCCATAAATGCAGCACCCTGTTCATGTCTTACCACAACGACTCGGATATCCGACTTCTCCAGTGCATTCATCATATCCAGATTTTCCTCACCCGGGATACCGAAGACATATTTTACACCTTCGTTTTCCAAACATTTCACTAACACCTCTGCGACGATATTATCTTTCTTTTCCTGCTTACTCATAGGTTTCACCTCTTTATTTTCATACCCTATTCCTAATAAAAGAAAAGAGACAACGCCTTCCGCTTCTACGGACTTCGTTGTCTCTTTATCTGCTCATGTTAGCACAAAACCCGCAGAACGTCAATCACGTTCTCCCCAGCCTTGCCTTAAAATTTTCATACCCAAAATACACGAGTTCTTCGCAGGTTCCATCTTCCCGGTACACCCAGATCGCCGGGAGGGGCATTCCGTTAAAGGTATTGTTTTTACAAGTGGTGTAGATTGCCATATCTCCTAACAGCAGTCTCTCTCCCGGAGTGATCTCTTCGGGAAAACAGTAATCTCCAATCACATCTCCGGCAAGGCAGGTCGGTCCTGCCAGCCGCCATGTCCTGCTGTCCGCACAGTCAGCAGCTTCTGCTCCGAGAACGGGCGGCAGATAGGGCATTTCAATGACATCCGGCATGTGGCAGGCAGCGCTGGCATCCAGAATGGCGATCTGTGTATCTTTATTTTTCACAGTATCCAGTACCGTTGTCAGTAGATAACCGGCATTCAGGGCACATGCCTCTCCCGGCTCCAGATATACCATGACACCCCATTTTTCCCGGGCATGCCGGATCACTTTTTTCAGGCGCTCCAGATCATATCCGGGGCGAGTGATATGATGTCCTCCTCCCATATTCAGCCACTTCATCCTGGGAAGAAGATCCCCGAACTTTTCTTCCACAGCCTCCAGCGTTTCTTCCAGAGCATCGGAATCCTGCTCACATAAAGTATGGAAATGCAGTCCATCCAGAAGCTCTGCAAGTGCCGGATTCTTTTCCAATGCCAGATCCCACTGTTCTCTGGTGGTTCCCATGCGGCTTCCCGGAGCGCAGGGATCATAGATTGCATGTCCCTCCTGTGTGGAATGCTCCGGGTTGATCCGCAGTCCCACACTTTTTCCCGCAGCTTTTGTCATAGGACCAAAAGCTGCAAGCTGCGACGGAGAATTAAATACGATATGATCTGCATATTTCAACAGCTCCTCCATGTCCTCTGCCCGGTAAGCTGCGCAAAACACATGGACTTCCTGTCCGGGCATCTCTTCCGCACCGAGCCTTGCTTCATATAAGCCGCTGGCTTCCGTCCCCACCAGGTACGGCTGTAACACCGGATACAGGTCATAATTGCTGAAAGCCTTCTGTGCCAGCAGGATGCGACAGCCGGTCTCCTGTGCCAGTTTTCCTAATATTTCTCCATTCCTGCGCAGTGCTCCTTCGTCCAGTATATAACACGGAGTTGGGAGATCCTTAAAAGCTGCCGGAATTCTCCCTCCGATTCCGCCAAAAGCAGCCCTGTCGTCCCTGCATGCTGCCCCTGCCATCAGTCTACCAGCTCCGGGCTGCGGTTTTCTCTGCGGGGCAGACCGTATTTGTCCAGTGCCTCCAGATAAGGATCTGGATCAAATTCTTCCACAGTGTAGACTCCGGGCTTATTCCATTTTCCGGTGAGAAGCATCAGTGCTCCGCACATGGCGGGGACACCGGTGGTGTAGCTGATCGCCTGGCTCTCCACTTCTCTGTAACATTCCTGATGGTCACAGACATTGTAAATATAATAGGTCTTCGGCTTGCCATCCTTCGTTCCCGTGAAAATGCATCCGATGTTGGTCTTGCCTTTGGTGCGGGAGCCGAGGCTTGCGGGATCCGGAAGCAGTGCCTTCAAAAACTGAATCGGAACGATCTCCTGCCCCTGAAAAGCGATGGGTGTTGTAGACAGCATTCCCACATCTTCCAGACATCTCATATGATCCAGATAGCTCTGTCCGAATGTCATGAAGAAACGGATTCTTTTCACCCCCGGGATGTTCTTCGCCAGAGACTCTATTTCTTCATGATGCAGCAGATACATATCCTTCTGTCCCACCTGGTCAAAATCATACTCTCTCTTAATGCTCATAGCAGGGATCTCCACCCAGTGGCCGTTCTCCCAGTAGCTGCCCGGTGCGGATACCTCCCGCAGATTGATCTCCGGGTTAAAATTAGTGGCAAACGCATATCCATGATCACCGCCATTGCAGTCCAGAATATCGATCGTATCAATGGTATCAAATTCATGTTTTGCGGCATACGCACAGTAAGCCTGGGTCACACCGGGGTCGAAACCGCTGCCTAAAAGCGCCGTAAGTCCCGCCTCCTCAAATTTCTTTTTATAAGCCCACTGCCAGGAGTAGTCAAAATAGGCGGAAAATCCTTCTTCCTTACAGCGTTTTTCATAGATGGCGCGCCACGTGGGATCCTCTGTATCTTCCGGCTCATAGTTGGCAGTATCCATATAATTGACACCACAGGCAAGGCAGGCATCCATAATGGTAAGGTCCTGATAGGGAAGTGCAATGTTCATTACCAGCTCCGGCTGATATTCTCTGATCAGTGCGATCACCTGATCCACATCGTCTGCATCTACCTGTGCCGTAGTGACGACAGTCTGTGTCTTTCCTGCCAGCTTCTGTGCCAGTGCATCACACTTTTCCTTCGTCCGGCTGGCAATACACAATTCCGTGAATACCTCACTTACCTGACAACATTTCTGAATCGCTACGCCGGCTACACCGCCGCAGCCAATCACCAATACTCTGCTCATCTTCTTTCCTCCGTTTTTCATTTCAATTTTTCAAGTCATCTGTTCGCCGCGAGGGCAAGCAGCAGTTCCCGCAGTACCTTACATGCCATAGCGGTAGAAGCTCCGCTCTGGTCCAGCATCGGTGCCAGTTCATTCACATCCGCGCCAATGATATTCAGTTTCGCTGTTTTACCAATGGCATCTGTCAGTTGGACAAAGCTTACTCCCCCGGCCTCCGGTGTTCCTGTCCCCGGAAAACAGGACGGATCCAGACAGTCCAGATCAATCGTCAGATATACCGGTGTATGGTTCCTCTCCAATTCCTCTGCAAGTTCATCCAGCCCCGTAAAATCAAACTTCTGCATCTGCGTGTGCTCTGCCGCAAAACGGAATTCCTCTCTGTCCCCACTGCGAATACAGAACTGATGGATTCTTCCATCTCCCAGAATATCGTAACATCTGCGGATCACACAGGCATGGCTGAGTGTCGCTCCCAAATAATCCTGTCTGAGATCCGCATGGGCATCAAAATGAATGATATGCATGCCGGGATATTTTTTTGCTGCCGCTCTGACTGCCCCAAGCGTTACCAGATGTTCACCGCCCAGTAAAACCGGCAGTTTGCCATCCTGCAGAATCTCCGCTGCTCTTGCTTCAATGTCTGCCAGCGCCGCCTCACTGCTTCCAAAACACAATTCCAGATCTCCACTGTCAAATATTGCATAGTCCGTCAGATCCTGATCCTGGTAAGGACTGTATGTCTCCAGCCCGAAGCTTTCATGCCGCATGGCGGAAGGTCCGAATCTTGCTCCCGGTCGAAAGCTTGTGGTAGAATCATACGGTGCCCCGTACAGGACAATATCCGCGGAGGTGTAATCACTGTCACAGCCGATAAAATTTTCTATATTTCTCTCTAACATTACGATCATTCCGCCTTTCTGTCTGTTTTATAGGATTCTTACTCTACTTCCCTGAGCATCTCTTCCAGAAATGCCGGCAGGTAAAATGCACCCTTATGAAGTCTCGTCGTGTAATAGCGTGTTCTCATATTCAGGGCATTCCATGCCGCAGGATCAAGATCGTCCACCGGATGATATTTTTTGCTGGCAAATCCAAACAGCCAGTATCCTGCCGCAAAAGTAGGAATATGCGCCTGATAGACACGGCTGATAGGAAATGTGCTGGCGATCTTTTTATGACTGCGCTGCATGGCTCCGGCATCCTCTGCATAGAAAGGGCTTCCCTGCTGATTGACCATGATCCCGTCCGCCTTCAGGGCATTATAACAATTCCCGTAAAATTCCCTGGTGAACAGTCCTTCCGAAGGGCCAAACGGATCGGAAGAATCCACAATGATCAGATCGTATTTTGCCTCGCAGCGTCTGATAAATTTCAGTGCGTTTTCAAAATGAATCTGTACTCTGCGGTCATCCATCCGGCAGGCATTGCCCGGCAGATACGCGCGGCACGCTTCCACTACCATCGGATCCATCTCTACAAGATCGATTCTTTCCACACGGTCATAGCGGGTCAGTTCCCGCACTACGCCACCGTCTCCGGCACCGATCACCAGAATATCTTTCGCGTCTTTATGGACTGCCATGGGCACATGGGTAATCATTTCGTCATAGATAAATTCATCCCGTTCCGTCAGCATGACGTTGCCATCCAGCGTAAGAACCCTTCCGAATTCCGGAGTCTCAAAAATGTCGATCCTCTGATAATCACTTTGTTTGGAATACAGATGTTTCTCCACACGAAGACTGTGTTTTACATTGGGAGTGTGAAACTCCGAAAACCACATTTCCATTTTTCGCCCTCCTTTTTACTCTGCCAGCACATTCAGGTGCAGGATCTCAGGATCTTCCGGTCCGGTCATGCTGCATCCCTTGGCTTTCGCGTATTCGATATAATCAAGAATTTCTCCCGTGATCCTCTCCCCGGGTGCCAGAATGGGGATTCCCGGAGGATAGCACATCACGAACTCACAGCATACTTTTCCCTTTGTTTCCCGTAACGGCAGACTGCATTTATTCGCATAAAATGCATCCTGCGGACTGGCAACCACCTCCGGATCAATATATTCCTGGTTCAGCAATCCGCTTCCGTCCGTCTGATAGCGGCGTTTGATCTCCGCAAGTGCACTCACCAGGCGCTCCACTTCCTGAGAGCGGTCACCGATGGACAGATATGCCAGAATATTTCCGATATCACCGAACTCGATCTGAATATCATACTCATCTCTGAGAATGTCATATACTTCAATTCCCGCCAGTCCGATATCCCGTGTATGCACACTCAGCTTGGTGATATCGAAATCAAAAACGGAGTCTCCGTTGACCAGTTCTTTTCCAAAGGCGTAATATCCGCCGATCTCATTGATCTCTTCTCTGGCATATTCCGCCATATCCGCCACCTGATGAAAGATCTGTCTGCCCCGCAGTGCCAGATTCCTTCTGGAGATATCCAGGCTGGACATCAGCAGGTAGCTTCCCGACGTTGTCTGTGTCAGATTAATGATCTGGCGTACATAACCCGCATGAACATTTGGTCCGGTCAGAAGAAGGCTGGACTGTGTCAGGCTTCCTCCGCTCTTGTGCATGGATACCGATGCCATATCCGCCCCCGCCGCCATGGCAGATACCGGCAGTCCTCCGCCGAAATAGAAATGCGTTCCGTGCGCTTCGTCTGCCAGACAGAGCATGCCGGCATCATGCGCCATTTTTACGATGGCTCGCAGATCGCTGCAGATTCCGTAATAGGTCGGATTGTTGACCAGTACCGCTACCGCTTTCGGATGCTCCGCGATTGCCTTTGCCACCTGCTCTCTCTTCATTCCCAGCGAAATTCCCAGCCGCTGGTCCACTTCAGGATTTACATAGACCGGAATCGCTCCGCACAATACCAGTGCATTCAGCACACTGCGGTGGACATTACGTGGCAGGATGATCTCATCCCCCCGTTTGCAGGCAGTCAGCACCATACTCTGTACCGAGCTGGTAGTGCCTCCCACCATAAGAAAAGCATGTGCCGCTCCAAATGCATCTGCTGCCAGTTCTTCCGCTTCCCGGATGACGGATACCGGGTGGCACAGATTGTCTAGCGGCTTCATGCTGTTGACATCCACACCCACACATTGCTCCCCCAGGAATTTTGTCAGTTCAGGATTGCCCCGGCCTCTCTTGTGTCCCGGCACATCAAAAGGTACGACTCTCATGCGCCGAAAGTTTTCCAGTGCTTCATGGATCGGAGCCCTGCGCTGATCCATATGGGTATGCTTCTCGCTCATATCCCATTCCTCCCTTTGTTATCAAAAAGTATCGCAGTCTGTTCTGTCACCGGGTGAATTTTCTCGTATACACAAAAAACAGGCTGCGCATTTGCACAACCTGTTTATCTTCTCAGTCGATTTTCTGTCATTGCAGAAGCACCGTTTTATCCGGAAATACCACCTGCTACAAAATTCTGCAACATATCCTGCCGGATGCATTCAACATCTCTGTCTTTATTACATGGATTTCCATTTGCTTCTTTGCATTTATTTTGAAAAGATATTCGTGTCAGAGTCTATTTAGCAATTATACTTTTACTACTCTTATTGACCGTTTCACAAGTTTGCGCATAACGCATTGCGGTTATAAAGGAACCAACTTATAAAATTTGAGCTTCTAACTCAATCAATAAGGCAACCCGTGGCTGCCAATTAATAAAACAATTGCTTTGAAAAGACTTTCACACATCCTGTCTCTCAAAATCGATTTATTTTAACATTACTATAATTATTTTGTCAATTACTTTTGATCTGTTTCTCATTTTTCTTGTTTTTTTGCCATTTTCCCAACAACAAAACCAAACGCATTCCGCACGCCGGGACCTGCGAAAAAGATCTGCCAGCACAGCGCCATGGGGAAGTTCTTGACGGTCTTCTGCAGCCACTGGGCGATGATCTGGCTGCCGGGATGCATGAAGAGACAGGTGGCGATAAAGCTCATCACCGGGCACATCAGACATACGATCATGGATGAGATCACCAGGGTGATAAAAATAGGCTTATCCCCCGGGGATATCATGCGAAATGCCAGCTTCTGAGACAGCTTTTCTACGACAAAGTACTCCAGAATGCAGGCGATGGGCCACATGATGGGAATCTCGTGGAACGCTAACAGGAAGATCTCGTTGGTCATTCCTCCCTTGTCCAGTGCGATGTTGTAGCAGACCATGGCGTAGACCATAACGAACGCCATAATAATAGTGAAAATAATGTTTTGTAATTTTGTTTTCGGCATAATTGGATGCCCTCCTTTTCTAAAAATGGGCGCAAAAAGACACATGTGTGTTGTTCGTTAATCAGTGAGCTGTGCGCACATGTGTCGTTTCCAATTTATACCTAATGTCTTTATGCTATTTTTCTGTTTTCGCAACGTTGAGATTCTATCATAGAGTTCCGGTCAAAGTCAATACAGTATTTTCCAAATTTCTCTACTGGATCCAGCCATTCAGCCAATCCAGTGCATCCTCTGCCGAAATTCCCTCTTCGTCATAAATGGAATAGGAGAAGCCATCCTTCTGCCACAGGATCAGGTATACCCGGTCCGCATTCCCTTTCAGGGTCACTTGAATGCCGTTTACTTCCTCTTCCTGCACCCGGTCGAACTCCAGGTAAACGCCGGAGTTGTCTTCCTCTCCGACAGACTTACGGTAGTCCATTCTCTCCTCCGCCGCTCCATAGTACCGGATCTCTGCCAGTCCGTCTCCAAGATAAATATAGTTCGTCTCCTGTGCTGTAAAGGGAATCTTCTCCAGATCCTCTACCGGGAATCCCGCTGCCTTGGAAAGCGCCTCTGCGGAGGAACACTCCTGCAGTCCCCACTGGGACCCGCTTACCAGTTCCTCGGTATTCATTTCATTCCCCGGTCCCGCGGATTCCTGTCCGTTGCCGCTCCATACCCTGGGCAGTGTTGCCGCGCCCACCAGTAAAAGTGCCAGGCAGGCTGCGGTGAGGCTGTATTTCTGCCAGCGGTAGAAACGGGCAGCCTTTTTAACAGAGGATTTCTTCTGTATTTCAGTGTTTGCAATATTTTGCAGGATACGATCACGCATTTCGTCGGTTACCTGAATCTCTTCCATGATCTCATCATAAGATTTACTCAAAATCGTATGCCTCCTTCAAAATATGTTTCAACTGTTCCCGTCCGCGCCGCAGATCCGAGCGGACACTGCTCTCTTTTCGATCCAGGATCCGGGCAATCTCCGCGGTGGAGCAGCCCTCGTAGTAAAACAGATGGATGGCTGCCCGGTAATTCGCAGGAAGCTGCTTCACTGCCTCCCAGACGAAGGACAGATCCTGTCTCTCCTTCGCCACCAGTGTCTCTTCCAGTTCATCGGTTTGTCTGATACGGTTGTAATCGATCCGGTTCTTGCTTAAATTTGCCGCCACCTTTAACAGCCATGCCTTTTCGTGGACCGGTCCTGCAAACGTCGGAGCAGTTTGCAGATATTTAATCAGTGTCTCCTGCAAAATATCTTCCGCATCACTCTGGTTATGCAGATAGGAGTATGCCAGCCGCAAGATCATGTTCCCGTACTGATCCAGCAGCCTTGAGGCAATTTCGTTCGTATCCTCTTTTGTCCCCGGAAAATCGATCACCTCTGCCTCATAGTTTTGTTTTTCGGCTGCCTGTTCCTTCACATATTGCAAAGCATTCTGAAAGAACTGTATTCCCGCGGAAACCGCTGCCCGAAATCTATCATACAGCAAACGGCTGAAACCATTTATTCTATAACATTCTTCGGTGGGGAAAAAATATTCCCCTGCCGTCAGACGTAAGGCTACCATGTCCATCCTCCTGAAATATTGTTCCTCTTACTGCACCTGTGCAATCAATGCAGTAATCATATCTTCTGCCATGCCGGTATTACTCTCCGGATCGGCAACACCATCGTTGTGCTGTGCATAGGCATAGACACCGATAGAATAACTATAGCCGCCTTCGGTCCATACTGCAACCATTACTTTACCGTTGTTGCCGCGTAAAGTGACTTCTCTGTCTCCGACGGTCACGGTCTTTTCCTCGGAATATGCATTGTAGTCACCGCTGCACTCCTCTTCTCCCGGTGCTTTGCGGATGCAGACCTGGTCATCTCCGTGAATATACAATACCTGGATCATCTCATTCTCTATTGCTGTGATAGCTCTCTCTTCATAACCGTCCACAGTGTCGGGAACGATGATATCGAAGCCTGCCAGTGCTGCCGCATCCGCCAGTGTATCACAATCTGTAAAGGGATTGGGGATCTGGGTATTATCACCGATCACGATATCTTCTGTAGTTGTCGCAGCCGCACCGTCCGTAGGAATCTTATCATCGTTTTCGACTACGGTCTGTCCGGCAGTATCCACTCCGATGGTCTGATCCTGCTTCTCTCCGCAAGCTGCCATGCTGAGCATCGTTGCTGCACACAGGATCATCAGGGTTACTTTCTTGGTTACATTAATTACATTAGTTACATTATTCTTTCTCATTTTGTTTTCCTCTCTTCTTTTGATATTTCCATATATTTTCTTCCGCGGCTTCCTTCGGCGGTTCCCGGGATCTTACGCCGTTTTCTTTGCCGTTCTACATTAGATACAGATGTGAGGAACAAAATGTTGCAGGGTTTTAAAAAAATTTTTATGAACTATTCTGAATAGTCGCAAACGGGACTGTCCTTGCGAACAGTCCCTGAAGAGAAAAAGAGAAACCAAAATAGTTTTGGATAAAAGCAAATTAATTCTGAACGTTGAATGCACCCATGCCGGGATATACGGCTGCAGCACCCAGTTCTTCCTCGATACGGAGCAGCTGGTTGTATTTCGCCACACGTTCGGTTCTGCTGGGAGCACCTGTCTTGATCTGACAGGTGTTCAGTGCTACTGCCAGGTCTGCAATGGTGGTATCCTCGGTCTCACCGGAACGATGAGAGGAGATTGCGGTGTAACCAGCCTTGTGTGCCATCTTAATGGCTTCCAGCGTCTCGGATACGGATCCGATCTGGTTCAGTTTGATGAGGATAGAGTTACCACAGCCCAGGGAGATTCCCTTTGCCAGTCTCTCGGTGTTGGTTACGAAGAGGTCATCGCCGACCAGCTGTACCTTATCACCCAGTTCTGCGGTCAGCTTCTTCCAGCCTTCCCAGTCTTCTTCATCCAGTGCATCTTCTATAGAAATGATGGGGTATTTCTCCACCAGTTTCTTCCAGTGTGCAATCAGTTCTTCGGATGTAAATACAGTGCCTGCCTTGGGCAGCTTGTATTCGCCCACCTTGCCGGTCTTCCATTCGCTGGAAGCGGCATCCATAGCGATCTTGAAGTCCTTGCCGGGCTCGTAGCCTGCTTTCTTCACAGCCTCTAAGATCGTCTCAATAGCTTCTTCGTCAGATTTTAATGCCGGTGCGAAGCCACCCTCGTCACCTACGGAAGTAGCCAGTCCTCTGTCCTTTAAGATAGAAGCCAGTGCGTGGAATACTTCGGAGCACCATCTTAAGCATTCCTTGAAGGAAGGAGCGCCTACGGGCATGATCATGAACTCCTGTACATCCAGTCCGGAGGACAGTGCATGACATCCACCGTTGATAATGTTCATCATAGGAACCGGAAGTCTGTTACCGGAGATGCCACCCAGGAAACGATACAGAGGAATATCCAGGGAAATTGCTGCTGCTCTCGCGCTGGCAATGGACACTGCCAGGATCGCATTGGCTCCCAGTCTGGACTTATCCTTGGTTCCGTCTGCATCGATCATTGCCTTATCAATCGCATAAATATCGGAAGCATCCATTCCCTGCAGAGTCTCATTGATCACAGTGTTGATATTTTCTACAGCCTTCTGTACACCCTTGCCCAGATATCTGCTCTTGTCTCCGTCTCTCAGTTCCAGTGCTTCGAACTCACCGGTGGATGCTCCGCTGGGAGCCATGCCGCGTCCGATGGTACCATCTGCCAGAGTCACTTCTGCTTCTACGGTAGGATTTCCTCTGGAATCCAGAATCTCTCTTCCGATTACTTTTTCAATCTCTAAATAGTTCATTCTGTTTTTCTCCTTTATCCTCTATTCTAAACTTTTTATTCCCAAACCTTCTCTTTCGTGAATTCCGCATAAGGGCTGAAAAACTCCTCCCGGAAGATACCCTCCCGGCAGTCCGCGGATTCAGCAGCTCCGTTTCCTCTGAGGAGTTTCACATGATTCACTCATCAGTTAGTTGCACCTAACTCTTAACTTATTATATCGGGTATCCTGCAAAATAGCAATAGCTGTAAATGAGAGGATTTCTCAAAGAGTCAGCAAAGGAATTTCCATGTATATCCCTCTGTTTTTAGGTAAGATTAATTTTAGACTTTCATTTTTGCATTTTTCATCTATTTCTAAAATGCCATTCCTTTAAAACTAAAATATAGTAAAATAGACTTCATCAAATCTTAAAAGAAAACATTTAAATAGTGCTGCATCTGCGGCAGAATGAGAGGCAATATGAGGAGTTTCGGTGAGATCCTTACATCCCTGCGGGAAGAACGGGGCATCTATCAGAAGGAACTGGCTGCCATATTAAAAGTATCCGTTGGCACCGTCTCTAATTATGAGAACAATATTCACTTCCCGGATCAGGAAGCATTACTGCAACTGGCTGATTATTTCGGAGTGACCGTCGATTATCTGTTGGGTCGTACTTCCTATCGTTATAGTCTGGATACCCTGAAAGAAGAGTATGCTCCCGGCATGACCGTAGCCGAGCTTGTGGACATCATACAGCATTTCAGTTTCCAGAACACGGCATCCTTTTTGGATTATATCGAACTTCTGCAATTACGACAAAAGGCAGAGGATTGCTCCTCTACCTCGTAGATAAAAACTGCTGTTCCCGGATGGCCGCCTGGTCGTCCGGGTAATTTTGTAAGTAGGCTTTTAACAGCACTGTCGCTTTCTGGTAATCCTGCAGATATTCGTATGCTACGATCTCATTGAAGGACAAAGTCTGCATCAGGCTGTTCCCTTCGATCTGTTTTCCTGCCTGAAATGCTTCCAGTGCCTTCTGGTAATCCTTTTTCGCCATCTCGCATAAGCCCAGCTGATTATAGATTTCCGCATCCGGTCCCTGCTTGGACAGGTAATTGCTGTACACACTGGAGGCATAATTATAATCTCCGGTGGCAGCATATGCTTTCCCCAGGTACAGATAGCTGTCCACTCCGCCTTTTCCTTTCGCCTCTTCCAGCGCAAGGTAGGCTTTCTGATAATCTCCCAAATAGTAATAGATGCGTCCGCTGTCATAAGCATCCAGCTGCTTTACCGTATCCAATACATTTTGCAGATACTCCTGTCCGGCTTCCCGGTATCCGTAGTCTGCCAACGCCTCATAGATCTCAATCAGCCGGTCATAATTTTTCGGATCCATAGAGATTGCCTTGTCGAAATCCGTCTTGGCACTCTCGTAATCTCCCAGTTCCAGTTCCGCCGATCCCCGCAGGAAGTACGCATCCTTCTCCTCCGGCTTCAGTCCCAGAATGGCATCGTATACCTTTTTCGCCTCCGCAGGCTGTCCGTTCTTCCGGTAGGCGGCTGCGAGATAATAATTCATATCGTAGTCTACGTTCTGCACCCAGCCGTCGCTAAGTTCCAACGCCTCTGTAAAATACTGCACCGCCTGTTCATAATCCGTCAGTCCCATGCAGGCGATTCCTCTGCCTCTCGCGATCAGCCGGCTGTCTTCCTTCTGACTTTCCGCTTCTTCAAAAGCTGTCAGCGCCCCCTGGTAGTCCAAAGCTTCCACCAGCTGCATTCCCTCTGCTATTTTGGTCGTATCATTTCCGCAGCCTGTCAGCATGCTTATCATCAGACAGCAGACTCCTGCCATCGCTATTTTCTTATGTGTTTTACCCATGCTTTCCTCCACGGTCTGTTTCGTTCCTTACTGCTCTACTACTTTACTGCTCGTCCAGTTTAGATGTGCAATGAGGGCATCTCGTTGCATCAATGGCGATCTCACTCTTACAGAACGGGCATTTCTTCGTCGTAGGTGCCGCAGGTGTCTCCTCTTTGTGGTGCAGGGTATCTCCCAGCTTATTGATGAATTTTACCAGGCAGAAGATCACAAATGCTGTGATCAGGAAATTGATGACCGCTGTGATAAAATTGCCGTACATCAGTACCGGTGCAGTGTCACTGCTTCCCAGTTTTACATATAAATTAGAGAAATCCGTGCCTCCGAAGATTGCCAGAATCGGTGTCAGAATATCCTGATTCAGGGAAGTAACGATTGCGGTGAATGCGCCGCCGACGATCACGCCGACTGCCATATCCATTACATTTCCCCTCAAAATAAACTTTTTAAATTCCTGAATGAATCCGCTTTTCTTGCTCATTTCTCTCTTCCTTCCTCTTATGGTTTTGTAATTCGGTCCGCGCCATTTAACGTTCGGTCCGCGCCATTTAACGTTCGCCCCGCGCCATTCGCAAAGTCGTGCTACTGCACTTTCCGTCACTTCGTTACTACCTTTGTCCATGGTCGAACTGTTTTGTTTCATTATATCATCCACCCCTTGAAACCTCAATAGGAAATGGAGTATACTCTTTTCAGAAAATACAGTAAGGAATAGAAGGAACACCAGTTATGCAGCGGATCAACGAGGATATCAAAACCGGCAATTTCAAACAGATGTACCTGCTCTACGGAGAGGAACGTTATCTGAAGAACCAGTACACGACCCGTCTGCGTAAGGCACTGTGCCAGGACGGTGACGAGATGAATACCCATTTCTACCAAGGAAAGGAATTCTCCTTAGGACAGGTCATTGATCTGGCGGAAACACTGCCTTTCCTGGCGGAGCGCCGCGTCATGTTTTTCAAGGACACCGGGCTCTTCAAATCCGGTGGGGAAAAACTGGCGGAATACCTGGCAAATCCCAACGATACCACCTTTTTCGTGTTTACGGAAAGTGAAGTGGATAAACGCAGCAAGCTCTACAAAGCCGTACAGTCTAAGGGGTACGTGGCGGAATTCAATGTGCAGGACGAGAATTCTCTCAAACGCTGGATCGCCGGTATCCTGGGCAGGGAAGGGAAAAAAATCTCCGAGAATACCGCACAGCTGCTGCTAACGAAAACCGGCACGGACATGGAAAATATCCAGATGGAACTGGAGAAGCTGATCTGCTACTGTCTCGACCGTGACGTAGTCACTGCAGAGGATGTGGAGGCTGTCTGCACCACCCGTATCACCAACCACATTTTTGATATGGTGAATGCCATCGCGGAAAAACAGCCGCAGAAAGCGCTGCAGCTTTACTATGATCTGCTGGCATTAAAGGAGCCCCCCATGCGGGTACTGTTCCTGATTGCCAGACAGTGTAATCTTCTGCTCCAGACCAAGGAGTTAAAAAACAGAGGTCACGACAACAAGACCATTGCCTCCAAGATCGGTGTGCCTCCTTTTGCTGCCGGAAAATATGTGGCACAAGCGTCCCATTTCAAGACTTCCGTGCTGAAAAATGCAGTAAAACAGTGCGTGGAGACCGAGGAAGCCGTGAAATCCGGACGCATGAACGATATGATGAGCGTGGAAATACTGATTTTATCGGTATTGCCCTCGTGAGTTTACGAAATACATTGAGTGAGTTCTGCTCAATCGAGTAGGAGGCGGCGATTAACCGCCGTCCTCTCACACCACCGTGCGTACCG
>ERZ808240.3233-NODE-3233-length-16184-cov-3.211172_pt1 | contig 16184 bp, 13 predicted proteins | sample MGYA00521084_ERZ808240 | MGnify/ENA primary metagenome ERZ808240 (study PRJEB31516, sample SAMN03275571) | gut metagenome | biome: mammalia-associated habitat; material: feces | host: Papio cynocephalus | place: Kenya | collected 2012-08-06 ... | reverse complement strand
TTTCTCGACCAATGCCGACTTTCGCCAGCACACCAACCTGGGCGAGATAGACTATGAGGACACCCACCTGGGCCACATGGCCGAGCGCCTGCGCCGGGGGTTCTATGGCACCATGCAGTGGGCCATCCTCGAGGTGTCGGCCTACGAGATGGTCAACGGGCGCTGCCGTATCTACCTCACCTCGGCCGGAGGCATAGCCACCACCGTGTCGCGGCTGGCCCGACGGATAATACTGGAGCACAACACCTATCACAACCCCAATGTACGCTATCTGCACGACACCTACGAGCCCACCGAGTGTGGCTACGGGCGTGGCCCCATACCCGTGCTCACCCCCTACGGGCGCGTGGGCAACAACTATATAGACATAGACCCTGGTAAGATAGTAGGGGTGGTGGAGTGCTGCATACCCGAGGAGGCTCGGTCGTTCAAGGCAGTAGACGAATATACCTCTAAGATGGGTCAGTATGTGGCCGAGTTCCTGGCCCACGACCTGCATCAGGGGCGTATACCGCCCCACTTCCTGCCCATACAGAGTGGCGTGGGGGCCACGGGCAACGCCGTGATGGCTGCCTTGGGGTCCAACCCCCACATACCGCAGTTTAATGTCTACTCAGAGGTGGTGCAGGATGCGGCTGTACACCTCATGCTCGAGGGAAAGATAGGTTTTGCCTCGGCCACGGCCATGACCGTTACCAATGAGTGCCTGCAGAATATCTATGCCAATATGGACTTCTTCTCGCAGCATCTCACCATCCGTCAGAGCGAGATAGCCAACAGCCCCGAGGTAATACGCCGACTGGGTGTGATAGCCCTAAACACGGCCTTGGAGTGCGACATCTATGGCAACGAGAACTCGAGCCATGTGTGCGGCTCGCGGCTGATGAACGGCATCGGGGGCAGTTGCGACTACGAGCGCAACGGCTACATAAGTATCTTTACCACCCCATCGGTGGCCAAGGGCGGCACCATCAGCTCTATAGTGCCCATGTGTACGCATGTCGATTCTACCGAGCACGATGTAGATGTGATAGTAACCGAACAGGGCGTGGCCGACCTGCGTGGTAAGGGGCCGCGCCGCCGGGCCGAGGAGATAATCAATAACTGTGCCCACCCCGACTACAGGCCTCTGCTGCGCGAGTATCTGCGCATAGCCGACAAGGGCCACGAGCCCCAGTCGCTCACTGCCTGCTTTGCCATGCACGACACCCTGCGCAAGAAGGGCGATATGCGCCTTACTGACTTTGGTGAGTATCTGAAGTAAACATTAACGGAGGAAAGCCCACGCTCTGCCCCTGCTTGTTGGCTGAAACGTTTTAGGCTCCGTCTAAGGGCTGTGAATGTGTGGCCGAAGTCTTGAGATGTATAGACAGAATTTTTAGAGATACATCTCAAGACTTGGGACGGAGCCCCGAATGGCTGCGGGCGGCCGGGGGGATTGTCGGTGTGTGGCGGTAGCCACTTCTTCTTATAGAGGTCGAGGAGGCCCCTACTTCGGCAGCATCAGCTGGCGGGCAAACTCCCAGACTACGATGCCGGCGGTGGTGCTTACGTTGAGCGAGTGCTTGGTGCCCAACTGCGGAATCTCTAAGCATCCATCGCTCCTGTCTACCACCTGCTGCTGTACGCCCTTTACCTCGTTGCCCAAGATGACGGCGTAGCCCCTGTGGGCCGGCGGGTCTAAGCACAGGCGCTGCAACTTGGTAGAGTGTTCTACCTGCTCGACCGAGTAGACATAGTAGCCCTCGCGGTGCAGGTGGTCTACGGCCTCGGTGGCATCGCTGAAGTAGCGCCAGTCCACGCTGTCCTCGCCGCCCAGTGCCGTCTTGTGTATCTCGGCATGGGGCGGACAGGCTGTGATGCCACACAGATAGACGGCCTGGACACGGAAGGCGTCGCAGCTGCGGAATACGGCCCCGACATTATAGAGCGACCGTACATTGTCCAATACCACTACCAGGGGCATCTTGTCGGCCTGCTTGAATTCCTCGACCGTGAGCCGGTCCATCTCTATGGTGCGTAGTTTTCTCATACTTGTCTTATTTTACTTCTATCGTCATGTTGGTGTTGTCTACCGTTATCTGGTGCCACATCCGTACAAAGTCCATGCCCAGCCGTCCGTAGTTCTCAGTAAGGCCGTTGCCGGTAGAGAGCGCCACCACGCTCACATTGCGCAGCATGAAGGGCTGTGAGCCCACCTGCATGGTTATCTGCGGCAGGCGGAAGACGCTGTTGTAGACGATGCCGCCAAAGCCAGAGGCTCCCTCGATGGTCCATTTGCCATGGCGGGCTATGTCGGCGGCAAAGTCCTTGTAGTAGGCCTTGCCCAGGGTGGTCTTGTCGGCTCCCGTGTCCAGGGCTATGGGCATGCGGTGCCCGTCTTGCACTACCTCGGCATAGAGGGCGCCGTCCAGGTAGGCGTTGCTGCGTACAGGGCGGCGTGCGCTGTGGTGATACAGGTGTAGGGTGTTGTCGCTGAGGTCTATGGTATAGCGTCCATACTGCCTCAGTAGGGGCTGACCCATTATGAGCGATATGCGGCTGACCGTGTGGCGTATGCGCTCGTTGCCTGCCCCGATGTCGAGCACGGCAAAGGGCACGTTACGCAGATGTACGTCGCCCAGGGTGATGTCGTCGGCTATGGCCATCTGTCCACCCCCGAGGCGTGTGCCCTGTGTCTGGATGCTGTCGTCTAACAGGCGCAGCCCGTAGCGGCGTGCCAGCTCGGGGGCGATGACATTGTAGCTGGCCCCCGTGTCGAAGATGAAGTCGGCCCGCTGCCCGTTGACCATGCCACGCAGCGTGATGAGTCCCTGGGTCGAGTCAGATATCTGGGTGTAGGCCATGGGCACCGTGTGGTCCAGCGTGTCGGTACTGTACATGTCGTATGCCTGCAGGGCCGTGTACAGCCGCTCCTTAGCCCTTATGGGGGCCACTTTGTCGGCCGGCACCTTGCCGTCTATCTGGGTGGCAAAGCGCCGGGCCGCCGATGCCGCCGAGGCATTGTCGCCCAGCAGACCGTAGTTGTCTATCAGCATGAACATCATGTTGTACACGTTGGCAAAGCCCATCTGCTCCTGGTGCTGGCGTATCAGCGCCAGGATGCGGTCGTTGGCCTCGGCGGGCCGGTTAAACATCTGCGCTGTCATGGCCTGGGCAAACAGGCGTATGAAGGGCGACATCTGCGCGCTGTCAGTGGCGCAGATGTCTTGCAGCTCGAACCACCGGCACCCGTTGAGGCACTCCCCTGCCCGCTCATCGGCCGTCTGCGCCCACCCAAGGGTACAGCAGAGCCACAATAGCACTATGCCCAAGGTACGCATCAGGCCCCCCCCTTAGTCTTATAGGCCAGGGCGTAAGCCTTGATCTGCTTAATCATGGCCAGCAGCCCGTTGCTACGGGTGGGCGACAGGTGGTCGCGCAGCCCTATGCGGTCTATGAAGTAGAGGTCGGTGTCTAAGATTTCGGCCGGAGTGTGGTCGCTCAGCACCTGGATGAGCAGGGCTATGATACCCTTGACGATAAGCGCGTCGCTGTCGGCCTGGAAGTAGAGGCGGCCGTCGCGGTAGTCGCACTGCACCCACACCCGGCTCTGGCAGCCGTCTATAAGGTTCTGGTTGGTCTTATACTTCTCGTCCAGGGCCTCCAGCTCATTGCCCATGTCTATGAGCAGCTGGTAGCGGTCCATCCAGTCGTCCATATCGGCAAACTCGTCGATGATGGCATCTTGTTGTTCGTTGATAGTCATTATTGCTGTATGTTATTTTTTTATTATATTGTCTATATTGATGGTGTCAAAATCTTTAGTTATTGTGTTAGGGAGCAATATCTCGGCCAGTTTCTGTCCCTTAGGCTTGCGTCCATAAGAGAATTTGAAGCGGTTATGAGTGATACACATAGCATAAAAGAGTTTTTCCTTGATAGTCATTTTGCGCCTGGGTATCAGTACGGCCACATTCGAATTGGGTACAAAGTCGCTGACCGATACATAGGCATAGGTATGGCTGCCCTGTCCATCGGTCGATACGTAGAGAGTACCTTTAGAATAAACTCCGCTGTTGTCTACCCTATGGCGGTTTACGTAGGCATCTATGCTCGTACTCTGCCGGTAAGAGGGGCGTATGTAGGGTATCCAGTTATCATTCTTAGGATAATCTGCCCGTTCTACATAGTCAGAGGCTATACCGTTATGTAGCTCGAAGAGCGCTGACAGGGGTACCAGCCGTGGCTTGGTATCTATAGTCTCTGACGGTGCAGACAGCTCTGACAGGTTAATGCTGTGGAGCATACTTGCCTTGATGTGCTGAGCTGATATGTTGCCTACGAGTAGCTCGGCATCTTCCCTGCATGGAACTAACAGCGAGGGCAGCGAGGCATTGGCCTGACGCCCATACGAATACTTAAACTTATTCATGCGCAAGCAGCAGCAATAGAATAGTTTTAGCTCGTCGGTCATATCTGTAATGGGTGTTAGCACCATGATATGATAGGCTGTTACAAAGTCCTCGGTCTGTACAAATGACTCCATGACGCTACCGCTTACGGCTACCGTTATGCTTCCCTTCTGGAATATGGGCTCCCAGGCAGGCACAGTTACCCTGGCCACTACGCCATTGTTTTTCTGTGTGCGGGCTACGAAGTTGATGCCCGTACCACTCGTCGGCAGATTGACCAGTTCCAGCCCATTCCCATATTCTATATGAAACAAGCTATCTAATGACACTAACCTCATACGCCCTCCTCTTCGTTGTTATCGGTCTCGTTGTATTTGAGTTGGAAAAGTATATAGTTACGGACCGTATTTTCAAAGTCGGCCGGTGTAAGTTTTCTGTAGTTGGCTTCCAGATAAGCCTCGGCACACCATTCCATATTGGCCGTAACCTCTTTCATAACACTGAACTCGCTGATAACCTCTCGGTTCATAAACGCATCTACCCACTTGCGCTTTATAGCGTCCCATGAGTGATTGGCATCTACGCGCCCCACGTTTTTCTTCTTTACAAACCCATCGTTGCGGCAATATCCGAACCATGTCTTTTTACCCTTTGGATGTGGTATTCCGGCTGTGATTACCACAGCACAGGTTACGGTGTTTACCTTAGAATTTACAAAAAGTTCCTCGGGTAGCGACAGAACAGCTTCGAGGGTGTTGTGTTCCAGTATTTTGTGCTTTAGTGTACACGAAGTGCCCTTTACATCGTTGACACAGCTAATAGGCATGATGGCCACACACTTTCCACCACGTTCCAGCATCGAAAGATTGTTAAGGACAAATTCGAGTTCTTCGGTACCCTTACCCTTATTCTTATAAGGTGGGTTGAGCAGACCTACGGTAGGCTTGAATTTCTTTCTGAAGGCTTCGGTGTTTTGCTCAAAGCAATTTCCGAGCGTAATGTTGGTTCGCCCATCGCGGTGGATTATCATATTAGATATAAGCAGGGTATATATGTCTACATCAAGTTCTATTCCTAACAGCTGGTTATGCTTTATACTTGTTTCTTTGGCTATATCCCCTTTAGCGTCTTCTAACATAGCTTTCATGGCACTTACCAGGAAGCCCCCGGTACCAGCGCAGTTGTCAAGTACCACACTGTCCTTGTTAACGCCTGCCAGTTCGACAAACAGCTGGGTGATATGTGGTGGCGTAAGTACTATGCCCAGTCCTTTGTCATTGTTCGCATAACGCAGAAATTCTACATAAAACTGGCTAACGGTATCAATATACTTATAAGTAACCATAAAGCCATTAATGCGCTTGTCGGCCTCGTCAATAAGGTTGGTCAGAAACTCCCTTTCGTTCTTATGGGTACTCCCAAAGTTAGTGGTAATAAATTCATAGCCCTTTTTCAGCGCGTTCTTGTTGCTGTCGGGTACATCAGACTGGTCTAATTCGGCACAGATGGCAGCGTATAGGGTGCCAGAAAGAGTTTCGATGCTGTCGTAGCCCTTGTAGTCGGCCTTGAAGCGGTCATTACGCAGCGCCATGAGTATGCCACTTATGAGCAAGGCACGTTTAGACTCCTTTATCTTGTGTTCTTGTAATTTCTCGTTAAGTTCCTTGGTGTAGTTAATCAGTTCGTTGTAATCCTGATTAAACTTGTAGATACTCTTGTTTACTCCCTCATTGTAATTGGCAAAGGTAAGTATCTCGTCACTGAAATAAGGATGAGCTTTGGCCGTTTTGGCTATCTGGATGTAATGTTCCAGACAGGTAAGTTCCTTCTTCTCGCCGCTAAAGCCAATGGCGATAACATCATATTCTCTTGCGAGAAACGAGGCGTAGAGCAGGGCTCCATCCACGGCATAGTCCTTAAAGTTGTCTGCCGTGGCCGACTTCTGCCGATTTATCTCCGCTTTGCACTCTACTACGATTATGAGATTATGGTATATGGACGAGGTTATTATAAAGTCTGGATAGCCTTTCCCAAGTCCTGATTTAGACGCATACTTCAGTAACTTCTGTACTTTCTTGTTGTCAGAAGCCTGCTCTTCGACGCAGATAGTTGGGTCGGCATAATATCCTTTCTTCCTCAGTAGCTCTCGGAAGAGGTTCATCGTCTTTGCCTCGTTAGCCATAGTTATAACTTTTTTGTTAAGTAAGCTCTTTATTTTATCTCCTTTATCTCATTAGACGGCACCAGCTTGAACAGTTTGTCGCTGGGCCTTACCTTGCCGCTTACGGGGATAGACACGCGCCAGCCCTGCTGGGCCGTGTCTACGGGCTTTAGCTCGTAGCGTATCTCGGTGGCATCCAGGTACATCACGCCGGTGGTGGGTCCGGTTATGAGCAGCCTGTCGCCCACGCTGAAGGTGGTAGCCTCTACCGCCACCTCGGCCACGCTGAGCCGCGAGAAATACTTGACTACCTTGCCCACCAGCACCTTGCGCTCGGTGGCCACTGAGCCGTAATGCTTGTTCCACTCGCCGAGGGTCTGCCCTTGGTAGTAGCCGTCCCAGAAGCCGCGGTTGAACACGGTGGCCAGGCGCTCGTCCCAGGCATCTTTCTTCTCCTCGGTCAGGGTGCCGTCTATCACGCTCTGTATGGCCTCGCGGTAGCAGCTCACCACGGTGTACACGTACTCGGGGCCACGCGCGCGTCCCTCTATCTTGAACACGCGCACGCCACTCTGCATCATGCGGTCTATAAAGCGTATGGTCTTGAGGTCCTTGGGGCTCATAATATACTTATTGTCTATCTCGAGCTGGTTGCCCGTCTCGTTGTCAGTCACGGTGTACGACCGCCGGCATATCTGTACGCACTCGCCGCGGTTGGCCGAGCGGTTGGCGTTGTGCAGGCTCATGTAGCACTTGCCGCTCACGGCCATGCAGAGGGCGCCGTGGCAGAACATCTCGATGCGTATCAGCTCGCCCTTGGGGCCACGGATGTCCTGCTCTATTATCTGGCGGTGTATCTGGGCCACCTGGTCCATATTGAGCTCGCGGGCCAGCACCACCACGTCGGCAAACTGGGCATAGAACCTCAGCGCCTCGATGTTGGATATATTGAGCTGGGTAGACAGGTGTACCTCGACCCCCACGCGGTTGCAGTAGGTCATCACGGCCACGTCAGAGGCTATCACGGCGCTGATATGAGCCTCGCGGGCGGCATCTACTATCTCGTGCATGGTGGCTATGTCGTCGTCGTAGATGATGGTGTTGACGGTGAGGTAGGTCTTGATGCCGTGGCTGTTGCACGTGGCGGCTATGTCGTGCAGGTCGGCTATGGTAAAGTGGTTGGCCGAGTGCGACCGCATATTCAGCTGGCCTATGCCGAAGTAGACCGAGCCGGCTCCGGCCTGTATGGCAGCGGCGAGGCTCTCGCGCGAGCCCACAGGGGCCATAATCTCAAAATCAGTAGCTTTCATATTCATAACTGCAAAGTTAGTGAAAGTTGGGTTAGAATACGATTTTGTTGATAACAAATTCTTCTAACCTCCTTGTTTTTTATGCCAGAGCACCGTTAGAAGACATAAAGTGGCAACAGCAAATGGCAGAATACCAGTCTGCCATTTGCTGTTTCTGGAAGATAGCTGCTTAGCAGGTTCTTAACAGGTTAGTGCGAGGGCAGCTACTTAGTTTTTCCGGTACGGAGTTCGTTGAGCAAGAAGTCATAAACATAGCGCGGGCTCTGATAGTAAAGCGCAGTCTTACTGTCTATGAGCCGCTGGTAAGTTTCTGAATTTATTACAGTGTTCAGGGCGTTGCTTATGGTCAATGCCTTGTGGTCGTTTATGAGCAATATGGCAAGTTTGGTTACCATGTCGTCTTTCATCATTTGTTTCTCGTCTTTCATCATCTTACCTTTTTCAATATGGATAATGCCTTCTGGGTACCGAAGAAGTATTGTATAGTCACCCCTTTCATGTATTTTAGTTTGTTGACAAGCGTAGGTAGGTCTATCATTTGGTTCTCGTATTTCCAGAGCTGCACTCCGACTCGGTCGTTGGCTATAGGTCCTATGACAATATCGTATGTATGCGTGGGCTTGGTGGTAGGATTGTTGCGGTTGGCAAGGACAAACTGGGCCCACTCCTCACTATAATCATTGAAAATAATGGTGTGTAAGCTGGCCATAGCTTCTTCGTCCATATCAAACTCCATGACTACGGGACTGCCTTCCTGCTGTTGCTCAACCTTTATTTTCGCCATGTTAAGCGCCTGATGATAGTCTGGCGATAAGTAGAAACCTTGCCCGAAGTCTTTATTAGGTTTCGATTTGTGCAAGTCTATCTGTTCAAAAACCTTGTTGGTACCATGATAGAGCTTCATACGATGCCTCCTCCCATTTTATGGCAATATTCTGTCAAGTCATCTACTGCCGATAAGAACGATTGGGTATGCAGATAGCCATAATGCTGTTCTACAAAGTTTATTCCCTTGTAGCGCAGTAGGTAGTTGAATGATTGTTTGAGCGTCAGCCCATGATGCTTGCCAAACTCTGTGAGGAATATCACAGTCCATTCTATCTTGTCTTTGACATCGTATTCCATAATGTTTTGTCTTATGAGTAGTACACTAAATCCTTTCTATGCTCATAAAAACCACCTCATCGGCTGTCGGGCCGGTAGCTTTCATATTCATAACTGCAAAGTTAGTGAAAGTATCGGGCTGGACAAAGCAAGTCAACTTGTTTTTTTATCGCTATGGTCTTTGGGCAAAAAAAAGAGGGCCGGCGTAGGCAGGGTGCCCGTTATTTTGAGTAACTTTGCACCCAGTAACAATGTATAAGCCATATCTATATATCATAGTGGCAGTCATGGGGCTGATGGCGTCGTGCCGCCCCTCGCCCCGGGTTGCCCCCGGCCGCCCGTCCATGACCGACGACCTGCTGCTGGGCTTCACCCCAGTCAAGGACCAGGGCCGTGGCTCGCTCTGCTGGATGTATGCCATGCTGTCGACCATAGAGACCGACCGCCTGATGGCCGGCGACTCGGTACACCTGTCGGTGGCCTATCCCGTGCGGCGCTATATGGAAGACATGGCTGCCAGCCGCTACCTGTGTGGCCCCTCCTATCCGCTCTCCCTGCGCGGCACGGGAGCCCTGGCCCTCTATCTTACCGGCCTCTATGGTGCCGCCGCTTACGACGCCTACCCCGACCCGCCCAGGGGCGATGCCGACGCCGTGGCCCGCGGCCTGGGCCAGCTGGCCCGTTATGCCCCCTCGCTGGGCGCCCTGCGCCAGCGCACGGGCACTTACCTGGACCAGCGTATGGGTGCCCTACCCTACGCCGTGTACATGCTCGGTGCCCAGTACACCTTTCAGGAGTTTGCCCACAGCGTCTATGCCACCCGCTATGTGGCCCTGACCAGTTTTGCCCACCACCCTTTCGGACAGTCCTTCGTGCTCGAAGTGCCCGACAACACGCTTAGGGCCCGTTTTCTCAACATCCCCATAGACAGCCTCATGGCCAGCATAGACCGCGCCCTTACCCATGGCCACGCCGTGTGCTGGGAGGGCGACGTGTCAGAGCCCGGCTTCTCCTTTGCCCGTGGCGTGGCCACGCTGCCCGATGGCACCCCGACCGACCAGTGGCACCGCCAGCTCCAGTTTGAGCGCCACCACACCACCGACGACCACTGTATGTCGCTCATAGGCATGGCCCACGACAGCCAGGGCCACCGCTACTATATAGCCAAGAACTCGTGGGGTACCCGCAACCCCTACCACGGACTGATGTACCTGTCCTACGAGTATGTCAAGATGAAAACCATAGCCATATACTTATCCGATGAAACTTATCATATTTGACTTTGACGGCACGCTGGCCGACACCGAGGCCCTCATCACCCAGACCATGCAGAAGACCATCGAGGCCCTGGGCCTGGAGCCCCGTAGCCGCGAGCAGTGCCGTGCCATGATAGGGCTGCCCCTCAAGGAGACCTTTATGAGGCTCATCCCCATGACCGATGCCATGGGCGACCGCTGCGCCGATACCTACTGCGCCATATTCGACCGCGACAACCGTCCCGGCGTGGTGCGCCTCTTTCCCCATGTGGCCGACACCCTCGCCGCGCTGTACGCCCGCGGCTACACGCTTACCATAGCCACCTCGCGGCACCGCGAGTCGCTCATGGAGTTTCTCCGCGGCATGCGGATAGATGCCTACTTCAGCTACATTGTCACCGTGAGCGACGTGGCCCGTGCCAAGCCCTATCCCGACATGGTCCTGCAGACCCTGGAGCACCTGCACATAGACCCGGCCGACACGCTCATGGTGGGCGATGCCGTGTACGACATCCAGATGGGCCACAACGCCGGCGTACACACCTGTGGCGTAACTTACGGCAATGGCACCCGGGCCGACATGGTGGCTTGCCGGGCCGGCCATATCATCGACGACTTCGGCCAGTTGGGCTCGCTGCTGCCCTGACCCCTGCCCCACCCTGCCCCCGATAATAGATACCCATTAAGTAACTTATACCTATACAGACAATGACAAGCATGAAGAGAACCCTTATACTCTCCTTGGTAATGCTGTGCGTGGCCGCCTGTGCCCAGGCCCAGGATGCGCGCAGCGAGTTTATGAAGAACCCCGCCCTGTCGGGCAGCAACTATGTGGCCTACCCTGGTCCCAAGCACCGGCTTACCCCCGCGCCACGGGGCTACGAGCCTTTCTACCTGAGCCACTATGGGCGCCACGGCTCGCGCTACCTCATAGGTACCCACGACTACGACCGCCCCTACCTCACCCTGCTGCGTGCCGACAGCCTGGGCAAGCTCACCCCCCGCGGCCGGCAGGTACTCGACCAGGTGCGCCAGATACGCCAGGAGGCCATGGGCCGCGACGGCGAGCTTACCCTCTTAGGTGCCCAGCAGCACAAGGCCATAGCCCGGCGCATGTACGAGCGGTTTCCCCAGGTGTTTGCGGGCGATGCCGTGATAGACGCCAAGAGTACCGTGGTGATACGCTGCATCCTGTCGATGGAGAATGCGCTGCAGCAGTTGCTGGTGCTCAATCCGCGGCTGCGTATCAGCCACGATGCCAGCCATCACGACATGTACTACATGAACCAGACCGATAAGCAACTGTACAAGCAGAAGTTGGCCGGGGGCACCAAGCAACTCTTAGACAGCTTCCGCCAGCGCCATCAGGCTTACGGCCATCTCATGCGTGTGCTCTTCAACGACAGCGACTACCCTACCCGCATCAAGGCGGCCGACCTGGCCGACCAGCTGTTCACCCTGGCCAGCAATGTACAGAGTACCGAACTGCGCCACCATCTGTCGCTCTACAGCATCTTCACCCCCGACGAGATATACCAGCACTGGCTCTGCAACAATGCCTTCTGGTACCTTACCTATGGCCCTAACATCCGGAATGGCGGCACACAGCCCTTCTCGCAGCGCAACCTGCTGCGCAACATCATCGCCCAGGCCGACAGCTGCATAGCCCTGCCCCACCCCGGAGCCACCCTGCGCTATGGCCACGACACCATGGTTATGCCCCTGGTGTGCCTGCTCGACCTCAATGGCTACGGCGAGCCTGTAGACCGCCTGGACCAGCTGGCCACGGTGGGCTGGTACGACTACCGCATCTTCCCCATGGCCTGCAACCTGCAGTTAGTGTTCTACCGCCGCTCTGTCGGCGACAGCGATGTGCTGGTCAAGTTTCTCTTCAATGAGGACGAGGCTCGTCTGCCCATGGCCACCGACTGTGCTCCCTACTACCACTGGCGCGACGTGCGTGCCTATTATCTCCGTAAGCTGGACAGCTACGAGAAGCTGAAATAGGGGGCGGCGGCGTATATTCGCCGTGGGTGCCTACGTGTTTCGCGGTTTATAACATAGGTCCCATCGTTGCTATGGCCATGGTATAAATCGCGAAAAACCTTTACACGCGACTGTATATTTATGCAAAAACGCCCCTGGTTTTGCATAAATATACAGCTGTAACACCCGTTTTCCGGGGCATAAATCCCAGGATTTTTCAGCAAACCAGGACGTTTTTCGGGGTCATTGGGGCTGTTTTGGGGCACTGTGAGGGCCGCAAAAGTAATGACTTTTTACAAAATAGGGACACTTGTCACCCTTTTCGCCTCTATTTTCGTCTTTTTCAGGGATGATTTTCAGAGTCGTCGCGAGGGTCATTTTTTCGCTCGCGATGGTCATTACGATTCTAATGACCATCGCGAGCACTCTAAAGGTCGTTTTCGGGTGGTCCGAGAAAGGCTGTTTTTGCCACCGCCGCCTCCTCGGCGAGCGTACAGACAGACTGTGGAAGGCCGAAACGCCCTCGCACGGTGCCTAAACGGCAGAAATGTATATTTATACATTATCCGAAAAATCTTTACGGTACTGGCCAGCAGGTTAAAGGTAAAAAACAAAAGGGCTAAGGCCATGCTCCCGTAGTCTGTCAGCATGGCCTTGGCCCTTTATCGTTGCTCCTATTGGCGCTTATGGGGCTGCCGCCACTCTGCGGGGCTCCCCTACTGCTGCCAAGGTCAAGGATTGTACACGGTAAACTTAGCTTTGTGGGCATTTTCGTAGCCCCCGTGCGCCTTGAAATAGTCTATGGTCGCCTTATTGAACAAGGTACTCTGGAATGTAAAGAACGGCGCTATCGACGAACGCACCAGCGTGTGGTAGGCGCGCTTTTGCAGGAATCCTGCCATCCGCTTTCTCTGCAAGTCGGCAAACCCATCCTCGCCATCCTTAGCATGGTCTTCGGCTTCGTTGTATGCCTCTACTATCTTGTTCAGTATCTCCATGCGGTCTGCCAGTTCGTGCAGTACGCTGTTCAGCCTGACTGCTGCCGGGCTTGTCGGTCTGATGTATTTAGACTCCATGCACTCGTTGAGCAGCACATACTCTTCGACCAGGCTCTGGTTGTCAAGCTCGTCGGCATAGGCACGCGCATCGTTCCAGTCGGGCTGTTTGGCATCTTCTTTCGGGGGCTTCACCGCCTTTACGGTCTTGGTGCCACACTTAGCGTCTATCGCGGGCCCTATGGGGGCAAACAGGGCGGTGTGGTTGGCCGGCCAACAGGCCGAGGTGGCGTTGGATGCTGCCTTGCGGGTGGTGCTGCCTTTCTTGGCGGCCTTCTTGGTGGCTGGCTGTGTGGTTTCTGTCTTTCCCCCTACTTTCTGGGTTACTTCCTGCTTGACCTGCTGCCCTACCTTGGTGGCTGCTTTCTTCAGCGCGTTCTTCAGAAACTGCGCCGAGGCGTCTGGCGTCCAGAAAAGGGCTGCCAGTCCGAGTACAATAACGGTACGTACTTTCATTTAGGTGTCTGTTTGTAAGTTAATAAATGTTTTTAGTTGTGCTTGTTACCGTGCAAAGATACGTTTTTATTTACAATCTATCTGCTAAAACAGGTAAAAAAATGAAGGGTTGCCTCATTTTTTTACCTGAAATGTATTTCTGAAAGTCCTATCTGGTGAGTTGGCGTTGTTAATAATTGTAGCCAGACTGTTAGGATAGTTCCTCACATTGTTATTCTCCCTTTTTAGTGACAATATCGTCATTGCTGGTACCACTTGCCACACGGCGGCTTCTGAACTGTTTGCCTATATTCCATGCTACGGATAGGGTAATATTGTTGGCATACTGTCGGCGTGTCGCTTGTTGGTGCATATTGCGGAAATAGGTGTTGCTGCGTGTATTCCAGCAATAGACCAGAGAGTTGAGGAAGTTTACCTCAAGTTCGAGTCGGTCCTTGAACAGATTCTTACTGATGGTGAGAAATAAGTTAGGGTTGCGGTGGAAAGTGCTGTTCAGGTTATAGCTTTTGGGGCGATAGTTAGCTGACAGCATGTACATCCATCCTTTGGTGCTGAGATAGCTCATATTCAGGTTGCCAGTCCATCCCCATCCTTTGATGGTCTGGATAAGTGTATTCTCACGATAGGCCTGGTCAAGCTGATAGGCGCGATGGAAGCCGGTGACCGATAGCGACACGTTCATGCGGTTCTGGCAGAAGCGCTGTGTGATATTAGCAGACAGGGCAGCATAGTCGCTGTGTCCTATGTTGGCATAGGTTGTAACATCATAGTTGTTGGGTGTAATATATATCTGACTTATCATGTCTGTCTCGCGTTCATAATTGGCTGTCAGTGTAAGGTAGGCTTTGCGTATCTGTCTTCGCCATGACAGAGAATATGAGTCATTATGCTGCGACTGCAAATTAGGGTTGCCTACTTGCCTGGTAAAGTTATTAATGAAGAGCGTATCGGCATTAAGATAGTCTACACTTGGGCGGGTGATGCGTCGCTGGTAGTTAGCTGACAGTGAGCCACCCTTTTTGAGATTGTAATTGAGACGCAGTGAAGGCAAGAAAATAAAGTTATGATGGTATCCCAAATTGTCACATTCACCTTTTAAAATAAGGTAAGCAGACAGACTGCGCGTAAAAGCGTAATAATCGGTAAGATATAGCTGCTGTATAGAATAGCTGGTTTGCTTGCTAAGTGCCGATGATGTACTATTCGCGCGATACACGTTCTTGAAGCCGGCATTAATATCGTGGTCGTGTCCCCAAAGCCGTCCGCGTGTTTCCCATAGCAGCTCGCCCGTATATTCGCGCATGGCCGACCTGTATTTTTCGATGTCGCTGCCAGGATAGGCTATAGCGTAGCGATAATAATAGTAACTGCCCTTGAGAGTCAGTGTGTTGCGCTCGTTCCACTTGTACCCTATATTGGTGTAACCTCCGCTATTGTCTATCTTTTCGTTGCTGGTGCGCAGGTAGTCTTGTCCGCTAAAATCGGTGCCAGAATCTGTGGCTCCAGTTGGGTACCCGCTATGATAGGCAGCGGCCGTCAGGGTCAACTTGCCATTGGCGAAGAAATTTACCTTAATAGACTCTGAATTCTGCCTTACCTTGATGGTTCTAAAGAGTGACAGCTGCTGAGTTTGTGTTTGTGGATTGTTGAAATAGCGTGTTACGTAACTCTCAGACTGCTGTGTGTGTCTAACCAGATTTAGAGAAGCTATGATGTCCCACTTCTTGCTTTGGTAAGCAAAATTATCGTATGTGCCTATCTGCGGACGTAGTATGCCTGTCCATGTAGAGAAGTGGGCATATACCTTAGGATGCTGTAGCCTCTTTTTGATAATGTTTATCTCGCCAGCGGTGCCACTGTCATCATCTTTGGTCATTTCGCGTACTTCTACACTCTGTATATCTTTGGCACTGATGGCTTTGAGCTCTTCATTAGAGGCATCTTTCCCATCTATCTTGATACGGCATCTGCGGTTTTGACCAACCAGCGTATAGCTGCCATTATCGGCCACAAGCCCAGGCAGGAACGAGAGCGCTTTCTCGGCATTAGTAGTCTTGAGCAAGCCATGGGTATCTATCTGATAAACGCTCTTCTCGGCGTTGTTCTTGGCTATGCGGCGGTAAGCCACTACCTCTACCTGTTTTATCTTTTGGGTTTTGTTTTGTACTATGATGTTATAATTTACAGAAGGTGCATCTGCAAATACAGTGGTGTCTACATTCTCGTAGAACTTACTCTTTATGTATATCCTTGCCTGCTTGCACGTGGGCGATTTGATGATAAAAGATATACGCCCGTCCATATCGGTAGTGTGGCTAACTACACTATCGCAGGCAGTAATCCTTATGGGGATGTTAGTAACTGGTTTTTCTTTGCTGTTATTGATAGTTAGGTTTACAACGGTCTGCCCATTACCTGTTTGGCAGAATAGAATAGCTATAGCTAATAATAAGCACCCTCTC
>ERZ808240.3231-NODE-3231-length-16186-cov-14.153679_pt1 | contig 16186 bp, 14 predicted proteins | sample MGYA00521084_ERZ808240 | MGnify/ENA primary metagenome ERZ808240 (study PRJEB31516, sample SAMN03275571) | gut metagenome | biome: mammalia-associated habitat; material: feces | host: Papio cynocephalus | place: Kenya | collected 2012-08-06 ... | reverse complement strand
ACTCCAACGTGTGACTTTGGAGAAATCTCATCTGCTCAATTGTCATTTCAACTGACGATCCGCCTTGACGAGCAAATGAGAAACCTTAACTATATTGAATAAAAAATCAAAAATTTGAAAAAATATCAACAAAAAATTGACATGGGGGGGGGGTACTGTATAATTTACTATGTAAAGGTAATATTTTATGAAAGAAAAATTAACAATTTTTTTATTCTTAATATCTTTGTGTTTTATCTCTGCCGGAGCATTTATGGGGGTGTATGCGTCAACTGGTATAACATACAATATCTCGGGCGAGTTCTCATACACAGTCCCAGAGTTGTATAATGGAACAGGACAGTATAACAGCAATTTGACATCGTATCTTGCCGGTAAGTTAAACACAAACGTAAACAAATTCAAGTCAATAACATTTGCATTTAAAGAACCTACAAAAAATGAGAATACTACATTGGTTGATGTGGGATATAATCCTTCAGAAAAACAGATTAATGATTCCTATGTTGCATATTGTACATTAAATTCAAATAGTATGTACGATATTGTTGTTTATTCAAGGATTGGGAATAAAATTGTTTTACCACAAAATAGTGCATATATGTTTTATGGCTACGTTAGCAAATTAACAACTTTGGATGTAAGTAAGTTTGACACATCTAATGTCACTGATATGAAAGGCATGTTTTATGGATGTAGTAGTTTAACAAGTCTAGATTTAAGTAGTTTTGATACATCAAATGTAACAAATTTGTCTGCCATGTTTTATGGATGTAGCAATTTAACAAATATAAATATTAGCAGTTTTAGAACACCAAAATTAGAACGTATGGCTGGAATGTTTTTTAATTGTAGCAGTTTAGCCAGTTTGGATTTAAGTAATTTTGATACATCAAATGTAATAACTATGTGTGTTCCCACTAGCGAGACAGTTGAACAACATTATGGCTTATTTTCTGAATGCGAAAATTTGGGAAGTATTATTTTTGGAGATAATTTTAGCACGTCACAATTAACATATATGAATTCTATGTTTTACAATTGTAGCAAACTTACCAGTTTGGATTTAAGCAAATTTGACACATCAAACGTGACAGATATGAGTTGTATGTTTAGTGGTTGTAGCGGACTTACCAGTTTGGATTTAAGCAAATTTAACACATCAAATGTAACTAATATGAGTAACATGTTTGCTAGCTGTAGTAAACTTACAGATACAGGTTTGAATGTAGGTAACTTTAATACATCGAATGTAACAATGATGGATTTTATGTTTTATGAATGCAGCGGACTTACTAGTTTGGATGTGAGTAACTTTAACACATCAAAAGTGACGAATATGTATTCTATGTTTTATAAATGCAGTAGTTTAGAAAGTTTGAATTTAAGCAGTTTTGACCTATCAAAAGTAACATTATGCTATAATTTTTTAGATGATTGTACTGTATTAACTAAAATAGAAACACCAAAAATTAAACCAGGAACCATAAATATTCATTTGCCAAGTGGAACATGGACTGATGATGCTGGCAACCCTTATACAAAAATGCCAACAACAACAGGCACAAGCATAACATTGACAAAAACTGCATAAAAAATCTCAACATGTGTTGAGATTTTTTATGTTATCTATTGTTAATTATTAAATCTTTGCTTCATAAAAATCATTTCGACACATACTTCGTAGTGTGACTTTTGAGAAATCTCAACTACTTTTAAAAATTTTCAAAAAACTTATGCTATTTATTTGACTTTTTGGCTAGGGGGGGGGGTAAACTAGGATTGAATATATTGGCTTGTTTAACACAAAATAATATATATAAAAAAGCGAGAAAAGGAGAAATACATATGAAGAAACTAAAATTAGTTGCCACAATATCCACTTTGTGCCTGGCACTTATGGTGATTTGTTTTGGGGTATATAGTGCAACAAATGTTACATACACAATTGGCGGTAGCATAAGTTATGAAGTAAACGATGTTTTTGCAACAGTGGAAACAGATGTTTATACAAGCAGTTTTAATGACTCAACAAAATTGAAAACAGAAGCTGAAAAGTTTTTAACAAATGACGCTGTTGAGAATGCAATACAAACAGAATACAAATATGACTTTACAACAACAGGTGCAGAAAGTGAAAGTTATAGCAACACAACAAAAATGGATGGCAATACTGAAGGTGGAATAAAGATTGCATATAACACAACAAGCCAAAGGACATATTTTGTTGTAATTTCAATAACAAACAATGGCGATAATATAATAAGTGCAAGTGTAACTGGAACATTGGGCGAAAACGCAAATACAACTTTTGTATCCACAGACCCTATTATAAGTATTTCAAAATCTAATAAACAAAAAATTGTTTTGGCATTTATGCTTGACGATATAACCCTTGGAGTAAGCAATGTTGACTTTGATTATACTGCCAAAATTGGTGTGGGCAAATATGAACCACAAGCTGCAACATTTAGAGTTGAAACAGTTGATGAAGCTCTTGTTATATCAACCACAGATTTTTATGGGTCAAGCCATACATTTAATGTAACAGCAGATTTTGAAAATCCTAAGATTGTTTGGGGTTGTACTACTTGGTTGTATAATATATTCCTTACAGATGTTGATTTGGATAATTACAATGCATTGCTAATTACGGTAAAAACGGATCAAGTTGTTTTTGGAATAGGAGTTATAGATCAAAAACTGGGCAAAGACGATAGCCCGTTGGCAATTGCAACAGGAATTAGTGCAAACACTGATGTTTTTATCTCAAGCATAAATATAACAAAAATAGAGCAAGATTTATGTTTTGGGATAGCAACTGAAAATGTAACTGGGGTTCATGCTACTGTTACTTTAAAGTTTATTAATCAAATTATAGATGAAACAAATAAATTGAAATATACGCCTATTAATAACGATACAGAGTTGTCTGTTGCAGCATTGAGTGATAAAATCTCTGGAGATGTTGTCATTCCATCAACGTATAACGGATTACCAGTAACTGAAATTGAAAGCGGTACAGCATCTGATTTATCTAAAAGGCATGTTGATGGATTTGCATTGTGTGAGAATATCACCTCAATATTTATTCCATCTAGTATTAAGAGAATTGGTTCAGATTCATTTTCAGCAACAACAAATATACAAAAAGTAATAATTGAAGATTTGAACGCATGGGTAAATATAGATTTTGGTTTATATCAAAGCAATCCTATGGAAGATTCAAAGTCTGCAATTTTGTATCTTGGGAGTAATCCTGTAGGCGGGGAAATTGTGTTATCAAATATAAATAAAATAGGGAAGTATACATTTGCACGAACCAATATCACAAAAATTACTATACCTAATGGGGTAAAAAGCATAGAAGAATATGCATTTCAGCGTTGTACAAAACTTAATAGTGTTGTTATACCAAATGGAGTTGAAATTATTGATCAGTGTGCATTTCAAGGTTGTGAGCAACTTATGAATATTGAGTTGCTAGATGGATTAAAACATATTGGAGGTAGTGCATTCGCGAATTGTGTGAATTTGTCTAGACTCACAATCCCAAGTAGTGTAACAAAAATTGAATATGGTATAATTGGATCTTGTAAAAATCTAAAAACGATTAATTATACAGGTTCTCAAGAACAATGGAATGCAATTGATAAAGATGAGAATTGGGATTATAATTGTCAAACAGATTTGGTAATAAATTATAATTATGATGGTTAAAACCAAAACTTTTAAAAGACGAATAGATTTGTTCGTCTTTTTTTATGCTGTAAATATGTTTTAACTTCAAATATAAATAAATCATTAATAAATGAAATATTTAATATATATTGAAAAATTTTTGAAATATATTTTATAATAACCAATCTTATTTGGTTTATTCATAGCAAAACATAAATGGCAATATTTTGTATATTCATCATTATATGTTATATATTTTGCTTTAATTATTTTTGCAGATATAATGTGTGCAATTCAACTGTAATTGATAAAAAATTAAACAAATAATTTGTTATTAATTAAATAAATTTGGGGGAATATAAAGTCTTTACAACAACACAAATTTATTTTTTTCAAAGTCGATTTGTTTATCTTTTTTCATTTTGGAAAGAGTTAGTGATAATGCACTTCTATCAACTGCCAAAAAGTCTGCCATTTCTTGTCTTGAATATGGCAATAATATATATTTTGTATTTTGTTCTTTTGCTAAATATTTTAGTAGCAAAAGGACTTTTTCTTTTGTTGACCTTTTTGATAATATGTTGATAGTTTGTTGTTTTTTTTGCAGACTATTTGCCATATGCATAACAAGATTATCCAAGAATGTTTTGTGTCTATAACAGTTATTTTCACAAGGAATATTGACAATATACTTGTTAAGGAACATAACTTCGGTTTTCTTATTTGCAACAATTGTGGAATTGTATGTGCCTGATTTTGAAAATAATTCAACATCGCCATAAATCGAGCCAGCAGTTAATTTGTCTTGCAAATTTGTGTTTCCATTTTGCATATATGAAACAATATTTGCTTGCCCTTGGACAATCAAAATCAAGTTATCAAACCTGTCCATACTATTTGCAATTACATCATTTTTTTCATATGTTTGAACTCTTGATTTAAAGCAAAAAGTAAGGGCTTTTATATCATTTTTGTCAAGTCCTTTAAAAATATCAAAATCACAAATCTTATCCCAAACATTCATAAAATTTTTATTTTCGTTGTATTTACAACCAAATTTACAATAAAAGTGTAGTAAAATACCCACGAAATGTCAATCATTTTGGGAGGAGTTATGAAAATAATCAAAAGAAGCGGACAAGAAATGGAGTTTTGTCCAGACAAAATTAAGAATGCAATAGCAAAGGCAAATTTATCAATTTTAGAAGAGCACAAAAGGTTAACCGACTCTCAAATAGAGAATATAGTAAACAATGTTACAAAAGAATGTGAAGCACTTGGCAGAGCAACAAGTGTTGAAGAGATACAGGACTTTGTTGAAGTTGAAATTATGAAATGTGGGGCATATGAAGTTGCCAAAAGTTATATTACATATAGATACAAAAGAGAACTTGTAAGAAAGTCGAACACAACCGACAAGCAAATACTTTCGTTAATTGAAAGCAACAATGAAGAAGTAAAACAAGAAAACGCAAACAAAAACCCAACCGTTGGGAGTGTGCAAAGAGATTATATGGCAGGTGAAGTAAGCAAAGATATCACAAAAAGATTTTTGCTTCCAGAAGATATTGTAAAAGCTCACGAAGAAGGACTTATTCATTTTCATGATGCTGATTATTTCGCGCAACATATCCATAATTGTGATCTTATCAACCTTGAAGATATGCTCCAAAATGGTACAGTTATCAGTGGAACAATGATAGAAAAACCACATTCATTTTCAACTGCGTGTAACATTGCAACTCAAATTATCGCACAAGTTGCAAGCAGTCAATATGGCGGACAAAGCATATCACTTGCACATCTTGCACCTTTTGTGGATATTTCACGAAAGAAAATTCGTAAAGAAGTTGAAAAGGAATTTGAAGAAAATGGTTTTCAATTTGATGAAAATAAGATAAATAATATTGTTGCAAGAAGATTGAAAAACGAAATTAACAAAGGAATACAAACAATTCAATATCAAGTTGTAACTCTTATGACAACAAATGGTCAAGCACCATTTATCACAATCTTTATGTATCTTGGCGAAGCAAAAAATGAACAAGAGAAAAAAGATTTGGCACTTATGATTGAAGAAGTGTTAAACCAAAGAATTCAAGGTGTAAAAAATGAAAAAGGCGTTTATGTTACTCCAGCATTTCCAAAGCTTATCTATGTTTTGGAAGAACAAAACATTCATGAGAATTCGCCATATTTCTATTTGACTGAACTTGCTGCAAAATGTACAGCAAAAAGGATGGTTCCAGACTATATTTCCGAAAAGAAAATGCTTGAGTTAAAAATAGACAAAAATGGGGAAGGCCATTGCTACACTTGTATGGGATGCAGAAGTTTCTTAACTCCTTATGTTGATGAAAATGGCAAGCCAAAATATTATGGAAGATTTAATCAGGGGGTTGTTACTGTAAACCTTATAGATGTTGCACTGTCAAGTGACAGAGATATAAATAAATTTTGGAAAGTTTTTGACGAAAGAATGGAACTTTGCCACAGAGCATTAAGATTAAGGCACGAAAGACTAAAAGGTACAAAATCAGATATTGCCCCAATTCTTTGGCAATATGGTGCACTTGCAAGACTTAACAAAGGCGAAAAGATTGATAAGCTTTTGTATGGTGGATATTCAACATTATCACTTGGTTATGCTGGGCTTTGGGAAACAGTTTATGCACTTACTGGCAAAAAACTTACAGAAGAAGAAGGCAAAGAACTTGGGCTTGAAATTATGCGAAAGCTTAATGAATATACAAAGAAATGGAAAGATGCTGAAAATATAGATTATTCTCTTTATGGTACACCACTTGAAAGCACTACATATAAGTTTGCAAAATGTTTGCAAAAAAGGTTTGGAATAATTGAAGGAATTACCGATAAGAACTATATAACAAACTCATATCATGTGCATGTTACTGAATCAATTGATGCATTCAGTAAACTAAAACTCGAAAGCGAATTTCAAGAATTAAGTCCTGGTGGAGCAATAAGCTATGTTGAAGTCCCAAATATGCAAAATAATGTAAAAGCCGTTGTAAAGGTTATGCAATATATTTATGACAACATTATGTATGCCGAACTCAACACAAAAAGTGATTATTGTCAAGTGTGTGGTTTTGATGGCGAAATCCAAATTGTTGAAGAAGACGGCAAACTTGTTTGGGAATGTCCACAATGTAAAAATCATGATCAATCAAAAATGAATGTTGCAAGAAGAACTTGCGGATACATTGGTTCGCAGTATTGGAACCAGGGCAGAACACAAGAAATAAAAGACAGAGTGCTACACTTATAGGATAAAATATGAACTATTCAGTAATAAAGAAAACAGATATTGCCGATGGCGAAGGTGTTAGAGTGACCTTGTTTGTATCCGGTTGCAGAAATATGTGCAAGGGCTGTTTTCAACCATGCACATGGAGTTTTGATTACGGTCAACCATTTACAGAAAAGACTGTAGAAGAAATTTTGGAAGCTTTATCTTTTGATTATATTCAGGGACTTACACTTCTTGGTGGCGAGCCCTTTGAACCTGAAAATCAAAAAGTACTTTTAAACTTGTTAAAGGTTGTAAAAGGAAAATACCCTCAAAAAGATGTTTGGTGTTTTACCGGTTTTTTGCTAGATAAAGAAATATTAGGGGAAAGCAGGGCAAGTACAAACACGGCAAAAGAAATGCTAAAATATATTGATGTTTTGGTTGACGGTAGATTTATTGAAAGCCAAAAAGATTTAACACTCAACTTTCGTGGATCAAGGAATCAAAGGATAATTCTTGTAAAAGACACTCTAAAAAGTGGTAACATTGTTTTGAGTGACCTAAATTAAGGAACTTTGAAAACTATTTTGGAGAAGCTTCAATCTATAAAGGAAAAGTTAATAAAAAAATTCGCTAGATTATAGCGAATTTTTTGTTTAATCAAAATTATTGATTGTCAGCATCACTGTTTTCAGTGTTGTTTTTAAGAACTCTTGTTGCGTTTTCTGTTTTTTGGAATTTACCATTTTTCTTTTTAACAGAAATATTAAGTTCTTGATTGTCAGCAAGTCTTGTTACAACTTCCATTGCTTCTTTCTTTGTTTTGCAACGTTTTGAAGCTTTTTGTGCACCAGTCTTCTTTACTACCCAATCTTTTCTTTCTTTGTCATAGGTAACCATATATTTTTGTGCTCTAACTTTTTCTTCTTCGTCTGCTGATAATGTTTCTTCGTTTTCTTTCATATCTTCTCCTTCTTTTGTTTCTGACTTTTCTTCAGTTCGAACAGTCTTTTCTTTTGGTTCTTCAACTTTTGCATCTTCAGTTTTTGTTTCTTCGACAGTTGTTTCAGTTGCTGTTTCTGCTACCTTTGTTTCTTTCTTTGCCTTTTTTGAAGATTTCTTTTTTTGCTTTTCTTCAGCTGTTTTTTCTGTCTTTTCTTCAGGTTTTTCTTCAACAACTTTGTCTGTTGATTCTTTTACTTCTTCAGCCTTTTCTTCTTTTGGCTCGTTTGAAACTTCTTGATTGTTTGTTTCTTCTTTTGTGTCTTTTGTGTCTGGTTTATCTCTAAACACGACCAAAAGGACAACAACTGTAATGATAAGAATTGCACATACAATCAAAGTCCAATAATTTTTTAAAAATTCTAACATTTTGTTTCTCCTTTGTTTAATCGTGATTAGTATACACTAAAAAAGCCAAATATTCAATATTTTTTTATTAAATTATTTTGTCTTTTTGTAATAAAGTTCAATAAATATGCGAATAATTTAAAGAATAATATTTTATATTGCTTGACTATTGTTGTTTAATTTATTAAAATTACATTGTATTAATAGTAGATTTGTATCTGCTATAGATTAAAAAGTTGGAGGCGCATATGCGTAGAAGGTTTATTATAACATCATCTATTGCAATAATATTATTTGCAGTGTGTCTTTTTGGAATAAATGTTTATGCAAAAATGAATCAATCGTTCTCCATATCAAACACAATTGCGTTTGAACCATCTGACTCTGTTTATGTTGCTTTGGACTGCTCTGTGTCGGGTTGTCAACAAGCAAACTCCACAACCCCACCTTCTGGCTATGAAACAGTTGAAGATTACAAAAAAGCAATTGGCCTTGTTCGCAAAGTTGAGTTTGAAGAGTCAATGCGTGGACAAAATTCACAAAGTTTGTTAACTGATTGGAATATAGGGGAAAGCTTATCATTTATCAATGCGTCAACCCCAATTGTTTATACAATTGTTGTATACAACTATTCATTGGTTGCAATAAGAGTATCTTTTGATACATTCAAAGATAATTCAGAATTTATTTCAAACACAGTGTCTCCAGACGGTGAGGGTATTGTTCTTCAACCTTATCAAGGAGAAGGAAGTCAGCCAGATTCTGCAACAATAACTTTAACAACAAGAGTAAAAAAAGTTGATGTTGGATTTAATGATGAACCAAACGATTTTTCAATCAAGTTTGAGTCTGTTGAAGAATAGTATTGACACAAAAAATTTTTAATGATAACATTTAGCAGTTTATAAGGATTTTTAATTTATGAAAAAAAGTATTAAATATGTATTGGCACTTGTATTGTGCTTATGCTTTGTTTTGGTAGGTTGTACTCCAAAACTAGAAATGCCAAAAGGCGATGTTGACTCCAATGGTGGAAGTGTTGTAATGATGGGCAATTATGTTTATTATGCCAACACATTTGTTGATTACAGTTCACTTTCTGGAAACGCAAACGAAGACAAAACAGCAAATCAAAATGCGCTTTACAGAGTAAAGACGGACGAGTTTGGTTACACAACAAGGGATGATGACGATTTTATTGAGAATATAGAAAAAGTTACAACAAAAATTGCAGGTTTTAATAATTCAAATACATTTATCGTTGGCAATTATTTGTATTTCACATCTCCAAATGCTCACAAAAATAAAAAGGGTGAAGATTTGTTTAAATTTACAACACTCTTTAGAATTAAGCTTGATGGAACCGGCAGACAAGAAATTTTATCAACAGAAACAACACAAGGAAAATTTTTCTTGGTTACAGACGATACGCCATATTTATTGATTTTTGATAATAACAAAATTGTAAAACTTACAATAGCTGACAAACTTGGGAAAGTTGAAACACTTGTAAGTGATGTGCAAGATGTTGTATTTCCAACAAATTATGGGAAATTGGACGTATTCTATTACACAACAGATATTAGCGAACAAGACAAAACTGCAGGACTTTCAGGAAACAATTTATACAAATATAATTTGTCAAATAACAAGAAATCATTGATTTCAAGAAATACAAGGGAAACAGTAAGTTTGGTTGCTTTTGAAGGTGGAAAACTTTATTACAAGAGATTAGACACAACAACAAAAGTTTCACTTTATTATTCAAACACAATGGAAGCAACATTTGAAAGTGGCGAAAATGTTTTAACTGTTGTTGGCGAAACAACTTCAAACAATTCAACAACCGATGCAATTTCAAAGTTTTCAGTTATAAATGAAGATAATTATGCTTTTGAATATAACAAAAAAATTATGTTAAACTTTGAAGAAACTCCACTTGTTGATGAAGAAGCAAAAATTGAAAAAATATATGGCGACTATGTTTACTATTCAACAAGTAAAGGTCTTTTTAGAATAAGTTACAAAGATAAAAAAGTTCAAACAGTTGCTGAAATTTCAAATATAAAGCAAGGCGAAAATGCTGTTGACATTGCTGGCGAATATGTATATTTCTATGCAAAGACTGCAAACAACTCAACTGACACATATTATTGTCACAGAGCAAATAACAGAATTATTGAAGATGGCAGAACAAAGGTTGAATGCATTGCCGAAGTTTTGGCAGATGATATAAAATCAAACGAAAATTAGAAAATGAGAATGTAAGGAAAACTTACATTCTTTTTTAACAAATATTGAAAATACTTCATTTATATTAATGGAGTATTTTTTATGAAAAAGAAAATTGCTATTGTTGGTGCAACAGGTCTTGTTGGACGAAAAACAGTTGAAATGTTAAAGGAATACGAACTTAATGATAATGATATATATTTGTATGCAAACAAAAATTCGGTTGGAAAAGTTTTTGACATAAATAACAAAAAGATTTATGTTCAAGAATTAAGTAAAGGAAACATGCAAGGGAAGAAATTTGATTTTGCACTTTTTTGCACACCGGAAAGCGTTTCAAAAGATTATGTAAGAGCCTTGGCAAAACTTGGCACAAGGGTTATTGATTTTTCCAGTTTATATAGAAAAGAATATCCAATTATTGTACCAGAAATAAATATGGATATGGCAAAAGGAAATATTTTTTGCAACCCAAATTGTTCAACCACCATTTCTCTTATGGCACTATTTAATATTCACAAATTATTTGGCCTTAAAAGTGTTGAGTACACGTCTTATCAATCATTAAGTGGTGCAGGGCAAATGGCACTACTTGACCAAAAAGAAAGCGAGCAATCAAAATTAAGGAAACTTGACTTTGTTATTGATAACAATATTTTGCCGTATATCGGTAATATTGATGAGCATGGGTTCAGCCGAGAAGAAAACAAAATGATATATGAAACAAAAAAGATTTTGAATGATAACACAATAAAGGTTACAGCAACTTGTGTAAGGGTTAATGTTGATATTTGCCATAGCATAAGTATAAATTTTAAAACAAGAAAAAACGTAATGCTTCAAGATATAAAAAATGTACTCAAAAGCACTAAAAATGTAGAGTATGTTGGAGATGATTTTTCAAAATTGCAACCACGTTTTGTAAAGAATAAAAAAGATGTTTATGTTGGCAGGTTGCGAAAAACTGAACTTGGAAAAAATTCATTTTCAATTTTTGTAGTTGGCGATAACCTTAGAAAAGGTGCATCACAAAATGGTGTTCAAATTTTGAAAGAACTAATAAAAAGGAGCGAGCAATGATATTTAAAGGTGTTTGTACTGCACTTGTCACACCATTCAAAAACGATAAAAGTGTTGACTTTGTTGCACTTGAAAAATTGATAAAAAATCAAATTGATTCAGGTGTGGATGCAATTTTGGTTTTGGGAACCACTGGCGAAAGTTCAACAATTGATTATTACGAAAGGGAAGAGATTATAAGATTTGCAAGAAAAAATATAATATCTCCGACAAAACTTATTGTGGGCACAGGTTCAAATAATACAAATTTGGCAATAAAAAATTGTATTCAAGCAAGAGGTCTTGGTGCAGATGCTGTGCTTTGCGTTACTCCATATTACAACAAGTCAACACAAAACGGAATTGTTGACTACTACAAAAAAATAAATGAAATGAATATTCCATTTTTTGTGTATAATGTTCCATCAAGAACAGGTGTTAATATCTTGCCGAATACATACAAAACTTTGACACTATTAAAAAATTTTGCTGGAATAAAAGAAGCAAATGGCAATATTGAGCATATTTTGGAGGTTTTTGAAAAAGTTGATTGCAAAAAAATATATTGTGGTAATGACAATTTGAGTTTTGTGTTCCATACACTTGGTGCAAGTGGAATAATAAGTGTGACATCAAATGCTTATCCAGAAGAAGTCGTTTTGGCATGGAAAAATATTGACAAGCATAAAAAGTATGCAAAAAAATTTTACCAAATAAACAAAGATTTGTTTGCTGAACCAAACCCAATTCCAATAAAATATGTGCTTTCAAAACAAAAGCAAATTAAAAATCAGTTAAGGGAGCCATTAACAAAAATTGAACAACATCATAAAAAAATATTAGATAAGGATATGCAAAGTTTATGAAAATTATATTAATCGGTTCGCAAGGTAAAATGGGGAAAGAAATGCAAAACTTTTTAACGCAAAAAGATATTTCGTTTGTTGCAATCGACAAAGAAAATTTAAGTGACCTAAATAGTGCAATGGGCGATGTTGTTCTTGATTTTTCATCTGCAAGTGCATTATCACAAAATTTGAATTTTGCAAGAAGTAAGAATTTGCCACTTGTTATTGCAACAACAAACCACACAAAAGAGAACCTTGCAAAAATCAAAAAACAAAGCAAAACTTTGCCGATTTTTATGTCGTCAAATTTTTCAATTATGTTTAATCTTCTAAATCGAATGGTAAAGCATTTAAGGTGTTGGCAAAATCAAGATGTTGTCTTGGAAGAAGTCCACCACAAAACCAAAAAAGACATTCCGTCAGGTTCGGCAAAAATGTTGATGTCAACCTTAAAGAAAAATAATGTCACACCAAAAGTCGTCGCTCTTCGTGTTGGCAATGTTGTAGGTGTACACAAAGTAAGTGTTTACAGCGATTATGAAACATTAACCATTACACATAATGCCGAGAGTAGACAAGTGTTTTGCTCTGGAGCATATAATGCTTGTAAATATATATTAACAAAAAAATGCGGACTTTACGATATGGAGAATCTGATTGATAGTATGTAAGTTTGGCGGTTCATCAACCACAAGTATAAAGTCAATTAAAAATATAAAAAAATTAAAAGAAAATAGCAAAAAAAGACAAGTTTTCGTTTTTTCTGCTATTGGAAAAAGTTATCCGAATGACAAAAAAATCACAGATTTACTAATTGAAATAACTCAAAATAAAAATATTGTAAAAAATAAAAAAATAATATTAAATAAATTTAATAAATTACAAAAAAATTTAAAATTGAACATAAATATAAAAAAATTATTAAATAATTATCATAACAATTTTTTATCAACAAAAAATGCAGACTATCTTATATCAAAAGGCGAATATATCACAACTTTGCTTATGTCAAAATATCTTGATATAAAATTTGTTCCAGCAGAAAAAATTATTTTCTTTCAAAAAGATAAAATAAATTACAATAAAACAAAAAATAAATTAAAATATTATTTAAACAAATATAAAAGATTTGCAACTTGTGGATTTTATGGTCTTGATGAAAACAATAGTATTAAAATCTTTTCTCGTGGAGGATCCGATATAACAGGTGCAATTATCTCAAAATGTTTGAATGCCAAAACTTACGAAAATTGGACAGATGTTTGCGGAATAAGAAGAGTTAACCCAAAAGTTATGCAATCAAAACAAATCAAAAAAATGTCATACGCCGACTTGGATATTATGACCAAGTGTGATGCAAATGTCATCCATAATGCTTGCATAGATATTTTGCAAGGAAACAATATCAAACTGAAAGTCGGGAATATCTTTGAAATAAAGCACAAAAAAACTTTGGTTGTTGACAACTGTAAAATGGTTAAATTTATATGCTATAAATTAGACGGCTCAAAAGCCCTTGTATTTTTTAGAGATAAAAAATACAACCTTGTTCAAAAACAATGTTCTCAAGAAAATTACAAAGAAAATATTTTGCAAATTTATAAAAATCTTTATTGAAAATCTTTTGTGTATATGATATATTTAGGCGAGAGGTTTTCTTAATGAGAGGAAAAATTTTAGTTGTATATAATGATGAGATTGGTGATGAGTTCTCATTTATAGAAAAAAACAAAATGCTGATTGATGCTGCCAAAAAGTTTAACATTGCACTTGCATTTAGGTCAAACACCCAACTTTATACATACATAGACAATGATGAAGTTAAATCGCATGACAGCTATGGCACATATGACTATTGTTTGTTTTTTAACAAAGATGCTCATCTTGCAAAAAATTTGGAAATGATGGGTGTTAAGGTTGTTAATCCGTCAAGGGCACTTGATATTTGTGAAAATAAGGCAAATATGTATCAAGAACTTGCCAAAACAAATGTAAATATTCCAAAAACAGTAATTTTGCCATCAATAAACCCAAACAATCAAAAAAGCATTTCAGATTTTATCGACAATGCAATAAGCGATTTGGGATTGCCACTTGTTATAAAAGATTTTTATGGTGCATCCGGTGAAAACGTATTTTTGGCAAGGTCAAAAGATGATATCTACAAAATTATTTCAGAACATAGCTATAGCAGACTTTTGTTCCAAGAATATATAACTGAATCAAGTGGTAATGATATAAGAATTTTTGTTATCAAAAATAAGGTTGTTGCATCATTAAGACGTCAAGGTAGTGGTAGTGATTTTAGGTCAAATGTTGGTCTTGGTGGAACAATGTCAAGTTATATTCCAACATATAATGATGAGCAACTTGCTGTAAATGCCGCAAAAACTCTTGGTTGCGATTTTGCAGTTGTTGATATCTTGCGTAGTATCAATGGCCCGGTTGTTTGTGAAGTTAATGCAACGGCAAACATCAACCACTTTTACGATGTTTGCAAAGTTAATATTGCCGAACTTTTATTCAAAAATATAAAATAAAAAAACACACTTTTGAGTTTTACTCAAGAGTGTATTTTTTTGTATTGTCGTTTGCTTTCTTGTTTGTGTTGATATTATCTTTTTTTGGAGTAAGCATACTGATATAGGTTTTTAGTAATTCTCTTTTTTTGATATCGATAATATTACCAACAAGTTCCAACTTTTCTTTTGGAACAAAAATTCCTTTCTTTTTAAGTTCTTTGTCAAGATTTGCTGTGTTAAAATCTCTTATAACAAATTTTACATAATCTAATAGAAGTGGTTTGTTTTTTGCATAATATATGATTTCACGTGTAAGAATATTATTTTCGTTTCCAATTATGCAATTATAATTTAGATTATTAAAGTTGTATGGAGTAAATCTTGAATTTAGATTTAAAATGCTAAATATATCTTTAAAATTCTTTTTGCTGGTAACCCCAAAAGATAATTCACTATCGAAAATTGGGGCAACTTCCAAAAGTGGGGGATAACTGCCTTTGTCTTGAATAAACCCAAAATTGCAATCATGTCTATCGGACTGACAGGTTAGATAATCAAAAACGATAATCTTGAATAGGTCGAACTCAATTTTGTTTATATCAAAAACACATTTATTTTGTTTTTCAAATTTTTTGAGATTTCTAACAACACCACATAGTCCATCATTTGCACCGAGTGAAAATGTTGCACATGGCACAAAAGATTGGTTATCTTTTACAAAATCGTTGGAAATCAACCCTTTGTAATTGATTCCATAATATTTTAGTTCTGCCAAATTATATTCAACACAATTGATATGCATCTGTTTTGCAATTTCATTACAAATTAACTCATTAAAACGCAAATCGTCACTGTCTTGAGTCTTAAAGTAAATATATTTTCCATTGTAGAATAATTTGAAATGTGGCGACTTGTAACTTCTGTTTATACGAAAGTTAGACTTTGAGTTGTCTATATACTTTGGTTTGAGTTTTTTATATTTTGACCTATTCTTTAAGAATCCCATTAAGCCTAAACACCCTTTTACTATATATATGATAAGATAAAACCAAATGGTTGTCAATATACAAAAAAGATAAAATGAATAGAATAAAAAATATTTGAAAAAATTTAAAAAAGTCGTTGACAATGCTCGCGGTATGTGGTATTATCTTGTTGTTATCACACGGAAGTGCTGATAGCAAAGAACCATAAAAATTAAATATTGTACAAGAATAGTAAAGGTTAAATGTTTAGAA
>ERZ808240.3230-NODE-3230-length-16196-cov-3.545815_pt1 | contig 16196 bp, 16 predicted proteins | sample MGYA00521084_ERZ808240 | MGnify/ENA primary metagenome ERZ808240 (study PRJEB31516, sample SAMN03275571) | gut metagenome | biome: mammalia-associated habitat; material: feces | host: Papio cynocephalus | place: Kenya | collected 2012-08-06 ... | reverse complement strand
AAGCGACAGTCATTTGACTGTCGCTTTTTTGCTTTTTGTTTTTCGGAAGGGGCATAAAAGTTTATGGAAGAAAAATGCCGGCAAGCTGCCTTTATATGGTACGCTGCCGGCTGAAGTATTTTTATTAGGAAAGCCGCTCCGCTGCTGAAACGATGTTGCGTTCACACAGCGCGGCTGTTTAAAGAGAATAGAAGTCCTTTTAAAGCGTCAGATCCACGGCCAGATGATTGACTGTGCGCTTCGCGGTCTTATCGAGATGGTTTTTCATGGCCGCTTCGGCTGAGTCCGGATCTCCGGCCTGAATTGCCAAAAGGATTTTTTCGTGTTCGGAGACTACTTCCATGGCCTGCTGCGGGTTGCTGAATGCGGACTGCGTCTCCACGCGGAGAAAATTGTCCCTCAGCTTTTCAATTTCTTCCTGCATCCAGGAATTTCCTGTCGCGCTGAAAATTGCACGGTGGAACTGACGATCCAATTGATAGGAAGTCCGTACATCGCTGTGAATGCTTTTCCTTTTTAACTGTTCCCAGAGCTCCCGCATGGCGGAGAGCTGATCCTCTGTCCGCCTGAGCGCGGCAAGCCGGCTGCCGTTGAGTTCCAAATAGTATCTGGCTTCCACGATGTCCTTTGCGCGCTTTCTGGTAACTGGAACAACCTCAATCCCTTTTCCACGCATAATGGAGACGTAGCCCTCCTGCTGCAGTTCCAGAAGCGCTTCGCGGACAGGAGTACGGCTGATTTTCAGCTCATTGCAGATGGCGTCCTGGGAGTAAATGACGCCTTCTTTCAGCCTGCGGTAAAGGATGGCATCCTTAATCAGTTCGTAAGCCTGCTTTTTAATGGTCATCGGCATAATGCCGTCGCTGCTTGTCAAAAGACCCAGCGTGGTTTCCCTGCTGTCCAAAATGATCCGATCCCTTCTTGTAGATTTCTGACTCAACATATCATTAGATATATTATATATTTTATTATATCATGCTCCGGATTGTTTGACAAGCGAAGCACTCCGGTCAAACAATCAAAATTCCCCGGCACACCACAGTCTGTGATGTGCCGGGGCGCGTTCGCTGGTTTCGCCGCAGCCGTGTTAACCGTTAATCAGATTCGGCAGGAAGAGCGTAAGGCCCGGAATATAGGTAACCAGCATCAGCACAATAATCAGCACCGCCAGCATGGGCAGCAGGTCCTTCATCTGTTCCTTCAGCGAGATCTTCGCGATAGAGCTGGACACGAACAGGCAGACTCCCAGAGGGGGCGTGCACATGCCGATGGTCAGGTTCACAGCCATAATCATGCCGAAGTGAACGAGGTCGATCCCCAGAGAATTGCAGATCGGGATGAACAGCGGGGCAAAAATCACAATGGCGCTCGTAGTATCAATGAATGTGCCGGCAATCAGCAGAATGACATTGATGACCAGAAGCATCAGAATCTTGCTTCCGATGTTTGCCTGGAGGAAGGCGCTTACCGTCTGAGGAACCTGGGCAACCGTGATGACCCAGGAGAACAGGGACGCAAGGGCGACGATAATCAGAATCTGACCGGTGCCCTTGGCGGCGTTGACAAAGGCCTCCCAGATCTCCTTCAGGCTGAGCTCGTGATAGATGAACACACCCACAACCAGCGCGTAGGCCGTGGCGACTGCGGCGGCTTCGGTAGGCGTAAAATAGCCGCTCATGATGCCGCCGAGAATAATGACCGGCATGAACAGGGCCAGCAGCGCGTCTTTGGCGGCGTTGACGATCTCACGGGCGGAGGCGCGCGTTTCACGGCCCATATAGCCGCGCTTTTTGCCGACAATGTAGCTGTAGACCATCAGGCCGACACCCATCAGAACGCCGGGAACAATTCCGCCGATAAACAGATCCGCCACGCTGACGCTTGCCAGCACGCCGTAGACCAGAAGGGGAATGGAGGGCGGAATGATGGGGCCGATGGAGCCGCCGCACGCCAGCAGGGGCGCGGAGAAGGTATAATCATAGCCGCGCTCCTTCATCAGGGGAATCATGATGCCGCCGATGGCCGCCGTGGCGGCGATTGCGGAGCCTGTAATAGCCGCGAAGAACATGCAGGCGAGGATGCTGACCATGGCCAGGCCGCTGGGGAAATGGCCCAGGAGCGTGTCTGCAAAGTCTACCAGCCGCTTGGACATTCCGCCGCGGAACATCAGCTCGCCGGACAGCATAAACAGCGGGATGGCGATCAGGGCGATGCTGTCGCCGCCTGTGAACATGCGCTGGACAACCACCACCAGGGGTGTTCCGCTGATCATCAGGCTGCCTACGGAGACGATTCCCAGAGCAAAGCAGATGGGGACGCCGATGAAGAATACTGCGAACAGGCACAAAATAATGATCATGTCTCATCGTCTCCCTTCTTACCGGAAAGCTCCCTGATTTCGTCGATGATCTGTTCCAGCATGTAGAAGAACATCATTGCGCCGGAAACCGGTACGCCATAGTAGTAATAGGCCATGGGAATCATCAGATACGGAGACTTCTGAGAGCCTCCCGTGGCGGCAAACACCGCGCCGTAGTACGTGATCAGCACGAAAAATGCCAGAAGGACCAGATTGATGACGAGTTCCACCGCTTTGCGGACAGTGGGCTTCATCATGCCCAGGACGAAGTCGATGTTCAGATGGCCTTTTTCACGCACGCAGTAGGCGGCTCCGATATAGATGACATAAGTAAAGCACAGCCGGATCACATCCTGAGACCAGCCCATGGAGGCCTTTAAAAAGACACGGCCGATAATTACGGCAAAGGTGACGGCGAACAGAACGATCAGAGCGATGCCGATCACGCCGCGGACGAGCCACGTGAGATATTTGTCAATTGTTTTCATTTGCGCTTCCTTTCAGATCAGAAACTGCCGGGCGGCAGGCCGTTACTGTTCTGCTGCTGCGGCGGCTTCACGAACCATCTCGGTGAGTTCGGGAGAGACGATTTCCTGAACCTCCGGACGCATGTACAGGTCCGCGGTGGCTTCCTGGAAGGATGCGATATCGGGGTCCTCGCAGACAATGGTGCCGCTGTCCTTGATCTGCTGGAGCTGCTCAGCCTCGTTGGCGGAGACCTGCTCACGCTGCTTCTCGCTGGCGTAGGAGGCGGCCTCATCAACGGCGGTCTGATATTCTGCGGGCAGGGCGTTGTAGTAATCCAGGCTCATCAGGATGCTCTCGGCGCCGTAGGTGTGGCCGTCCAGGCACATGTACTTCTGAACCTCATAGAATTTGGAGCTGGCAATCGAGGCAATGGGATTTTCCTGGCCGTCGACCATGCCCTGCTGCAGGGCGGTGTACAGCTCGTTAAAGGCCACGGGGGTTCCGATGGCGCCCAGAGAGTCCGTCAGCGCGAACCAGATGGGAGCCTCCTGCACGCGGATGGTCTGGCCCTTCATATCGGCGGCGCAGGTAATTTCCTGCTTGTTGGTGGTGAAGTGACGGAAGCCCAGCTCACAGAACGCCAGGTGCTTGAAGCCTTGTGCCTCGAACAGCGGCGCGAAATAGGGCTGGAGCGTATTGTCCAGAACGTCGTAGGCGACTTTCTTGGAGGTGAGCAGATAGGGGATGGAGAGGACCTGCGTCTCGGGAACCCAGGCCGGGAGCGTGCCGTCGGTGGTGACAATCGTCATTTCGATGGTGCCCAGCTTGACGCCTTCCGCCATTTCCCGTTCGCTGCCCAGCTGAGAGTTGGGATAGACCTCCACACTGATGCCGCCGTCTGTCAGTTCCTCAACCTTTTCCTTGAAGAAGTTGGCCGCGATGGTGGACTGGTGTTCTTCGTTGCCGGTGGTGCCGAGTTTGATTGTGTAGCTTTTTCCGGAGGCTCCGCCGGCGGACGTTCCGCCGGTCTGGCCGGAGGAATTGCTGCCGCATGCGGCGAGAGACAGGGTCATTGCCAGGGTGAGAATCAGAGCAGTCAGTTTTTTCATTTTATCGTTCCTCCTCAGAAATGACATGGATGTCGTAGCTCAGCGTCAGAGTGCGGTTCAGCGTCCCGTCAACCATTTCGCAGCGGAAATTCTCTCCGTATACGAAGCCGTTCAGAACGGGAACGGTTCCGGAAAAGATCACACTGTGGGAAACATCCCCGATTCGTTCCCGCAGTTCCCGCAGGAGATGCTCAACCGGGAGAATGTCGGCCAGGGTTCCCTTCTGATACGGGGTTTCCTTTCCATCCACCGTCTGATAGGAATTGAGCTGGATGGTATCCCAGTGATCCTTCAGGTCGCTGTATTTCCAGACGTCGCGGCCGATGGGCTTGGGGCACACCTGCTTGGCCTTGGGGACGCTGGAGCTTTCCAGCTTACGGTCGGTGTGGTCGCTGCCGATGCCGATGTAGATTTCATCGCCCTGAGTGATGATGATGTACTCCACCTCACCGCAGGTGTCATTGCCGACAAAGTGGATATCCGGATCCTGGGTCAGAAGCATGTTGGACATCTGAAAAATGGTGGGGATCTTTTTGGGGGCCGGTACGCCCAGCTGCTCTTCCAGCTCCCGAATGTGCTCCATGGTTTTTTCGATGTTGCGGCCGGCGTAGCCGATGGCAAAGAGTTGGTCGTAGGTGATGGGCAGCTGTGCGCTTTTGCCGTCCGCGTGCAGGGTGAAGGTAATCTGGCTGTTCAAGGTTGGTGCTCCTTTCTCAAAAAACGGGTTTGTTTCCCTGGGATTCGATATGATAAAGCTCCGGCCGGCGGTCCCGGTAGACATTGATGGAGGACCGGATTCCTTCGATCACGGAGAAGTCCAGCTCTCCGGTGAGAATGGTTTCCGAGCCTCCCGCGGCGACGATTATGCTGCCCCACGGATCCAGAATCCGGGAGGAACCGCCGAAGACGCTTTCGCCCGCCTTGCCGCAGGAGTTGCAGGCAACGACAAACATCTGATTTTCAATGGAGCGCGCCGCTGTCAGGGTGTCCCAGTGATACTTCCGCAGGGCCGGCCACTGGGCGGGGACAAAGAGCACATCCAGCCCGGTCAGCGCCAGAGTCCGGACCAGCTCCAGAAAGCGGACGTCATAGCAGATGATAATTCCGCACTTTTTCCCGTCCAGTGAAAAGGTCGTCACATGGGACCCGGCTTCGTAGTAATCGTGTTCCCCCATGGGAGTGAAGAGGTGGGTTTTGTCGTATTCGGCAATGCACGTGCCCTGACGGTCAAAGACATAAGCGGTGTTATAGACCTTTCCGTTCTTTACGTTGGAGACGGAGCCTGCCACGATGTTGATGTTCAGCTCCGGCGCCAGGGAGGCGCACATGGCCTTGACGGCCGCACCGTCCCGGTCGCTCAGCTCCCGAAGCTGTTCCTTCGGAAAGAAGCCGGTATTCCAGGTCTCCGGAAGAACGACAACGTCAGGCTTGCTTGCGGCGGCCTGCCGGATCAATTCCTCAGCGTGCCGGAAATTGTAGGCGGGATCTGCGAATTTCATATCCATTTGGATTGCGCTGACTTTCACGATGAATCTCTCCTTCCTTCTGTTCCAATGATCTCACTGCTTGCTATATGTAATATATTACATGTAACATATAGGATATTATATATCATCAAACCGGAAATTTGTCAAGCGGAGGAATGAAAAAAGCCGCCCCCTCAGACGGCCTTGTCTGAGGAGCGACTTCATGTTTTCAGTATACTGAAGGATTCTCCCGATATCAATGGCGACACCAGACAATTCTGAGGGCGGCGGGAAACATGATTTTGTCAGGTACGATAAAACAAAAGGGAGGAATGGACGGCGTTCAAGCACCCGCGGAGCAAACCCGATTGCCCGGCATGGCGGGGATCGGCGGCGGCTTTCCGGAAGCGCGGCGGGCCGCGGGATGCTTCTCCCGCGGCCCGCCGGGTACGTTCTATGGAGGGAAAAGCGCCGCGCCGGATTACAGCGGAAAACGGCCGCTGTGATCCTGAAAATACCGGCGGGTGGCCTCCGCGTCTGAGGCAATCTGAGTCTTGAGGGCGTCCAGGGAGTCGAAGCGGATTTCATCCCGGAGACGGCGGAAAAACTCCAGACGGAGGGTTTTGCCATAGAGGTCCCCCTCGTAGTCCAGCAGGCTGGCCTCCACCGTGACGTCCGTGCCGTTGTTCACGGTGGGGCGGGTTCCCACATTGGTGACGGCTGCGTAGGATTGCCCGTCCGGCAGAGTGACCCGGGTGACGTAGACACCGTGAGAGGGCACCAGCAGGTGGGCGGGAATGGACAGATTGGCAGTGGGGAAGAGCCGGGAGCTGCCCAGTCCGCGGCCGTGCCGGACCGTGCTGGTCAGTGTGTGGGGATGGCCCAGAAAAGCGGCGGCCCGCTCCATCTGACCCAGTCCCACCAGCTTGCGGATGTAGGTGGAGCTGACGGTAATGCCGGCTACCTCCACCTTGGGGATGATATCGCAGCCAATGCCCAGCTCAGCGCACTTTTCCCGCAGCAGCTCCGGAGAACCCTGATTTTTATGGCCGAAATGATGGTCGTGACCCGCCACCAGGTGGACAGCGTGATACCGTTCCGCCAGAATGTCCGTGACAAAGGCGTCCCAGGGAGTGGACATCATCTCCCGGTCAAAGGGCACCATCAGGATGTCCTCAATGCCGTAAAGCCGGCGGATCAGGTCCCTCCGGTCCTCCGGAGAGTTGATGAGCGGGCAGGGAATCCCGGTGACCACCTCTTTCGGCGGGCGGTCGAAGGTAAACACCGCAGGGGTGCAGCCGCGGGCCTTGGCTTCCTCGGCGGTCCGGCGCAGCAGCGCGCCGTGGCCCAGGTGGACGCCGTCAAAAAAGCCCAGCGCAATCACACGTTGTTTCATGGAATCAGTCCTTCTGTGAATCTTGGATGTCGGATGCGGAGGCTCCGCTACGCGCCGAAGAAATTCCGGAGGGCGGTCAGGGAACCGCCCCGGGCCTGGGACAGGCAGAGAAATGTCCCGTCGGCGCCGTAGACACGGTAGACGCCGTCCGGAAGCCGGGCGTCTGTGATGGGATTTCCGTTGCGGACCCGGGTTTCCTTTCCGGGAGAGGAGATGGTATAGGCGGGATAGGGAGCAAAGTAGGCGTCCAGAGGGAGAAGCAGAGCCTCGCCCTGCTCCTGAACCGCCTCCAGTGTGACCGCCTGCGCGAGGGTGAACCCGGCGGCCATGGTCCGCCGCAGGGCCGCCATACATCCGCCGCAGCCCAGAGCCTGTCCAATGTCATGGCACAGGGTCCGGATATAAGTACCCTTGGAGCAGACGCACCGGAGCCGGAATTCCTCCGGTCCGTTCTGTTCCAGTACCTCCAGCGCATGGATGGTGACGGGACGGGGCTTCCGTTCCACCTCCCGGCCCTTCCGGGCCAGATCATAGAGCTTCCGGCCATTGATTTTGATGGCGGAGTACATGGGGGGGATCTGCCGGATTTCCCCGGTAAACCGGGGCAGTACCGCCTCCAGCTCCGCCCGGGAGACGGAAGCGGGACGGCGCTCCAGCACGGCGCCGGTGATATCCTGCGTGTCTGTGACGAGACCCAGCCGGAGCGTGGCCAGATACTCCTTCTCTCCGTTTTCGGCAAAGGAGACGGCTTTTGTGGCGGCCCCCGTGAATACGGGCAGAACGCCGGTGGCCATGGGGTCCAGCGTGCCGGCGTGGCCGACCCGCTTTTCCCGGAGAATGCCCCGGAGCTTGGCGCAGACGTCCATGGACGTCCATCCGGCGGGCTTATCGATGATTACGATTCCGTTGGGCATGAATACCTCTCTGTTGTAAAAAATCAGACGGGAGAGACAAAGTCCGGGACATGGCGGGCGATGGCGGCGAAAAGCCGTTCCTTCACCGCCGGAAGAGGGGCCTCCACGGTGCAGCCCGCGGCGGCGGCATGGCCGCCGCCCCCCAGCTCCCGGCACACCTCCGTGGCGTTTACCCGGTCGCCGGTGCGGACAGACAGCTTCCACACATCCGGCCGCAGCTCCCGGAAGGTGACGGCGCAGTCCGTCCCTTCAATCTGTCCGCCTAAAGCGGACAGATCCTCTGCGTCGCTCTCGGTGGCCTGTACCCGTTCCATCAGGGAGCGGGGCACAAAGAGCAGCACCACCCGGCCGCGGTCATAAAACTCCATATGGCTGAGCATATCCGCCTCCAGCTCCAGACGCTTCCGGGTTTTGGTGCGGAAAAACACCTTGTTGACAGCGCGGTAATCAATTCCGGTGTCCATCAGGGCCGCCGCTGTCCGGTGAGTGTTGGCGGTAGTGTTGGCGTATTGAAAGCAGCCGGTGTCGGTGGATACCGCCACGTACAGCGGCAGGGCGATCTCCGGCGTAATGGGCGTCAGCTCCCGGAGGATGTCATACACCAGCTCGCCGCAGGCGGCGGCCTCCGGACGGACTATATTCTCCCGGCCAAAGTATTCAAAGGAGGGGTGATGGTCAATGGCCAGGTCCACCCGCTCCCGGTAGGGCAGGGCGTTGTCCGGAAACAGCGCCGCGGAGGCGATGTCGGCGGAGACAACCCGATCCGGCTGAAAGTCCTCCGGCGCCTGACAGGGCGCCGCCACCGGGGCGGTGGTAGCCGTCAGGCCGGGATTGGGCAGAAGGTACGCGGTCTTCCCCAAAGCCCGGAGGCCCAGGCACAGGGCCGCGGCGCAGCCCACCGTGTCCCCGTCCGGCCGGACGTGGGTGAGAATCAGCACCCGGTCAAAGGTCCGCAGACGGGCGGCGGTCTCGGAGACGGTCAGCATGGCTTACTCCTCCGTTTCCGGCGATTGTTCGCCCCGGGCGCTGTCCCGCCGCTCCACATCGTGGATCAGCTCCAGAATGTGGGCGCCGTACTCAATGGAGTCGTCGGCAATAAACTGCAGTTCCGGCGTATAGCGCAGCCGCAGGGACGCTCCCAGCTCCCGGCGCAGGAAGCCGGCGGCGGATTTCAGGCCCTTTAGGACGTCCTTTTCCTGGGACTTGTCCAGAACGCTGATATAGATCCGGGCGCAGCGCAGATCGCCGGTGGTATCCACCCGGGTGATGGAGACCATGCCGGTCTGGGATACCCGGGGGTCCTTCAGCCGCCGGATCTGGGCGGCCAGCTCCCGCTGGATTTCTTCGTTGATACGGCCAATTCGATTGCTGGGCATACACATTTCTCCTTTCGGGGATGCCGGGACCCGCGCCGTTTCACACAGGTCCCGGCAAATCAAGAGGGCGGCGGCGAATACGCCGCCGCCCGTTCAGCCGGATTACCGGGGGATTTCCTCCATGGTAAAGGCTTCGATGATGTCGCCTTCCTTGAGGTCGTTGAACTTCTCCACCGTCAGGCCGCACTCGTAATTCTGGGCGACCTCCTTGACGGAGTCCTTAAACCGCTGCAGGGAAGCCAGAGCGCCTTCGTGAATCACGATGCCGTCCCGGACCACCCGGACAGAGCAGGCCCGCGCCACCTTGCCGTCCTGCACGTAGCAGCCGGCCACGGTGCCCACGCCGGAGACCTTGTAGGTCTGGCGGACCTCTGCGTGGCCCAGCACCACTTCCCGGTACTTGGGGGCCAGCATGCCCTTCATGGCGGATTCAATCTCGTCAATACAGTCGTAGATCACCCGGTACATCCGCATATCCACGTTCATCCGGGCGGCGGAATCCCGGGCCGCGGCGTCAGGCCGGACATTGAAGCCCACGATGATGGCGTTGGAGGAGGCGGCCAGCATGATGTCGGATTCGTTGATGGCGCCGACGCCGCCGTGAATGACCCGGACATTGACCTCGTCGTTGGACAGCTTCTCCAGAGAGGACTTCACGGCTTCCACGCTGCCCTGGACGTCGGCCTTGACGATCAGGGCCAGTTCCTTCCGCTCGCCGGCGGAAATCTGATCGAACAGATTCTCCAGAGAGACCTTCTGAGCGGGGGCGTTGGCCTTGGCCCGCTCCTCGGCCTTCCGCTGCTCCACCAGCTCCCGGGCCATCCGCTCGTCCGCCACGGCGAAGAAGGGGCTGCCCGCGGAGGGAGCCTCGCTGAGACCCGTGACCTCCACGGGGACGGAGGGACCGGCGTCGCTGAGCCGGCGGCCCTTGGAGTCCATCATGGTACGGACGCGGCCCACGGCGGTGCCGGCGATGATGATGTCGCCCTGCTTGAGCGTGCCGTTCTGTACCAGAAGCGTTGCGATGGGGCCGCGGCCCTTATCCAGCCGGGCCTCGATGACGGTGCCCTGACCGGCCCGGTTGGGATTGGCCTTCAGTTCGCTCATCTCGGCGGTAAGAAGCACCATCTCCAGCAGGTTGTCGATGCCGATGTTCTTCTTGGCGGAGATGGGACAGCAGATGGTGTCGCCGCCCCAGTCCTCGGCCACCAGGCCGTATTCCGTCAGCTGCTGCTTCACCCGCTCGGGGTTGGCCTCCGGCTTGTCGATTTTGTTGATGGCCACGATAATGGGGATGCCCGCGGCCTTGGCGTGGTTGATGGATTCCACCGTCTGCGGCATAATGCCGTCCTCGGCGGCCACCACCAGGATGGCAATATCCGTAATCATAGCGCCTCTGGCACGCATGGAGGTGAAGGCCTCGTGGCCCGGCGTATCCAGGAAGGTAATGGGCCGGCCCTTGACCTGAACCTGGTAGGCGCCGATGTGCTGCGTGATGCCGCCGGCCTCGCCGGAGGCCACGTCGGTATTCCGGATGGCGTCCAGCAGGGAGGTTTTGCCGTGGTCCACGTGACCCATGACCACTACCACGGGAGCCCGGGGGACCAGATCCTCCGGCTTATCCTTGTGGTCGTCAATGAGCTTTTCCTCAATGGTGACGGTCACCTCGTGCTCCACCTTGCAGCCCATTTCCTCGGCGATGATGGCCGCGGTGTCGTAGTCGATCATCTGGGGCAGAGAGGCCATCACGCCGTTTTTCATCAGGCACTTGACCACCTCGGCGCCGGTCTTTTTCATCCGGGAGGCCAGCTCGCCCACGCTGATTTCATCGGGGATCAGAACCTTCACCGGGGCCTTCTTGGCGATTTCCAGCTGGAGACGGCGCATCTTCTCCGCCTCGTCCTGACGGCGCTTGTTGGAGAAGGCGGGGCCGCCGCGCTGACGGTTTTGGCCGTGAATCTTCTCCTTGCCGCCGCCCCGGCGCTCCATCCGGGCGGCGCGCTCGCCGCCCAGCTCTTCCAGCCGCTGGTCGTACTTGGCTAGATTCACGTCGCCGCCCTTGCGGGTATCTACAATCTTCTTCTGGGGAACCCGGGACACGGGCTGGGACACCGGCTGCTTGGCCGGCTGCTTGGCCGGCTGCTGCGCCGGCGCGTGGGACTGGGAAGCGGAAGGCTGCTGCTTCCCGCCCTGGGGCTGCCGGTTTCCGGCTCCCTGGGAGGGCTGCTGAGGCTTTCCGGCAGGGGCCTTCTTCTCCGGCACGGCGGGGGCCGCGGCCTTCTTTTCCGGCGCGGGCTTTTCCGCCTTTTTCTCCGGCTCCTGACCGGCGTCCGCGAAGATCACCTGAATGCTGGACACCGGGTGCTTCTGGGTCAGGCTCTCAAAGACCAGAGACAGCTCCTCATCGGTGAGAACCTGCATATGGTTTTTCGGCGGATGTCCGTATTTGGTCAGGATTTCCGTAATCTCCTTGGTGGGAAGGCTGAAGTCCTTCGCCACCTCATGCACTCTGTATTTTTCCATACCTAACTATAGCCACCTCGTTACCGCCCGGCAGAAGGCGCCGCCTGTTTCCCGGGCGGAATCCTCCGCCCGTTTTCAGGATGGCCTCCTGTCCAGGAAAAATTCATCTATTTGCCCTCGGCAAATTCCGGAAAGCGCCTGAGGCGCCCCGGCTGTTTTTGATTGATTAAGCATCCCGCTGTTTTTTCGGGGAGCCCTTGCCCTTTTTCACCGGGCGGCTGTTTTGGAAGCGCCGCTGAACGCCGCTGCGGGAAGACGGGGCGGAATGAGAAGAAAAGCGCCTACCCGGGAAATTCCGCTTTCCGCCGGAGGAAGAGCCCTCTCCGCCGGAGCGGTTCCGCGCCGGGCCGGGAGATTTTTCGGGGAGCTTCTCCAAAGCCGGCTGAGGCCGGGACGCTTCAGCGGCGGCTTTTTTCCTGACCCGGCCCTGCCGGTGGTTTTTCTCGTGGGCCAGCGCCTCGGCCTTTCGCCGGGCCGCCTTCCGGGACTTCTGATCCAGAAGCGCGGCGGTCTGCCCGTATTGTTCCGGCTCTGCCGCGGCCAGGCGGCGGACGATGTTGGCGGCAAAGCCGATGTCGGTTACCGCCGCGACGGCGCAGACCGACCGGCCCACCGCGCCGCCCAGCTCCGCCTTGGTGAACGGAAGCGTCAGAAGCGGGCAGTTGCCCATCTCCGAGAAGTGCCGGACCCGGCGGACGGTGTTGCCCGCCGCGTCGGAGGCCAGAAGCAGAACCCGGGCGTCGTGGGCGCGGGCCGCGGCCTCCACCGGCTCGTCGCCCACAATCAGCAGGTTGGCCCGGCGGCACAGCCCCAGCAGGGGCAGAAGCTCATTGCCCATTGCCGTCCTCCAGCTCCTTCTCCATGGCGTCGTAGACCTCCGGGGGGATGGCCGTGCTGAAGGCCCGTTCCAGCGCCTTGGATTTCCGGGCCTTTTTCAGACAGGCCACGTCATGGCACACGTAGGCCCCGCGGCCGGGCTTCTTTCCGATGAAATCCAGGGAGATCTCCCCCTCCGGGGAGCGGACAATCCGGAGCAGGGATTTTTTATCCTTCATCTCCCGGCAGCCGACACACTGCCGCTGGGGAATCTTCTTTACTTTTGGCACGGCGGACCGCCTTCCCTTCCGATCAGTGTATTATTCCTCCGGAGCTTCCGCCGCCTCGCCGGAGGGTTCCTCCGGGGCGGGAGCTTCCTCCGGGGCTTCGTCCCGGTAGCTCTGAGGCTTGATATCGATTTTGTAGCCGGTGAGCCGGGCGGCCAGCCGGGCGTTCTGACCTTCCCGGCCGATGGCCAGGGACAGCTGATCGTCCGGAACTACGCAGCGGCAGGACTTGCCCTCCTCCGCCATCCGGACCTCCAGCACGTCGGCGGGAGCCAGGGCGGCGGCGATGAACTCGGCGGGGTCCTCGCTGTATTTGATGATGTCGATCTTCTCGCCCCGGAGCTCCTCCACGATAGCGTCTACCCGCTGGCCCTTGGGACCCACGCAGGCGCCGATGGGGTCCACATTGGGATCGTTGGACCACACGGCCATCTTGGTGCGGCTGCCGGCCTCCCGGGCGATGGCCTTCACCTCCACGGTGCCGTCGAAGATCTCCGGCACCTCCAGCTCGAACAGGCGCTTCACCAGACCGGGGTGGGTCCGGGAAATCAGCACCTGGGGGCCGCGGGTGGAGTGGCGGACGTCCACCACATAGACCTTGATATGCATGCCCTCGGTGAGCTCCTCACCCTGCACCTGCTCGCCGGCGGTGAGCAGCGCCTCCGTGGACTCCGTTCCGCTGCCGATCCGCAGGGAAGCGGCGCCGGTGCGGGGATCAATCCGGGTTACCACGCCGGTGAGAATCTCATGCTGCTTGGAGTTGAACTCATCGTAAACCATGCCCCGCTCGGCTTCCCGCAGGCCCTGGATGATGACCTGCTTGCCGATGCCGGCGGCAATGCGGCCGAACTCCGTGGTGTCCACCGGGACGTTCACCACGTCGCCCAGCTCATACCGGGCGGAAATCTTCTTGGCTTCCTCCAGGGGAACTTCGTTGGCCGGATCGTAATATTTCTCATCCACCACGGTCTTCTGAACGTACATGGCCAGGGTTTTGTGAACCGGGTCCGCGTTCACCATGACGCTTTCTACCTCGTCGTGGTCTTTCTTGTAGGCGGTGGTCAGGGCCTGGACGATCTTATCCAGCATAAAGGACTGGGGAATATTCCGTTCCTTTTCCAGCATTTCCAGGGCGGTAAAGATTTCCGCCGGATTCATGCCGGCGGGCTCCTTCTGCTTTTTGCCTCTCATCTCAGATGATTCTCCTTTTTGATACGTCTTTTTTCATGAGAACGCCCGGGCCGCCCGCAGGCGGCGGAGGCGTGGTGCGTCTTGTGTTCAGGCAGGGCCGCGCAAGGAAAGCCGCGGCGCCTCGCGGAAATTTCGCGTCCCGATTTTGCCGTGATTTCCTGTCATACGTTTCGCGTTGCCGCAAAACCGCGCCGCGTCGGTACGCAAAATCTGCCCGCAGACCGCTCTTGCTCCAGGCTGCGGGATTTTCTTAGAATTCCACCCGCAGGCGGATGGCGGCGGTCTCCTTTTTTTCAAAGGTCAGATCGTCCTTTCCCACGGTGACAACCGCCGCGCCGGAGGCCGCGTCATAGGCCTTCAGGGTTCCGGCGAATTCCTTCCGGCCGTCTCTGGCCTGATACAGCTTGACGGATACGGGGCTGCCGAGAAACCGCTGAAAGTCCGAGGGGCGCTTGAGCTGCCGTTCCGCGCCCGCGGAGCTGACCTCAAAGGTGTAGCTGCCCTCGATGGGGTCCGCCTCGTCCAGAAGCGGTTCCACCGCCCGGGAGACGGCCTCGCAGTCCAGAATGTCCACCGAGCCTTCCAGCTTGTCGATATACAGCCGCAGATACCAGGCGCCGCCCTCTCGAACGTATTCCACATCCCAGAGGATGCAGCCCTGAGCCTCCACCGCGGGAGCGGCCAGCTCCGCCACCAGTTCTGTTATTTTCTTCAAGGCCGGTTCCCTCCAAACGGAAATTTGACCTTTCAAAAAAGGCCAACAAAAAGAGCGGACCAGGGGTCCACTCCAAAACCTACACTACTAACATACAAAATATAGCACACTGAACGAGGCATTGCAAGAGGTTTCTCCGCTTTTTCGGAGAAAAAGTTCGGCGGGCCGGTGCGCTTTCGCGGAAAACGCACCGGCCCGGGGCGGAATTACCGGTTTCGGAGCTTTTGAATCAGGCAGGCTGCCAGAAACAGCGCCAGATCCGTCACCACCACCGAAGCGCCGACCGGGGTGGAGAGAACGAAGGAGGCCGTCAGCCCCACGCAGAAGCAGACCGCGGAGGATACCCCGGCGCAGATCACCACACCCCGGAAGCTTTTGAACAGCCGCATGGCGGTGAGGGCCGGGAAAATCACCAGCGAGGAGATCAGCATGGCCCCCATCATCCGCATGCCCAGCACGATGGTCAGGGCGGTCAGAATGGACAGGAGCGTGTTGTACCGCTCCACCTTCAGCCCGGTGGCCCGGGAAAAATTTTCGTCGAAGGTCACGGCGAACAGCTTGTGGTAAAAGAGCACGAACAGCGTCAGCACCGCCGCGCTCAGCAGCACCGACAGCACCACGTCGGAAGCGGTCATGGCCAGGACGCTGCCGAACATGTAGTTGTCCACGTCTGTGGTCATGCCGGTGGTGAGGGAGATCACCAGAATGCCGATGGCCAGGGCGGAGGCGCTCATGACGGCGATGGCGGCGTCGTTGTTCCAGCGGGGGTGGCTGGCCATGCGCAGCAGGAAGAAGGCCGCCAGAATCACCACGGGAATGGAGAAATACAGCGGCGTGAATCCCAGCGCCACGGAGATGGCCAGCGCGCCGAAGGACACATGGCTCAGTCCGTCGCCGATCATGGAGTAGCGCTTGAGCACCAGCGAGACTCCCAGCAGGGCGCAGCACAGGCTCACCAGCGTCCCGGCGATCAGGGCCCGCTGCATAAAGGGCCAGGAGAACATCTGGAAAAAGCTCATGACGGTTCCTCCTCTCCGAACCGGCGGCCCTGGGGAGAGGCCAGATAGTCCGCCCGGGTTCCGTAAAACCAGCTGTCCCGGCCAATGTGGAGTACGGTTCGGGCGCTGTGCAGGGCGGCTTTCAGATCGTGCGTGACCATGACCACCGCCATGCCCTCCTTCTTATTGAGATATTCCAGCGTCTTGTACAGATCCTGCGCGGCGGCGGGATCCAGACCGGTAATGGGCTCGTCCAGAATCAGCAGTTGGCTGGCGGCGCACAGGGCCCGGGCCAGCAGCACCCGCTGCTGCTGGCCCCCGGACAGAGTGCGGTAGCAGCGCTTTGCCAGCGCCGCCACCTGCATCCGCTCCATGGCCGTCTGTGCAAGCTGCTTCTCCCCTTTGCTGTAAAAGGGTCTGCCGCCGCAGCGGCCCTGACAGCCGGACAGGACGATCTCCCGCACCGAGGCGGGGAAGTCTCGCTGCACCGGGGTCTGCTGGGGCAGATAGCCGATCTTATTCTTTCTCAGCCCGTCACCCGTCAGGACCTTCCCCCGAACGGGCGGCAGCAGGCCGAG
>ERZ808240.3229-NODE-3229-length-16197-cov-11.290175_pt1 | contig 16197 bp, 11 predicted proteins | sample MGYA00521084_ERZ808240 | MGnify/ENA primary metagenome ERZ808240 (study PRJEB31516, sample SAMN03275571) | gut metagenome | biome: mammalia-associated habitat; material: feces | host: Papio cynocephalus | place: Kenya | collected 2012-08-06 ... | reverse complement strand
TGTAGGCAAACAGTGGCAACAAAAATGCTAACTTATCCTTCGTCGTATAATTTGCTGTAAATGTCATGTCCCTCAATTTCCTGAAATAAGTAATAAAACGAAACGCTCGTTAATATTGTAGTGATGGCCATGGGAAAAGCATTATACACAGCTGGCGCGTGACAGGAACGCCGTGAGGTCAGCCTTGATGCGCTTGTAGGGTTCGGAAGAGGTGAAGGCGGTGTTCTTTTTCAGCATGGGTATGACCGTTTCCACGGAGTTGTTGTAGCATGACAGTTCGTTGCGCCTTTGCGTGCCGTGCACGCTTTGCCGCGCAATTTCCTCTTGCCGTTGCCTGACGAGCTTGTCGCACACGCAAGTAAGAATAGGCACCACAACCCTGTCGAAGAGATGATGCCCCTGAATATAGAGATATGTGGTCTCCGGTGTCACGCCAAGCCTTCGGAGGTCGTCCTCAAGGCGGTGGTAGCTCTCCTTGGCATCGGGATTGGCTCTCCTGAATTGCTGGCACCGGCGAGCCACCTTGCCATGCAAAAGAGATATTACGCGCTGTGCGTCATTGATGTTGAAGTTGACGGTTTCTATGGTGTGCAGGAAGTCGCTCATGGTGAACTCGCCGTAATGGCTCGTGCGGTAATACCAAATGTTCCAAACGAACAGGGGATAGATGGCGCGTGAGAAATCCTCAAGATATTGTCGCAAGTCGAAGATTTTGTGGTCGTTGAGCGTCACGGCCACGCACACGTCGTGGAGCGATGGGGCGTAGCACTGCAGGTTCTCTATGGCGTAGGCGTAGGTGTGGAAGATGAACGGACTTGACAGAATCTTCTTTGACGTTTCCGTTGCGCCTTGTATGAGGTAATCGTAGTCGGCATCCACGCAGGCAATGAGCCATTGTCCCGTCTTGCCACGCAGCGCGCTCATCAGGGCAGCCTTCTTGCCGCGCTCAAGTGTGTTCTCGCGCGTGGGCAGCATTATCTCGAAATATATCTTGTCGGTCTCAAACTGGCTCAATATGCTTCTCCAGAAAAACACGTCGTCGTAGCTCTCCACGTAGGCCACGACTTTCCTTCTCTGCTGGCGAGAGTTGAGACAGTTGGCCGCCTGCAGATAGGAAGATGTGAGGTTGTCCTGAAGTCGTTTCATGGTGCTCAGATGGTTATGTCGCTCACCTCCGTCACCTTGTCCATCCATCCGTTCATGATGACGGCTGGTGAGTGGGTGGTGAGGATGATTTGCACGTTGGGGTTCAGGTCGATGATGAGGTCGATGAGCTTTTTCTGCCATTCTATGTGCAGGCTCACCTCCGGCTCGTCCATGAAGAGCACGTAGGGCTTTTGGTCTTCCACGAGCACGGTGAGCAGTATGGCGAGGATTTGCTTCTCGCCGCTCGACAGCTGGTAGGGCACGAGAGTTTCGCCCATCTGCGAGAAACTTATCTCGTTGTCGGTGCGCACTATTTTCTTGCCCGTGTCGGCGAAGAGCAAGTCTATTATGTCCTGGAACTTCTTCTTTGGCTCCGCCAACCTCTGCGCCTCTTCACCAGCCGTGGCACCACCTCTCTGCAGCAGCTCAATCATGCGGTTGCCGATGTTGACTTGATAGTCGAGATACTTGCGCTGGAGCTTGTAGAGCTGCCAGTCGAGCTCGGTGGCAAGCGAGATGTTCATTTGCGACACCACCTCGGCGTTGAGAAGAGGACGGTCAAACGACCTGATGATGTCGTAGCGTATCCATGTGGCATCGTTGGGGCTTACCTTCAAGTGAACGCCCTTGAGCAAGTGGGAATGAAACTCGCCACCAGCGGAGAGTCCTTTCACCACCTTGTTGATGATAGTCGACTTGCCCACGCCGTTGACACCGCTGAGGATGTTGACACGGCGGTCAAGGTTCCAAAGGATGTGCTTGCGGCCGCTCCAAAGAGCGTCTATCTCTATCTGGGTGATATAATCAGCATATTTCTGCATGGTGTCAGCATTAACGTTTTCTTAGTGTGAAAAGCTAAGTTTTATAGCGCAAAAATAATAAAAAAATAACGAAACTATTGTTTTTATGGCATTATATTTAGCTAACTTTGCAATGTTTTTTAGAATGATTAGTATTATGGGTAACAATAAGGCTCTTCGGGCTCACATTAGCTTGCTCTCGGCTGAGATATTCTGGGGACTGCTTGCCCCTGTCGGCAAGGCGGCCATGCTTCACGGTGTTGACAACATGTCGCTGGTGTCGTTTCGTGTCATAGGAGCAGCAATCTTGTTTTGGTTGTCGTCCCTGTTTGTCAAGGAGCGCATGCCTTGGCGGCATGTCTTGTTGATGTCTGGGGCGGCGTTGCTTGCGATAGTGCTCAACCAATGCGTGTATACTGTTGGCCTTAGCCTTACGTCACCAGTCAATTCGAGCATTGTTACAACTTCAATGCCTATTTTCGCCATGGTGCTCTCCTTTTTCATCCTTCGGGAGCCAATCACATGGATGAAAGTGGGTGGTGTCGTCATTGGTTGCGTAGGTGCAGTGGTGCTGATCATGTCGAGTGCGCAAAGTGGTGGAAAGTCTGGCAACATATTGGGCGACTTGATGTGCATGGGGGCTCAGCTCGCCTTTGCCTTGTACCTCACGCTTTATAATCCGATCATAAAACAATACAACGTGGTGACGGTAAACAAATGGATGTTTACATGGTCGTGCGTTTTCATACTTCCTTTCACCAGTGGCCATGTGTTGAGTCAATCTTGGTCCTCGGTGTCGTTTAGCGCGTGGATGGAGACACTTTATGTGGTGGTGTTTGGCACGTTCATGAGCTATCTCCTCGTTGTTGTTGGCCAACGCGTGTTGAGACCGACGGTGGTTAGCGTCTACAACTACGTTCAGCCTGTGGTGTCTGTCGTAGTGAGCGTGCTCACTGGCCTTAGCGTGTTCACTCTGCCACAAGGCATAGCTGTAATCTTCATCTTCTCTGGCGTGTGGTTGGTGATTAAGTCGAAGTCGAAGCGCGACATGAAGGGTAAGTCAGTTGAGATAGAACAGGGCGATGAAAGAAAAGTATGAACTATATTGCTTTGCCAGGCGCGCCAACGCGTTTTTCATATGATACTTCACGGTGTTTACCGATATGCCCAACTCGTCGGCAATTTCTTGGTATGACATGCCTTCCAGACGGCTTTTTATGAACACACGTCGGCACTCCTCACTGCCGAGGCATGCGAGAACTGCTGCCATGGTCTCATTGCTCACTATGTCGTCGGTAGGCAAGTCTTGTGTTGGCGTGTTTTCTATCCATAGCCTCTCGCTTTCGCTCATGTGAGAGACAAGTCTCTCTGTGCGTTTGTATTTAGACCTCAGGTAATTGATGCAAGCATTGCGTACGCTCATGGTGAGATAACTTTGGATGGACGTGCGTATTTCGAGAACCTCGCGCCGCTCCCAAATGTTGAAAATCACGTTTTCCACCACGCACTCGGCAACAAACCTGTCGCGCAGATAACGGTCGGCAGCATGACATAGCAGACCGTAGTACCGCTCATAGAGAAGGCGATAGGCATGGTTGTCTCCATTTTTCAATTGTTCGATGAAAGAGTTGTCGGCATTGTTCATCAGATGGTCAATCATTTGGTTGCAAATTTATAATATTTTCCCATGAAGTGCAACTTTTGTTAATATTTTTGTTTTTGGAGCGTTTTTTAACGTGCCCACACTACACAAAACACGTGCATACTTTGTCTCAATAGTATAACACACATTCCATATGCAATACGCCGACATAGACATTGACGACATAATAATAAAACTATTCAATGGGTCTGCCTCAGTCTCCGAGACAATGACCCTTGCCAAATGGCTTGGCCAGAGCGAAGAGAATCGCCAGTATTTTGAGCGACAGCGTGCCGAGTGGAACTTGTCTGATGGAGCCGTGGCAGCCTCTGCCTACGACTGCGATGCCGCATACAATCGCTTTGAGGCCTTTGTGCGTCGCAAGGAGCCAGAGTCTCCTTGCGATGACAACATGGACGACACTTCACGCCGCTATTTGGGATTGACGACCATCAACAAGTCATGGCGGCGTTGGGCGTTGCGTGCAGTGGCTTGTGTTGCTGGCTTATTGCTCATAATGTCGGGGACGTGGTTCGCCTACGACAACTACACGCAACGATACGCGGCAAGGTTTGCGGGAATGGTTAACGTGGAGGCTCCTGCTGGCTCACGTGCCAAGTTGGCGTTGCCAGATGGCACCGTGGTGTGGCTCAATGCTGGGTCTAAGCTGAGCTATTCGCGTGGTTTTGGCGTGACCGACCGCAGAGTGCACCTTGACGGTGAGGGATACTTTGAGGTTGGGCGCAAGTCTGATCTTCCCATGACGGTATGCAGCGACAACATACGTGTGCGCGACATAGGCACCAAGTTCAACTTTCGCGACTATCCGGAGGAGCCGATGGCGGAAGTGACCCTTTGCGAGGGTGAGGTGGGTGTGACTTCTGTCAAGCGGCCTGGTGTCGAGACGGTGATACGCCCGGAGCAAATGACCCTTGTGGACAAGAGGACAGGACGCATCACTACCACGTCTTGCTATTCGGCCGACAAGCGATTGTGGACATCTGGCGAACTGGTGATGGATGGGATGAGCATACACCAGATAACCAACATAATTGCGCGTGCATATAAGGTTCGCTTTGTCATAGCCTCAGGGCGAGTGGGTCATCTACAGTTGTGTGGCACGCTTAACCTCGACCGCGAGAATCTCGACGAGATATTGTCTGTGATAGCCAAGGTTGGCAACATCAGCTATAACGTAAGTGGCAAGACCGTAACCTTGAAATAATTTTTTTTCTTGCCCACTACCCTTTGCGCCTCCCTGTCTTGTCATATCATTGAAAGCCTATAAAAACGCCCATAGCGTCATGCCACGCATGGTGGATTAGGATACTTGTGAAACAACTATAAAACATTATATACAACGATCTATGGATAAACCAAAAAAAACAGTGCTCGTGCTGGCAATGCTATTGGCAAGTGCCGGAATGAATGCTCAAAGCGTCTCGATGAGGCTGAATGGTGTCACGGTGAAGACAGCCATAGCCAAACTTGAGAAAGAGAGCAAATGCTCGGTCGTGTATGACGCACGTACTGTCAACACAAGCAAAAAAGTAAACGTGAACGCCAATACCGTAAAGGAGGCAGTGTCGCAAATTCTTGCCAACCAGAATGTCACCTTTGAAATCATGGGCAAGACCATCGTCGTGAGTCCAGCCAAGGCAAAGGTTATGCCCCAACAGCAGCAACAGCCAAAGGGACAGAAGAGAAAAGTGACTGGCCAGGTGCTTGACGAAAATGGAGAACCGGTTATTGGCGCTACCATCAGTGTGGTGGGGAGCCAAGAGAAGACCGTGACCGACATCGATGGCAACTTCTCAGTAAACGCGCCGGAGGGCAGCAAGGTGGAGGTGTCATACCTTGGATACAAAAACAAGGAGTTTACTGCCGACCGCTCGTCTGTGACGGTGCAGATGTCGCAAGACCAGAAAACCCTCAACGAGGTAGTGGTGACGGCCCTTGGCATAAAGAAAGAGGCCAAGGCCTTGACATACAACGTGCAGCAACTCAATTCGGGAGACATCACGGGTGTGAAAGATGCCAACTTCATGAACGCGCTTGCAGGTAAGGTCGCCGGTGTTGAAATCAATGCCTCGTCGGCAGGTATAGGTGGTGGCGTGAAGGTGGTCATGCGCGGCAACAAGTCTATCAACGGCAACAATAACGCCCTATATGTTATTGATGGCATACCAATGCCTTCGCTATCCGTGAACCAATCAACTGACGCCTATCATGGCGACGCGCAGTCTGGTGATGCCGCGTCGATGGTCAACCCCGACGACATAGAGAGTATATCCGTGCTGTCGGGAGCCGCGGCCTCAGCGCTCTATGGCAGTGATGCCGCCAATGGCGTGGTAATGATAACCACGAAGAAAGGACAGAAAGGGCGCGTAAACGTGAGTTATTCAAACAACACTTCGTTCTTCTCGCCTTTTGTCACTCCGGAGTTCCAGAATACATACGGGCAGACTTCCACAGGCGCGTTTTCCAGTTGGGGCTCAAAACTTGCCACGCCATCGAGCTACAATCCACTCGACTTCTACCAGACAGGATGGAATATTGGCAACAGCGTCACGATGTCCACAGGCTCTGAGCATAGTCAGACATTCGTGTCTGTGGCAACGACCAACGCAGAGGGTATAGTGGAGAACAATACCCTTGACCGTTATAACTTCACCATACGCAACACCACCGACTTCCTTGGCGATCGCCTGCACCTCGACCTCTCAGCCATGTATATGAATGTCTCTGAGAAAAACATGATAGCCCAGGGACTTTACTTCAACCCTATCGTGCCAATCTATCTTTTCCCGGCTGGCGATGACATTCGCAAGTACATGGCCTATGAGCAGTATGACCAGGAACGCAACTTCAAGACAATGTATTGGCCGTTTGGCAACCAAGGACTGTCCATGATGAATCCATATTGGGAGACACACCGCACCAATGCCATAAACCACAAGGATCGTTTCATACTTTCTGGCGGCCTCTCGTTTGACATAGCCAAGGGCATTACGCTGACGGGGCGCGCCAAGCTCGACAAGACCAATGGACTTTACGAGAAAAAGTATGCCGCATCCACCGACGCTCTGTTTGCCGGCCAAAACGGTGCCTATTATCGCACGGACGACAATACGCGCCAAATATATGCCGATGCCATACTCAATATCGACAAGTATTTCGGTGATTTCTCACTTACGGCTAATCTCGGCGCGAGCATCAAGGACATAGAGGCGAGCTACACATACAACGGCGGCTTCCTGAACCTGTCCAACGTGTACTCGCTCAACAATGTGGTGCGCTCTACGGCCAACCTCGACCAAGACCCGTCGCTAAACTACCATCGCCAGGTTCAGTCGGTGTTTGGCACTGCGCAGTTGGGCTATAAGTCGATGGTTTATCTCGATGTCACCGCGCGCAACGACTGGGACTCGTTCTTGGGTAATACCAAGTACAAGAACAAGGGATTCTTTTACCCGTCAATCGGTTTGAGCGGCATATTGACTGAAATGATTCCCGGACTTAAGTCAAACGTGCTGTCGTTTCTTAAGATACGCGGTTCATATAGCGAGGTGGGCAACGTGCCGGAGAAATATTACGCCCTGCTTCGCTACAAGTTCACCAACGCCACACCGTCTACTTCTTCCTACTTCCCAAACACTAACCTCAAACCTGAACGTACAAAGGCGTGGGAGGTAGGCTTGCAGGCCAACTTGTGGCAAGACAAGATAAACCTCAACGTGAGCCTTTATTCCACGCGAACCTATGACCAGTTCTTCCTACCCAAACTGTCGGCCACTTCTGGTTATACCGCTCTGCCAATCAATGGTGGAAGGGTGGACAATAAGGGTATAGAGACCTCTCTGACCGTAAACCAGCCACTCGGCCCAGTGAAATGGTCTTCAACGTTCACCTACACTATAAACAAGAACAAGATCAAGCAGCTTCTCGCGCCAACAACCATCACGCTGCCCAACGGCATGCAGGAGCAAGTGGAACTGAAGCAGATGGACATGCTGGACCTCAAGCAGGTGAAAGTGATGCTGACCGAGGGAGGCTCAATGGGTGACCTTTATGTGACGGTGCCCAAGATGGACGAGCACGGATACCTCATCGTTGACTACAACACTAAGAACATCTCTGGTGTCGATGCCGGCAAGTATGTCAAGGCTGGCAATGTCAATCCAAAGTACAACATGGGCTGGCGCAATGGATTCTCGTGGAATGGCTTCGACCTGAACGTCCTTCTTTCAGCTCGCGTGGGCGGAAACGTGTTTAGTATCACCCAGGGTTACATGGACTCTTTTGGAGCCTCGAAAGCCACGGCCGATGCCCGCGACGCAGGAGGAGCGTTGGTTAACGGAGTGCGCATACCGGCACAGGACTTCTACCAGAAAGTGGGAGGCATAATAGGAGCATACTATGTGTATAGTGCCACTAATGTTCGCTTAGGTGAACTTTCTGTGGGATACAACATCCCGATAAAGAAAATTGTGCCTTGGATTCAAAACATGCACGTGGCGTTCACTGGCCGCAACCTCTTTATGATATATTGCAAGGCTCCTTTCGACCCAGAACTTACGGCGTCTACTGGCACCTATTTCACCGGTATAGACAACTTCATGATGCCTTCGCTGCGCAATCTGGGATTTTCCGTAAAAGTAGACTTCTAAAAACTGAATATCCATTATGAAACTAATCAATAAAATCACTTGCGGCGTTGCCTCGCTTGCTGCCGCATTTGCGCTCAGCTCTTGTACGGGCGAGTTTGACAAGTGGAACACAGACCACAACTCGGCCACTGAGGACGATATGGGCCGTGACAACTGGAGCACTGGCGGATTCTTCGCACAGATGGAGCATAATGTGTTCATCGTTGGCAAGGACAAGGGTGGCGCGTTCCAGATAACCGACATGTTGACAGGTGGCCTGTTCTCTGGCTATTTCTCAAACATCAAGGCTTCTTATGATGTAGGAGCGCTTCACAACGCCCACTATCTGTTGCCCGACTCATGGGTAAATCAGCCATTTAATGACACTTACACCAACGTGATGTTGCCATGGGCCACACTCAATTCCAATTCAGAATCGGCTGGCACGACTGCCGTGACAGCACTTGGCAATGTAGTGAAGGTGTTTGGCATGGCCCGCATCACGGATATGTATGGCCCTATACCTTATTCAAAGTTTGGCACGGCTCTGCATGTGCCTTACGACTCTCAGCAGGATGTCTACACACAGTTTTTCAAGGAGCTTGACGATGCCATCGATATCCTCACGGAGTATCATGCCGCGAGCTCTTCGTCAAAGTTGCTTGCCGACTTCGACTATGTTTTCAGTGGAGATGTGGAGAAGTGGATTAGGTTTGCAAACACATTGCGTCTGCGTCTCGCCTTGCGCGTGTGCTATGCGGATGAGGCATTGGCTCGTGCCGAGGCGGAAAAATCCATCAACAACACAACTGGGTTCCTTGAGGAAAAGGCTGAGCACAGCAATGGCTCCAACTACTCTTATCTGAACCCGTTTTGGGAGGTTACTCAGAGTTGGGGCGATATGCGCATGGGAGCTTGCATAGATAGTTACCTCAATGGTTATGACGATCCGCGCGCTAAAGTGTACTTCAACGAGGCCGTGAGTGGTGGTGGAATACATGGAGTCTATCCAGGTTTACAAATTACCAACCAAAGTTCTTACACCAATACCACGTCGGCAATGAACGTTGCCTCCAATTCGGCCATGCAATGGATGTCGGGCGCGGAGAGCTTCTTCTTGCGCGCTGAGGCGAAGCTTCGTTGGGACTTGGGAACGACATCGGTAAAGGATTTGTATGAGCAAGGCATAAGAACCTCATTCACTGAGCGAGGTGTGAGCGGTGCTGACTCTTACATTGCCAACAACGATGCCAAGCCTGCTGGATTTGTGGACAACAGCGGCAATCGACGCAATGCGGACGCCGTGAGTACCATAACGATTGCATGGGACGACAACGCTGAATTCGAACAGAAGCTTGAGCGTATCATCACTCAGAAATACCTGGCCATATTCCCCGATGGGCAAGAGGCCTGGAGCGAGTTCCGCCGCACGGGTTATCCAAAGCTGTTCACCATCGATTACAACGCCAGCAGTGGTGCCGTGAGCACTGACAAGCAGATACGTCGCTTGCGCTTCCCATCAGACGAGTACACTGAAAACGCTGCCAATGTGCAGGCGGCCGTCAATTTGCTTGGCGGTACCGACAATGGTGGAACAAAGCTGTGGTGGGACAAGAAGTGACGCTGGGTCATTTTATAGTTTCACAATTCTTATATAATTTAAAACCAAGAAAAATGAAAGTCTTAAGATATACACTGGCTGCAATGCTTCTCGGTGGAGCCATCGTCTCTTGTGACACCGACATAGAAAATAACGACATTGTAACGCCAACGACATACGACGCGCAATACTATGAGAACCTGCGCGACTATAAGGCTACTGACCATCAGATAGCATGGGGATGGTTCTCCGATTATACGCAAATGTACTCACTTGCGACACGTTTCATGGGATTGCCCGACTCGCTTGATATTTGCTCGCTTTGGGGAGGCATACCAGGCGATGACCCCAATGACACGACGACGCACTACTTGCCCGAAGTCTACAAGGAAATGAAGTTCGTGCAGCAGACTAAGGGCACGAAACTCGTAGTGCCAACCATCATACGCATTCGCTCGTTTTCCGAATACTATAATATATGGCAGGACAAGGATGGAGTTTGGTCTAAAGACGCTAATGGCATATTCGCCAATGATCCATATCGTGAGGCGGAAGGAGAAACCTCGCAGAAAGCCGCAATGCGACAGTTTGCCTATCATCTGTTGCGTCCGATATTCGAGCAAGAGCTTGACGGCATAGACATGGACTATGAGCCGGAGGGCGACCCACTGTCGGGTGGAAACCTCGACTATTTCGTGCAATTTGTCGGAAAGTTCGTAGGTCCAATGGCAAGCCCGGAGAATACTTATACCTATCCTGACGGATTCACCATAAAGGGAAATCCGAAGATGCTGTTGTGCATAGACTACTACAACCAGACCCCGAGCGCAAACACCAACGAATATACCAACTGGTATGTCAACCAAACATACGGTGGAAATCCTGGTGGTCTGCCATTCTCAGGATGCCCAACCAATAAGGTGGTATACACGGAAAACGTGGGCGACAATTGGAAGAGTCCAGAGTGTGGCAAACTGTTGACATACGCCAGGTACAATCCCGCTAAAGGACGCAAGGGTGGTTTTGGGGCGTTCTTCATGCACCGTGACTACATAAACACAGGCTATGGCTACAACAACTATGCCAATATGCGTCGCGGCATACAGATACAGAACCCGACAGTACATTGAGTCATTGAATGAAAAACAGAAAAATCATGAAAAAGATAAAATATATTATTCTCGCACTTGCCGCTATCGTATTCGCCGCATGCCATGATGGCAATGGCGACTATCGTGATGTGGTTTACATCACGGGTACGATGCAGAAAAATACTTTGCGTAAGGGATTTGAGGGCAACGATGAAGTGCCACTTACCGTCACCTGCACTGGCAAGGTGGAGGCTCCAGTGTCTGCCACTTTCTCGGCTGCTCCCGACTTGCTCGATGCTTACAATGCCACGAACAACTCCGACTATGTGGTTCCTCCTACAGACGCATACAGCATCGAAGATGCCACTGTCACCATCAAGGCCGGGCAGTTTGTCTCAAGCGAGGCAAAGCTAAACATTGCGGATCCCTCTAAGTTTGAGGAGGGTAAAAGCTATTGTTTGCCTGTGCGCGTGACTACTGACGGCAACTTGCTTGAGGCAGGCTCGGTGCTCTATGTGGTTTTCGTGCCAATAATCACTACTGATGTGGCCGACATTAATCGCAAGCCGTTTCTTGTGCCTGGGTTCCGCAACAACGAGAAGCTTGGACACCTCTCACAGTTGACCATGGAATGCAAGGTTTATGTCAATGACTTCTGCCACACCAATCCTTACATATCATCTCTGATGGGATGCGAGGAGAACTTCTTGTTGCGCTTCGGTGACGTGTCGTGTGACCCTGACCAGTTGCAACTTGCTGGTGGAAAGACTGGCGCGCCGTCGTGGGACAAGCCAGACAAGGGTACTGCCCATGCCGCTACATTCCCCACACACTTCCCGACAAAGAAATGGTGTCATTTCGCTTGTGTTTACGATGGCAAGGAGATAACCATGTATCTCGATGGCGAGCCTATGGGCGACCCCGTAAAGGCATCTGGTGACATCTCGCTTGTGTGGAGTTATGATTATGGCACGTCTTATGGTGACAACAATGGCCCGTTCGCAATAGGTTATTCTGCTGGTGGGCGCTATTTCAATGGGTATGTATCGGAGTTCCGCGTATGGAATGTTGCTCGCACACCAGCGCAATTGCTTAACAATATTTGTTATGTTGACCCACACTCTAATGGTCTCCTCGCCTACTGGCGTTTCTGTGGGACTGACGAGCAGAGCGATGGTTCCATACTCGACCAGACTGGCAATGGCTACAATGCGGTTCCTAAGAATGGCAAGGCTTTATGGGTGCCAAACCACAAGTGCCCATACTGATTCTTATTAAAATAATTAGATGCTAACATTAAACGAAAATGAAAATCTACAATACAATACTGTGTGGGGCTATGCTGCTTGGTGCGGCAACCCTTGCTGGGTGCAGTGACGAGGAAACGTACGACGTGCGTGGCGAGAAAGGCAATCTTGTCTATGTTGACCAAGCTTCGTCAACGGTTACGGAATGCAAGTTGTATCGCACTCCGGTGGGATTGTTTGGCGACGCTTCGGCAAATATAAGTGTCAAGTTGCAGTATCCAATATCATCTGGAAGCATAGACGTTACGGCAAAGGTTGACACGAGTCTCGTTTCTGAGTTCAACAAACAAAACAACACGAAGTGTCTCTCTATGCCGGAAGGCGTGCTCAATGCCATACAGGTTGCCCCTGTCGCGATAAAAAAGGATACCATTGCCGCGAACGAGGCTCTGAAAGTTGAAATCCCGGATGATGTGCGTCCGTTGCTCACAGGCACTGACTATGTTCTGCCATTGCGTCTTGGCGTCACTGCCAATGGGGTTGGTGGCGACCGCCCCATATTGGCCAGCCAGAGCATGGGGAATGCTTATCTTGTGGTTCATATAACAGATGACATAGCCGCCTTCTCGGGCAACACCGTTGCTAAAAGTGCGATAGTGCGAACTCCTGTGGGGGTGTTTGGTGGCATATCCGGTACTTTCGCCGTGTCAATGAATAAGGAGATAAGCAGCGACGTCATGGTGTCTGCCGACGTGGACAATTCTCTCGTGTCCAAGTATAACGATGCCAATGGCACAAGCTATGCGGCATTGCCTTCAAATGTCGCAAGTTCTCTGACCGTTGCTTCCGGTAAAATTGCCGCTGGCGAAAAGTCTGGAACCATCAAGGTTAGCGTAGCTGATGATGCGGCCAAAAGCTTGGATGGTGCAGGCTATGTGATTCCGCTGCGTTTGACTATGACTTATAGTGACGGAACAAAAGTGACAGTAGACAACTCAGTGGCCTATATCGTCGTCACCACAAAGGAGAGTCTGATAAACAGTGCCCCGACAGAACTGCTTGGCTCACCAGCTGATGCCTCAGGATGGACTTGCATTGAGGCGACCAACTTCGACAAGGGAAGCTTCGCTGCGAATTCGTGGAAACCATCTGTTAAGAACATTTCTGAAGGCTCATACGTGATAGACCTTGGCGCGGTGCATAAGATAAGCGGTTTCCGTGAGGCTCCTGCTGCCACATGGAGTGACGTGGTGAAATCAAGCCATGTTTATATCAGTGAGGACAATGTCAAATGGACTGATTTGGGTAGTTCGGAAGACAATAAGACTGTTAATGCAAGTGGTGCTAACTGGTATGTACTATATGGCGGAGTGCCGGCACGTTACGTGAAGTTTGTCGTTACTTTCAATCCCGACTCATATTATTGGCAATACTACGACTATTCATGGGCTACAAGGTATGTGAGTGTAAGCACTGGATTAGCATACGATGATTAAACTTAGTTTGATGGGGTGCGGCTTCGAGGACGCACCTCATCAATCTTTATCTGTTATGGATAGGCGTTATCTGTTTTAATCAAACTTTAGAGGCATTGAAGATTTTAAGAAAAACTATTTGTTCATTGATTCTGCTTGCGTTGCCGAGTATTGCAATCGCGCGTGTCAATGCGTCGGTAGATCAGTCGCAGGGCGTATCGGCCAAGGCTGCTTCGGATGGCGGTCAGCCACGTTTTCTTGACACATTCCGTCCAGACGAGCGTACTCACGATTTTGGGAACATACGTGAGGCTGATGGAAAGGTTACGCACGTGTTTAGACTGAAAAACACTGGTGATAAGCCGGTGGCAATATCTGCCGTGAACACTTGGTGTGGCTGTATGGTCGCAAGGTATACCAAACGAGCCGTGCGCCCTGGCGAGACCGCTGAGGTTACGGTGACACTTGATCCTGACCACAAACAAGGCAATTTTGTAAAGCAGGTGGTGCTGTTGCTCAATGACGGCAGCCAATATGTGAGGTTGTGGGTGAAAGCCAACATCTCTCCCATGGATCATCCAATGAAGGAAGACTGTCCTTACAGTCTTGGTGCAGGCCTCTATGCCAGTTTCAATTTCCTTCCGTTCCCTGACCTCGAGAAAGGGGCGCAGCACGGGTACGACTTGCGTCTTGGCAACTCCACGAAGAAGACCATGACGGTATCATTTGTGCGTAAGCCTAACAATACGGTGCTGAAATTGCCGGAAAAAATCATCCTGCAACCACGTGAGCGCAAGACTATACGAGTGCAGTATACATATCCTCGCCGTCATAAGCGAGCGGGGTATGTAGACCTTGTGCCAATAGTCAATGGGCACAAGGCTAAGCCAATACGCGTTCAGTGGAGTGGTGGCAGAAAGTTCAAGATCGGCCGTTAAAACCTTAGTGACGGAAGTGTTCAAAAAGTAATGTTGTTGAAATATTCAGCCGTATGCAACTGGTTTGCATACGGCTGTTTTGCGTGTATAGTGTTTTCACACGCACTTAGAAGGTGATTACTATTCCGTTGTAGAGCATGGATAGTTACTTTGTATCTGATATAGTTAAAACCACGAATAGCCAAGATATGCGCTTCCCCGTTGGAGAGTTACGATAAAAGTTAGTAACTTTGCAAGTTCAGAGCAAGACTGTAAAGAACGAATATAACGCATTAAACAGAAAATCTGCAAAGCATGAACTTTAACATTAAAAGAATGTTGGCGGCATCGGCTCGTGCCGTGCTCGCCTTTGTCCTCTTGGCTTGCGGTGCGCAGGCTGTTGAGGCTCAGGACAACACTAAATCATTTAGCGTCTGCGCATTGAACGTGGATGGACTTCCAAACGAGATTATCGGCATCAAGATTAACCCCGACGGCAAGGGAGCCGAAGGTGCCACGGCCATAGGAACATATTTGCGCGCGAGTGGGGTGGACATCATGGCATTGAGCGAGGATTTCAATTACCATGACAACCTTGTTAACGCTCTTGGTGGTGGATATAACATAGGCACTTATCGTGGCGGAATCAGCAGTGAGAATTATAAAGCTGACGTTAGCTTCGACACTGACGGGCTGGAGTTCATTGTCAAGTCGCCACTTAAATTTGAAGAAGAGCAGTGGACGGCATGGAAACAAACCTATGGCAAGTTCGAGAATGGTTCCGACGAACTTATAAACAAGGGATATCGCTTCTATACCGTTGATTTCGGTGATGGCGTGGTTGTTGACATCTATACCATGCACATGGATGCCGACACGGATCCTCAGGATAACGCGGCGCGGGCATCTCAGTGGGAGCAGTTGCGCGACGCTATTCTCGCCAATCCAAACGGGCACGCGGTCATCGTGATGGGCGACACCAACAGTCGCTACACACGCGACGACATTCTGTCGCTTTTCATCAACCCCATTAATGCAGCTGGCAAATACACTGTCACTGACGCGTGGATTGACCTGTGCAAGAACGGCGAATACCCAAAGCTTGACAACTCTGAAACATTGGTGATTCCAGCCGATAAGAAGACCGACCCAGAAGCCTACCGCTATTACGAGATAGTGGACAAGGTACTGTTTCTCAATCCTGTCAATCCTGCCAATAGCACGACATTGACAGCCAACAGCATCACCTTCGATGCCGCACGCTATCAGTCGGCAGATGGAGAGCTGCTTGGCGACCACGTGCCCGTAATCGTGAACTTTACGGCCACTTACCATTCAGACCCTTCAACGCTCAATGCGTGCAGCAGCGACAAGTGGTGGAACGGTGAGCAAATAGAGGGCAACGGCCAGGAGGTTTATATATATAATGTCGGCAAGAAATACTTCATTAGCCATGATACCAAGCCTAAGGTGACCGACGTCAATGCCGCCCCGACATGGTTCGTACGCTCTCAAACTAAAGGCTACACATTCGATTCTGACAAGTATCGTTTGCACATGGAATATAAAGGCTCTTGGAATACAAAAATCCAGGAGAACAGTGGAGCCACGACGTTCACGGCCTTGCTGA